>Ga0187893_10000872_pt1 | contig 76089 bp, 62 predicted proteins | sample MA1701074metaG_FD_139574 | JGI IMG/M metagenome (GOLD analysis project Ga0187893, IMG submission 139574) | White microbial mat communities from a basaltic lava cave in the Kipuka Kanohina Cave System on the Island of Hawaii, USA - MA170107-4 metaG ...
AGGGGGGGGCGGCGGGGTCGGCGTCGGCTGCGTGCGTGGCGGCATGGGGGGCTCGGGGGGCGGCGGGGGGGTCACATCCCCGTGGCCCCAGGCGAGCGGCGCCGGAGCGGCGAGCAGCAGCAGGAGTGCGAATGCGGCCCTCGTCAATCTCGTCTCCATCGGGTGCGGCCCTCCCCATTCTAGAACGGATCCGGGGGGCCGCCGGACAGGACGTTCATTTTTCCGCCACGGGCTCCACCTCGACGAGGCAGTCGAACGGGATGGCGCCGTAGCCCATGTCGGAGACGTCGTCGTGGGTCAGCACGTTGACGGAGAAGCCATCCCTCGAGATCCAGCGCCCCTGCGGGATCACGGCGACGCCGGGCCTCACCCCCTCGTCGAGCCGCGCCGGCAGCTTGATCTCGCCGCGGTCGTTGTAGACCCGCACCCGCCTCCCCTCCCCGATGCCCCTCCCCTTCGCGTCGTCGGGATGGAGCGCCACCGTGGCCGGCCCCTCCGCGGAACTCAACTCGGGGTCGTGGGCCCCCTGCGAGCAGAAGCGGTGCTCGCTCTTCGGCGTGAGGAGAGTCAGCGGGTACTTCTTGAACCGTTCGGGATCGCTCTGCTCCGACTCACGGGGCGGCGCGTAGAAGGGCAGGGGATCGACCTGCCAGCTCACCTCGGCGGCTTCGGAGCGGATCTCGATCTTCCCCGACGGCGTGCCGAAGCGCCCGTCGGCGAAGGGCACGTACGACGGGCCCCGCCGGTCGAAGGCCTGCTTGCGGAGGCGGTTGACCGAGAGCCCGGGAGGCAGCACGCGGTTCAGCAGCTCCTCCGGGTCGATCTCGAACTGCTCGGTCGGGTAGCCGAGCCGCGCCGCGAGCGCGCGGTAGATCTCGCGCTCCGTCCGGACCTCCGCGGGCGGATCGACGAGCTTGGGCTTGAGCGAGAGGACGCCGCTCCACGGCCCCGAGCAGACGTCCATCTCCTCGAACATCGACTTCGCCGGCAGCACGACGTCGGCCCGGAGCGCGGTGTCGGTGAGGAACTGGTCGATCACGCAGACGAACTCCATGCGCGTCAGCGCGTAGTGGATCGCCGACGTGAAGGGCGTCTGCGCGATCGGGTTCGCCCGTTCGATGATCGCGGCCTGGATCGGCGGGTCGCCGGCGTTGAGGATCGCGCGGCCGAGCCGGCTCGTCGCGCCGATCTGGCGGATGCGCGGAGGCGCGGGCACGCGGAAGGGGTAGGGGCGCGTCACGTACGCGGCCTGGTTGAAGTAGTCGAACCCTCCCCCCCGGACGCCGATGTTGCCGCCGAGCGCTTGCAGCGCGGCGACCGCCCGGATGGTCTGGCCCCCGTTGCGATAGCGCTGGAGTCCGAACCCCGCCGAGATGTTGGCCGGCTTCGCCTTCGCGAACTCCCGCGCGAAGGCCACGACCCGCGCGGCGGGGATGCCGCAGATCGGCTCCGCCTTCTTCGGCTCGTAGTTGCGGACCATCCACCGGTAGTCCTCGAAACCGTGGACGGCCCGCTCGACGAACGCCTTGTCGTAGAGATCCTCCTCGACGAGGACGTGGGCGACCGCGTTCGCGAAGAAGCCGTCGGTGCCGGGCCGGAGCGCGAGGTGCTCGTCGCAGAGGCGGGCGCTCTTCGTGCGCACCGGGTCGATCGCGAAGAGCCGCGCGCCCTTCGCCCGCGCCTCCTCGAGGAAGGCCATCTGCGCCGGGTTCGTCACCGCCGGGTTGCGCCCCCAGAGGATCACGAGCCGGCTCTTCGCGTAGTCCTCCGGCGGATGGTGCAGCAGGCTGCCGAAGGTGAGGCGCACCGCCTCCATGCCCGCGCTGTTGCAGAGGTCGCCGTAGACGCTCGAATAGCCGCCGTAGTACGACAGGAAGAGGTTGCCGAACTGCGCCATCAAGCCGTCGTGGCCGCTGCCGGTCAGGTAGAGCAGCGCGCGGGGGTCGTGCTCGCGGGCCACCTGCGACAGCGCGGCGGCAATCCGGTCGATCGCCTCCTCCCACGGGATCTCGTCGAACTGTCCCGAGCCGCGGTCCCCTCGGCGCGCGAGGGGCTTGAGCAGCCGCTCCTTCGAGAGCGCACGCTCGGCGGAGCGCGCCGTCGTGGGCGAGAGGCGCCCTCTCGTGTGCCGGTCCTGGGGGTCGCCCTCGACGCCGACCACGCGCCCGAGGGCCACGCGGGCGATCATCGCCTCCCCGCCGTAGCCGGAGCGCGGCGAGACGGTGCGCAGGGGGGAGGGCGGCTTGGGCACGTGCGGGGAAGGCTACTCGACGGCGCGACCCTTGCGCGCCGCTTTCTCCTCGGACTTCACTCGATTCCAGTGGGCGAGGACCTCCTCCGTCGTGGTCGCCCGCTCGCCGCCGAAGACGTGGGGGTGGCGCCGGACGATCTTCTCCTTGGCGCCCCGGATCACGTCGCCGATCGCGAACTCGCCGCGCTCCTCGGCGATGCGCGCGAGGTGGATCAGGTTGAAGAGCATGTCCCCGAGCTCCTCGCAGACCGCGGCGGGATCGCCGGAGGCGACCGCCCGCGCGACCTCCTCCGACTCCTCCCGCAGGTAGCGCGAGAGGTCCTCGGCCGTCTGCTCGCGGTCCCACGGGCAACCGTCCGGGGCGCGGAGCCGGGCCATGATCTCCACGAGTTCGCGGAACGGCAGATCCGGCATCGGGGGTTATCTTAATGCAGCCGAGAGAGGTCCACCCGTGTCGCCGCTCGCCCTTCTGCTGCTCCCCCTTCTGGCCGCGCCGGAGATCCGCATCCCCCCGGGCCCCCCGATCACCCTCGATGCGAGGGTCGACGCGCGGGAGTGGGCGGAGGCCTTCTCCATCTCCCGCGAGCTCGCCGGCGGCGGACGCCTGCGGCTCCAGCTCATGCGGAACGGCCCGTGGCTCGCGATCGCGGTCGACTGCGACCGCCCCTATCGCGGGGAGATCCTGCGCTGCTACGTGACCGACGCGCACGCGACCTGGTGCTCGGCGCTGACCTTCGGGATCGGGCAGCCCGCGCTGCCGCCGCTGCTCTACCGGCGCGCCCCCCCCGACGTCATCGCGGAGCAGAAGCTCGTGCCGGAGTCGCCGCGCGCCTGCCTCGCGCGCGTCGACGTCGCCGGCGGCGAGCGCTGGAGCGCCGAGTATCTCGTGAGGCTCACGGCGCTCGGGATGGGTCGCGGCGACCGCCGCTCCTTCCTCGGGCTCTTCGCCGTGGGGACCCCCGGGGACGGCGCGGCGCCGCTGCTGCTGCTGCCCGAGAACGCGAAGGCGATGCTCGATCTCGCGAGCTACGCGCGGCTCGCCTCCGACGACGCGTGGGGCGCCGCGGAGAGCTGGCCGCCGGTCACCGAGGAGCAGTCGCGCGAATTCGACGACGGCGACCTGCTCTGGGCGCTCTACCTCGAGCACGACCGGATCTCGATGCGCGAGCCGGTGGAGCGCCTCGTGATCGCGAACGCCGTGCGCCCCCGCTCGCTGCTGAAGATCAACGCGCTGCGGAAGGAGATCACGGCGGGGCGCGATCGCAACCCGACGCTCCCCTGCTGGACCTATTTCCTCGCGAGGCTGCTGCACGAGGGCAACCTCTTCGCGGAGGCGTCGGCGATCCTCGAGACCGTGCCGCCCACGCTGCGATCGCTCGACCCGTTCGTGAACCTGATCGAGGAGCACCTGATCGACACCGGGCAGTGGCAGAAGGCGCTCGACGTCTGCGCGGCGCATCCCCACGCGCGCGGCCACGCCGAGACCGTGCGCATCGCGCTGAACGGGCGCCGGGCCGCCGCCGAGGAGGCCGCGGCGCAGGCGGCGGACGCCGCGAAGGAGGTGCGCAATCCCACCGTGAAGATCTCGACCACCAAGGGGGAGGTCACCTGCGAGCTCTTCGAGGACGACGCGCCTTCCGCCGTCACGAACTTCATGGACCTCGTGCTGCGCCACCGCTACTACGACGGCCTCGCGTTCAACGAGGTGCTCGGCGGGCTGATGGCGCGCACCGGCGACCCGCGCACGAGAGCCGGCTCGAACGTGATCCTCGACGGGCCCGAGTGGAGGCTCAAGCCCGACGCGGGCAAGCGCGGCTTCCTGCGCGGCGCGCTCGCGACGGTGCCGGTCGAGGGCAACGCGTTCCACGGCAGCCAGTTCATGATCACGGTGGCGCCGCTGATGCGCGACACGGGAAAGGTCGTCGTCTTCGGGAGGGTGCTCGAGGGCCAGGAGGTCGTCGACTCGCTCGAGGAGGGGGACGTTCTGCTGAAGATCGCCGTCCTCACGAGAAGGAACCACGCCTATGATGCGCTCATGCATCGCCTCCGCTAGCCTCCTCGCCCTCCTTGTCGCGCTCCTCCCCGAGGCGCGGGGGCAGGGCAGGGAGGAGGTCGTCGTCCCCGCGGGCGGGGCGCCGCTCCTCGACGGGCGCGTCGACGGCGCGGAGTGGGAGGGGGCCGCCGGTTTCGACCTGCGGCGCGGCGACGACGTCCACGGACGCGTGCTGCTGCGCCGCCACGGCCGGCAGATGCACGTCGCCTACCGCAGCGAGCACGGGGCGTTCGCGTTCGGGCTCCGCCTGCGGGTGACCGACCCGGCCACCGGACGCACCGTCGTCGCGATGGTGACGCCGCTGCACCCGCCCCTTTCGCCGATGAGCGGCCTCCTCGAGAGGCCGTCGCAGCGCGCGGAACGGATCGACATGTCGACCTGCGACCTGCGCATGTCGCTGCGGGGGGAGGAGGGCTTCTCGTTCGAGGCGCGCATCCCGCTCGACCTGCTCGAGCTCGAGCGGTCGGCGAAGAGCTACGAATTCTCCGCGGAGGCGCTGAACCTGCTCGGGCAGGACCTGATGGCGGTCTTCCCGCACGCCGCGGAGGGGATCCTCTCGGGACAGGGCGTCGCCCTGTTGCGGCCGCAGGACCACTGGGGTACCGACGTCCCGGCCGGAGCGCAGCCGGCCCAGCCCGCGCTGCTGCTGCTGCACCAGCTCGAGAGCGAGCAGATGCCTCCCGCCGCGGGGGAGGAGGCGCCGCCGGACGACCTGATGATGGGCAACACCGGCGTGCGCGACGGCAAGCGGCGGCAGGCGCCGCTCGAGGCGCTCGAGGGGAGGGTGCGCGCGCTGATCGGCGACTATCCCGACTACGTGAGCCTGCGGGCCAACCTCGTCCGCGTGCTCAGCAACCTGAACCGCCCGGCGGACGCGCTGACGGTGCTCGACGCCATCCGCCGCGACTTCCCCGAGGTCATGATGAACGAGCGCGAGGTGCTCGTCCGGATGCAGCTCCAGCGCGACCAGGGCCTCTACCACGAGGCGCTCGAGACGCTGCAGAAGTGGGCGCAGCAGTTCGGCGCCAGCGAGACCGTGAGCCGCCAGATGCTCGTCGCGAAGGTGCTCGAGGAGAACTGGCTTCTCGAGGAGCAGATCCGCAAGGAGGAGGCGAGGCGCGACGACCTGCCGCGGGTCCTCTTCAAGACGACGAAGGGCGAGATCACGATCGAGCTGTTCGAGGACGACGCCCCCAACGGGGTCGCCAACTTCCTCGAGCTCTGCGCGTCGAAGGCATACGACGGGACGCGCTTCCACTGGCTGATCTCGGGCCGCTGGGTCTTCGGCGGCGATCCGAACAGCCGCGACGAAGACGAGAACAACGACGGCTTCGGCGACCCGGGCTACCTGGTCGAGCCCGAGCCGAGCCGGCGGCTCAACTTCCCGATGACCATCGCCTACACCGAGAAGCGCCGCAGCCGGCGCAGCGAGGGGTGCGCGTTCGCGATCAACCTCACCCCGGCGCCGGAGCGCGACGGCCACTGCACCGTGCTCGGGCGCGTCATCCAGGGCGAGGAGGTCGTCCGGCGCCTCGAGTACTACGACACCCTCGAGAGGGCGACCGTCCTGCGCAAGCGCGACCACCCCTACCCCGTGGCGAAACGGCTCTCGGCGCCGTAGGATCGCCTCCCGGGAGTCCGATGCGCGCGGAGGGCGACGAGCCGAGGCAGTCCGACGATGCGGCGGGACTCGCCTTCGCCGCGGGCGCCGCCGCGTGGCCGGGCGTCCTTCTCGCGCGCGAGGCCTTCTGCGCCGCGTGGGAGGGCAGGGGGGCGCGGGGGGGGACGGGGGACCTCTTCCTCGCCATCGCCTGCGACCGCGCCGTCCAGGGCGCGTGGGAGGCGCTCGACCGCGAGTTCGCGCCGAGGCTGCGCGGGCTGCTGCGCAAGCGCGGCGCCTCCCATGAGGAGGCGACCGAGATGCTGAACGACCTGCCCGGATACCTCTGCCAGGCGCCCGCGGACGGCCGCGCGCGCACGCGCATCGGCACCTACGACGGCTCAGGCTCGCTCTTCTCGTGGCTCGCCGTCATCGCGCTCAGGGGAGTGAACCAGCGGCGCGGGGGGGCGGAGAGGACGCGCCGCGTGGACGCGCCCGTCTCGCAGGTCGCGACGGTGCGCACCGCGCCCGGGCGCGGCGTGATCGCCGAGGAGACCGCCCGCCGCTTCCAGTCCGCCCTCGCGGCGGCGTGGACGGCGCTGACGCCCCGGGAGCGGCTCGCGGTGCTGCTGCGCCACCGCGACGGCCTCGCGGGCAAGGAGGTGGCGAGGCTGATGGGGGTGGGCGAGCCGCGGGTCAGCCGGCTGCTGGAGGCGGGCCTCTCCCGGTTGAAGGAGGCCCTCCACCGGCTGATGCCGTCCGCGATGAGCGCTCCCGACAGCGTCGTCTGGAACGCGATGGCGGGCGTGCTCGCGCAACACCTGGCAACCCTGCGCTCCTCCCCCCACTACCTCGCGGAAGCCGGCGATGCCTGACCACGCCCCCCTGCCCCCCCCTGACGACGCGAGCGTGCTCGACCTGCTCGTGTCGAGCGCCGATTCCCTGGCGCCCCGCGACCAAGGCCCCTGCCTCGACGAGAACCTGCTCGCCGCCTTCGCGGACGGCTCGCTCGGGGCCGGGGCGAGGGAGGCGGTCGAGAGGCACCTCTCGCTCTGCGGAGCCTGCCGGGAGATCGCCTCGGCCCTCGCGTCGCCCCAAGACCCCCTGGCATCGGCGCCGCCGGAGGCCGAGGGCGGCTATCCGCGCCCCTTCGGCCCCTACACGCTGCTGCGGCGCATCGGCGGCGGCGGCATGGGCGACGTCTTCGAGGCGGTGCACGCGCAGCGCGGCCGCCGCGAGGCGTTGAAGCAGCTCCGCGCGGGGCTCGACGACGACACGCGCGCGATCGAGCGGTTCCTGCGCGAGATCCGGGCGCTCTCGGGCGTGCGGCACGAGGGGATCGTCACGCTGCTCGACTCGGGCGTCATCGACGGGATCTCCTACTTCACGATGCCCTTCCTGCCGGGGCCGTCGTTCGAGCATCTGGTCGCCCTGATGCGCGCCCCCGGCGCGGACGGGAACGCACTGCTCGATTCTCACCGCGTGGCGCCGGCGCCGGTGGCCGCGGGCGACCCGCGCACGACCTGCGCGCGCCGGATCGCGGCGGAATTCTCCGCGGTCGCGAGGGCGCTTTCGGAGTTGCACCGCACGGGCATGGTGCATCGCGACGTGAAGCCGTCGAACCTGATCCTCGACGACCACGGGCGGCCGGTGCTGACCGACTTCGGCCTCATCCGCTTCGACGGCTCGCGGATGACGCTGGCGAACGAGGCGGTGGGCACGCCGGCCTACATGGCGCCCGAGCAGCTCGACGGCTCGCAGGCGGTGGATGCGAGGACGGACGTCTATGGCGTGGGCGCGTCGCTGTTCGAGATGCTCGCGCTGACGCGCCCCTACGCGGGCGCCCGCGTCGCCGAGACGATCGCGAGCATGATGAGCGGCCCCCCGGCGCGCCTCGAGGAGGCCGCGCCGTGGCTGCCGCCGGACTTCGCGGTCGTCGTCGGGCGCTGCATGCAGAGGCTCCCGCGGGACCGCTACCCCGACATGGAATCGCTCGCCCGCGACCTCGACGCGCTCTCCCGGGGCGAGCCGATCGAGGCCCGCCCGCTCTCGGGCGCGGTGCGCGCCGGGCGCGCGCTGCGCCGCCGCCGGCTCCCGCTCGCCATCGCCGCCACGCTGCTCGCGGCGCTCGCGCTCCTCGCCCACTCGCTGCCGGGCCACATCAGCGTCCGCTCGCTGCCGGGGACCGTCGTGCTGCTCGACTCGCGCGAGATCGGCCGCGCCCCGCTGGTGCGCCATCGCGTCGCCGCCGGCGCGCACACGCTCGAACTCAGGCGCGAGGGGTTCCACCCGCTCGTGCGGACGATCGAGCTGGGACGGCTCGGGACCTACGAGCTCGACCTCGCGCTGACCGCGATCGACCCCGCCGACCCCGCGTCCTTGGCGCTCGTCGCCTCCGCGACCGGCATCGATCTCGCGACGGTGGATGCGCGCGCCACGCGTTCGGGAGCGGACCTGCCCCCCGTGGTGACGCTCTCGCCGCGCGGGACGCTGCGCGAGGCGCCGACCGAGATCCGCCTCTGGGCGGACGACGTCGCCGAGGGGGTGACGGTCAGGCTCGTCGGCGACGGCGAGACGCTCGAGCAGTGGACGCCCGCCGACTTCCTGCGGGAGAGCGTGCTGTTGATCACCGCGGATCTCGCGCCGGGCGTCGAGTACTCGATCGATCTGGGTGGGGGCCTCGGGGGAGCGGCCTTCCGGATCCTCGGCCGCGAGGATGCGCGCCGCATCGGGGACGAACTCGACCGCCTCGCGAGGCGTTTCGCGGAGGGCGACGCGATGGCGGAGCTGATCGCGACCGAGTTCCTGCTCGGCCGGGGTTTCTGGTCCGAGGCGCTCGCCCGCGCGCGTGCGCACGAGGAGCGCTTCGGCACGCGCCCCGAGATCGCCCGCATGGGCCTCGCCGCGCTCGACCGCAGCGGACTGCGTGACGCGGCCTTCTGGACGGGGTGGGCGGACGCGCTCGTGGAGGGGGGGCGGTGATCCGCCGCGCGTTCTCGCTCTTGCTCTGCGTCGGCGCCTTCGCGCAGGACCCCCCCGCAGCTTCCGAGCCTGACACCCCCGAGCAGGCCGCCGAGAAGGTCCTCTCGGCGCAGGGGGATGGAGTGCTCAGGCAGCTTGCGAGTCTGGACGACCCTGATCCGTGGCTGATCGTCGACGTGTTGCTACTGCGCGGTCGAGCGGCCGAGGCGACTGCCTTCGCAGCAGCCGCCCCGCGAAAGGACACCGAGCGCCTCGACTCGTACATCGCCGCCCAGCGCGATCGTGCGGATGACGCCGAGGCTCGCGCGGCTCTGGATGCCATCGCCGCTGCTTTACGGTCGCAGCGTCTCGAGGATGCGCTCGCCGTGTCGGGCGCCTCCCAGCAGAGCCTCTCCACGATCCCATCGATCCGGGCAGCCTATAGCCGCGGGATCGCGCTGCGGCGCGCCCAGCGGCTGGAAGAGGCGGCCGCGCAGTTCCGGCGTGTCGCGGCGGCGGCTGAGGGCGCCGGCTGGGTCAGCCGCGCGCAGATTGCGTACGACATGAGCGGAGAGAGCTCGTACGCGGGTGGGGACTACCGGGCCGCTCTCGCGGCGTGGGAGCGACGCCTCGCAATCGCGAAGGCGCGCGGCGACAAGCGAGGCGTCGCCGCCGCCCTCGGGGACACGGGCTGCCTGTTCGGCGCGCTGGGCGATGCGGCAAAGGCTTTGGAGCACCATCAGCACTCGCTGGCGATCGGGGAGGAGATCGGCGACCGGCGGATCATGGGCACCGCCCTCGGGAACATAGCCAACATCCACAACGAGCGAGGTGACCGCGCGATGGCGCTCGACCTGCAGAGACGCTCCCTGGAGCTCAAGGAGAAGGCGGGAGACCGTCCCGGCGCAGCGCGAACGCTCTCCAACATCGGACTCATCCTCAATCGCCTAGGCCAGCATCAGGAGGCGCTCGAGACCCAGCGTCGCGCCCTCGCGCTCATGGAAGCGCTCGCGGACCGGCCCGGCGTCGCCCACGTAATTGGCCAACTGGCGCATGTGCACGAGAGCCTCGGCGATCTGACCAAGGCACTCGAACTCAACGAGCAATCGCTGAGCATCTACCGTGAGTTGCGGGATCCGCATCGTGTCGCTATGGGGGTCGGGAGCGCGGGGCTCATCCATGAGAGGCTCGGCGACCACAGGAAGGCTGCGGAACTCCTCGAGGAAGCCCTTCGCAGTTTCCACGAACTCGGTGACCAAGAGGGCGTGGCGACCTGCTTCGGGAATCTTGGCAACATCTACCAGTCGCTCGGCGACTACGCCAAGGCGCTCGAGTACCACCACCGGTCGCTCCCGTACAAGGAGGGGGTGGGAGATCGACCGGCGATCGCCCAGACACTGTCGAACATCGGTAGCGTGTATGCGAAGCTGGACGACTACCCGAAGGCGCTCGACTACTACCGGCGCTCCCTCGACCTCGCCGAGAAACTGGAGGCGCTCGACCGCCGGGAGGGAGTCGCTGCGGCCCTCGCCAACATCGGTACCGTCCTCAACTCGCGAGGCGACTACGGAGAGGCGCTGGAACACTTGCAAAGGGCGCTGGCGATCGCGGAGGGGCTGGGGGACCCGCCCGGCATCGCGGAGTGCCTCCTGAACATCGGAAATGTACACGAGAACCGCGGCGACTACGGGGCGGCGCTCGGCGCGATCCAGCGGTCACTCGCGATTTCGGAGGCGGCGGACAACTCCGAAGGCGTCTCCGCCGCCTTGACGAATCTCGGCTCGCTCCACGCGAGCCGTGGGGAGTTCGCCACGGCGCTCGAACTCCTCGACCGTGCGATGGTGATCGCCCGTGAGGACGGCGATGCAGAGGGTGTCGCCACTGCCCTGCAGAACATGGCCGTCGTGCGTGCGAAACGCGGCGAATACGCGGAGGCGCTCGAGCTCTACGAACGCGCACGGCAGGCCGATGAGCACTTGGGCCATCGTGCCGCGGTCGCGCGCGCGCTTGCCAACATCGGCCTCGTTCACGACAGCCGGGGGGACCACGCCAAGGCGTTGCGGCACCTCGAGCATGCGATGGCGCTCATGGAGCGGCTGGGGGAGCGCGAGGGGGTGGCGACGGTCCTCGGAAGTCTCGGCACAGTCCACAAGACCCTCGGGAACGGCGATCTCGCGATGGAGTTCTACCAGCGCTCCCTCAAGGCGCACACCGAACTGGGGAGGCTCTCCGGGATCGCAACCGCGGAGGGCAACCTCGCCATCCTGCACCGGGATCTCGGGAACCACGCGAGGGCGCTCGAGGGCGAGCAGCGGACACTCGGGCTCATGGAGCGTCTCGGCGACCGCGCCGGTATCGCGACCGTAACCGGGGAGATCGGCAGCACGTACTTCGAACTTGGCGACACCGGGAAGGCGATCGATTACCAGGAGCGCGCGCTGGCGATGCGGGAGGCGCTCAAAGACCTCTCGGGGATGGCCACCTCCCTCGGGCGGCTCGGCCTGCTCCACAGGAGCCTTGGCGACAACGAGCGTGCGATGGGGTTCCTCACGCGCGCCCTGCGGCTCATGGAGGAGTCCGGGGATCGCGAGGGGATCGTCACCGCCTTGCTTAACATCGCGACCGTGGAGGCGGACGGCGGTCGGCACCGGGAGGCGCTCGCACTGGTGCGCAAGGCGGTCGCGGCGATGGGAACGGTGGTTCAGGGGCTGGGTGACGAGCAGGGCGCGCGAGCGCGGGAGAAACACTCCAGGGCATTCGACCTCGGCGTCCGTCTTGCCGTGCGCCTCGAGAGCACTACCGACGCGGCGTACTTCCTTGAGAGCGGTCGTGCGGGCGCGCTCGCCGAGAGTCTCCACTTGCGCCGCACTCTGGGAGGGGTGGGCCTCCCGTCCGTACTGCTTCAGGCGGACGCATCCGCTCGCGCAAGGGAAGCTGCGGCGGCCAGGGCTTTCCGCCGGGCGCATCGCGAGGGCGACATACAGGCGATCAAGGCTGCGGAGCGCGAGCTTGACACGGCGCGCCGGGAAGTCGGGGAGACGATCGAGCGGATCCAGCGCGGGGCGAAGGCCACCGCGAATCTCGCGTATCCGACGCCGGATCCCCTCGAGGTGATCCAGAGCAGACTTCGTCGGACGGAGGCGCTGGTCACGTACAGCCTGTCGGAAGGGGAGGCCATCGCCCTTGTGGCATCCGGGGACGCCGCGCGAATCGTCCCGCTCGCCAAGAGTGCAGTCATCGGGGAAGCATGCGCGGCACTGCACGTCGAAAGCCCCGGGGGCGACACCTCGCGCGCCATCGACACACTGCGCAGGCTCGTCGTCGAGCCGCTCGGGCTCGATACGGCGACGACCCGGCTGCTGGTTTCGGCCGATGGCGCGCTCTCCTATGTGCCGTTCGCACTGCTCGCGCCGGAGCGGGAGGTCGTCTACGTGCCTTCCGGCACCACCTACGGCATTCTGCTCGACGACGCAGCGATTGGCGGCGAGAGCGTCCTTGCGCTGGGTGATCCGGACTATGGCACCGACGCTGCGGCGACGATGCGGTCGGGGCGGCCGCTTCGTCGCCTGTTGGCGACCGCCGCCGAGGCGGGGGCGGTCGGCACGACAGTCCTGCTGCGCGGGGGAGCAACCGAGGCGGCACTCCGCAGCGCCCTCGGAACGAGGCCGCGCTGGCGCGCCGTGCACCTCGCCTGCCATGGATTCGTGGACGCCGAGCGGCCGATGCTCTCGTGCCTCGCGCTTACCCCGGACGGGGAAGACGACGGCCTGCTGACTGCGCACGAGGTGTTCCGGCTGCGAGTACCCAGTGACCTCGTCGTCCTGTCGGCATGTGAGACTGCCAAGGGGAGGTTCTATCGTGCCGAGGGGATCGTCGGCTTGACGCGGGCATTCATGTTCGCAGGAGCACCCCGGGTGGTTGTCAGCCTCTGGAAGGTGGACGACGACGCGACGCAGGCCCTCATGACGAGGTTCTACGGGCTCTGGAACGCCGGCAAGCCAGCCGCCACGGCCCTTCGCGAGGCGCAGGCGCACGTGAGGGCGCAGCCGCAGTGGTCGCACCCGCACTACTGGGCCGCGTGGGTGCTCTGGGGGCTGCCGGAGTAGCGCGCCGTGGCGGGACACTCACGCTGGCTGCTTGTCGCGACGCTTCTCCTCGCGGGAGCGATCCGCGCCGAGGACCAGCCGGCCCCCGCGCCCCCCCGTGATCCGACACCGGAGGAGGCGGCCGGCGCGGTCCTCGCGGCGTTCGAGGCCAAAGACGCGGAAGCGATGACGGCGCTCGCTCGCAAGGACGAGCCCGATCCGTGGATCGTGGCGGACGAGCTCATCGGCCGCCGCGCGTTCGACGCGGCGGCGGCGTTCGCGAGTGCGGCGCCGCGCACCGACGTGGAGCGGTTGCCCGCCTACGTCGCGGCGCAGCGGACGATGACGGGGGACAACACCGTGAGGCTGCGGGCGAGGCAGGTCGAGACGGCACTGCGGGAGGGCCGGCTCGACGAAGCGATGGCGCTGACCGAGGCGCTGCCGGCGCTGCCGGCCGACATCGTCGGCTGCAAGCTCGCCTACGGGCGGGCGCTTGCGCTGAAGCGGCTGGGACGCCAGGACGCCGCGTGCGAGGCTTTCGCATCTCTCGCCGAGGGCTGCCAACGTCTGGGGTGCGTCCGCCAGGAGGCCAACGCGTGGCACCAGGCGGGAATCGCCGCCCTGCGGGCCGACGCGCCCGTGCGCGCGCTCCCTCTGCTCGAGCGGTGCCGGGGCATCCAGGAGAAGCGCGGCGACCGGCGGGGGCTGATGTCCGTGCTGCACAACCTCGCGGCAACGCGCGAGGGGCTCGGCGAGGCCGAGCAGTCGCTCGCCTGCGAGGAGCAATCTCTGCGGCTCGCGGAGGATCTGCGCGATCCCGCCGGCATCGCGGCGGCGCTCAACCGCATCGGCACGCTCGTCGCGGATCGGGGCGAGGAGGATCGCGCGATCGCCTCCTTCGAGAGGGCGGCGGAGCTCTACCGCCGGATCGGCAACGCCGGAGGCGAGGCCGTGGCGATGGGGCGCCTGAGCGCCGTCCACGCGGCGCGCGACGACCTCACGCGTTCCATCCCCCTCGCGGAGCGCTGCCTCGCACTCTACCGGTCGGCTGGCAATGCCGATGGCGAGGCGGCGGCGCTGAACAACCTCGCCTCGATGCACTCGCGGCGCGGTGACCATGCGCTGGCGATCGCATGCCAGTCGGAGGCGCTCCGGATCCACGAGGCGCGCAGCGACGCCGAGGCGGTCGCCACCTCGCTCGTGAATCTCGGAAGCTTCGAGATGGCGATCGGCGAGTACGGCAAGGCGCTCGAGCACCAGGAGCGCGGGCTCGCGATGCTCGAGCGCTCCGACAACCGCGCGGCCATCGCGCTCGCGCTCGGCAACCTCGGCAACACGCTCGGGGCCATCGGGGCGCCCGACCGCGCGCGCGAGTGCCACGAGCGGTCCCTCGCGATCTACAGGCAGCTGGACCTCCCCCGGGATCTCGCAAGGACGCTCGGGAATCTGGCGAACTGCCTCCGAAGCGCGGACGAGATCGGGGCTGCGCGCGAACTCCACCAGTCCGCGCTCGCGATCCGCGAGCAGCTCGATGACCGCCTGGGCGTCGCGGCATCGCTCGCGTCGCTCGCGAACTTGCACCATGAGATCGGCGAGACCGACTTGGCGCTGGCGTGCGCACGGCGGGCGCGGTCGATCCTCGAGGGGCTCGGGGACGAGGACGGGGCGACCAAGATCCTCGCCACGATCGGCCTGTTCCTCGCCGACGCGGGCGATGTGTCGCGCGGCCTGTCGGCCCTCGAGGAGGCACGCCAGCGTGCCGCGGAGGGCGGCTACCTCAACACGGAGGTCAGCGTGCTGGTCAATATCGCGAGCATGAAGCGCGAGCACGGCGAGCCCAGCGGGGCGCTGGAGGCTGCGCGGCATGCCACCGGCAAGCTGCCGCGACTGATCTCCGGCCTCGGGATGGGACTCGCGCAGGCGGCGCGCGAAGAGTGGGTGGGTGCGTTCGAGCTGGGTGCGCTCGCCGCTGCCGATCTCGGCGACGCGACGCAGGCCGCGTGGTTCCTCGAGAGTGGCCGGGCGGGGGCGCTGCTCGAGGCCTTCGCGCTGCGGGACGCGCTCGCGGAAAGGGCACTCCCGCCGCCACTCCGCAAGGCGGAACTGGACGCCCGCGCGGAGGAGGTGCGCTGCGCGAGGGCGCTCGGCCGCGCTCGGGAGCGCGGCGATGCCGCGGCGACCAAGCGGGCACAGCGCGAGCAGGAGGAGGCCCAGCGGGGGATCGACCTCGTCGTCGAGCGCATCCAGCGCGCGGCGGCGGGTGCCGCGAACGTCACCTATCCGCGCGCCGACGAGATCGCATCGATCCAGGCGCGGCTCGCGCCCGACGAGGCGCTCGTGCTCTACGGGGTCTTATCCGGGGAGGCACTGGCGCTGGTCGCGACGGCCAGCGAAGCGCGCCTCGTCGAACTCCCGCCCGCCGCCGGGATCGCGGCCGCGTGCGCGGCCCTCCGCCCCGAGGACGTGCGGGCCGACCCCGGCCCCGCGCTCTCCGCGCTCCGGAAACTCGTCATCGATCCGCTGCGCCTGCCCTCCACGCTCCGACGCATCCTCATCTCTCCCGACGCCGACCTCTGCTTCGTTCCCTTCACGCTGCTGCTGCCCGTGTACGAGGTCGTCTGCGAGCCCTCCGGCACGGTCCATGGCCTGCTCTTGCGGGCGCGTGCGGAAGCGGGCGCTGGCGTTCTCGCCCTCGGCGACCCCGACTACCGGTCCGCTCCGCCGGCGCTGCTCCGCTCGGGCCGGCCGCTGCGCCGGCTTCCGGCCTCGCGCGAGGAGGCGGAGGGGGTCGGCACCGTGACGCTGCTCGGCAAGGAGGCGACCGAGCCGAGACTCGCGGCCGAGATCGCGAAGCGGGCGCGCTGGCGGTCGGTGCACCTGGCCTGCCACGGACTCGCCGACACGGAGTTCCCGCAGCGGTCGGCGCTCGCGCTCACCCCCGATGGCGCGAGCGACGGCATGCTGACCGTGCTCGACATCTTCCGCATGAGCATCCCCTCCGACCTCGTCGTGCTCTCGGCATGCGAGACCGGACGGGGGAAGGTCGTGCGCGGCGAGGGGCTGATCGGCCTCGCGCGCGCGTTCATGCACGCGGGCGCGCCGCGTGTGATCGTGAGCCTCTGGAAGGTCGACGACGAGGCGACCCGCGCGCTGATGGTGGAATTCTACAAGGGGTGGAACGCGGGCCGGCCGGCCATCGCGGCGCTGCGCGAGGCGCAGGCGCACGTGAGGGCGCAGCCGCAGTGGGCCCACCCGCACTACTGGGCGGCGTGGGTGCTCTGGGGGTTGCCGGAGTAGGCCCCGGGCCGCCCCGAATCCTCCGGCAATTCCGCCGCGCCTCCCCCCACCTCCTCGATGCCCGGGCGGCGATGGTGCCGGACCAGGGCGACGGAGGTTTCGATGCTGCACAACCGCAGACTCTGGCTCGCGCTGCTCGCGGCGAGCATGATCCACGCGGGCGCCTCGGCCGGCCAGGCCGGGAAGACGGTCAAGATCAACCACGGGGGGGCCAAGAGCTGGGCCGGCGCGAACGGCACCTTCGGCGCGACGGCCTACTACCACGGACAGGGCGCGACGCTCGACCTCGTCGCCGACATCGACGCCCTCGCGCTCGGCAAGCCGCTCAATGCCATCGTGCACTTCGGCGCGTCGCTGCTGGCCAGCCCCAAGAAGAAGCCTACGATCAGCATCGGCGCGCTCGTCGCGAACAAGCGCGTGCTCTCGACGGGCTCGCGCTCGACGTTCGATCTGGACTTCGAGAACGCGGGACAGCTCGCCCGGATCGGGCGCTCCCACATGGTCGGGCCGGTCGCGATCGAGCTCTACGCGAGCGTCGTCAGCGGGTGCGCGGCGATGGCCCGCTTCGGGGGGAGCGAGCAGACCGTCAGCGCGCAGGTGCAGCACGTCCACAGCTGGGTGCGGATCGACTACTCGGGCAGCGCCGGCGTCTCGTTCGGCCCGGACCGCTGGTTCTCGGCCTCCGCCGACGTGATGGAGGCGCAGATGAACACCTTCATCGACTACCCCCTGCTCGGCTCCCACACCGTCTACTGGGACCTGTGGAAGGGCGGCCACGCCGGCGACGGCGTCAACCTGGTCCTTCTGCCGACCTCCTCCGCGGACATCCTCGTCCACGCCGAGCGCGGCAAGCAGAGCTACAGCGACTCGGTCGCGAAGTGGAAGAGCCCGGCGGACTTCAAGACCGTCAAGCTCCTCCCGAAGAGGGCGTGGTGATGCGCCGCGCCGGCAAGGCCATGCCCAGGGCCGCCGCGGCCGGTCTCGCCGCGGCGGCCCTCGTCGCCGCGCTCCTGCCGGCGGAGGAGGCGATGGAGGGCCGCGCCGCCACGGCGCGCGAGGGCTCGGCGCGGGGCGACTCCGAGGGGGCGCGGGGGCCGGCCCCTGTCGCGCAGGAGGCGCATCGCGTCTACGGCTGGGCGCCGGGGGACCTGCTCCGCTACCGCTTCCGCGAGCGTCAGCATGTCGATGTGCTCCCGAAGGAGCGGGGCGAGGCGGCGGTCGCGGGCGCGGCGGGCGTCGAGACGGACATCGGTGGCGAGTTCGTCGTGCGCGCCTACGCCTTCATCGCGGAAGGGCTCGTCGTCGGGCTCTCCATCGACGGGCTTCATGCCGCGGCCCGCAGCGGCGGAGTGGCCGGGCGCATCGCCGCGGGGCTCGAGGGGCGGATGCGGGAGGAGGCCCTCGTGCTTCTCGCGGGCGACGGGCGCGTCGCACGCATCGTCGCCCCGCCGTCGGCGGGACCCGAGGCGCGAAACCTCTGGCGCGATCTGCTCGCGCGTTGGCAGATCGTCCGGCCGGCCGGCCCCTCGACGGAGTGGAGCACGAGCGAGGAGGATCCGACGGGAGCCTACTTCGCCTGCTACCACGCTCCGGATCGGCAGGCCCTCGTCAAGCGCAAGGTCCGTTACGACGCGCTGCACAGCGGCGGCGCCGAGGCGGCCCGCGGCGCGCTCGTCGCCGGGGAGACGAGCGTGGCGCTCGGCGTCCCCATCGTCCGCATCTGCGGCAGCGAGGAGTTCGCGCTGTGGCCGGAGGGGGAGATCCCGCTCGCGCGCTCGCGCTCCGAGTTCGAGATGGACCTCGTCGACCGCGCGAGCTGCGTGGTCGCCGCGGACGACGTCGCGGCGCTGGCCGCCAGGCTTCGCGGGAGCGACGCCACGACGATAGCCGCGGTCGAAATGCCCGCCGCGGGCGACCGGGAGGAGGCGGACGACATCTGGACGGAGATCGAGAGGCTGTTGGCCTGTCGCGACGGGACGTTCGAGGCCTCTTCGATGGTGCGCATCGTCACCGCCCTCCGCCGTGCCCCCGACGCCCCCGACGATCTCCTCCGTTTCCTCGACGCCCACCCAGGGGACGACCGCCTCGCCGCGTTCCTGCTCGGCGCGCTGGGCGCAGCCGGCACCGACGCCGCCCAGCACGCCCTCGAGCGCCTCCTCGTCGACGCGCGCCGGCCGGAGCGCAGGCGCGTGACGGCGCTGACCGCCCTCGTGCGGCTGGAACGACCGACGGCCGGGATCGAGGAGGCGCTGCGGTCGTTGCTGGACTCGCCGGGCGCTCTGGGCAGCAGCGCGCTGCTTCTCCTCGGTGCGACCGGCAGCCGGGTGCGGGAGTCCGACCCGGCGCGCTTCGCCCGCATCCACGATGAACTCGTGCGGAGGGCGGAGGGCTCGCGCGACGACCCGTTGCGGCATGTGGCGGCGATCGAGGCGATCGGCAATCTCGACCCGGGCGTGCTGCCCGGCGTCGTCCTCGCGGCGCTCGAGAGCGACGAGGAGATCGTGCGCATCGCCGCCGTCCAGGTGCTCGGACAGGTGCGCGAGGCGCGAGCCGCCGAGAGTCTCGGAGCGCGGCTCGCGCAGGATCCCGCGCCCGAGGTCAGGCGAGCCGCGGCCCGGACCCTTGCCGAGGTCGCCGGGCCCGAATCGGATGCCGGGTTGGTTGCGGCGCTGCGGTCCGACGATTCGGAGCAGGTCCGCTCCGCCTGTCTCCTCGCCCTCGCGGCCAAGGCGGCCGAGCCCAAGGTCCGCGCCGCGATCGAGCGCGCCGCGGCGGAGGATGCCTGCGAGGAGGTGCGAGCCCTCGCGGATCGCCTGCTCGCGGAGCGCTAATCCCCGAACGAGAGCCCCACCGCGCGAGCGCCGCTGACGAGGCGGCCGTCGGGGTTCACCTTGCGCACCTTTCCGGCGGCGACCGACATCGGCGAGAGCAGCACCTTGCCCTCGCGGTAGGTCGTGAAGACGCCGTTCTCGCCGGCCTTCAGCGCGCGGGCGGCGGCGACGCCCATGCGGGTCGCGAGCACGCGGTCGAAGACCGTCGGCATCCCGCCGCGCTGCAAGTGCGCGAGCGAGATCGACCGCACCTCGTGGTCGCTGATCTCGCGCATCTTCCGCGCGATCCGCGCGGCGACGCCGCCGAGCACCTCGCGGCCGGTCACGCGGGTGCGGTGCTCGTCCACCGTGAGGCCGCCGCCCTGCTCCATCGCCCCCTCGGCGGCGATGATCAGCGTGTAGGTGCGGCCGATCTCGGCGCGGCGCGAGATGCAGTCGACGATGCTCTCGAAGCGGAACGGGATCTCCGGGATCAGCACGACGTCGGCGCTGCCGGCGATCGCGCCGTGCAGCGCGATGTGGCCCGCGTTGCGCCCCATCACCTCCATGATCATCACGCGGTGGTGGCTCTCGGCGGTGTCGATGAGCCGGCTGCACATCTCGGCGACCAGCGTCACCGCCGTGTCGAAGCCGAAGGTGACGTCGGTCCCCTCGACGTCGTTGTCGATCGTCTTCGGCACGCCGACCACGCGCGCGCCCGCATCGACCATCCGGTTCGCGATCGTCAGCGACCCGTCCCCGCCGGCGACGATGAGCCCGTCGAGCCCGATCTCCCGCATCCGCTCGCGGAAGTACTCGGGCTTGCCCTTGTAGCGGTTGTTGCATCCGAGGATCGACCCGCCGCGCCAGAGCAGCCCGCGCACCGCGGCGCGGTCGAGGCCGACGAGCCCCGCGTCCCCCTCCGCGAAGCCGCCGAAGCCGTCGCGGATCCCGATGACCTGAAAGCCGAGCTCGGATTCCGCCGCGAGCACGACCGCCCGGATCACCGCGTTGAGCCCCGGCGCATCGCCGCCGCCGGTCAGGATTCCGATCTTGCGCATGCCACTGGTGTACCAGAGGGGCGGGGGGGGGTGGGGCTCCCGTAACATGGCGCGCCGGATGGACGTACGGCGGGCGGCGGCGGAGATCCTGTCGAGGATCGAACGGGAGCGCACGCTCGCCCGCGACGCGTGGGAGGGGGAGCGCCCCGCCGCGGAGACGGCGCTCGTGCTCGGCACGCTGCGGCGGCGCGGGACCATCGACGCGGTGCTCGCCGCCCACAGCAGCAGAAAGCTCCCGCTGATCAAGCCCGGCGTGCGGGCGGTGCTGCGCGTGGCGCTCTTCGAGATCCTCTGGCTCGACGACAGCCCCGCCCATGCCGTGGTCCACGCCGCGGTCGAGAACGTGAAGGCGCTGGGCCGCTTCGCCGACCTCGGCTTCGTCAACGCGCTGCTGCGCGGCATCGTGCGCGGGTTCACGGTCGAGGCAGGGCCCGCGGACGAGCGCCGCACGCTGCCGCGGGGCGGGGGCCGCTTCCTCGTCTTCCGCAAGAGCGTCTTCCCCGCGGGCGAGCGCTTTCTCGCCGCGCGCGGCTCGACGGCGCCGTGGATCGCGCGCCGCCGCCTCGCCGAACTGGGACCCGAGCGCGCGCTCGCCTGCCTCGACTTGCAGGCCGAGACGCCGCGGACCTGCCTCCGCATCGCCCCCGGACGCGAGCGGGAGGTCGAAGAGGCGCTCGCGAAGGCGGCGATCCCCTTCGCTCCGGACCCGCGTGCGTGCCTCCTCGCGCTGCCGCCGCAGGTCCGCGTCGGGCCCCTGTTCGAACTCGTCGGCGAACACGTCGTCGTGCAGGACGCCGTCGCGTCCCAGGTCGCTCCCTTCCTCGCGCCCGCCCAAGGCGCGCGCCTCCTCGACTTCTGCGCCGCCCCCGGCGGCAAGGCGACCCACCTCGCGCAACTGGTCGGCCCACGGGGGGAGGTGCGCGCGTGGGACATCGACCCCGACCGCCTCGCGCTGGTCGCCGAGAACGCCCGGCGTCTCGGCCTCGCCCACCTCTCCTGCGGCCCCGCGGAGGGCGAGTACGACGGCGTGCTCGTCGATGCCCCCTGCTCGAACACCGGCGTCCTCGCACGCAGGCCCGAGGCGCGCTGGCGCGTCCGCGAGAAGCACCTCCCGGGGCTCGCCGAGCGGCAGTTGCGCATCCTGAAGGACGCCTCCCGCCACGTGGGGCCCTCGGGGACGCTGGTCTACTCGACATGCAGCCTCGAATCCGAGGAGAATCTCGGCGTGGTCGAGGCCTTTCTCGGGCGAGGCGGGTTCCGCCTCGAAGCGGCGAGGACGGTCTACCCGGACGAGGCGGGGGGGGACGGGGGGTTCATGGCGCGCCTCTTGCGGTTATGATCTGCCGCTCGACCCAAGGAGTCCCATGCGCCGAATCCTCCCCCTCTTCGTCGTCGCCCTGACCGTCGCGTGCAGCAAGAGTCCCAAGCCGCAGGTCCCGGCGGTGCCGCCGCCCGCGGCGGCCCAGAAGCCCGCCACCCCCCCGGCCCCCCCCACCGTCCCCAAGGAGTTCGTCGCCAAGGTCGAGAGCGCCTGGCCCGCCATCGAGGCGGCCGGGAAGGCATTCGAGGCGGCCCTCGCCGAGGCGACCGCGGCGCGCGAGGCGGGAGACCGCGAGAAGATGGACGGCGCGATCGAAGTCGCGAAGAAGCAGAGCGCCTACGCCTCCGAGACCTGGGCGGAGATCTACTACTCGATCGACGACATCAAGCCCGAGGCGGCCGCCGAGGCGACGCGGAAGCACGTCAGCGCGAAGGAGAAGATGGTGAACCGCTGGATGGAGAAGGCCAAGGCGCTCGCGCAGTTCTCTCGCGCCAAGTGAGCCTCCTCCTCGGCTACAACACCAGCGGCTTCGCGCACCACAGGCTCGAGGACGCGCTCGACCTCATCGCGGCGGCGGGATTCCGCGCGGTCGCGTTGACGCCGGATGTGCACCACGTGCCCGCGCCGCGCCTCGGCGACCGGCTGCGCGCGCTCGGGCTGCTGCCGGTCGTCGAGACCGGCGCGCGGTTCCTGCTCGACCCCGAGCGCAAGCACTTCCCGACCTTCTTCGATCCGGGCAGGCAGCGGCGCATCGACTTCCTCTACCGCTGCATCGATCTCGCCGCGGGGATCGGCGCCCCGTGCGTCTCGCTCTGGTCGGGGAGGGGAAGCGGCGAGGCCCGGCTCGTCGAGGGGCTGACGCGGGTCTGCGACCGCGCGGGGCGGGCGGGCGTCGACGTCGCGTTCGAGCCCGAGCCCGGCATGGCGATCGACACGATGGCGCGCTTCGACGCGCTGCGGGCGAAGCTGCCGCACCCGCGCCTCGCGCTGACCCTCGACGTCGGGCACCTGCACTGCCTCGAGGAGGGGTCGCCCGCCTCGTGGATCGACCGCTACGCGCCGCTGCTGCGCAACGTCCACCTCGACGACCACCGTCGAGGCGTCCACGAGCACCTCTTCTTCGGCGACGGCGAGATCGACTGGCCCCCGGTGACGGCGGCGCTGCATCGCGCCGCCGGCGGCCGCACGCTGCCCGCGACGGTCGAACTCCCGCGCCACAGCCACGACGCGGTCGAGACCTGCCGGCGCGCGGCGCTCTTCCTCGCTACTCGGACTTCCCCTGGAGCCCGCCCATCATCTTGAGCCCCATCTCGGCCTGCTTCACCATCAGCCCCTCCCACTCCTTGTAGCGCTCGAACTGCGCATCGTTGAGGATCGCGCGCATCTTCTCGCGCCGCGGCGCCGCGCTCCTCTCCATCTCCTCCGCGAGCCCGTCGCCGCTCATCAGCTTTCGCATCTTCTCGCGGTCGCGGAAGACGTCGGCGAACTGTGTCATCTGCTCCTGCATCACGTCGTTGCCGGCGAAGTGCCGCTTCAACTGCACGCGCTGCTCCGGCGTCAGGTCGGGGATCGCCATCATGTTGACCGACATCTCGGCGAGGTCGTCCATCTGCTTCTCGTGCACCGCCTTCAGCTTCGCGCGCACCGTCTCGACGCCCGGGTCCCCGAGGAAGGCCGCGAGATCGCGCTCGGTCTCCTCCGAGAGCGTGGGCCCGACCCCCCACATCCAGAGGAATGCCTCGGGGTCGAGCTCCGCCTCCCCGAGGAACATCCCGTAGGCGCGCTCGGTCTGCGTCTCCGCCTCCTTCAGCAGCAGGTCGAGGATCCTCTTCGTCGTCTCCGCGTCGAAGCCGAGGTCCTTCAGCGGCGCCTCGAGCTTCTGCCGCGCCTGCATCGCCGACATCGCCTTCATCTGCGGCCGCTGCGCGCGGATCATCTCGCGGAACGGGTCCTCCTCCGCGGGCGTCTCCGCGGCCTCCGGCGCGGGCGGGGGGGGCTCGGGGGGTGCCTCCGCGCGCGCGGGGCGCTCCTGCGCGGGCGGCGGCGGCCGTCCGGGCTCGGGCGGCCTCTCGGCTACGGTGCGCTCCACGGTCGCGCGGGGAGAGGAGGAAGGGCGCTCGGGCCCCCGCGCATACCAGCCGAGTGCGAATCCGAGCCCCGCGATCGCGAGCAGCAGCAAGACTCTCATGCCGTGCCCCACGGAAACGGCGTGCCGCGAAGCGCGGGCCATGGCCGGGGGCGGTCGCGCCCCGGTCGTGCGCGATCCGCACAGGTGGTGGCAATCCGCGCGCCCTGCGCCGCTCCCGGGGACGCCGGAGGGGTCCGCTCCTCGACCGCTAGCAGCGCGCCCGGACGATCGCCTCGATCTGTTCGTCCGTGAGCAGCCGCCGGGAGTCCTTCGCGGCCTTGAAGACCGCGTCGACGACGCTGTCGGTCGCGTCGTAGCCGTGGGCCTCGAGCCAGAAGACGACGTTGCTCTTGCCCGACATCGGGCCGACGCCGATCTTCTGCGCGAGGCCGAACTCGTCGGCGGGCACGCCGCTGTAGACGCGGTTCGCGAGCCAGGTGTCGTCGCGCTTGAGCGCCTTGATGACCGCGGCCGCGTGCACGCCCGTGCCGGTCTCGAAGGCGTCGCTGCCGAAGACGGGGTAGGTGGACGGGATCGAGAAGCCGCAGATCCGCGCGCCGTGCTTCACGTAGCGCTCGAGCGCCGTCAGGTCGTTGTCGATCCACCCCATCAGCTTGAGATTGACCATCGTCAGGTCGAGCGGCGCGTTGCCCGCCCGCTCGCCGATGCCCAGCGCCGTGCCGTGCAGCCGGTCGGCGCCCGCCTGCAGCGCGGCGATGTTGTTGATGACGCCGAGGCCGCGGTCCATGTGGCCGTGCCAGTCGATCCGCACCCGCCCCCGCGCCCCCTTCTCCTCGACCAATCCGGTGATGAAGCCCAGCAGGTTCGCGACGCCCCACGGCGCGATGTGCCCCGTCGTGTCGCAGACGACGATGCGGTCGGCCCCGAGGTCGATCGCGGCGCCGTAGAGCGCGCGGATGATCTCCGGCGTCGCGCGCACCGTGTCCTCGGTGACGAACATCGAGGGCAGCCCCTCGCGCTTCACGAGCGTGATCGCCTCGGTCACGCAGCGGAGCAGGAAGGGCAGGTCCCAGTGCTCGACCTCCATGCGGATCGTCGAGGAGCCGATGAAGGTCGCCGCCTCGATCGGGATGCCGACCTTCTGGCTCACGCGCGCGATCGGCTCGATGTCCTGCTTCACCGTGCGCGCGGCGCAGTTCGGGAAGAGCGGCAGCTTGGCGTCGCGGATCTCCCTCGCGAGCGCCTCGACCTGCCTTTCGACGTGCGGCCCCGCGCCGGGCAGCCCGATGTTGAGCGCGTGGATGCCGACGGCGGCGCAGTTGTGCAGGTGCTGGACCATCTCGTCGAGGCGCGGCGTCGCGGCGCTGGGGCTCTGGAGCCCGTCCCGCAGCGTCTCGTCGTTGAGATGGATGGCCTGCGGGGGCTTGGGGGGGTGGTCGCCCTTCAGGTTCCAGTCGTAGATCAGGTCGTCGCGTTCCACGGTAGAGGGAGGATACCCTCCATGATGCGCGAAGTCCGCTTCCGGCCGGGCTCCCGCGGCCGTGCGGGGTCCGCGACCGCGCCCCGTCCGTGACGCGCCTGCGGACGTGTGCGGGAGGGTCACATGACTGCCCGGTTGACAGACGGAAAGCCGCAGCCATCCCCGTACTTCGCCCGTAGGGTCGTACGAGTACCAGGACTATGTGCGCAGGATCGCAGCCGATCTCCTCGATCCCGTCGTGGCGATGACGGCTGAATTCGTCCGCTGCGCCGCACTTGTCTCGCCCGCCCTCGCGGAGGAGATAGAGAGGAGCGCGGTGCCGCGGCGAGAGGATCAGCGGGCGGCCTCCGTTCGGGTACCGCGTCGTCCGCGGGAAGCTCGGGCCCCTTGATGTGGAGCAGGCGATCCTCGTGCGCATGTCTGAGCGCAGCTCGGCGGGTGCGGGATCCGCGGCGATCGCGCGGGAGTTCGCGGCCGACGGTATCGCGAACCCGCGCACGGGTCATGCGCGCTCAAGCCGGCAGCTCGTTCACGGGATCCTCTCGACGTCGGCACGCGGGCGCGGCCCGGCCTGAGGCGCCAGGCCGGCAGTGCGGTCACGGACGGCGTGAAGGCGCGTGACCCGCCCTCCAGAGCGCCTCGGTGGGTGGAGCGCGAAGCAGTTGCTGGAGTGCCGACCACATGCTGTCAACACGCATCGACGGCTTCGCATCCCACTTCGCGTGGGATGCCCGCTTTTCACGTCTGACCTCCGCTTCGCAAATGCTGCGGGCTTCTGGGCTGATCGTGAGGAGGAACCGGCAGATATCGGCCTCGTAGCTCATGCACTCTGCGGGTGTCGTGTGCCCACCCTTTCCTGCCAGCGATTTGCCGCCATCGACCAGCCGACGACACTCCTCGATTGCCTCCTGCCAGGGACGTCTCTCGTAGGTAGCCAATCGCTCTGTGAGCGCGCGGAGGTCGTCGTGCGTTGGGCGTGCGGACAACTCTTTTTGCAATTCAGCGATGCGGCGTGGTGCGCCGCGCAGGACGCGGATGATCGCGAATGCGAGGCAAGCCGGCGCCGCGATCATGGCGGCGATGGGCGCCACGAGCAGAGTACCGAGCAGTCCGCTCTTTCTCTGGCCCGCGAGCACGCTGATCCATGGGACGGCAACGAAGTGTGCGAGAGCGGCGGCGACGAGGAGCGTTCCCGCAACGCGCAGGATGCTACGCACTCCGCTCCAGCAGAGCCACCGCCAGTAGCTGCACGCAAGCTTGATCGCGTTCCATCCTGAAGCCTCGCGACGATCGTCCATCAATCCTCCTCGATCGCAATTGGGCGTGTCGGGCCGAGCGTATCGCGCGCGCGGAGCCCGTGGCAAGTGACGGCCATGATCCGGGTCGGCCGCTTGCGGGGCTACTTCCCCCGCCTAGTGCCCGGTACGTTCAAGCGGAGAATGCAGGGAGGCCGACCCTGAGCGCCGCGCCACGGGTGCGGCATGTCACGGGCGCGCGGGCCGTGCGGGGACGGACGCGGGGTATGCCGAGCTGGTGCAGAATCTCGAGGACGCGCAGGAGCACGCGAAGGTAGCGCTGCTGAACCGGGTGCTGCTGGAGGCGAAGGGGCCCAGGCCGGAGCGGAAGAAGCTCGGCGAGGTGGCGCTGGTGATGCGCGTGCCTAAGGAGGAGGTCGCGTACATCGACGCGGCGGCTGACGGACGCCCGCGGACGGTGTGGCTGCGGAAGGTCCTCGCGAAGGGGGACGCGAAGCTCGGCAAGCTCCTTGAGCCGGCGTAGGTGTCGGCGAGCGGGCGGACGATGCGGGGGGCCCCGGTGGTCCCCCGCGGTCGTTCCCGCGCATGTAGCCCCACATCGTCGATAGGTTTGCGGTACTTGCACCCTTCGTCGCGCTGAGGGGTTCGGAGCGAAGCGGCCGCAGCTCAGAGCAGGGCGGCGAATTCGTCGACAGTCAGGCCGGAGTCGCTGACGATCTGGCGGAGTGTCCCCGTGGCGAGATCACCCGGGTGGCAGAGGACGGCGACGAGAAAGGCATAGCCTTGGCGCTTGAGAATGACGTGAGAACCCCTCTGGCGCACGACCGCGAATCCAGCCTTCTTGAGCGCCCGGACCGTTTCCTTCCATCCGACGACGGGGAGCTTAGCCATCCAGCGTGATGGAGTCGACGAGCTCGTCGCCGTCCTCGGGTTCGCGCGGTATCCACGGAACCGGTGCGCCCGACTGCCTGTATGCGTCCACGAGGTCGTCGAACACTTTGCGGAGCAATGCGAGTGAAGCATCGAGGTCCTGCGCCTCGGCGATGGCGCCGGGGAGCTCGAGGCAATACGTGCAGACCGCACAACCCTCGTCGTCCTGCCGTGATGCGATGTGATAGATCCGGAGCGAGGGCTGGACGTGGAAGTGCCAGCGCATCTCCATTTGGCGTGTTACGGGAACCGGGAGGTTCGTGCCGACCGCATCGGGAGCGAGCACCGCAGAGCCGGTAAACCGGTGGCGTTCAAGCGGGGCCATGGGTTTCTCCTTTGTGGAGTGCAAGGTGAATCCTGCATTGCCCGAGGAATTGTTCGTTCCAGAGGACCTCGATCGCGTAGACGCCCGGGGCCGGGAATTGAAGCGGAGGCAGGGCGATGTTCATTTCGAAGTGGTTTAGGCGGTCGTTGTGCGTGATGGGGATCTCTGCCGAGGTTGCGAGTTCCTTGCCGTCGCTGAGCTGCACGAGGCGGAACCGGAGGCGGTGTTGACCGTTGAAGTCGGAGACGTTGAGGTAGATCGCGGAGTGCTGGAGGGCGGCGGGGAACCCCGGGACGATGAATCGGCCGAACGTTCCGGCGATGATGTGTTTTCCCAGCATCGCGTCCTGGTAGACGTTATCGGCGAGAAGCAATGCGTTTACGTGGGGTCTGCCCTTGGATCGATTCGGCATCTGGGGTGGTCGGGGGTTGCGACCCCGGTGCAAGTATCGGAGTTCTCCAGCTCCATTCTATGGTTGCGGTGCACGTTGTGGGAAGGCCGCGCGGCAACGGGGCTTCCGGCGGCCCTAGGGGCGGCTACCTCGGGGCGCGTCTTTCGGCCCTCAGCGCAACGTCTCGGAGCCAGTCGGAGAGGGGCTTGCCTGAGGCGGCGGCGGCTCGGCCACAAGGCCAACAGCACCACCTACGGGTGGATGAAGACCCACGGCATCAAGGTCGTCTCGGGGAGGCTGCTCGCGTCCGCCCTCTACGCGGTCTGGCGCACGCCGCCGCGGTTCGACCCCTCGAAGATCCGCGAGTCCCTGCGATGAAGCACGTCGATCGCGCGGCGGGCTCCGGCGCCGAGTGCGTGACCCGCGTACCGCTCCGTCATCACGATGCTCGAGTGGCCGAGCAGGTCTTTCACGTCGCGCAGGCTCGCCCGAGGCGCACGAGGCGCACCGCGCACATGTGCCAGAGGTCGTGGACGCGCAGGTGCCCCCGGCCGGCGCGGCGGCTCGCCTCGCCTCGCCTCGCCGCCTCGTCCCTTGCGGCGCGCAGGTAGGCGACGTACGTGCCGAATGTCGAGGCCGACACGCCGAAGGCGTGCACGAGGTCATCGGCCATCGCCGGCGTGACGTCGCGCATCGCCATCTTCCCGCGGGCACCCGCCGCGCGACGGTGCAGGTTCTCCATCCCGCGCGGCGAGCGGTACCTGGCCGCGACGTCGCGGCCGTGGAGCGCGAGAGAGTCGCAAAGGGTCCCCCCGCAGCACGCGTCGCCGAGCGCCGCCTTGGCCTCCTCGACGATCACGGCGCGTTCGGTGTCGGTGAGGTCGGCGGGCAGCGTCTTCCTGTGGCGCACGCCGGCCGCGTCGCGATAGCGGAGCGTCCATCGGCCCCGGTGGCAGCTCAGGTGCGTGGCCGACTCCACTTGGACTCCCGAGGACCCCGGACGAAAGCATGTCCCGATGGCTGCGGGGGCGCCGCATCCCACCTATAATCGAGCGAAGCGATGAAGGTACTCAAGTTCGGCGGCACTTCCGTGGGCAGCGCGGGCAACCTCGCAAAGGTGCGCGAGATCATCCGCACCGAGGGCGGCAAGAGCCCGGTCGTCGTCGTCTCGGCGCACTCGGGCGTCACCAACGAGCTGCTCGCCCTCGCGCGGGCGGCGGTCGCGGGGCGCTATTCGCTCGACGGGATCCGGGCGCGGCACGTGGCTCTCTACCGGGAGATCGGCGTCGATCCGGCGGTGATCGGGCCCGAGTTGCGCGAGCTCGAGGACCTGCTGCGCGGGCTCTCCCTCGTGCGCGAGCTGACGCCTCGCAGCCTCGACCTCGTCGCGAGCTTCGGCGAGCGCATGTCGGTGCGCGGCATCGCCGCCTACCTGACCGCGCGCGAGATGCCCTGCGTGCCGATCGACGCCTACGACCTCGGCCTGCGCACGGATTCACGCTTCACGGCGGCCAACCCCGACGTCTCCTGCTACCCGGAGGTGCGGAGGAACCTGCTCGCGGTGGACGGCGGCATGCCGCTCGTGACCGGTTTCATCGCGAAGGACAAGGACGGCAACATCACGACGCTCGGGCGGTCGGGCAGCGACTTCACCGCGACGCTGCTCGGCGCGGCGCTGCGCGCGGAGGAGGTGCAGATCTGGACCGATGTCGACGGCGTGATGACCGCCGACCCGCGCGTCGTGCCCGCGGCGCGGTCGATCCCCGAGCTGACCATCGCCGAGGCGAGCGAACTCGCCTACTACGGCGCGAAGGTGATCCACCCGGCGACGATGCTGCCCGCCGTCGAGCAGCGGATCCCGGTCGTCGTGCGCAACACGTCGCGGCCCGAGCACAAGGGCACCGCGATCCTCGCCGCGGTCCCGCCGGGCCGCGGCGTCGTCAAGTCGATCGCGAGCAAGCGCGGCATCATCCTCGTCACGGTCGCGAGCACGCGGATGCTCCTGCAGTCGGGCTTCATGGCGAAGATCTTCGAGGTCTTCGCGCGCTACGACCTGTCGGTGGACCTCGTCGCGACGAGCGAGGTGACGGTCTCGGTGACCGTGGACGAGGAGACCCACCTCGACAGGGTCGTCAAGGACCTCTCCGCGTTCAGCGAGGTGACGGTGCAGCGCGACGTCGCGCAGATCTGCGTCGTCGGCGAGGGCATCCGCGAGCGCGTCGGCGTCGCCGCCGACGTCTTCGGCGCGCTGAAGGGGGCCGACATCCCCGTCCGCCTGATCTCCCACGGCGGCACGAAGATCAACATCAGCTTCCTCGTGGATGCCCCCGACGTCGACCGCGCCGTCCGCGCGCTGCACGACGTGTTCTTCTAGGAGCCTGGCTCATTACTACCGTTCTTCGGTAGGATTCCGCACAACCCCGCATCTCCGCTGGGGCCGGCAACCGGTCGTAGGTCTTGACGAACCGTCCGCTGAGGTCGCCCGCGATCGCCCCGCTCTCCGCGGAGCGGATGAAGTCCGACAGCGAGCCGTGCCAGAGGTCCATGGCAGTCTCCCCGTCCGGTCCGCCACGTCCGGGCGGCTCGCTAGTTCGGACGCTCCCTCCATTCTGCCCTCCGCGTACCCTGATCCTCGCGTGCACGTTCCGCGACTCCTCCGCCTCGTCGCCCGCGGCCTGCGCGAGGGCCCGTCCGACTTCGTCCGCGTGCGGGGGCTCTTCCTGTCGGGCCTCGGGCTCGCCTACCTGTGCGCGTTCGCGTCGATCTGGCCGCAGGTCCACGGGCTGATCGGGTCGGGCGGCATCGCGCCCGTCGGCGACACGCTCGACAGCGTCGAGGCGCACTGCGGCGGCGTCGATCCGCTCCGCTTCCCGACGCTCCTGTGGATCGACTGCGGCGATGGCGCGCTGCACCTCCTCTGTGGCGGCGGCGTCCTGCTCTCGCTGCTCGTCGTCGCGGGCATCGCAAGGCTCCCCTGCCTCGCCCTCCTCTGGGCCGCCTACCTGTCGCTCTTCACCGCCGGGCTCTGGTTCACGAGCTTCCAGTGGGACACGCTGCTGCTCGAGAGCGGCTTCCTCGCCCTCTTCCTCGCTCCTCTGCGGCTCACTCCGGGGGGGGCCCGGGGGGTGGAGGTCTCGCGCCTCGCGCTCTGGGCGCAACGCTATCTCCTCTTCCGGCTGATGTTCGCGTCAGGGGTCGTGAAACTGACCGCCGGCGACGGGGCTTGGCTCGACCTGACGGCGCTCTCCTACCACTACGAGACGCAGCCGCTGCCGGCGTGGACCTCGTGGCACCTCCACCGCCTCCCGCTCTGGTTCCACGAGGCGACCGCCGGCTTCACCTGCTCCGTCGAACTCCTCGCACCGCTGCTGATCTTCCTCGGCCGCGTCCCGCGCCTCGTCGCGTTCCTGTCGATCGCAGGGCTCCAGGTGGCGATACTGCTCACCGGCAACTACGGCTTCTTCAACCTGCTGACTCTCGCGATTTCCTTGACGCTGCTCGACGACGCGATGCTGCCGTGGCGCGGCGCGGCGGCGGCGCCGGCGGTCGCCCCGTGGCCCCCCGTCCGCTGGGCGAGGCGCGCGGCCCTCGCGGCGCTGCTGCTCCTCGCGACCGCGGAGTTCCTGCCGGCGCTCGACTGGGCGCCCGCGTGGCCGCGCCCCTTGCAGGAGGCGTGGCGGCGCTCGGGGCTCGAAGCGCTCGCCTCGAGGACCGACCGGCTCCGGCTGTCGAGCAGCTACGGCCTCTTTCGCGTGATGACGAGGGAGCGCCGGGAGATCCTCGTCGAGGGCTCTTCCGACGGCCAAAGGTGGGAGCCCTACGTCTTCAAGCACAAGCCGGGGCCGCTCGACCGCGCTCCCGGCTTCGTCGGGCCCCACATGCCGAGGCTCGACTGGCAGATGTGGTTCGCGGCGCTGTCGGACTTCGAGCGCACGCCATGGTTCGCCCCCTTCCTGCGGCGCCTGCTCGAGAACGAACCCGCGGTCCTCGCGCTGCTCGAAGAGAACCCCTTCCCGGAAGCGCCGCCGCGCTTTGTCCAGGCGACGCTCTACCGCTACGGGTTCACCTCGCCCGAAGAGCGGCGCGCCACGGGCGCGTGGTGGAAACGGACCGAGGTCGGCCCCTACTCGCCGCGCCTCTTCCGCCGCCCCCGCGCCCCCTGAAACGTCGGCGGCGGGTTTCCCCGCCGCCTCATCGATGGCTTCGCGGACCGAACCGGTCCGTCGTCTCGACCTAGCCTCACGAGCCAGGTCCGGGCGAGGTCCCTCACGTGGGGGCCGGCGCCGGTGCGGCGGGCTTCTCGGTCTTGACGCCGTCGAACGCGGGCGCGAGCAGCGTGTTCAGCTCGCCGACCGCCGCGATCGCCTTCGAGCAGGCGGCCTCCGCGTCGGAGCAGTCGAGCGCCTTCATCGCGTCGTTCGCCGCGAGCAGGTTCACCGCGAGCGCGCGGTAGAGCGGGCTGCCGTTCTTGACGAGCCGCCACGCCTTCGCGTCCTCGGGCGTGCCCTTCTCCTTCTCGCTGCGGGCGGCCGCCCAAAGCTCCTTCGCCTTGGCGTGCGCGGCAACCGCCTTCGCGAGCGCCTCGCCATCTCCCTCGGCGGGCGCGGGATAGCTCTCCTTGCCCGCGAGTTCGCGCGCGACCGCGCGGTAGGTCGCCTCGAGCTCCTTCAGGAGCGCGCACTCCTTCTCGTTCTCCGCGCGCAGCGTTCCCGCGACATGGAGCAGGTCGGCGGCGGCGCCGAACGTGGGCGCGAGCGCCTTGCCGGAGGCGGTGTTCGCGAGCGCGATCTTCTCCGCGTCGGCGAGCGCCGCGCGCTCGTCCTTGCCGAGCTTCTTCGTCTCGCTCTTCGCGTTCGCGATCTCCTGGCGCGCGACGGCGAGGCTCTCGCAACAGTCCTGCGCTTCGCAGCAGGGCTTGTCGCAATCGGAGGGGCAATCTTGCGCGAGCGCCAGCGCGCCCAGCAGCATCGGGAGCAGATACAAGGTCTTCATGTTCTTCATGTTCTTCATGGGGGTTCCCGAAGATCATATCGTCGAGTATCGCCGCGGGCCGAAATCTTCATCGCCCCAAGAGGTGCAGCAGCCGTCCGCCATCGATGCGGCCGATGAACTCCTTCCTCCCATCCACGCACAACACCGGGATTTCGAGCCGGTAGGCCCGCAAAAGCTCCCGGTCCGAGCGTATATCGACCTCCTCGAAAGGCACGCCGAGCCCGTACAGCAGTTCCCGCGCCTCGTCGCAGAGCGGGCAGAGCCCGGGGATCGTGTAGAGCGCCACCCTCACCGCGTCTCGATCCACCCCGTCGCGCTGATCTCCGCCGAGAGAAGCGCCTCGAAGAGCGGCCGGTCGACGTGGCGCGCGACCCCCTTCGCGCGCTTGTAGACCGAGTAGGAGTGCTCCTTCTCCCACTGCTTCCGGTCGTCGGGGAGCCTCTCCGGCAGGAGGTCGCCGAGCGTCTCGCCGTGCACGACGAAGAGGGCGCAGGCGATGCTCGCCAGCGTGGACTCCGCCGCCGGGGGCGGATCGGGAGGGGCCTCGGGGAGGGTGTGGAGCAGTTGCGCGGCGTCGTCGTAGAGTTGCATCGCCGTGAACCGCCGCATTTCGGCCGTGCGGCGGCGCGCGCGCTCCATCGCGCGCGGGTCGTTCGGCAGGTCGCTCCTGCAGTCGCGCTCGAGGGCGGCCGCCGCCTCGTCGAGCCTCTGCCTCCGGTCGGGCGATTCCGGGTGGGGGAGGCGCACCCCGAGGACCGCCGCGTGCCTTTCGAGCAGTTCGCGCGCGCCGAGCCGGCCTTCGAGGAACGCGGACACCGCCTCGCGCGCCGCGTACGCGCGGCAGGCGCTCGCGGCGGAGATCGCGGCGCGTGCGAGCAGGTTCTCCCGCTGCGGGGGGACCTCGACCGGCGGCTTGAGCCCCTGCAGCAAGTCGGCGGCGGCCATCGGCTCCCCCTGGCGCAGCAGCGCGCAGGCTAGCAGCGCCTTCACATGGCGCGTCCCGATCGAATCCCCCCCGTGCTTCCTGAGGTAGCCGCGCGCGGCGGGCGTGAACTCCGGGAAGACGCTGCCTGCGTTCGCGGCCCGGGCCGGATCGAAGTCGGCGGTGCCGGGGACGCGCACCTCGACCTGCGCCGCCTCGCGGTCGAAGATCGCGGCGACGCCGCGCGAGTTCGCCGTCGAGGCGCAGCCGGCCAGCGCGAGCGCAAGCAGGAGCGGCCTCACGCATCCCCCACGGCGAGTTCCCGGCTGCCGAAGTCGACGGTCCAGACGAGCGGCCCGAAGCCGGCGAGGCCGAGCAGGCCGCCGATCTGCCGGTCGCCGTCGAAGGTGTGGACGACGCCGGCGCGCACGTCCTCGAACCGCCGTCCCGCGATGGTCACCTCCGGGAGGCGCACCATCGTGACCACCTGGTCCTCGGCCCGCTCCGCCTTGGTGCCGTGGCGCGCCGCCCGCCGCGTCGAGATCAGGCCCAGATCCCGCGCGAGCCACGGCTCGAGGAAGAGGTGGGCGGCCCCGCTGTCCACGAGGAACCAGCGCGTCGTGCCCCCGATGGCGACCGGCGCGAGCAGCGCGCGGCCGGTGGCGTCGCGCCCGTGCGGAGCGAGCCGGACCTCCCGGCGCGCGAAGTCGAAGGTGACCCGGAAGTGGCCCAGCACGCTGGTCCCGAGGATGCCGAAGTCGGGCCCCGGCAGGTTGTGGTACCAGAACGACCTCTGCTCGCGCAGCGAGACGAGCGCCGCCCCCCGGCCGAAGCGCAGCGCGCCGAGGTCGAGGCGGTCGACCACGCCCAATTGCGCCCGCTCGGCGTAGCCGGGCGACGTGACCTCGCGCTCCTCGCCGGGCAGGAGCCTCATCTTCACGCGGCGCGCCGCCGGCCCCGACAGCCAGAGGTGGCTCGTGCCGGTATCGACGATGAGCGGGAGCGCGACCCCGTTCGCCGCGCCGATCACGATCGGAAGGCGGCCCTCTTCCATCGGGAGCCGCACGGCGTGCGCGGGGCCTTCGACCGGGAACCGCCGGTCCGCGAGCGCTGCGCCCGATCGTCCCGAGGCATCGCGTTCCAGGTCCGCAAGGATGCTCGCGTTCGACCGCGCGCACGCGGCGAGCGCGAGCCCGCAGAGCAAGGCCCTCGCCCGCATCACTTCGACTCGAAGTCGAGGCACTCGAGACGGATCTGCAAGAGCACCTTCCCGTCGCGCGAGTGCTTCTCGTCGAAGCTGACGGTCCCGCCGGGCACCGCCGAGCTGACGAGCGCCTCCCCCTCCGACTCCTGCGCCCCGGCGCGCCGCAGCGTGCGGTAGCGCAGGCAGGCGACCTCGCGCTTGCCGACCATCCGCCTTTCGCCGGTGCCGGTGAGCAGCATCGTGTAGGTCGACGTCGCCGTCCCGGCCTTGTCGAAGGTCTTCTCGAGCCGCTTGACGCGCAGCAGCGGCTCCCTCGCGCGCCACTCGGTGATCACCCGCTTGCCGTCGGGCCCGGAGATCGTCGTCCGCGTGCAGGTGCACGCGTAGCTCTTGCCGGCCGCGGCGACCTCCTCGTCGGCGAGCGTCTCGACCGGCTCCGCCTTCTCCGTCGTCGCCGCCTCGCCCCGCCGGGGCACCGTGCGCTCCGTCGTGCGCTCGAGCCCGACCGCCTCCTTCACCTCGGATTGCAGCGTGAGATCCTTCTCGCCCACCTTCGTCAGCTTGTCGACCGTCAGCGTCACCGACGGCACGCGCCCCTCCGGGGCGAAGGTCGTCTTGATCTTCGCCCAACTGCCGGCCTTGAACCCCTCCCAGCCCGACCCCTCCCGGGGCAGCAGGTTCTCGGGCGCGGCGCGCGCGACCGCGAGCAAAAGCAGCGCAGGAAGAAGGGACCTCATCCGCGCGATCTTACAATCCGCGCGTGAGGCAGCAGCAGTTCCTCAAGGTCCTTCCGCTCGAGGAGGCCTTAGCGCGCTTCCGCGAGGCGTTCGACCACGCCCCCCTGCCCCCCGAGCGGGTCGCGCTCGCCAGAGCGCTCGGCCGCGTCCTCGCCGCCGACGCCGGGGCGCCGGTCGACGTGCCCGGCTTCACGCGCAGCGACGTGGACGGCTTCGCCGTGCACGCCGGCGACACCTATGGCGCGAGCGAGGAGGCGCCGCGGAGGCTCGCGCTCGCCGGCGACGCGGTGGCCACCGGCGCCGTCCCGCAGGTCGCGGTCCCGCCCGGCGGCGCGATCGCCGTCGCGACGGGCGCGGTCCTCCCGCGCGGCGGCGACGCCGTCGTGATGGTCGAGGAGACCGACACCGAGGGCGGCGCCCTGCTCGTGCGGCGCGCGGTCGCGCCCGGCGCCAACGTCTCCGGCGCGGGCAGCGACCTCGCCCGGGGCGAGACGGTGCTGCGCGGGGGCCAGCTCCTCTCCTCCCGCGAGACCGGGCTGCTCGCGGCGCTCGGCATCGCGGAGGTCGACGTCGTCCGCCGCCCGCGCGTCGCGCTCTTCAGCACCGGCGACGAACTCCTCGCCCCGGGCGAGCCGCCCGTCGACGGCAAGCTCTACGACAGCAACGGGCGCATCCTCGCCGACGCCACCCTCGAGGCGGGCGGCGACGTGGTCGGACTCGGCATCGCCCGCGACGAGCCCGCCGCGATCGAAGCGATGGTTGCAAGGGGCTTGCCATCGTGCGATCTCGTCCTCCTCAGCGGGGGGACGTCGAAGGGGCCCGGGGACCAGGCCGCCCGCGTGCTCGCCCGCATCGGCGAGCTGATCGTGCACGGCGTCGCGCTGAAGCCGGGCAAGCCCGTCGCCATCGGCGTCGTCGGCGGCAAGCCGGTGGTCGTGCTGCCCGGCTTCCCCACGTCGGCGATCTTCACCTTCCACGCCTTCGTCGCGCCGTGGATCCGCGGGCGCGCGGGACTCCCCCCGCACCCCCCTCAAGTGCGCGAAGCGCGGCTCGCGCGCGCGGTGATCTCGGCCCGCGGTCGCACCGAATTCGACCTCGTGCATCTCGTCGAGGGGGAAGCGGGGCTCGTCGCCTACCCCCTCGGGAAGGGGAGCGGCTCGCTGACGACCTTCGCGCGGGCGGACGGGTTCCATGCGATCCCCGCCGGCGAAGAGCGACGCGAGGAGGGCGAGCGCGTCGCGGTGACCTTGCTCGGTCCGCTCCGGCTCGCCGATCTCGTCGTGATCGGGAGCCACTGCACCGGGCTCGACCTGTTGCTTTCGCTGCTGTTGCGAAGGGGCTTCACGAGCAAGGTCGTCGCCGCCGGCAGCACGGCGGGGCTCGACGCGGCGCGGCGCGGCGAGTGCGACGTGGCGCCGATCCACCTGCCCGGGGTCGTGCTGCCCCCGCACGTGAGGGTCGTGGGGGGGTACGGGCGGAGGCAGGGGGTCGTCTCGCGCGACGGGCGCGGGGAGGGACGGCTCGTCAACCGCAATGCGGGGAGCGGGACGAGGATGCTGATCGACGGCCTGCTCGCGGGGCGGAGGCCGGACGGCTACACGATGGAGGTGCGTTCGCACCAGGCGGTCGCGGAGGCGGTGCGGAACGGCCGGGCCGATTGGGGCGTCTGCATCGAGAACGTCGCGAAGGGGCTCTCGTTCCGGTTCCTCGCCGACGAGCGGTTCGAGTTCGCGGTTCCGGAGCGCCGCGCGGGGCGCGCCGCGGTGCGGGCATTTGCCGATATCCTGAACGATCCGGCGACGCGCCGGCTGCTCGCGGAGCAGGGGTTCTCCGCGTAGGGGTTCGATCATGCGGACGATGCTCCCGGTTGCCCTTCTCGCCGCCGTGCTGCTCGCCGAGGGCGAGGCGGACGCGCCCGCCCACGTCGCGGCGGCGCAGAAGCTGCTGGCGGCGCGGGACGCCCAGGGCGCGATGGCAGAGCTCGACAAGGCGGTCGAGCTGGCGCCAAAGCTGCTCGGCGCGCGCCTCGCGCGCGGCCGGGTGAGGCTTGCGCTGAACGACGCGAAGGGGGCGCTTGCGGACTATGAGGCGGCGGCGGCGATCGATCCGAAGAGCGCGCTTTCGCATGTGGGACGGGGGCGGGCGCAGGCGGCGCTCGGCGAAGGGGCGGCGGCGATCGAGGCCTACAGCGCCGCGATCGCGATCGACGGCGCGGTCGAGCAGGTCCACTTCCTCCGCGGCCTCGCGAGGCGGGCGTTGCACGACTTCGAGGGCGCCATCGCGGACTTCACCGCCGCCCACGGGAAGTTCCCCGACGGGCTCGACGCGCTCTACGCGCGGGCCCAGACGAGGGAGATGATCGACGACCTGTCTGGCGCGATCGAGGAGTATGACGCGATCCTCGAGATCGCGGCGGAGGCGGGGAGCGTCTACCTCGCGCGGGGGAGGGTCAAGTCGAGCCTCGGCGACCACGAGGGGGCGCTCGCCGATGTGGAGGGAGCGGCCTACCTTGCGCCGCAGGATCCGGACGTTTTCGCCGCGCGCGGCCGCATCCGACTCGCGGCGGGCGACGGGGCGGGGGCGCTGCAGGACCTCGCCCGCGCGGTGGGGCTTGATGCGAAGAGCGGAGGGGCGCACCTCTCCCGTGCGCTGCTGCTGCACGACATCGGGCGGTACGAGGAGGCGCTCGCCGATTTCCGCAAGTCGCTCGAACTGGACGCGAACCGCCACGAGTACGCGCGACTCTACATCCTCATCGTCGAGAGCCGCCTCGGCCGGGGGGAGCAGGGACGGCGGGAGCTGAAGGCCCACCTCGCGGGACGGGGGATCAAGGACGACTGGTTCTGCAGGGTGGCGACGTTCCTCGTCGGCGACCTCGACGAGGCCGCGCTGCTCGCCGCCGCGAAGGACGCCGACCCCTACACCGAGCGCGAGCACCTGTGCGAGGCCTACTGGTACGCCGCCGCGATGCGCGACCTCGACGGCGACAAGGAGGGCGCACGGCTGCTCTGCGAGAGGTGCCTCGCCACAAAGATCCGCGGCTTCATCGAGTTCGCCAGCGCGACGGCGTACGCGTACCGTGCCAGGTAATCCCGCCGCGGTGGCAGGGGGAGGATGGGGTCACCCCGTGGTGTGGGAGGGGCGGTGTCGGGATCCGCGGAGCGGAACCCGATCGGATCCGAGGAGGGGGGCCTCCGCGATTGCTCCAATCCGCAATCCGCCGATGGATCTCCCTGCCTCGTGGCACGCCGGTGCGCGCACGGGCGGTGCGAGGCCGGTGCTTCGCTGCTCGTTTCGACGGCCGCTCAGGGCCATGGGCGCCCTATCCCGCTGCGCTCAGGGCGGCCGCGGCGGCGAGCGCCGAGGCTGCGAGGCGGCAGGCCAGAGCCTCGTACGGGGCATGGCGCGCGAGCAGTCGCGCGTGATCCCGGACGTCCCTGCCGCTCGTCCCTGCGTGGCGGCCGCATCGCTGGCCGATCTCGTCGTGCGTCGCGCCGGCGAGCATGCGGAGGAGCCCCGCCCTGAGCGCGTGCCAGGCGTCCTTGGCCATGCTCCGGAACAGCCCGAGGATCGGGCCGAGTTTCGCACGGACCTTCCTGAGCAGGCGATCGACCTTCGCCGGGGTGCAGACCGGGCGCCAGGGCCTCGTGCCATCGGCGAGCTTGGCCTTGCGCAAGCCCCACAGGACCACGTGCGCGCTACCCGCGTGCGCGAGCGTGACGTCCTCGACCATGTCGGGCTGACGCTCCCTCAGGCGGCGCTCCACCCACTGCCGGAACCCCTCGTCGACGCGGCTCGGGAAGGCCGCGAGGAGCCGCTCGCCGAGGGAGTCCCCCTTCCCCCGGGCCCCCATCTCCTCGTCGATCCAGGAGGATTCGAGCCAACGCGGACGCTCGTTCCTGCTGAAATGCCACGCGCTCGACCACTCGTGGCTCGAGGGGTCGGTCACGACGGCCGCTTCGACGGGGTTGTCGTGGATGTAGGCGACCACGTTGCGGCGGTGCTCGATCGTCTCGACGGGATCGGAGCGGAAGCGGCCGCGGAAGAGCGGGCCGTCGCGGTGGCGCGTGCGGTTGAAGCGCCGGGAGTAGCGGTTCTGGATGCGGCGCATCGCCTCGGAGAGCTGCCCGTTGATGCTGCGGACGAGGAGGTGGAAGTGCGTCAGCATGAGGCAGAAGGCGTGGACCTCGATCCGGCCCGCGCGCACCTCGCGGGCGAGGAGCGAGAGGAAGAAGCGCTTGTCGGCCACGCGCTCGAAGAGGGGGCGGCGGGAGACGGAGCGGTTCATGACGTGGTGGAAGGTGTCGGCGGCGTCGCGGCGGGGAAGGCGGGGCATGGCGTCCTCCACCTATGTAGACGCGGGATGGTGTCAACGGCGCGGCGTTGTTACCTGGCACCGTACTGTCACAACTGCCCCGCGACCTGCTTCGACGCGTAGGAGAGGATCATGTCCGCCCCCGCGCGGCGGATCGCAAGCAGGCTCTCGCGCATCGCAACGTCGGCGTCGAGCCAGCCCTTCTCTCCGGCGGCGTGGATCATCGCGTACTCGCCGCTCACCTGGTAGGCGGCGACGGGGACCTCCACCGCGGCGCGCACGGCCGCGATCACGTCGAGGTAGGGCCCCGCGGGCTTCACCATCACGATGTCGGCGCCCTCGGCGACGTCGAGCCGCGCCTCCCGCAGCGCCTCGCGCCCGTTGGCGGGATCCATCTGGTAGCTCTTCTTGTCGCCCGTCCGCGGCGCGCTCGCGAGGGCCTCGCGGAAGGGGCCGTAGAAGCAGGAGGCGTACTTCGCGGCATAGGAGAGGATCCCCACCTCCGTGAATCCCGCCCGGTCGAGCGCCCCGCGGATGAACCCCACGCGCCCGTCCATCATGTCGCTCGGCGCGACCATGTCCGCCCCCGCCTCCGCGTGCGAGACCGCCATCGCGGCGAGGATCGGCAGCGTCTCGTCGTTGAGGATCTTCCCGTCGCGCACGACGCCGTCGTGGCCGTCGCTCGAGTAGGGGTCCATCGCGACATCGGTGATCACTACGAGGCCGGGCACCGCCGCCTTGAGGTCCTGCACGGTCCGCTGTACGAGCCCGTGCCGCTTGAGCCCCTCCTTCGCGAAGGGGTCCTTCAGCGCCTCGTCGATCGCGGGGAAGACCGCGACCGCCGGCACGCCGAGCCGGTAGGCCTCCTTCGCCTCCTGCACGAGCAGGTCGCGCGAGAAGCGGAAGCAGCCGGGCATCGGCACCACCGGCTCCCGGACGCCGGACCCCTCCACGACGAAGAGCGGCCAGATCAGGTGGCTGGGGTGCAGCGACGTCTCGCGCACGAGCCCGCGCATCCCCTCGCTGGTGCGGTTGCGCCTCGGGCGGATCGGGAGTCGGATTCGGTCGTCGGCCATCGCAAGAGTGTAGATTCACGGTCCCATGTCCGGAGACGAGGCGGCCATCGTCCTCTGCGGCGGCCTCTCGCGGCGGATGGGCCGCGACAAGGCCGGGCTGCCCTTCGGCCCCGAGACGCTGCTCGAACGTACGGTCCGCCTCGTCCGCGAGGTCGTCACGGAGTACGTCGTCGCCACCCGAGAGGGCGCCCCCCTCCCCGGGCCCCACCCCATGGCCCGGGACGGGGGGCAGGGGCCCCTCGCGGGGCTCGCCGCCGGCCTCAGGGCCGTCCGCGCCCCCCTCGCCTTCCTCACCGCCTGCGACGCGCCGCTGCTGAAGCCCGCACTGGTCCGCCGCCTGCTCGACCTCTGCCGGGGCCGCGACGCCGCGGTCCCGCTGATCGACGGCTTCCACATGGCGACCTGCGCCGTCTACGCGCGGGCCGCGCTGCCGGTGGCGGAACGCCTGCTCGCCGCGGGGCGCCTCCGCCCGCTCTTCCTCATCGAGGCCGTCGACGCGCGCATCGTCACCCCCGACGAGCTGCGCGACGTCGATCCCGGCCTCGACAGCTTCGTCAATTGCAACACGCCGGAGCAGTACGCCGAGGCGCTCAAGCGCTATACTCCGCCGCCGTGAACCTCATCGAAGAGCTCTACGCGCTGCAAGAGGCGCACGGCTACCTGCGGGAGCAGGACCTGCGTGCGCTGAGCGCCCGCATCCGCGTGCCGCTCTACGAGATCGAGGGCGTCTCGACCTTCTATCCGCACTTCCGCCGCACGCCGCCGCCGCGCGTGCACGTCGCGGCCTGCCGCGACCTCTCCTGCCACTTGCAGGGCGGCGGGAGGGTGTTCGCGTCGCTGAAGGCGATGTGCGGGGGGCGCGGGGGGGTGGAGGTCCACGAGGTGAGCTGCCTCGGCCGCTGCGACGCGGCGCCCGCCGTCGCGGTCAACGAGGTGCCCGTCGATCCCGGGGATGTGGGCCGCTACCTCGACGAGCCGGAGGCGCTGCCTCCCGACGAGCCGACGGAGGCGCCGCGCCGGTGGAAGTGCGACCCCTACGCGTCGCCGGAGGAGCGCTACGGCGTGCTGCGCGAACTTCTCGCGAGCCGCGAACTCGACGCCGCGGCGGAGCGGCTCAAGCAGAGCGGCCTGCGCGGCATGGGCGGCGCGGGCTTCCCGACGGGGCTCAAGTGGCAGCTCGTGAGGAAGGAGAAGGCCGAGCCGAAGTACGTCGTCTGCAACGCCGACGAGAGCGAGCCCGGCACGTTCAAGGACCGCGTGATCCTCGAGGAGTTGCCGCACCTCGTCATCGAGGGGATCCTGCTCGGCGCGCTCGTCGTCGGCGCGCACGAGGGCTATGTCTACATCCGCCACGAGTACGCGCGCGAGTGCAAGGCGCTCCGGCGCGCGATCCGCGACGCCTATGCGGCGGGCGTGCTCGGCGCGTCGGTCTGCGGCAGCGACTTCGGGTTTCACCTCAAGGTCTTCGTCTCGCCCGGCGGCTACATCCTCGGCGAGGAGACGGCGCTGCTCGAGGCGCTCGAGGGCAGGCGCGGCGAACCGCGCAACAAGCCGCCCTACCCCGGGACGCACGGCCTATACGGCAAGCCGACGCTGATCAACAACGTCGAGACGCTCGCGCTCGTGCCGCACGTGCTGCGCGGGGGCAAGGCCGACCTCAAGTTCTTCTCCGTCAGCGGCGACGTCGAGAGGCCCGGCGTCCACGAGGTGAAGGTCGGCGCGACGCTGAGCGACCTCGTCAAGCTCTGCGGCGGCGTGCGCGGCAAGCTCAGGGCCTTCCTCCCCGGCGGCGCGAGCACCGGCTTCCTCGGCGCCGACAAGGCCGACATCGTCATGGACTGGAAGCCCCTGCAAGCGGCGGGCTCCGCGCTCGGCTCCGGCGCCGTCGTCGTGATCAACGACACGCGCGACATGCTCGACCTCGCGAAGAACCTCACCGCCTTCTTCCGCAACGAGAGCTGCGGCAAGTGCGTGCCCTGCCGCATCGGCACCGAGAAGGCCGTGCTGATGATCGAGGGCAGAAAGCCCGACGACCTCGCCCGCCTGCCCGAGCTCAACGAGACGCTGCTCGAGACCTCGATCTGCGGCCTCGGCCAGGCGGCGCTGACGCCGGTGCTGAGCGTGCTGCAACGCTTCGCGAAGTAGGGGGGCGCGGGGGCCGGGACCGTGCCCCCTCCGTTACGCTCTTGGGATGAAGCGCACGCTCCTCCTCCTCGCCGCCCTCCCGCTCGCCGTCGCCGACGAGAAGAAACCCGAAGGTCCCGCCGCGCAGATCGCGTCGATGGACTGGCTCGCTGGCCTTTGGCGCGGCCCGGCGTGGGGCGGCACGTTCGTCGCGCAGTACACGGCGCCCGAGGGCGGGATGATCCTCAGCACGAGCAAGCTGATCAAGGAGGGGAAGGCGGTCTACTTCGAGTTCGAGAGGTTCGAGGCTTCGGGCGCGGCCGTCACGCTGACGCCCTATCCGAAGGGCGCTGCCGCGGCGACCTTCAGGCTGACGGCGCTCGAAGGCAGGCGGGCGACCTTCGAGAACCCCGACAAGGACTTCCCGACGAGGATCGTCTACGACCGCAAGGCCGACGACAATCTGGTGATCACGCTGTCGGATGCGTCCGGCAGGCGCGAGATGTTCGACCTGAAGCGGGCGCCGTGAGGGTGGGCCCGGGCCCGCTCCTCGCCGGCGACGCCGTCTCCCGGCAACATGAGGCGGATTGCTTGCGCCCGATCTGATCTCGTGACCCGGATCGTCGCCCTGTTGGGGCAGCGGCTGGGGCTCGATGCGCTCTGGGTGTTCGGGTCGATCGCCACGGGCCGCCCGCGCGCCGACTCGGACGTGGACCTGGGTGCGCTCTTCCCCGCAACGCCGGACATGGGCGCGCTCGCGGAGGCCCGCGCCGACCTGGGCATCCTCATCGGGCGCGGGGTCGATCTCGTGGACCTCGACGCGGCGTCGCCGCTCCTCGCGTTCCAGGCGGTGAAGCATGGGACGCTGCTCTACGAAGGGTCGCCGCGGCGTCGCGTGCTCTTCACTGCCGAGCTGATCGGCCGCTACGAGGACCTGATGATCCTGCGGGCGCCGGTGGAGCGGGCGGCGATCGAGAGGCTCCGCGGTCGCGCCTGAGGTCGTGCGCGAAGGTCGCCGCGGTCTCGCACCATCTCGACGACCTGCGGCGGTTCGCGGCGCGGATCGCGGACGCGTTCGGGCTCGGACGCTGAGGCGCGCGCCGCGGTACGATTGGGCGGTGCGCCTCGAACTCTACGGCATCGCGCGGCTGCGGGCGGGCCGCCCGGCCCTCGACGTCGACGCGGCCTCCGTCGGCGAGGCGCTCGAAGCGCTCCGCCGCGCCTGCCCGGGACTCGACCCGGGGCACCTGCTGCTGAGCCTCAACGGCGAGCGGTTCGTCAGCGACCCGGCGCTGCGGCTCGCGCCAGGCGACACGCTCGTCGTGCTGAACGCCGAGGCCGGCGGATGAGGGGCTACCACGGCCGCTACCTGAGGATCGACCTCTCCGCGCGGCGCGCCGAAGAGGTCGCGCTCGCCGATGCAACATTGCAACAGTGGATCGGCGGCGTCGGCCTCGGCACGTGGATCTGCCGCGAGGAGGGGGGCGCGCGGTGCGACGCGCTCTCCCCCCGCGCCCCCCTCGTATTCGCCCTGTCCCCGCTCGTCGGCACGCCGCTGACGACCTCCGCCAAGTTCGCCGTCGTCGCGCGCTCGCCGCTGACCGGCTTCCTGAGCGACGCGATCTCGTCGAGCCACTTCGCGATCGCGGCCAAGCGCGCGGGGTATGACGCGATCGCCGTCGCCGGGCGGGCGGAGGGGTGGACGCGCGTCGTCGTCGACGACGGCGCCGTCCGCTTCGAGGATGCGGAGGGGGCGTGGGGGAGGGCCGCCGCCGAGTGCGGGATCGACGGCCACCGCACCGCGGCGATCGGCCCCGCGGGAGAGGCGCTCTGCCTCTTCGCGACGATCTCGAACGACGGGCGCCACGCGGGGCGCGGCGGCCTCGGCGCCGTGATGGGGAGCAAGCGGCTGAAGGCGATCTCCGTGCGCGGCACGAAGCAGGTCGCGGTCGCCGACCCGCGCGGCGTCGTCGAGGAGGCGCGGCGGCTCTCGGCGCTCTCGTTCGGGCCGGCGACGGCGAAGTACAGGGAACTCGGCACGGTTGCCAATCTGCTGGCATTCAACCGGCTGAATATGCTGCCGACGCGCAACTTCGCCGAGGGGTCGTTCGGCGGCGCCGAGGCGCTCGACGGGATGAAGCGGAAGGCGCGCGAGTCCTGCGCCGCCTGCACGATCGGCTGCGAGCACATCTTCGAGATGCCGTCGGGCGAGGGGGTGCGGCTCGAGTACGAGACGCTCTTCGCGCTCGGGCCCGGGCTCGGCATCGACGACCGGGGGTTCGTGCTCTCCGCGGCGGCGCTCTGCGACCGGCTCGGCATCGACACGATCAGCGCCGGCGGCACGATCGCGTGCGCGATGGAGGCAGGCTTCGGGGGGCTGCGGTTCGGCGACACCGCGGGCGTCTTGCGCGCGCTCGAGTCGATGGCCGAGGGGGGGCCGCTCTCGCGCGGTTCGAAGCGGCTCGCGGAATCGATCGGGCGGCCGGAGATCGCGATGCACGTGAAGGGGCTCGAGATCCCCGGCTACGATGCGCGCCGGCTGCCCGCGATGGCGCTCGGGTTCGCCGTCGGCACCCGCGGCGCCGACCACAACCGGTCGAGCGCCTACGAGCTCGACTTCTCGACGGAGGCGTTCGACGTGGGGCGCATCATCGAGATCGAGAACCGCGCCGCCGCGATGGACTCGCTGATCCTCTGCAAGTTCCTGCGGGGCGTCTTCGCCGACTTCGGGCGCGAGGGCGCGCGGCTGGTCGAACTCGTGGCCGGCTTCTCGCCCGACCTCGCCGCGGCGGGCTCGGCGATCTGCCGCCTGCGGCGGCGGTTCAACGCCGAGTGCGGCTGGACGCCGGCCGACGACACGCTCCCCGGCCGCCTCCTGGGCGGCGCGATGACCCGCGAGCGGCTGACCGCCCTCGTCGCGCAGTACCACGCGGTGCGGCACGGTGCCGGTTGATCCCGCCGGCGTACGCGTACGGCGGTACCGTGCCAGGTACCGTGCCAGGTATACCGAGGTACCGTGCCAGGTAATCCCGCCGCCGCCTTTCCCTGCGGCGGGATTACCCGGCACCGTACGTACGCTACGCGGCGGCGGGATTACCTGGCACCGTACGCGCGCGTTGCCGCCCGGGGCCGGGGCGGATAGGATCCGGGGCCGATGCCCATCACGCTCACCATCGACGACAGGAAGGTGACCGTCGCCCCCGGGACGACGGTCTGGAACGCCGCGCGGGAGGCGGGGATCGAGATCCCGGTCCTCTGCCACGAGCCGAGGCTCGAGCCCGTCGGCGTCTGCCGCATGTGCGTCGTCGAGATCGAGGGCGCCCGGGTGATGGCGGCCTCCTGCGTGCGCGCGGCCGAGGAGGGGATGGTCGTCCGCACGAGGAGCGGGAAGGTCGAGCGCTGCCGGGCGATGCTGACGGAGCTGCTGCTCAGCGAGCAGCCGGAGACCTCGCCGAAGCAGGTCACGACCGCCGACGACCAGTTGCTCGTGCTCGCGGAGCGCTACGGGGTCGAGGTGCGCCTCCCGCGCGGCAACCACCGCCCCGCCGACGCGTCGTCGCCGGTCATCGCGGTCGACCACCAGGCCTGCATCCTCTGCGACCGCTGCATCCGCGCCTGCGACGACATCCAGAACAACGACGTCATCGGCCGCACCGGCAAGGGCTACACCGCGCGCATCAGCTTCGACCTCGACACGCTCATGGGCGAGAGCACCTGCGTCTCGTGCGGCGAGTGCGTCGCCGCCTGCCCGACCGGCGCGCTGATCAACAAGCCCGTCGCGGCACCGCTCCGGCCGCGCTCGGAACTCAAGAGCGTCGACTCCGTCTGCCCCTACTGCGGCGTCGGCTGCGCGCTGACCTTCCACGTCGACGAGGCGGAGAACCGCGTCGTCTTCGCGGAGGGGCGCGAGAGCCCCGGCAACGAGGGGCGCCTCTGCGTGAAGGGGCGCTACGGCTACGACTACGTGATGCACCCGCACCGGCTGCTGCGCCCGCTCATCCGCACGCGCTACCCCAAGGGCGCGCTGAGCGCGGCGGTCAAGGAGGGCAAGGGCGGACGGCAGGCGGGCGGCATCGTCGACTACGCGGAGGTGATGCCCGCCTTCCGCGAGGCGAGTTGGGAGGAGGCGCTGTCGCTCGTCGCGTCGCGCCTGCTCGCGATCAGGAAGGAGAGGGGGCCCGGGGGCCTCGCCGGCTTCGGCTCCGCGAAGTGCAGCAACGAGGAGGCCTACCTCTTCCAGAAGCTCGTGCGGACCGCGTTCGGCACCAACAACGTCGACCACTGCACGCGCCTCTGCCATGCGTCGTCGGTCGCGGCGCTGCTCGAGATGATCGGCAGCGGCGCGGTGACGACCACCTACGGCGACATCCGGAACGCGGACGTCGCGCTCTTGACCGGCACGAACACGACATCGAACCACCCGGTCGCGGCCTCCTTCTTCAAGGAGGCGGCGCGGAGCGGCACGAAGCTGATCGTCGTCGACCCGCGCGGCTCGGGCATCGCGGAGCACGCGTGGCGCTTCTGCCAAATCCGGAGCGGCACCGATGTCGCGTTCTACAACGCGATGATGCACGTGATCATCGAGGAGGGGCTCGTCAACCGCGACTACGTCGCGAAGTACACGAAGGACTTCGAGAAGGTCGCGGCGACGGTGAAGCGGTACACCCCGGAGATGGCGAGCGCGATCTGCGGCGTCGGTGCGGCGACGATCCGCGAGGTCGCGATCGCCTACGGGAAGGCGAAGGCGGCGCTCACCTTCTGGGGCATGGGCATGAGCCAGCACGTGCACGGCACCGACAACTGCCGCTGCATCATCTCGCTCTGCCTGATGACCGGGAACATCGGCAAGCACGGCGCGGGGCTCCACCCGCTGCGCGGCCAGAACAACGTGCAGGGCGCCTCCGACGCGGGGCTGATCCCGATGGTCTACCCCGACTACCAGCCGGTGGCCGCCGCGCAGGCGAAGTTCGAGAAGGCGTGGGGCACCAAGCTCGATCCGAAGCCGGGCCTCACCGTCGTCGAGATCATGAAGGCCGCCCTCGACGGCAAGGTGCGCGGCATGTACATGCTCGGCGAGAACCCCTTCCTGAGCGACCCGAACACCAACAAGGTGAGAAAGGCGCTGTCGAACCTCGACTTCCTCGTCGTGCAGGACATCTTCCTGACCGAGACCGCGGAATTCGCCGACGTCGTGCTGCCCGCGACCTCGGCGCTCGAGAAGGACGGCACCTTCACGAACACCGACCGGCGCGTGCAGGTGGGCCGGCAGGCGCTCCAGCCCCCGGGCGAGGCGCGCCTCGACTGGCGGATCATCTGCGAAATCAGTACGCGGATGGGCTATCCGATGAAGTACGAGAGCGCGGCCGAGATCTTCGAGGAGTTCGCCTCGTTGACAAGCGCCTACCAGGGGCTCACCCACGAGAACCTCGGCGCCACCGGCAAGCTCTACCCCTGCCCCGACCCCGACGAATCCGACGGCACCGTCGTGATGTTCGGCGACGGCTTCCCGACGGCGGACGGCCGCGCCCGCTTCGTCGCCGCGGAGCACACCGGCGCCGACGAACTGCCCGACGACGAGTACCCCTTCATCCTCGTGACCGGCCGCGTGCTCGAACACTGGCACACCGGCGTGATGACGCGCCGCAGCCGGGCGCTCGACGCGATCGAGCCCGAGGCCTTCGTGGAGGTCAACCCCGCCGACCTCGCCCGCCTCGGCCTCGCCGACGGCGCCTGGGTGAGGGTCGAAAGCCGCCGCGGCGCGATCACGTTGAAGGCGCGCTCGGGCACCGACACCGTGCCCGGCTCGGTCTTCATCCCCTTCCACTTCCGCGAGGCGGCGGCCAACGTGCTGACCACCGACAAGCTCGACCCCATCGGCAAGATCCCCGAGTTCAAGTTCTGCGCGGTGCGCGTCGAGCGCGCCGCCGAAGCCGCGGTACGCTAGGGCAGCGGATCGACTCGCGGGAGTGATTCAAGGCGTTTCGCCTTCTCCCAGAGCGCCAGAAGCTCCGCCTGACGCAGGCTCACCCACTCCGCTACGAGGTCGCGCGCCCGCGAGGGGATCCAGCCGGCGACCGCCGCGCCGCCGCGAATGTCGATCAGCGCCTCGTGGCCCGAGTACTCCGCAGGGACGTGCGGCGGGTTGTGGTCGCGCCAGTACATGCGGATGACGATGCCGTAGAACCGGCTGATCTCAGGCATCCACGCCGGACCGCTTCAGGCCCGGAAACACCTGCGCGGGCTTCTTGCCGGTGAGCTGCATGTAGAGCGCGTCCGGGCAAAGCTCGAGATCGTCGCTCCATGCGATTGACCCGTGGCCGGACAGATGCACAGCCTCGAACGCGCCCGGCTTGTTCCACGCACGGAATACACCCTGGCCCGCGAGGTCGGAAAGATCCACCTCGCCCTCGGCCCCGTCGTCATAGCGGAGCCTCAGTCGAAAGCCCTTGAGCGGTTTCACGTCGACCGGTCTCGGCATCATCTGGATCATACAACGAGCGGGCCAGGCTCCCGGAGCCTGGCCCCATGAACGCTCTGCGCGTTCAGCGTCGGGCGGGCCGCACTGCGCGCGGCGCGCTAGGGGTGCTCCAGCTCAAGCTCCCGCCAAAGCCACCCGAAGTCATAGGGTTCGCCACCGGACTTCGCCGATCGCGCCTCCATGTTCTCGAAGCCCATCAGCAGCCCGACCAGGCGCCTGCGCGAGCGCGGGTCGCGGGCGGCGTTGCGGGGCGTCCGGTTGCCCAATGCGGGCACGGGGAGGTCGGGCCACTCCCGGTAGTGCTTGTCGAGGAACTGCTTCGCGAGGCTCGCCTGGACCTCCGGCGGTAACCCCTCCGCGGGTATCGTTGAGGAGGGCGACGCGGCGTCCCGCTGCGCGATGGCGTCCTCAGGCGACACATACCGCGTGGACCGGTAGCGCACGAGATCTCCCGCCGCCTGCTTCAGCAGGGAACGGACGTGGCCGAGCCGCTCCCGCGACAGGCTCTCCACGCAGAGTCGGCCTTCGCCCTCCCATCGCAAGTGCGCGAGGATGCGATCGCCCTCCTTGCACAGCCAGGTCTCGCCGTCGCCTTCGGTGAACGCTGCGTGCCGGGAGAGGGCGCTGCGGAACGCCTCGGCATCATCGACCTCGAAGCGGGAAGTCCCGACCTCCAAGGCATCGCCTTCCGGGGTCAGGATCTGGGGCATCGGCGGGAAGGCAACGAGGCTGAGCCAGAGGTGGTGGTAGACGTAGCCGGTCCGCTTGCGCAGGGAGACCTCGTCGGCGCCTGGAGCGGACTCGCGGGCGGCGGCGAAGGCCCGGTCCCATTCCGCGAGGATCCGGTCCAGTTGCGTGTGAGGGAAGACGATGCCATCGCCCTCCATCTGGAGGCCCCCCTCGAGGCCCGGAAGCAGCCGCGCGGCCAGCAGGTCCCAAGAGACGAGATCGCCGGTGGCGGCGCGCTCGGAGACCCATTCGCTCACGCCCGTGCCGATCTCCTCGAGCGTCATCCCCGACGCCGGCGTCACGTCGTGCACCCGATAGAGGCGCAGACAGGATCGACCCGCCTGCTCCAGGAAGGCGCGCTCGCCGGCCGGGATCCGCGCCCCGTCCCGGTGCAACAGGTCCGCGACCAGCGTCGTGCCATTGAGGTCCGCATCCAGCCCGATGTGGAAGAGCATCCGGAAGGCGATCTCACGACAGACATCGGGACCGAGCCGCCGCTCGACTTCGGCAAGGTCGGGGCACTCCCCCCAAAACGCCTTGCGCAGGCACCCGACCTCCTCGCGGACCTCCTTGCGGGTCGCATGATTGGTAAGCCGCTCCAGCGCGCGCTCGCGGTCCTCCCGCGTGTAAGCGGGCGCCCTCCACGCCCGAAGGAGGCAGCACTTCTTGTACTTCCTGCCGCTTCCGCAGGGGCAGGGGTCGTTCCGTCCGGGGGCGATCATCCGCGAGGAAACTCTATCCGAACCCCTTTCCTTCCCCATCGCCCCCCGCCGCGCAAAACCCTAGAATCCCCCTCCGATGAGGGAGGTCCCGCTCCTCTGCTCCGTCCGCGACTGCCGCCAGCCGCTCCGCCCCGGCGAGCGGGTCTACGCGTGCCCGAAGGGGCACTCCTTCGACCTCGCGCGCAGCGGCTACCTGAACCTGCTCCAGCCGCAGGACAAGAAGAGCGACGAGCCCGGCGACAGCAGGGAGAGCGTGCAGGCGCGGGAGCGGCTCTTCGCGAAGGGGATCGGCGCCGGGCTGCTGATGGACCTGACGACGCTCGCGGCGTCGCTCGGCGAGGAGCCGCTCGTGCTCGACGTCGGCTGCGGGCCCGGCTTCCTCGTGACGGCCATCGGCGAGGAGGGATGCGGCCTCGACCTCTCCGTCTACGCGCTCGAGCGCGCGGCGAAGCGCGACCCAGGCCCGATGTGGGTCGCCGCGAACGCGGACCGCTTCCTCCCCTTCCCCGACGCGACGTTCGACCTCCTCTTCTCGGTGACGGGCCCGACCAACGCCGCGGAGTTCCGGCGCGTGCTGAAGCCGGAGGGGCACCTGATCGTCGGCGTGCCGGCGCCCGACGACCTGATCGAGCTGCGCGAGGCGGTGCTCGGCCGGGGCGACCTCGTCGAGCGGCCCCCGCGCCCCCTCGACAGCTTCCAGTTTCTCAAGCGCGAGACCTCGCGCGAGCGCGTCCGCGTCGAACCCGACGGCCTCAAGGACCTCCTGCTCGCGACCTACCGCGGCGCGCGCCACAGCGCGCAACCGCGCGTGAAGGCGCTCGAGAGGATGGACGTCACCCTCGCGAGCGAGATCCACGTCTACATGTGAGCCTTGCCGGAGAGCAGCGCGGCGTAGTCCTCCGCCGCGCGCGACAGGTTGATCGTGTTGAGGAAGTTCGAATAGCACATCCACGCGGAGAGCCCGCGCAGGTCGTCGTAGGGCGGCGGCAGGTAGCGCGGCGGCACCGCGACGCCCTCCTCGACGAGCTGGTGGAGCGCGGCGAGGTCGGAGAGGCGCGTCTTGCCGAGGAAGAGCAGCGGGATCCGGCTCGCGAGCCCCTGCCGCACCGCGACGCGGATGAAGTTGTAGAGCAGGATGAAGCCGCGGCTGTAGGAGACGTCCTTCGTGAAGGGTCCGGTGCCCGCGGGCAGGCAGCCGCGGAAGGTGCGCTGCGCGGTCTGGTAGGCGGTGCGCTCGTCGTTGCCGAGCGCGAGCAGCGCGCGGAAGACCTCGAGGAAGTCCGCGCCCTCCTCGGCGAGGCGGATCGCCTCGGCGCGCTCGGTGAGCCGCTTGATGCGCGCAGGCATCGACTTGAACGAGAAGATCTCCTGGATGATCGCGAGCCCCTCCTGCGTGACGGTGCAGGAGGGCGTGCCCTTGCCGAGGAAGGTCGCCACCGGCTGCATGAGCCCGTTCATCGTCGTGCCGATGTGGATCCACCCCTCGTGCACCTCGAGCACGTCGAGTTCGCGCTCGCTGAACGTCGCGCCGCGGCGGATCTTGATGTAGTCGGCGCCCGCCGCGGCGTCGCTGACGACGCCGTCGTCGAGCTTCACGCGCACGACGCCCGGGCCGAAGTAGCGGTCCACCCGCTCCTGCAAGCGCGCGACCGCCGCCTCCGCGTCGATCGTCTTCTCCTCCTTCTCGAGCAGCGTGTCGTGCTCGAGCCGCGAGAGGATCTCCATCATCGTCCGCGCGAGGTCGCCGAGCGTCGGGTCGCCCGCGTGGAAGCGGTCGAAGGTCGAGCCGTAGAGCCCCTGCGAGATCGCCGAGAAGGTGGGCGTCGCGCGGTTCTCGAGCAGCGTCAGCACGAAGTGGTACTCCTTGCACGCCTTCAGCATCAGCGAGCCGCAGGTGTTGATCATGCCGAGCTCGCGCCGGATGTCGCGCTCGATGACGTAGAACTCCTGGTGCTTCGCGTTCATGTCGTAGCCGAGCGGCCGCGCCAGGTAGTAGTCGCGCGTGACCTGCGGGAGCTCCTTGCACTGCTGCTCGAAGAAGCGCTGCTCGACCTCGTCGCCCCACTTGCACGCATCCAGGATGCGGATCGGCCGCTGCGCCTCGACGATCCGGTCGGAGAGTTCCCTGACCGTCTTGTGGTACGGCGAGAGCTGATCGGTGGGGGGCCGTGGTGAGGGCATCGCGCTCGACGCAGGCTACCGCACCGTGGCCCCTCTCCCAAGTACGCTATGGCCCATGGTTCGAACGCTCCTCCTCCTCCTCGTGGTCATCGCCGCCTGTCGCTCCAAGAACTACGCGCGCGAACTGGGCCCGGGGGAGTCGGCGCTGCGCCTCGTCACCGACAAGAGCCGGCTGCCCGACGTCGCGAAGGCCTACCGGGAGAGCGGTCCGTACCTCCGCATCGCGGCCGAGCGGAGCCTCAAGTGGTTCGCGGCGCCGAGCAGCAAGCGCTGGTACCCCTTCGAGAACTTCACGCACGAGCAGGCGGAGGCGAGCGTGAGGGCGCTGCTCGAACTGCTCGACACGAGCGCCGACGACGCCGCCTTCGAGCGGGAGTTCCTGCGCCGGTTCGACGTCTACGAGTCGGTCGGCTACGACAGGAAGGGGACCGTGCTCTTCACCGGCTACTACTCGCCGGTCTTCGCGGGCAGCCGCGAGCAAGGAGGGAGGTTCCAGCACCCGCTCTACCGCCGTCCGCCCGACCTCGTCAGCGACCCGATCACCGGCGAGGTGAAGGGACGCAAGACGGCCGACGGCTCCGTGAAGCCGTGGCCCGCGCGGCGCGAGATCGAGCAGAGCGGCATGCTGAAGGGCACCGAGCTCGTCTGGCTCTCCGACCCGCTCGACGCCTACATCGTGCATGTGAACGGCAGCGCGCGGATCGCGCTGAGGGAGGGCGGCGTGCTGCAAGTGGGCTACGCCGGCAAGACCGACCGCCCGTACAAGGGGCTCGGCACCCTGCTCGTCGAACGCAAGCACCTGAAGAAGGACGGCCTCTCGCTGATGGCGATCCGGCGCTTCTACCTCGAGAAACCCGACGTCGTGAAGGACCTGATCCTCGAGAACGAGAGCTACGTTTTCTTCACCGAGTACGAGGGCGCCGAGTGGCCCGCGGGCTCGATCGGCGTGCCGGTGACCGACCTCGCGAGTGTTGCGACCGACAAGAAGATCTTCCCGCGCGGCGGCCTCGTGCTCTTCGACACGAAGTACACGAGCAAGGGCCAGAAGGGCGACCTGATCCGCTTCGCGCTCGACCAGGACACCGGCGGCGCTATCCGCGCCCCGGGCCGGGCCGACATCTACTTCGGCATTGGCCCGAGCCCCGAACTGCTCGCCGGGGGGCAGTACAGCGAGGGGAGGCTCTTCTACTGTTTCCTTCGCAAGCAGGCTTGAGACTCTGGACCCTAGGCTGCGGGTCTCGCGTGCGGGTGCGGGCCCAGCAGCCTCGCGCGGCCGGCCCCCTCTCTGCGCCTGAATAATCGTCGTGTATGGACAACATTCACTGCGCGAATGGGAGGGCAAGGCCGCGACACGTTGCCAACGCGCTGGCCGCAAGACTGAAGGCGATGCCAGCCGTCGTCGTCGCCGGCGCGACAGACTGGCACGAGCACTCTTGCGGAACTCCTGACGCCCGGGAACATCCGGTTCCTCTCCCTCGACGACCTCGACCTCGCGCGCTTGACCCGTCGCGACCGGGAGGGGCTGCTCGGGAGGGAACAGGCCCTTGACGCCGGGCGACGCGCAGCGGCAGCCTCGGCTTCTACGAATGCTGCGGTCATGGGACCACGGGATCCGAACTCAGCCCGGGTCGCGACGGCCTTGCTGGGATCGAGACGCACAAGCGGGCCGCGGGGGCCGCGTTCTTCCGCGCTCAGCCGCATGGTTCGGGGCAGTCCTGATCGTCCTGTGCGAGCGCCGCTCGGGCTCGATCCGCGGCAATCGCCGGTTGCTGCGCCGCCGCCGGGAGGCATGTCGTGCTCCACATGCAAAGCTCCCATCCAATCCCCACGGCTCAGCGTGGGCTTCCCGAACTCCCTCCTGTCTCCCGTTGCCAGCGGAGGCTGGGGATCGTCGCGCCGTCCCCAACGGCGTAGAGGAACGCGAGGGCCTGCCGGACAGCCTCGGACTCTTCTGGGGCCTCGTTCCCGCGTGCCGCCTCCCGCACCCTGCTCTCGAGTTCGATGGCCCGGGAGATGCGGCTGCGGATCGCGGCCAGGCGCGCTTCGTGACCTGTACGGAATCCCTTGATTGCGTTCGCCTCGTGCGGCTCGGAGCGGCATCGCAGCAGCCCCTCCGCGATCGACAGTTCCGTGCAGTAGCGCGCGAGGGCGATTTCCTCGCCCCGCAGATCGCGGACGTGGGCCTCGAGACCGCCCAGGATCCCGAGCGGCGATCTCCCTGCCGGCTCGAATGGTGCCGTTGCCGTAGGGAAGTCTCGCGCGAGCCAGCCGAGTCCGAAGACGCATGCGACGCACGCGCCCGCGGCGACCCATTTGACGATCAAGAGAGTCGATCGCATGGTCTAGTCCTTCCGGTAGAGCGCCTCCACGGGGGCGAGGCGGCAGGCCCCGAGAGCGGGCCCCACGACCCCCGCGACCGACGAGAGGATCGAAACCGCAGCCGCCACGCCAATCAGCCAGGCGAGCGAGGGATCGAGCAGGGATATCTGCTCCCCCACATCGCTGCCCGTGCGCAGCAGGTTGCCGACGGTACTGGCCACCGCCCGCTGCGTGGCGAAGGCGACCGTGAGCGCGGCGACAAACGCCGCCGCCCCGATCAGAGCGCCTTCCCACGCGAAGAGCGTGGCAATCTCGCTCGGACGGAGACCGTGCACGCGCAGGATCCCGATTTCCCTGATCTTCGTCCTCACGTTCAGCCTGGCAGTGACCCAGACGGCGAGCACTCCGTTGACGAGGTTGCCGACCACGAACACCGATACGAGCAGCGAGAGCATCCGCTCCACGTGTGCGAGCCACCGGCGCTGGGCCGAGCTGTCCTCGGTACGGTAGCCGGCCCCCTGGAGGGCGGCGGCGATGCGGTCCACATGATGCACATCCGTTGCAATGATCGCGCACCGCACGTGGCCCACGCGCTTGGCGATGTCGAGCGGCGACTCGAAGGCGGCCCGCTCCTCCTGGTACACCCAGCTCCCCGATTGCCAGCGGGTCACCCCTTCCACCAGTCCCATCGGGGAATAGCAGCTGTCCCCCCGCACGACGCCGACTACGCTCACCGGAATGTCCACCGTGCCGGACGCCCGCTCCACGCGCAGCACGGTGGCTTCGCCGACGCGGATCCCCAGTCGCGCCGGAAGGACCACCTGACGCAGTCCCCCAGCGCCTGAAAGCCAGGCGCCCCGGAGGAGCCCCGCAAGGAACCGGCCCGGGTCGTCCGCGTCCGACCCGACCAGCGGGAGGGAGGCGCCGCGGACGCGGACGGTCACCTCGAGATGCGGGCGCGCCGTCACGAACGCCGGGCGCCCCAGCGCCAGCGCACCGACCGCGGCAGCATCGACGGAGCCGCCTTGGGAGCGCCCGTCGGTGATCCGGTAGCGGTTCCAGCGCTGCGCGCGAAGGGGGGTGAGCACCACGGGCGCCAACCCGAGTCGCCGGGCGTTCTCCTCGCAGGCGCTCCAGACGCACGGATCCGCGAATCTCAGGTGCTCCTCGCGTTCGCCCCGGCACGAGTCCGCCACCGCGGACGTGTGAAGGAGGCATGCACCGACTGGCGCGAGCCCACCGGGGCCCCCTCCGAGCACGAGAAGCGCGGCGGCCTCAAGCGCGAGGCGTGTGACCCCGCAAGCGCTGGACATGAGGTCCCGGCACCGCTGCTCGCGCAAGGGCTTCATCACCGCCATGCACTCCCCCGCGAGGTCCGAATCGACCGGGAGCCCGCGCGGCACCTGAAGGACCGGCCCCTCTCCGGGACGCGATCAAAGGTGACCCAAACGAGGGTCGTTCTTCGCGAGGAGGGCGACCGATCGCCCGCCGACGTTCCAACGCCAAACGGGGAACCGCTCCGCTTCCCAATCCGCGGGAGCGCGCTTGCCCGGATGGATCCGCACCCAAACCGGGCCAGAAGACTCGCGGTAGACAAGCGCCCCGTCCGGAGCAGCGACGAGCCCGAGCGCCTCGACCTCCTCTTGAACGCGCCCCGCCTGCTCGCGCGGGCCGTAGGCACAGGCATGGTCATAACGGAGCGCGACAGTCTCCTGCTTGCCGGTGCACCAGTTGTCCAGCTCCTCGGCAAGACCGACGGCGACGTAGATCCGGTCGTCGGCAGGAGGGCCGAGCAGTCCCGCAACGCGCAGGGGGATCCGCCGGACCTGCTCCTGGCCGCCGAACGTCCGACGCACCTCCACGGTGACCGTGCCCGGCTCCGGAGGGGCGCTCACATGGCCCCCCAAACGCTCGAAGGTCGCGCGAGAGAGCAGGATCGTGGCCGTGTCGTCGGGTGCGAGCCCGCCTCCCCAGACGATGCGCCGCCCCGCCCTCGCCGCATCGTCTGCGACCAGCCCTTCGAGGGGGACGTCGGCCCCGACTTCTGGTAGCACGAAGAGGCGGACGCCGATCTCGACGTGCGGGTACACGAGGCGGACACCCGGCATCCGGGCAATCCACCCCAACGTTGCTTCGTTGAATCGCTGCCTCGCGTCGGCGATGTCCGCGGTCGCCGCGATGATCCTCGTCGGCGCCGAGCCCGCGAGGAGGTCGCGCTGGTGACGGTGGACGGAGGCGGCGAATGCGCCCAGCAAGAGGATGTAGATCGCCGTGACCGCCACGGCGAGAACATTGAGGAGGATCGTCCCGCGCCGATGGCGCAGGTCCGACAGCGCCAGCCGGAGAATCTCGACGCTGCGCATCAGCGGCGAACCTCCGCGAGCGTCAGCGGGGACGCCGCGCCGTCGACCGCGATGCGCCTGACGAGGTCGGAAGCTCCCGTGACAACCACCATGGGGACGCGCGAAGCGGCGCTGAGGCGCGCTGCGTCGCGAACCACGGTGTGCAGGGCGGCATCGACGTTCATCTCGGGATGGTCCAGCAGGACAACCTCGGGCGCACTGGCGAACGCCTCAGGCGCCTCCGACACGTGCCGCCATTCGAGGGCGACGCTTCCCGCAGGGAGTTCCGCGAGGAGCCGAAGCAGGCGTTCCGCGGGGTTTGCGAAGAGGTCGTCGCGCGGGGAGGCGCGCACGAGGGCGTCTGAGAACCCGGTCGCGGGCCCGAATTGCAGCGCGGTGCTGGGTAGATCGGATTCGAGGCGCGAGCCTCCGAGCACGACGATGCGTCGGCAGGGCGGCGCCGGGCGCGTGGGGATCGGAACGGGGGCTCGGGGGCGGCGCTGGGCGAGTCGGCTCGCGGCCACCAGGGCCAAGCCGAGCGCGGTGCTTGAGAGGAGGGCGACGATTCCAAGTAGTTGCATCATGCGTGTCCTCCCTCGCGATCCGCGTGCCGGTCGCATGCATCGGCCCCCGCGGCGGATTCCTGCGCTACGCCCCGAAACTCCGCTTGCGATTCGCGAAGGCGCGGTTGCGGCATCTCCCCCCTCCCGACATCGCGGAAACGACCGCCCTCGCACGTCACGATGCGGTCGCAGTAGCGATCCGCGAGCGAGAGGTCGTGGGTGACGAGCACGACGGTGCGGTCGCGCTCTACGACTTCGCGCAGGAGCGCCATCACGCCCTCCGCGGTCGCGGGATCGAGCGACGCCGTCGGCTCGTCCGCCAAGATCACCTGCGCGCGCGACGCGACGGCGCGCGCAACGGCAACGCGCTGCTGCTGACCGCGCGAGAGCATCGCGGGGAGCCGGCGCCCCAAGTCGGCAAGGCCGACCTCGAGCAGTGCGGCTTCGGCGGCGTTCATCGCCTCGGCCCTGGGAGCTCCGGTGCAGAGGAGGGGCAACGCGACGTTGTGGCGCGCGTCCAGGTGTGACAGGAGATTCAGCTCCTGAAACACGAAGGCGGCCGAGGGGGGGGCGCACGTCCGTCCGACCGGGCGGCCGGAGAGGAGGATCTCACCTTCGTCGGGGAGGTCGAGTCCGCCAAGAAGGTTCAGGAGCGTACTCTTTCCTTGACCGCTCGGTCCGACCACGGCGGTCAGCCTGTGCCGGTCGATGTCGAGATCCACGCCCCGGAGCACCGGCGTGACGGCGCCGCTACGTTCCCTGTAGCTCTTCGTCACGCCGCGCAGCCGGTAGGCCCCGCCGACGCGACTCCCCTCGGCCGGGGCGAGGGCGCGACCAGAGGTGGCGGCGAGCGCAGCACGCGACAACGCGACGAGCGCCGCGGCAGCGAGAAGAAGGATGGTCACCATGCCGACCCGCTTGCAAGGGGTGTTCCAAGTCCGCTGCGGGCCCTGACAGGCCAGCATGGAGTGGCAGGTCGAAACTGCGCTGTGGTTCGTCGCTACCCGGGTTTCGCTTTCGCGGAGCTGCGACCCGCGAACATGGCTCTCCAAGCCAGGTCGGACCCTTGGCATGGCGAGTGCTTACACCGCCATCAGTGCCGCGACTGGCGCGGCCAAACCAGAAACATCACTTCGAAAGGAACTCCGACCATGTTGCGCACGATCACCTTCTTCTCTCTCGCCGCCCTCGCTCTCTCCGCCGTCGTCCTCGGCCCCACCTCCCTCTGGTCCAAGACCCGCGGCCTCTTCTCGGCGCTCTCGGACGCCGTTGACGAGGCGACGCCGGATCCGATCGTCGTCAAGCAGCTCGAAACCGGCATCCTCGATCTGGACGTCCGCATCCATGCCCATGCCGACAAGCTCGCGGACACCGAATTGCGTCGCGACGGTTTGCAAACGGACATCCGGCGGCTGGAGTCGGGCGTCAGCCAGGAGCGCACCTACCTGCGGCGGGCCGAGGAGCTGCTCGCAGGGGACCAGCCGCGCTTCGAGATCGGCGGCAAGGACTACGGGCGGGAGGAGGTCTCCGCCGATGCGCTCGGTCGCATCGCGAACTGCCGCCGCCTCGAGGGCGATCTCGAGACTCGAAGGAAGATGCTCGCCGGACTCGACGAGGCGCTCGTGCAGGGACGCGCCGCGCAGGAGGAGGCCACGCGGCAGCGCGGCGAGATGGCGGGACGCCTCGCGACCCAGGTGGCGCGCCTCCAGAACGCACGCCTCAAGCGCGAGCTCCTCGACCTCGCCGACTCGGTGCGTGGCGATCGGCTCGGCGCGGACACCGAGCTCGGCAAGCAGTTCGCCGCCTTCGAAGCGCGCGTGCGCTCGGAAGAGCGGCGTTCGGACGGCCGTGCGGCGAACGATCTCGCGCCCTCCATCGTGGACTGGGAGGGCCGTGCCGGCCGCGCCGCGGACGCCCGCGTCGCCATCGCGGAATTCCTCTCGACAGGCTCGGGTCGCTGATGCGCGCCCGCAGCCTGTTCATCGCCGCCGCGGTGCTTGTCACCGCGGCGGCATTTAGCAAGCGGGTGCGGACGGCTATCGACCGCGCGGTTGACGGGGTGCCGGCTTGGATCCGCGACCTTCGAACCGCGCCTGCGGCACCGTCCCCCGACGCGCCGCCCCCCCCGGCCTCCTACCACGATCCGCTGCCCGGTATGGAGTGCCTTGTGAACGAGCATGGGATCCGCCTCAAGGCCATCGCGAAGCGTCCAGGTGTGCAAGCCTTCTCGACGCCTGGCGACGCAAGCGCTGCCGCGTCGCCTCTCGAGTTCTTCCGCCCCTACTTCATCTTCGAGCGTGGCGCGGCGTCACTCCGCATCGGAACCACGCCGAAGCGGGATTCGGAACTCGGCTGGGTGCGCACCGATGACGTGGAGCTGTGGCCGACCCGTGTAGGGGCGCGGTATCGAAGACAGCCCGGCGTCCGCACACCCCCGCTACTCGTCTTCCAGACGAAGGCGGATCTGATGCGACACCTCTACGCCGACGGAGGTTCGGTCGATCCGCTTGCGCGCACGTCCTCGCATGCACCCCACTCGTCGAGTCCTTGGCCGATCATCGAGCTGGGGCGGGAGACGATTGCTGGCACGGTTTACGAACTGGTCCGATTGGCGTTCCTCGGCCAGTACCGCTGCGCGGTAGCCGAGACCGGGCCCGATGCCTACTCGCCGGAGCAGGTGGCCGCGTTCCGCGAGGGCGTCTCCTCGCTGGACATCGTCTTCTGCGTCGACAACACGCAGAGCACCGGGCCCTTCATCCACTCGATGCGCTGCGCGATTGAAGCCATGGCACGCGGTCTCCATGAGCTCCCGTCGCGCCCGGCAGTGCGCTTCGGGCTCGTCCTCTACCGGGACCACGTCGCCAATCTGCTCTTCAATGGGGAGGACGTCGTTCAAGTCCACGCGCTCGACTCCGATCTCGATCGCTTTCTGCGTCTCGTGCGACCGCTGCAGGCCGCCAGAGTGTCGAGCGAAGAGGCGGAGGAGGCTGGCTACGAAGGTCTGGAGGCGAGCCTGGAGAAGTTGGCGTGGCGCACGGACGCCCTCGCGCAGCGTGCGATCATCCTCGTGGGCGACGCCGCGTTCCACGAGCCGGGCTCCGCGAAGAATCGGCGGCGGATCGGAGAAGAAGAGATCGTGCGCGGGGCACTTGAGCGTCGTGTCACGGTTTTCACCATCCAGGTCGGACCCGAGAGCGACAGCTCCGCGCAATACCGGGCTCGGAGCCAACCGGAAGTCGGACCTCGCGCGAGGCAGTTCTCGGCTCTGGCCTCTAGGACGGGCGGGGAGTCTTGCATGATCGAGGACAGTGAGCGCCTTGTCGAGGGTATCGGCAGGATCCTCGGCGCTCAGGCCACGACCGTAGCGGAGAGGACGGAGGTGCTCAATGATCTCGCGTTGGGCCAAAGCCCCGAGGCGATCGCGGCCGATCGCCTCGGGATGGCTCGCGTGACGGAGATCCTCGAGTTCTTGCAGCGGGCCGGTGTGGAGCCGTCGCGTTTCGGAGGGGTGCCGGGGCCGGCCTTCGCCACGGGGTGGGCGGCCTGCGAGGTCGCCGGGGTTCAGATCGTCGACCGCGAGGTCTACATCGCACGACCGGAGATCGACCTCCTGTTGAGCTCCCTGCACTTGCTATGCTCCGGCGCGGGGTCGGACTTCGCCCAGCGTGCCTACGGCCTCGGCGTTGCCGGTCGCGTCCACCCTCTCGCCGCATTCCTGCAAGAGGACGTGCCCGGCTCCTTCGACATCTTCCTCGCAAGCCGCGGCATCGCGGTTGGGCGGACGAGCCTGCTCCGGCTCACGGCGGCCGAGATCCGCCACATGCCCGAGGAGCGGCGCGCCGCCCTCCGCGAGCGGCTCTCGCGGACGGTGATCCCGGGCCTGCTCAAAGCCCGGAACGACGACTCTCTCTGGGCGATGCGAGGCGACGTCGAATTCGGCTGGATTGCCGAGGATCTACTGCCCTGACCGACGGCGCCCGCAGCCACTCTCGAGAGACCCGCAACAGATCGCGGACGGGCCCAGCACGAGCTGCAACCGCCGCTGTCCGGCTTGTCACAACTCCCGTGTCCGTCTTTCAGGATTCAAGGGCATCTCATCCGCAGGCCTGAGTGAACTTCAGCGGGGCTACGCCGTTCTCGCGAGCGGCGCGCGTTTCAAAGGGCTCATCCGCGGGCCTGGGTGAACGCGTCGGGTGGACGAAGGGGCGATTCCCTTCGTTTCAAGGGACTCTCATCCGCGGGCCTGAGTGAACTCTGCGCAAGCGCGCGTGTAGCGAACCACCCCGAGGTTTCAAGGGACTCTCCTCCGCGGGCCTGAGTGAACGTGGGGGGGTCCAGGTCTCCGGGCAGGACGGGATCGTTTCAAGGGACTCTCATCCGCGGGCCTGAGTGAACAAGAAGTAGGGGCAACAAGCCGGAAGCGGTCCGGTTTCAAGGGACTCTCATCCGCGGGCCTGAGTGGACGTCCAGCCGATGGTGCGTCGCCCATCGGTGCGGGTTTCAAGGGGCTCTCATCCGCGGGCCTGAGTGAACCGGTGGAGCGCCTGTTCGCGGAGGCGAAGGAGTAGCGGTTTCAAGGGACTCTCATCCGCGGGCCTGAGTGAACACGTGGGGTGGTTCGTCGTCTTTAGCCCTCTGGGGTTTCAAGGGACTCTCATCCGCGGGCCTGAGTGAACGACACCTCCGCCCCCCGACCTGGGGGGCACCTTGTTTCAAGGGACTCTCATCCGCGGGCCTGAGTGAACAAACGGAAAACCTCGACCCTGACGAGCAAGTGTTTCAAGGGACTCTCATCCGCGGGCCTGAGTGAACGCATATCGGCTGCCGGGTGATCTACGCTGAGAAGTTTCAAGGGACTCTCATCCGCGGGCCTGAGTGAACCCTTCCCGAGGAGTATTCCCAACCGAATGGCGTTTCAAGGGACTCTCATCCGCGGGCCTGAGTGAACCTCCGAAAGCAGTACGGGTACATTCCGAACCGTCGTTTCAAGGGACTCTCATCCGCGGGCCTGAGTGAACCCCTGGGGGCAGGAGTACGCGAGGGTCAGGATCGACAGTTTCAAGGGACTCTCATCCGCGGGCCTGAGTGAACGCCGCGCTGGGGGAAGGGAAGGAGTAGCGATGGAGTTTCAAGGGACTCTCATCCGCGGGCCTGAGTGAACCCATCATGGCGGCGGTCATTGTAGTCCTGGTAGTCGTTTCAAGGGACTCTCATCCGCGGGCCTGAGTGAACGCGGGGCCGCCCGACGGCGAGCCCCCCCCGGGTTTCAAGGGACTCTCATCCGCGGGCCTGAGTGAACTCCCGGACCTCAAGGACTTGCAGGTCTAGCCCATCGTTTCAAGGGACTCTCATCCGCGGGCCTGAGTGAACGACAGTTGATTCCGAATTAGGCAGCGGTCTCAGTTTCAAGGGACTCTCATCCGCGGGCCTGAGTGAGCTCCCAGGGCTGGACCGGTCCATGGTCCACTTCTACGTTTCAAGGGACTCTCATCCGCGGGCCTGAGTGAACCAGTGGCAGAGGAGTGTCAATGTTCATTGTCAAGGTTTCAAGGGACTCTCATCCGCGGGCCTGAGTGAACAATCGGAGAAAGAGGCGCTACGCCATCTTATGACTGTTTCAAGGGACTCTCATCCGCGGGCCTGAGTGAACTACGCCAAGAACGAGGAGGCCCACAACCGCAGGGAGTTTCAAGGGACTCTCATCCGCGGGCCTGAGTGAACCGGGACGATAGGAACGGAAACGTCCTCGAACGGCGTTTCAAGGGACTCTCATCCGCGGGCCTGAGTGAACACGTCGGAGGAAATGGGGCGCGTGACCGTCGTGGTCGTTTCAAGGGACTCTCATCCGCGGGCCTGAGTGAACTGCTTCAAGCCCGAGGGAACCCTCCGCCAACACGTTTCAAGGGACTCTCATCCGCGGGCCTGAGTGAACGAGCGGCACGAGGCCGTGGTGGCGATGTACGAGGCGGTTTCAAGGGACTCTCATCCGCGGGCCTGAGTGAACCTGGCCGATGCGGTCCAGGCCCTCGCGAACAAGATGGTTTCAAGGGACTCTCATCCGCGGGCCTGAGTGAACCAAGGACCTCAAGGTCTAGCCCATCGCCCCTCACGTTTCAAGGGACTCTCATCCGCGGGCCTGAGTGAACCGGTCTCGCTGAGGAATCAGGCCACCCTCTAGTTTCAAGGGACTCTCATCCGCGGGCCTGAGTGAACGCCGGGTGACACCATCTGTGCTTTCTGGAAGTGTTTCAAGGGACTCTCATCCGCGGGCCTGAGTGAACGTGTTCGATGGATGCATCGACGTGCCGGGGGAACCGCCGTTTCAAGGGACTCTCATCCGCGGGCCTGAGTGAACCAGCGGGAACGGATGCGACCGGGGCGGCTACTCGTTTCAAGGGACTCTCATCCGCGGGCCTGAGTGAACCGGGATCCAACAGGGGCCGCAGAGCTCCGGAAAGAGTTTCAAGGGACTCTCATCCGCGGGCCTGAGTGAACCGCAGCGGGCGCCATCGTCCTCTTCTGCGCCAACCGTTTCAAGGGACTCTCATCCGCGGGCCTGAGTGAACTTGCTGCTGTTCGTTTGCATCCGTGTCGGATGTTTCAAGGGACTCTCATCCGCGGGCCTGAGTGAACCTTCATCGAGATGCTGACGGGCTCGGGCACGCGTTTCAATGGACTCTCATCCGCGGGCCTGAGTGAACGCCGTGATCTTTGGCTCACGGGAGGGGGTGACAAAATGTTTCAAGGGACTCTCATCCGCGGGCCTGAGTGAACTAAGGAGAACGACATGTTCAAGCTTGAGAAAGAGTTTCAAGGGACTCTCATCCGCGGGCCTGAGTGAACCATTAGGGAGGCACTCGCATGACCGACGCGATCGAGTTTCAAGGGACTCTCATCCGCGGGCCTGAGTGAACTTCGGGTGGCAATCCTCATGGAGGGGGGCAACGTTTCAAGGGACTCTCATCCGCGGGCCTGAGTGAACGTTAATACACCATCAGGATCCACACCACAAGGCACGTTTCAAGGGACTCTCATCCGCGGGCCTGAGTGAACTAGTAGAGACTTTTACTGGTGATGGTAATCTAGATGTTTCAAGGGACTCTCATCCGCGGGCCTGAGTGAACCGGGAAGAGGGTCGAGGTGTTCCTTCCGGCCTGAGATGTTTCAAGGGACTCTCATCCGCGGGCCTGAGTGAACTCGGGCCGCACGACCGCCTTCGCAGTGAGGTCGTTTCAAGGGACTCTCATCCGCGGGCCTGAGTGAACCATCGACCAGTTGACGAACCGCAACCACATGGTGTTTCAAGGGACTCTCATCCGCGGGCCTGAGTGAACATGCGCAGCGCAGCCGCGATGGCTGCGGAGACAGTTTCAAGGGACTCTCATCCGCGGGCCTGAGTGAACCGCACGCTCCGTAACCCACTGCTGCAAGCGAAGTTGCGCTCGCATTGGGAGCGCTCCCCGCCTGCTCGGGAGTCGATCGGTAGGATTGCGCTTCTCGTCGGACGCAACCTGTGCGCTGCCAAGGAGTTGCGCGATGTGCAGGGATCGCGGCTCCCACCGAGGGTCGGCTCTGCCGCAACATGTTGTCGGTTAACGAGTTATGGAGCAATTAGTTCCCACTGACCCGTACTGTAACTTTCTGGCGACCACATCGGCCAAGGTTGTAGCCGATGCGAGTCAGGGGTCGGCATCGTGTCGCTGTGGGGTTTGTCAAGGAGCGAAGGCATCATAGCAGCGTGTGCGAGGCTCCGGAAGGCCGGACTAGATCACGAACCACTCCTCGACGACGATCTTCGGGCGCGGCTCCCCGATGCAGGCGATCTGGGCCTCTTGGCTGGCCGCAACGACATAGACCACGAAGCGGTCGGTCTTCTCGTCGACGAGCCGCCGGGCACGTGCGATGAGCCGGCGGCGTTCGGCCTCGGAGAGGCGCGCTTCGAAGGCGCTCTTCTGGATCGGCACGCCGTACTGCTTGAGCAGCGCATGCAGCTTCCGCCGCCGCGCATCGCTCCGCACGTCGTAGACGCAAACGGTGAGCCTCGTCATCACGGCAGTGATGCTCCCTCCTCCGCGGGGACGGTGTTCGCACGCTCGTCGCCGAGAGGCAGAACGAGGTGGTCTGTTTCCCCCATGACCACCGCGAGGAACGCTCGCACCGCCGCCTCCAGCAGGGCGCGGCAGGCGATGCCGGTTCTCACCCCTGGCGGAGGGCCGCGCATCAATCGCTCCCAGGCGTCGAGAAAAACGCTGCGTGTATCGCGATCCATGTAGACGGCCCCGCCGTCTCCAGTGGTGAATCCGGACTCCTTCACGCGACGCCGGTTCACGAGCGACAGCACGAAGAGGTCGGCCAGTAGGACGCGGTAGGGCTCCATCAGGTCGGAAACCAGGGCCGGGTGGTCCCTGCGGAGGTTGTGTACCAGTCCGGGGTGAGGGTCGAGGCCGTGCGCCAGCAGCAGCGTCTGGATCTCGGAGAAGAGGAGCGAGTAGGCAAACGAGAGCAGGCTGTTGAAGCAATCCCGCGGCGGGCGCCGCGTGCGCTCGGGGAAGGCGAATCCCCTCCCGCGGATCCATCCGGCAAGCGTGCGGTAGTGGATGCGCGTCCCGGCGCCCTCGATCCCCATCAGCGCGTCCGGGGTCCCTGCCGAATCGAGGGAGCGCAGCAGAGCCCGCACCTCCCGCAGGGCCCGGGAGCAGCGTTTCCGGCGCCGCAACACGAGGAGGATCGCCCGGAGCTTGGCTTCGATGACTTCGCGCGCCAGCCCGAGTCTGCGAGGCAGGTCGGCGTGGAGGTCGTACTGCGCGCGCAGACGCACCGGATTCGGGGCGTTGCTCGCGACGAGGCTACCGTATGCCTTGCCACGCCCAACGAAGAAGAGCACGGGGACGCCGTTGCCGATGCAGGCGGAGAGGAATCCGCTCGTGACGGTGACGCCCGCAAGCACGAGGACGCGGTCCACGCGGTGCAGCGGGATCTCGCGCGCGACCTCGGTCCCGACGCGGATCTGCACCCGTCCTTGCTCCATCCTCAGGTAGGCTCCGGGCTGCGTGACGTAGAGGGTCTGGCACCGCGGCGCCACCGGGACGGACTCGATCTCTGCGGGGGCCGCCGCCCGCTCGCGCGCGCGGGCTTCCAGCATGGATAGCCGCTCGGGGGAAACCCGCTGGAAGACGCCGCCCGCGTCGACCGCGTGCCCCAAGTAGGGAACGGCCTCTCCCGTGTAGACGAGTCGCCGCAACTTCGACTCGTTCAGCCGGAGCCCGAGTGTGGCAAGCGCCTCGCGTAGCGACGCAAGCGACAAGTCGAGCGCGGCGGAAGAGCGATCGGCGAGGAGGATGTCATCCGCGTAGCGGACATAGCCTCGCTCCCCGGAGCGCATGCTCCCGTCGACCGAGGTCAGGTATAGATTGGACAGTACCGGCGAGATCGCGCGCCCCAAGGGCAGGCCGCTAGGCGCGGGCGCTCCGCCCTCGCCGCGGACGGGTGCCGCGAGCAGGGATGACGCGATCTCGGCCACCCGCGGCGGGACGGTCTTGGCCAGCATGGCGGCCAATCGCTCGCGACAGATCGACGGAAAGAACGATTCGATGTCGGCGAAAGCGAGGTAGGCGGCCCCGGAGGAGAGGAGGCGGACGGTCTCGGCGGCGGCGGTCAGCGTGGACTTGCCGCGCCGGTACCCATGCACGGAATCAGAGAGGAGGGGCTCGATCGCGCGGTCGAGCAGGGGCCGAAGGGCCTCCTCGATGAGCCGGTCGACCGGGTCCACGATCATGACCTCGCGATCCTTGCCGGAGCGCACCACGCGCCGGCGCGTGGGCAAGGCGACGAAGGGCCGCGCCGAGAGGCGGTCGTAGGCAGCCTCTACGAGCGCAAGCCAATCGACCCGGCTCCATCCCCGCTCGCGGAGCGCAAGCCGCTCCGAGGCCGAGGCAAGCTGTTGGATCGTCATCGCCGCCCGCGGCTCGCTCATGGGCCCCCCCGACCCCCCAACATACCCCGATCCGTGTAGGATTCCCGCACTTGCGCTACGACCCTCACCGCTCCCCGTTCGATCTCCCCGTGCAAGCGCTTCGGTTCCGGCTCGAGTCCCGCCGACCGGTGTGCCTGCCCGGAGGTGCCGGGGCCACCGCGGGCACGACGCTGGCCGGCGCCTTCGGGAACGCACTCATGGAGAGCGGGTGCGTGCGCCGCCTGGGCGGAGGGCGGCGCTGCCCCCTCCTGCGCAGCGGCGGCCTCGATTGCGCGTTCCGCGCCGCGTGTTTGCTGCCGCGGGTGCACAAGCCCGAGTCGGCAGTCCACCTCCGTCCGTTCGCTGCGCCGATTCTGCTGCGCGCTCCCGAGCTCGAAGGGGGGGAGTCGGTGGAGGCCTTCGATCTGTGGGTCACGCTTTGGGGGCGCCGCGCGCTGTTGGCGCGCGAGGTTGCGGCCGCCGCCATCGAGCGGCTCGCGCATGTCGGACTCGACACGCCGGGTGGGCGCGAGGCGCTCGAAGTGACCGATGCCATCGTTTCTCCTGCCGCTTCTCTGGCCGAGGCGATGGGCGAGTTTCCGGGGGCTCGGGGGGACCCGGTTCGCGTCGACACCGCGACGCCGCTCTCCCTGGGCCGGTCGACCCCGTCGGTGCCGACACGGGATGCGGGCGTGGCGTGGCGCGCCTTCTCGTCGGCGCTGCAGAACGCGGCCTACGAACTGGTCGCATGGGACATCGAGGACCGCGAGGTGGGTGAGACAATGACCCGGGAGGACCGCGACTCCTGCGCCGAGGCGGCGCGCGAAGCCTGCGCGGAGGCGTGCGCGGCCGCGACGTGCGTGGCTGGGCGGCTCGAGCCGGTGCATCTCGGGGGACGCATGTCTCGAGGACAGCGGACGCGCCTGCCTTTGCGCGGAGTCTCGGGATTTGCGAGCCTTGAGGGTGACTTGCGGGGGCTCGCTCCTTGGCTGACGGCGGCCGTCCTGGGCCGCATGGGCCAACTGCGGTCCTTCGGTTTCGGGCAGGTTGCCGTGACGGCGCAGACTCCGCGCTAAAATGGAACGCATGGTGGGTCCCATCCTGCTTGCGTGGACCGGGAACAGCGACATCAGAGCCGCACAGGAGAGGTCTGACAGGGACCGAGGGCCGGTGACTTCGGTGGCCGCAGGAGTGGGAGCCGTGCGCGCGTATGTTCTTTCGGACGCAGGCGAGGAGGCTCAAGGTGCCTTCAGGGACCACTTCACGGCGCAGGCGCCCGGCGTCGACTTGGAGCTCGTGAGGGTCAATCTGCAGGGCGCGCCCACGAAGCTGCGGCCCATCTACGAAGCTGCGCGAAGACTGTCGCTCAGGGTGGCCGCCGAGCACAAGGGAGCGCCCTTGGTGATTTGCATCAGCTCGGGGACCTCGTCGATGATGGCGTCGTGGCTTCTCATCGCGAAGACCGAGCTGTTGCGCGACACCGTCAGACTTGTCGAAGGCGTCACCTCCGACAGGTCGGGCAGCGGCAGCTACCTCATCCGCGACCTCGAGGTGCCCTTCGATATCCACGCCACGCTGGAGAGGGAGTGGGGCGAATACGAATGGAAGCTGCTGGAAGGGGCGGTCCGTGCCGTTTCGGTGCCCGCGTCGCCTTTCTCGAAGATCCTGGGCGAGTCCCAGGCGATCGTCGCTGCGAAGGCGCTGGCACACAAGTACGCCGCGGTGAATGCACCCGTACTCCTCTGTGGTCCCAGCGGGTCCGGAAAGGAGCTATTCGCACACGCGATCCATGGTGCCAGTCCGCGCGCGCGGAGCGCCATCGTCCCACGCAACTGCGGTTCGTTTCGCGGGGATCCGAGGATGGCCCAGAGCGACCTCTTCGGTCACGTTAGAGGCGCGTTCGTCGGCGCAACGGCCGATCGCGAGGGCGCCTTCAAGCTCGCGCACGACGGGACGCTCTTCCTGGATGAGGTCGGCGAGCTGGATCTCGAGACGCAGGCCCAACTCTTGCGCGCACTAAGTGTTCGTGAGATCCATCCGGTGGGGGGGGAGCCCGTCAAAGGACTCGATGTGCGTGTGATAGCGGCCACCAACCGGGATCTCGCAGAAATGGTTCGAGACGGGAGCTTCCGCAACGACCTTTACTATCGCCTCTTTGTGCTTGTGGTCACCCTCCCGTCGCTCGCCGCGCGCGGAGGCGACCTGCGAGTCCTCGCGACCAGCATTGCCGAAGAGATGGGCGCGACCATCGAGGACGCCGCCATGACGCGCTTGGCCCACCACTCGTGGCCGGGCAACATCCGCGAACTCAAAAACGTGATCACGGGCGCCAGCGCCCTCGCCGGAACAGGGCAGCGCATCGCGCGCGACCATGTGGAGTTCCACATGAGGAGACTGGGGGCGAATCGCATCCCGGAGCTGGGTGACCTCCCGGCAGACGGGTTCGATCTCAGCGCCCACGTGGAAGCCGTCGAGCGACACTACTACGTTCAGGCGCTGGAGCGGACAAACTGGAATAACGCGGGAGCGGCAAAACTGCTCGGATGCAGCGCTCAGAACGTTGGGAAAAGGCTCGGCAGGCTCGGGTTGACACCGCCCCCGAGGTCCTGAGTTACGCGCTGAGGTAGTCCATCAGGGCCTCTCGGGCGCGAAGGGGTGCGTCCACGCAACCGGCAGTGCGGGCGTCGCAGGCGGCGGCGATGGCCCGGATCAGCCCGTCGGCCTGTTGGGGCGGGGTGCTGTCGGCGAACGCCCTGTGCAGGACGCCGATGTCCACGTTTCGGCCGTCGTGCTCTCGCAAGTTCCGGTGCTCGCGGAGCTTGAAGAACAGCCCCAGCGCGAGAAGGCCTGCGAGCTTCCGCTCTCCCAGCTTCAATTCGGCGCGCTTCGCCAGGAGTTCGTCCGCCACCTTGTCGAGGAAGCGGTCGCCCCCGGTTTCGGTTTTGGTAGCAATGCCGGCGCTACCGAGGGACTCGGCGAGCCGCTGATGCTTCGCGATGGACCTGTGGCAGAGCCGAGCCCCCTTGTCGCGGGAGCCCTGCTTGATGACATCCGCGGGGAGAACGAGGCGACACCAACGCTCGCGCGCCAACTCGTGGAAGGTGGCGAGCAGGCCGAGAGCCGAGTCCGCATTGCCCGCTGCGTAAGCCACGAGGAAGCGTGCCGCGACCGCCTCGAAGGGCAAGTCACGAGCGAACACCGCTCGTGCGGCCTCGGACTCCGCTCGCGCTGCTTCCAAGCCGCGAACGGCGCGGCGCGGAGGCCCGTCCGGTGGCGTGTACGCGGGCTTGTCGCCGTGCAAGAGCTCCGCCCACTGCGCGAGCAAGGGCATCACCTCTTCCCTGACTCCCGCGAGGCGATCCCCTTCGAGGCGACCCTCGTGCGACGCCTGGGCAAGATAGCGGGACGCCTTGCGGAAGTCATAGTGCTCGAGCAGGAATCGAAGCGTGCGTCGGACGTCGTAGAAGCGTCGCCACTCGTCGTCGCCGGCGATAGGAGCCGAGGAGCGGTCGCTGATCGGTGCGCGCCTGAATCCCGGGCAGTACTCGGCGATCGCAAGTTCGACCCCGCGCTGGAGGGAGGACATCCCACCCGCGAGAGTGACCACGACCTGCCGGTTGGCGTTCTTGAGGGAGAATCCGCGCACCTCGCGGTCAATGATGCCGATCGCGAGGTCGACTTGAGCCTCGAGATCGAGGGATGCCGCAGCGGCACGGGGCCCCTGCTCTACGAGCACCCTCTCGAACTGTGCCTGGAGATCGTCCGTCCAGCCGATGTCGACTGTGTGGACCGCCGCGCGCTGCAACCTCCAGCGCCGGATCAGTCCCGCGCGCACGACGCGACTTGCGAAGTCGGGCTCGGAATCCAGGATCGACTTCGCGTAGTCCGGTACCCGGCATGCCAGATGCGTTCGCCGCGTGGAGACCAGCAAGACGGATGCGGGATTGCCAGACGTTTGTCGCTCCAGCACCTTGCTGATGAGCCGGAGGTTGATGGTCAACACTCTCTGGCCCGAGATCCACTCCAGGAATCGCCTTGGATCGACCTGCACCTCGGCGTCCCGAACCCCGACCTCACGGACGTCCTGCTGCTTGCCCTCGTAGAACGCGAGAGCGCCGTCGCGTGCGAGCCGTTGCTCGATGACCTTCCGGAACCCTTCCAGCGCCCCCTTCGGGATCGCAACCGAGATAGGACGAACTCCCGGCTCGGCCGCCGCGGGTGAGCGGACACTCTTCCATTCGTCGGCGGCGACGACGACCTGCACGTCCTGCGCCCCGAGCGTCGCGACCAGCGCGTAGGTCATCGCCGCTGCCCGCGATGCGGGCGTCCACCTCCACCCCCGCCGGGTGGGGGTGTCGGCGGTGGCCATCTGATTGCGGGGAGCGAGTCCGGCCCGTCCGCTGGCCGCAATGTCATCATGTCCGCCTTCGGGCGCCGGCCCGTCCGGCGCTCCTTCCAGTGGTGCAACTTTGCGGCGGCGTGGAACTTGAGCGTTCCTTCCTTGACGTCGTAGCCGGGATAGCCTAATCTCACCCCCTCCGGGGGATCCTCGAATCGCGTGATGCGCTCAAGGGCCGTGCGGTGGGCGCTGTCGTCCCACAGCTTGCCCCCGTCGAACGCTCTAGCCCATCCTTCCATGTCGTCCGCGGTGGAGTCGCGCATCCGCGGCAGACCGAAGTCTGCTTCCGAGGGAGGGGCGAGCTCGACGATCCGGAGGCGATCGATCGAAATCACCGCGGAGCCGAGCCCGAGCGGGCGTCCTGCCCCGAGCTTGTGCGCATGCAGCGCTTCTCCATGATGATCGATGCGGCGCGCGATCTCGGACGCGACATCCACATCGGTCTTGAGCCAGAGGCCGTTGGCAAGGTCGATCGCTCGAATCAGGCCTCCGAGTTCCCGCTTCTCGATCCCGCGGAAGTGGACGGTAAAGCGATACCGAGGAAAGCGGTCCCCGTTGGCCGCGGGCAGTCGCAGGTCGTGAACGGTCGCGTTATCGGGCCTCTCCCCATCCGCCGCGTAGTCCTGCATCTGCACCGATCGATGGTGCAGGTAGAACTTGCGTCCGGAGAGATCGCCCGAGTCGTCGCCACTGCACGGGTCCGATCCCCAAGTCTTGGCTCCTCCTGAACCCTGTCGCAGATAGAACTCCCAGGAACTCGCCTTGGGACTCGCCAACGCCTTCAGCACCATCGGCTCGGCAGCGACGCCCCCCCCTTGGAAGAGGCCATGACTGAACGAGACGCGGCCGCGGTAGCCCCTCCGGGCAACTTGTGCACGCTTGGGCGCCCACTCGTCGCGGAGAACCGTCCCGAAGAGCCGTCGGTGCGCGTGAAGCGCGCCCCCCTCCTGGCACGAGAACCAATCCGCCTCTCTGGCGGACAGTCCCAGCTCATTCCTGGGTTTGCCATTCTTGGATCGGATAGTGTCGCGATACAGCCAAGGGTAGCGGAACGACGTTCCGAACGTCGTGATCTCCGGCACGACACCCTGGCCGCGAACGTACTCGAAGAAGATCAGCGTGCCCTCCTTCAACTCCCTGCCTGCCAGCACAAGGGAAGCGAGACGCTCGCTCTTGGGGATCTTTTTCAGGTGCTTGGACAGGGTCGGATGCGCATCGGCCCTCGCGCGGAGCAATTCAGTAGTGTCGGCGAATCGTTTCAGGGTGGGCTTTGTTATCCGGAATGTGGACGGCGGGCCAGACGGGGCCTGTGGGCGCGCTGCCACGTGCCGCGGGGGGGGGGTCGGCTCCGGTGCTCTCTTGAAGGCGATCCATCGCTCGTCGCTTTGTGCATAGTCGGCAGAACCCTGCCTCGGCCCGCCAGATTCTTCCACGCTCTTCACATGGGCCCGGTGGAGGATGCCAGAGTGGTCGGCCCCGAGACCGACGCACCCATACTCGGCCTCGTCGAGCTCGGCTTGCGCCTTAGCGTCCTCCTTGGATCTGAAGTAGACCACCCTTCTTTCTTCTTGGTAGGCCTCAATCCTTCGGACCAACGCCTTGTCACCGTCTACACTCTCCAGGATGCCCATACCATAGGGATACTGAGCATCCCGCGCCACGTACAACATCGGTCGAAACAGAAACCTCCCCTCCTCTATGCGGTCCATGCGGGCCGCGGTCATGGCAGCGTGGACGTGCGCGACGAGCCCCCGGAGCGAGTGCTTCGATAGCAGTGCAGTCTCGGCCGCCCCGACCTTGAGCGGGTAGACTTTCATGTGCTCGCCCTCCTTGCCCTCCCGTTCGTTTCCCACGAACAACGGTGTCAACGCATGCAGCGTGCACTGAATCGAACCCGAGAGCAGCTCAGGCTCTGCGAGCGGCACATCGTGGCCCACATGCGAGGCCGTGGAATCGCGCTGGCCGTCACGGACAGGGACGAAGTGATACGGAGGACGGTAGTCGGTCATGAAGCGGGTCCCCTCTCGGCCGGCACCAAGCGCCAATCGACGATGCCACTTGCGTCTACGTATACGCAGGCATGGAGCGGCGGCATGCCCGAAGGAAGCCCACCCACGCGCGTCGCGAACTGAAACCGGGAATCCGATAGGTGCACGAGGAGCGGAAGCATGCTGGAGCCTCCCGGCAGTGTCAACCGCTCGGCTTCGCGCTCCTGACGCTCGCACTCTCTCCAATGCGCCTCCTCAATCGGGTCTGGTATGCCCGCCTGGACCTCCCACAGAGCCATCGCGCGTCGCTTCCCCAAGCGACGGAAGAGGCGGATGGAGGCTCGCGTCCCGAACAGGATAGCCTCCTCGACTTCCTCGATACTGGGGCCGGCGGCAAATTCGCTCCACGGGCGACAGAGCGTCGGGGGCAGCCAATCCGGATCGGAATCGTTGTCGGTGTCGCTCATGCCTCGGCGGTAGGCGTCCGTTTGCCGGGCGGCAGTCCACGCGAATTGGGCCATGACGTGGGGGCGCTCCCCAAGGCCGGCAGCGGCAGCCAGGATCGTTTCGGGCTTCGCGTCCTTCAGGGGAACCCGAACGAGTGTGACGGTCATGGCCCCTCCCTGCGGATCAGTCGGAAGGCATCGCCTTCGAGGATGTCCCCGATGGTCCATGCGATCCTGCTGTCGCCGGCACCGAGTCCGAGCAGATGGCACTGCACCCCGGCGGCCAGTGCGTCCCTCATGGCGCGGAACCAAGCGCGATGGGCCCGGTCTTGCGACTCGCAGACGACGTGGCCATGGAACTCACCTTGGAAGACGGGGCGCTCGTTGAACAACGCCCCTCCGAGCACGCTCCCACGGAACTCGTCTTCGGCATGGCGATGGAGCTTGACTTCAAGGATTGAGCCAGTGGGCGCGAGATCCCCGAACAGGGCTACACCTGCCCGGCCCCCCTTGGAACCCGCGGCACCACCCAAGAGGAACTGCAACGGTTCTGCACCCGGCGGGGCAGCGGAATGTGTCAACGATTGTGAGACACCGACCTGTAGCATTTAGTGAGCTACCTCCACGAGGGCAACGCCCTCGTGTTGCCTCGTCGCCGCGACACGCGGCGACGAGGGTCCCGGGACGAGA
>Ga0187893_10000873_pt1 | contig 75991 bp, 69 predicted proteins | sample MA1701074metaG_FD_139574 | JGI IMG/M metagenome (GOLD analysis project Ga0187893, IMG submission 139574) | White microbial mat communities from a basaltic lava cave in the Kipuka Kanohina Cave System on the Island of Hawaii, USA - MA170107-4 metaG ...
CCCACTCGAACCGGAGCTCGCCCATAGGCCGTACTATACGTACGGCGTATGTACGAGGTCAACTGGTAAGGATTGGAGTGCCTGGGCCGTCGCGGGAGCGGAGGTCTATGCGCGGCATAACGACTAACGGATAAGCTGCCGGGCGGCCGAGCGGAAGACCGCCCAACTAACAAGCGTCGGGCCGCCCGGTCAGTCTTCATCCGTGGGTTAGGCGGCATCGATTGTGCGATACTCGCGGTAGGTGTCGCGGATCGGCATGTGCTCATGAGGCACATCGTGGTGGGCGAGGAGTACGTCGACGGTGTCGGCCACGGTCTCGAATGCCCAGCGGAAGAGTCGATGAGACTGTAGCTGCGAGATCCAGGCGTAGTCCGTCTCTTGCCGCGTGCTCATGAGGAGACCGCGTTCGCGGAGGGTTCTGAGATAGGCGGGGGTGTGATCCGCTTCCGGGCCGGGGCGTGTCGCTGGATGAACGATCTCGTGGCGGACTTCGTACAACACATGAAGCTCGCTCGCGAGCGGCTCCAGAATCGGATAGTGTTCGATGATGACCTGCAAGTCGCTCGCGGTCCCAGCCATTGCCGCCAGCACTTTGCGGTTCTCTTGCCGGAAGTTCCATACATAGAGCCCGGCGTTTAGTTCGAGCAACAGACAACGCAAAGCGCTCCACAGCATGGGGATGCCTGGCAACGGGGCCCAAGATGCATTGCCGCCAGAGTTCCTGGCGCACACGGCCGACCGGTAGTAAAGATGATTTGCGGCGCGGGCGAAGTCCTGCGAGGAGCTAGCCCAGCTCCCTGAGTACTGCTCGGTCGTTCGTTGGGCTCGGCTCTGACGCCCTTGGTTACCACTCATTGCTGGCTCTTCCCGTTGGTGCGCAGGCGCCCGGGGATGCCGCCTAACGCCCGGCATCACCCGCCGCGGCGAGACGTGGCTACGGCCAAGTTCTCGATGAGAGCCGCGCTATTCGCGGTCGGGTGCATGCCGTTGTTAGATGCCGCCGTGGAGAATACATTCAACAATATGCCGACCTTTCAATGCGGCATATGACACCACGCTACTTAGACTCAGTTATTTTAGCTTCGATAAGCGAAAGCCTCCGACGGAACTCCGCGATTGAAGGAGAATACATGATACCTTCAACTACTGTATCAAGGATGCTGCGATCATCACCTTCATGACCAAACATAGCTCTGATGATTAACCTCCAATCTTCGCGGTCACTCACAGATTCGTCACCCAACCCCCAAATCTGAATCGTGCCAGCGGTTCTATGGCCTGTTACCAAGCTCAGCAGCCAGTCAACGGCAATGGTGATTGGATTCATGGAGCCTAGCTCCCAGATACCGAGAAAGAAACCGGGCGCAAGTATCAATTTGATGAATACTTTTTCGCCGCTCGGAAGTTGAAGGCGGCATAGTCGTTGATTACCTATGTCAGTTTGGGAGATGATTTTTGCTTCCATTCTTCCCTCCATACATAGTATGCGAAAGGCATCTAACTACAATTCTACGCCAAGAAACACGTTACCACCACGCGCTAATATCCCGCATACCATGACCGGCTTCCCAGACTATAGCTGGCTTCCCGGGCTCGGCGCACTGCCCGTAACCCGTCTGCCGGACTCTTGACCACGTCCCGCGCCGGAACAACAACGCCCCCTGCCGCCCCCCGCTGCTCAATACCAGCCAGGCCGGACCCCGGTCACCTTCTCGGCCCAGGCTCCGCCGGATGATGATGCCGTGAAAACCGGACGAATTCCTTCATCCAGCCGATATAGCCAGCTTCGGTCTTCTGGCTATAGTGGACCAAACGCAGCAGACTCCGAAGTTGGCTAAGACGGGGCGGGGGGGGGCGAGTGCCGGGGAGATGGCGGCGTCATTACCCCCAATATCGGCGAGCCTGGCCGTACGGTCCCCAATTTCCGGATGCACGACCCCGAGAACCGGGAGCGGCTCCCCAATTCCCGGATGCACGACCCCGAGAACCGGGAGCGGCTCCCCAATTCCCGGATGTACGACCCGAGAACCGGGAGCGGCTCCCCAATTCCCGGATGCACGACCCCGAGAACCGGGAGCGACCCCCCAATTCCCGGATGCGCGACCTCAAGAACCGGGAGCGACCCCCCCAGTTCTCAGGAGAAATCCCCCGTTTCCCCGTTTTCGGGCAGCGCGGCGATGGGACTCTCAGCCCGTTGGACGCCCCTCGCCGGACGTTGGGTTTTCACCGTTTCCGCGCCCCGCCGAGACCACTTCGGCCGTCGTGCCGCGGTACTGGCGTCAGGGCTCGTCGCTGGTGGACGGCTTGCCGTCTCGGCTCAGCCGCATCATCAAGACCGCCGCCCGCTCGGCCGCCATCTTGAGCGACGGGAGATAAATCCCTTCTTCCGGCGAATGGGCCCCGAATCCGGTGACGCCCAAGCCGTCGAGCCCATCGACGATCCCGCTCACGAACGAAATGACCCCGGCACCCCGGCGATCGGGAGGAAGCGGATCGACGGCCCCATAGCCGAGCGCCTGGCTCACCTCGTCGAAGACCGCCAGCACCGCTCGGTTGCCATCGGTAGGCGGCATCCCCGGATACCCATCATCGAACGAGATGGTGGCCGAGGTGCCCGGGAGGCCGTTGGCGACGATGGCACGCATGGTGGCGCGAGCGGAATCCTTCTGGTCCTCGGTCAAGAACCGCAGGTCGCCCTGCACCACCACCCGTTTCGCGATGATGTTGGTTTTTCCGGCGGTGGTGCCGCGGACCTCGGCGCTGTCGTAGCTGACGTCGGTGCCCCCCACGATCGTGCCGGGGTTGAAGGTGAGGTAGGGCTGCTTGCTGAGGGCCTCCCGGAAATCGTTCAAGATCCGAGCGGCTTCGTAGATCGCGCCGAAACCCGCGTCGCTCCGAAAGATCTGCGACGAGTGACTCTGGCGGCCCGTGACAGTCAGGATCCAGCCGCTGGCGCCCCGCCGCGAGATGGTGGCGGTGGCCGCGTCGCCGCCCTCGAAGCCGAGAGCCACGTCGCTCCGCCGGGCGACCTCCATCAGATCGCCTCGCGAGATGGAGAGGGGTCGGCCAGGCGCCTCCTCGTCCCCGGTCATCATGACGATGATTCGCATCTCCTCGAGCGCGCCGACGTGCTTGAGGGCCTTCAGGGCCAGGATGATGGCGACATCGCCGCCCTTGTCGTCGGCGGTGCCCGCGCCCCGGGCGACGGTATCCTGCCGCGCGAACCGCTGCCCCGGTCCCTCGAACACGGTATCGAGATGGCCGATCAACAGCAGCCGCTTGCCGCTCGCGCTGGCGCGGGGCCCTTGCCACTCCGCCACCAGGTGTCCGGCCCGCTTCAGCGATGCGGGGAGGTCGACCCATCGGGTGGTGAAGCCAAGCGAGTCGAGCTCCCGACGGAAGAGGGCTCCCACCGCTCGAACTCCCCCGACGTTGAACGTTCCGCTCGAGATGTTGACCGAGCGCTGGAGCAACGAGATCGCGGTCTCGAAGTTGGCTGCCACGTAGCCGCGAATCCGAGCTTCGCGAGGCGCCAGTGGCTGAGTCGCCACCGGTGCCGGCCCGATGACCGCGAGGGTCAGCCCGGCGGCGACGAGTCGACCGGTCCGGGAACTGGCTCGGCGTCTCGGGCCCGGAGCTTGAACCGCTGAATCTTGCCGGTGGCGGTCTTGGGCAACTCGGTCACCACTTCGATCCAACGGGGGTATTTCCATGGCCCGGCTTTCGTCTTGACGTGTTCCTTGAGTTCCTCGAAAAGCGTGTCGCTCGGCACCCATCCGGGCGCGAGGACCACGAAGGCCTTCGGTTTGAGGAGACCGTCGCCGTCGTCCCGGCCGATCACCGCCGCCTCGAGCACGGCGGGATGAGAGATCAACGCCGATTCGACCTCGAACGGCGAAATCCAGATCCCGCTGGTCTTGAACATATCGTCAGTACGTCCGCAATAGTGATAGTAACCATCCCCATCCACCCGATACTTGTCGCCCGTACGGGTCCACTCGCCCGCGAAGGTCCGCCGGCTCCGCTCTCGCTGGTTCCAGTAGCCGTCCGCCGCGGTCGGCCCCCGCACCACCAGCTCGCCGATCTCCCCGGCGGGCGTCGGCGTCCCGTCTTCGTTGTCGATCCGGGCCTGGTAGCCGGGGACCGGTTTGCCGGTGGAGCCGTAGCGAACGTCGCCCGGGGTGTTGGAGATGAAAATGTGGAGCATCTCGGTGGATCCGATCCCGTCGAGAATGTCGGTCCCGACCCGCTCTCGCCACCGCTTGCCGATCTCCTCCGGCAGCGCCTCCCCCGCCGACACGCAGGCTCGGAGGCCCGGGAACCTCGGCTCCCGGGCGAAATCCGGGTCGGCCAAGAGAGCGGCATAGAGCGTCGGAACGCCGCAGAAGATGGTCGGCCGATGCTTCTCGATGGTGGCGAGAACGCTCGCGGGGGTCGGTCGATCCGGCAGCAGCACGGCGGTGGCTCCGACCGACATCGGAAACGACATGCCGTTGCCGAGGCCGTAGGCGAAGAACAGCTTGGCCGCCGAAAAGATGACGTCGTGCTCCTCGATGCCGAGGACCGCACGGCCATACGAGGCCGCGGTATGGGCGGGGCTGGCGTGGACGTGGCGGGCCCCTTTCGGATTGCCGGTCGACCCCGAGGTGTACAGCCAGAACGCCACTTCGTCGGCGTGGGTCTCGGCTGGAGCGGCAGTCGGGTCGCCGGCGTCGAGGAGCGTCTCCAATGAGAGAACGTCAAGTCGGCGACCGGTCACGATCGCCGCGACCTCGCGAGACCGCTGGATGTCGGCCACCATCGGGGCCGCCCGGTCCCACAGTTCGTGAGAGACGATCACCGCCGCCGCCCGGCTGTCCTCTACCATGTACCGCCATTGGTCGGCGCTGAGCAGCGTGTTCAGGGGCACGGCGACCAGGCCGGCCTTGATCGCGCCCCAAAACGCCACGGGGAAATCGACGGTGTCCAGGAGAATGAGCGCTACTCGTTGCTCTCGCCGGAGGCCCAGCGAACGCAACGCGCCGACCATCCGGTTGGAACGATCCTCGAGGGATCGGTAAGTGAGGGAGCGATCCGGGTCGATGAACGCCACGTTGCCGCCCCGGCCCGCGGTCACGTTGCCATCGATGAGATCGACCGCGGCGTTGTAGCGTCCGCTTGGCGGAATCGTTCGATCGTTCACGGTCGAGTTCTCCCCTGGGGCACCGAATCTATTGCCCGGGCGCGCTGTCGCGCTACGTTCCAGCCGTGACCCACCAACTCATCGAGCTTGGCGGCCCGGCGGATGGGCGGCCGCTTCTGCTGGCGCCGGCGAACAGTTTTCCGGTGGCGTCGTACGCGCCGGTCTGGGAGCCGTTCCTGGATCGCTATCGAGTCCTCGGCCTGGCGCTCGCGGGCGTGTGGCCGAATCCGGCCGCTCCGCCGACGGCCCCGGCGAGCTGGGTAAATCTCGGCGAGAGCATTGCGGCCACGATCGCGCGCTACGACTTGGAGGACGTGATTGCCGTGGGCCATTCGTTCGGCGCGGTTGCGTCGTTGGTCGCGGTCGCTCGGCACCCGGACCGGTTCCGGGCCCTGTGCTTGCTCGATCCGACGATGGTTCTGGCGGACGACCTCCATCGGGTCTTCTTTTTCGATGCTGGAGGAGAGCGTCAGCATCGATTGGCCGTCCGGGCCCGCGAGCGGCGGACCGAGTTCGGGTCGGAAGGCGAGGCCTACGAGTCCTGGCGGACCAAGCCCCTCTTTCAAGATTGGTCGGACGAGACGCTGCGACGGTTCGTGCGGACCGCGCTCCGGCCGGTCGGCAACGGCGCCGGATTCACGCTCGCCTGGCCAGCCGAGTGGGAGGCCCACTATTACGAGGGGTTCCACGAGGAGAGCTGGGCCGAGCTGGAGCGTCTCGATCCCGCGGTGCCGGTGCTGGTCGTCCGGGGCGAGAAGACCGACGCCTTCACGGCGAGAGCGGCGGCGCGGTTCCGGGCAATCCGGCCCTCGGCGACGATGGTCGAGGTGACCGGGTTCGGGCACCTGTTTCCGCAGACCGCACCGGAAGAGACGGCGCGGGTGGTTCAGGCGTGGTTGGAAGACGTAGGCGGATAGGACGGATAGGACGAACGGTGGAACCGGGAGGTGATCGGTGCGACATGCTGGAGTAGGGTTGGTGGGGTTGGTTGTGGTTGGGGCGGTCGCCGCTCAGGAGAAGCCGACGGTCGAGCAGCAGCGGTCGGGGACGACGGTTCGGCTTCAGGCGGTTTCCGCGGTGACCGACCTGATCGTCTGGGCGAGCGGGGTTCGCGGCACCTACGTCTTGACCACCGACGGCGGTCAAACCTGGCGGGCGGGCACGGTCCCGGGCGCCGACTCGCTCGAGTTCAGAGACGTCCACGGGTTCGACGCCAGCCGCGCCGTTCTCCTGGCCGCCGGTCCCGGCGACAAGTCGCGCATCTACCACACCGCTGACGGTGGCGCGACCTGGACGCTGGCCTTCGCCAACACCGACCCGGCCGCGTTCTACGATTGTTTCGACTTTCGCGGACCGATCGGGATCGTGGTCAGCGATGCGGTCGAGGGCCGGCTGCCGCTTCGTCGAACCGAAGATGGGGGCCGGACCTGGCCGTCGTATTCGCCTCCCGGATATGAGGCGATCGCGGCGATCGAGGGCGAAGGCGCCTTTGCCGCGAGCGGGACCTGCCTCGCGATGCGGCCCGATGGGAGCGCCTGGGTTGGCACCGCCAAGGGCGGCCGAGTCATTCGGTTCGGGCCGCCGGCGTCGGCCGCGTTCGACACGCCGATCGTCCGCGGCGCCCCCACGGCCGGGATTTCGACGCTGGCCTTTTCGGGACCGACGATCGGGATTGCCGCCGGGGGAGACTTGGCCAAGCCTAACGAGTTCCTCGACAATGTCATCGTGACCGGCGATGGCGGTCGGACCTGGACGCTGGCGGGTCGGCCGACGTTCACCGGCTCGGTGTACGGTCTGGCGTATGTTCCCGGGCAAAGCCAGACGGTGGTGGCGGTGAGCCCCAAGGGCGCGGCGTGGTCGCCGGACGGCGGCAAGACCTGGCAGGCGCTGGACGGAAACGACTACTGGGGGATCGGGTTCGCCGCCAATGGCACTGGGTGGATCGCCGGACCCGGCGGACGGATCGCCCGGGTCCGGTTTTGAGGCTCGTCAGGCCTCCTGTTGTTTGAACACCACTGCCGCGGCCGCTCCACCGACGAGAGGCCCGACGAGATAAAGCCATAGTGACGACCAGCTGCCACCGCCCATCAGTGCGTTGACGATCGTCGGGCCGATGCCGACGGCGGGATTGAACGCCCCGCCGGAGATCCCGCCCCCGGCGAGGGCGCCCACCATCACCGTCATTCCGATCGCCAGACCGTAATAGGAGTTGCCTTCGGTCTTCTTCGAGGTCGCCACGTTGAGGACGACCAGCGCCAACGCGAAGGTAAAGAGGATCTCGACGAGGAGAGCCGCCGTGGTCGACACGTTGGCCCCCGGGCTCGGCGCGAAGGTCAAGCCGGTGATGACGTTCACCAGGTAGGCCGCCGCCGTGGCGCCGAGGACTTGGCTCGCGGCATAGCCGGCGTATTCGCCGGCGGGGAGCGCCCCCCGGATGACCGCGGCGAGCGAGACGGCCGGGTTATAGTGCGCTCCCGAGATGTGGCCGCCCATGTACACCATCACCATCAGCGCCATCCCGATCGCCAAGGGCGCGAACTGCGACCCGGCGGTGACCGTCAGGCCGATCGTCAGGACCAGAAAGAACGTTCCGATGAACTCCGTGAGCAGTTTGCGCACGTCGCCTCCCGATTCCGCGGTCGCGCTTGTGGGGGTGTCGCCGCGGTAAGTTACCGCTCGATGGGACCTTCGCCAGGGCTCACCGGCCGCCTGCCTTGGCGATCGCTGCCTTGGCCGCATCGGTGAGCACCAGCCGTCCGCTGATCCAAGCGCGGGCGGCCAGCAGCTCGTCCCAATTCTCGGTCTCCGACCAGAACGCCTTCTTGAGCTGAGCCATCGCCGCCGGGTTGCAGCCAGCGAGCCATCTGGCTCGCTCGCCCAACGCCTGATCCATGGCGGCGACGTCTTCCCGAAGATCGGCGTAGAGTCCCCGCTCGGCCGCCCACTGGGCGCTGCGCCACTCGGCGTCGACGCTCATCGCCGCGTAGGCGCCGAGGCCAATTTTCTTTTCGATGACCGGTCCGACGACGAAAGGTCCGATCCCGACCGCGAGCTCGCTCAGCTTGACCGAGCAGCTGGTGGTGGCGATGGCCCAGTCGGCGGCGGCGATCACCCCGACGCCGCCGCCAGCGGATTTGCCGTGAACCCGAGCCAACACGAATTTCGGGACCCTCATCATCGCCAGGATGACCCTCGCGAACCCCGAGAAGAATCGTTGACCGTCGGCGGAGTCGTCGATCGTCTTCAACTCGTCGAACGAGGCCCCACCGCAGAACGCTCCGGTCCCCTCGCTGCGGAGGACGATCACCCGAGCCTCTTCGAGCTGGCCGGCCGCGACGATCGATTCAGCGAGCTGGGCGAGGAGGGCGCTGGGAAGGGAGTTGCCCTTCGGGTGACCGAAGGTGATGGTGGCGATTCCCGCGGTGGTCGTGGAGGTGACCGACCCGTCAGTCAGGGGGTTCGACAGAGAGACCTCCAGGGTGATTCATTCGTCACGAACGGGGGAGCGCGGCCAGGACGGCCCGCTCGGAATCGGCGAGGTGCTTCCCGAGCCTCTCTCGGCAGCGGCCGTGCTCCCCGCGCAGGAGAAGAGCGTACATCGCTCGGTGCTCCTCGAGCAACCGGCCGAGAACCTGGTCGGCGGAACTCAAAACCGCGAGTGCCAGGCGGAGTTCGTCGAGACATCCGGCGAAACTCCGGTCGATCCGCTGGCTGCCATGGAGGCGAACGATCGCCCGATGGAAACCGAGGTCCGCATCGATCAGGGCGTCAGGTTGGCCACCCCGAACGGCCCCGCCGAGCGCCTCGACCGCGGCTCCGACCTCGTGGAGCGACTCGGGGGGCTGGTTTCGATTGGCCTCGATTGCGGACAGCTCCAACAGCCGGCGGCTTCGATAGAGGTCGATCACCCCGTCGCGGTCGATCGACGAGACCACCGCGCTGCGGTGGCGCGTTTGCTTTACGAGACCTCGCCCGACCAACACTCGGATCGCTTCGCGAAGGGTGTTACGGGAAACCTTGAACGCGGCCGCCAGGGCGGCTTCTCGAAGGGCGGTTCCTGGCACCAGCTTCCCGGCCAGGATTTGCCTCGCGAGCGCGTCGACGACCTGGTCGGTGCGGTTCCGAGGAAGCTGTCCCGGGGCGGGGCGGGGTGAGGTGATCACGGGTTTCTCGCCGCCAACGTATCCGGTCGTGGGAACGGCGTCAAGGATTGTTCAACAACTCTTTACTGGCGAATGCGCGAGTCGTACATTGATTGTTCAACAATCTCCGGATTCCGGATGACCGCTCCAGCCGATCAGCCGACCGGTGCCCGCCGGGGCGCCGAAGTGCTCGCCCGACTGAAGGAACGCCCGCCGACTCTGTGGCACCGAGGGAAGCGGGTCACCGACCCGACCACCGAGCCCGGCCTCGCGAACGGGGTCCGAACCCTGGCTCGGCTCTACGACCTTCAATGGGAGGCGCCTAACGAGACGCTGTTCACGTCGCCCACCGGTCTCGAGGCCGGCCGTTCGTTCCTGATCCCCCGGACCGTCGACGAGCTGCGGTCCGTCAGTCGGTCGATGGCCCGGTGGTCCGGCGCGACGTTCGGGATGATGGGTCGGCTCCCCGACTACATCAATCGGTCGCTCACCGGCTACGCCGGCGGATCGGCCTTCCTCGCCGAGGGCGATCCTCGGTTCGGCGCCAACGCCCGGACGTATCACGGGTTCGTGCGCGATCACGACCTCTGCGTCACCCATACGCTCAGCTCGCCCCAGGCCAACCGATCGGTCCACGCGGCCCAGCAGGCCGACCCGTTCCTGGCGGCCAAGGTGAAGGATGAGACCGGCGCCGGGATCGTGCTTCGCGGCTGCCGGATGCTGGCCACGCTCCCGATCGCCGACGAGATCATGGTGTTTCCCTCGACGTTCCTCCGGAATACCGAGGAGGATCAGCGGTATGCTTACGCCGTGTGCCTACCGAGCGACGCGCCCGGCCTGAGCTTCCAGTGCCGCGAAACTCTCGACTACGGCCGCTCACATTACGACCATCCGCTGGCCTCCCGGTTCGAAGAGATGGACGCGGTGGTGATCTTCGACGACGTGTTCGTGCCGTGGGAGCGGGTCTTCCTCTATCGCGACGTGCCCCGCTGCAACGCGGCCTACCACCGGACCGGCGCGTTGGCCAACATGGCCCACCAGGTCCTGGTGAAGAATGTCGGTAAGACGGAGTATCTCCTCGGCCTCGCCTCACTGATCGTCGATACCATCGCGATCGAGAGCTTTCAGCACGTCCAGGAAAAGTTGGCCGAGATCTGGATCAACCTCGAGACCATGCGGGCGTTTCTGGTGGCCGCGGAAACCGGGGCGGCCCTCGACGAGCATGGCGTGATGCGGCCGGCCTGGGCGCCGCTCGATGCCGCTCGGAACCTCTACCCGCGGCTTTATCCCAGGATGATCGAGATCATCCAGCATCTCGGCGCCTCCGGACTGGTGGCGATGCCGACCGAGGCCGACGTCGGCGGGCCGATGGCGGAAGAGATCAAGCGCTACTTTCAGGCGGCCCGGATGGACGCGCTCGAACGGATCCCGTTGTTTCGGCTGGCGTGGGACACCGCGATGTCGGGCTTCGCCACTCGGCAAGTCCTCTACGAGCGCTACTTTTTTGGCGATCCGGTTCGAATGGCCGGCGCCCTGGTCAGCGGCCACGATCGGAGCGAGGCGATGGAACGAGTGAGGGCTTTCCTGAAACGAGCCGCCACCGATGGGGCGGTCGAGTGATCGTGGCGCTGCTCGGCACCTTGGCGGGCGAGCAGGAGGGACGGCTCCGCGGCAAGGTCGGCGAACCGATGACGTTTTTCCCGCTCCCCGACGAGGCGCCGCGCGACCGAGTGGCGGCGGGGCTCGCGACCGCCACCGCGATCGTCACCATGCGGTACGACCGATCGATGCCTCCCGCTCCGCGGCTGAGGTTGCTGCACGTGGGTGGCACCGGATACGACGACATCGATCTCGGTTACCTGCCACCGGGGGCGGTGGTCTGCAACGCCTTCGGCCACGAGGTGCCGATCGCCGAGTACGTCGTCCTCGCCATGCTGCAGTGGTGTAGTCGCTTCATGGAGGCGGAGCGATCGCTTCGGGTCGAAGGGAGCTGGCGGTTAGGTGGCCGGAGTGGGGCGCCCTTCCAGGAGGAGCTGGCCGGGAAAACGGTCGGGATTCTCGGATACGGGCGGATCGGGCGAGCGCTGGCTCGGCGGGCTCGGGCGATGGACACGACCGTGGTGGTTTGCACCAAGACGCCGGCTCCGGCGCCCGAGGTACATCGGATGATGGGGATGGAGGGGGTCGACGAGTTGTTGACTGCCGCCGATTTCGTGGTGGTCTGCTGCGCCCTGACCTCGGAAACCCGGGGCCTCCTCGATCGCGTCCGGCTTGGCCGGATGAAGTCGACCGGCGTCGTGATCAACGTATCTCGGGGGCGGATCGTGGACGAGGACGCTTTATTCGAGGCGTTGCGCGCTCGAACCATCGGCGGGGCGGTGATCGACGCCTGGTATCGCTACCCCAGTCGAGACGACCTCACGATTCCGCCGTCTCGGCACCCGTTTCACCAGCTCGACAACGTCTACATGACGCCGCACTCGTCGGCATGGACGGTGGGAATGATCGAGCGCCGATGGGGCGCCATCGCCGCCAACCTCGATCGTTTTGCTCGGGGCGAACCGCTCGAGAACGTGGTCCATCGAGCATGACCCTCGATCCCGGCCTTTTTCGTCAGGCGTTGAGCCAGTACCCTACCGGAGTGGCGGTGGTCGCGATCTCGGTCGAAGGTGGGGTTCGGGCGATGACCGTGGGGTCGTTTACCTCGGTGTCGCTCGACCCGCCGTTAGGATTGTTCTGTGTCGCCAAACGCGCCAAGTTGGCCGAGGCGATCGAGCCGGGCCGGGCCTTCAGCGTCAACGTCCTGCGGGCCGATCAACAGGCGCTCTCGACCTATTTCGCGGGGGCGTGGAAGGAGGCCAAGGCGCCCCCGCACCGGTTGGTGCCGTGGGGAGAAGTCGCTCGGCTCGAGGGGGTGGCGGCGTCGTTCGCCGGGCGGGTCGCGTCGGTGGTGGAGGGTGGCGATCACCTGATCGTGATCGGCGCGGTGACCGAGGTCCATCGCGGGCTGGCGCCGATCGAGCCCTTGGTATTTTTCGATCGGCGCTATCACCGGGTCGATGACGGCGCGGGCGAGGCCGCGCCGGAACTCGACCGGCCCGATACCAGCGCCCAGCTGTTCCACGAATGGTGACGCCGAGAAACTACGGTGTCTTCGATTTCACCTCGGCGGAGAAATCGCGCCGGACTCGCCACTGGCCGTCGGACCCGCGCTGCCAGAACGTGATGTACTTTTCGGACGTGGTACTGGTCTTGGCCGTGGGTTTGCCCTTGGGTCGGGTCACCGTGGTGGCCGTTCCCACCTCGTAGGCCCGGTCGCCGTACACGTCGAGGGCGCTCGTCACGAAGTCGATCGAGACGATGTCGACCTTCGATTCGCGGATGTCCTTGGCGGCGTTGGCCGCGATCGCGGAGCGGCCAACGATGTCGTCGCCGTCGGTCTCCATGTCGACGGCGTCTTCGGTCCAGAATCCGGCGATCGCGTTGCTGTCGCGGGCGACGACGGCCGCTTCCCACTTGTTGTTCGCGGCCTCGATCGCGGTGCGCGTCGCGGCGGCCGCGCTGTCGATCTGAGCTTGGGTCGGGCCGGCCATGGGGGCCGGGGCCGGAGCGCAGGCGGTCAGGATCGCCGCGGTGAACCCGGCGACGGTGGCCTCGATTCGGTGGGACATCGAATCTCCTTGAAGGGTCACGAGATGTTATCGCCTCGAGGCGGGTTCGGTAAGGAACCTCGATCCGACCTGTGGAGGCGTGCCCCCCGCGATGCCGATCGGAAAGGAGGATCGAACTGTCGCTAGGTCGTTCCTTCGACCGTGGGGATCCTCGCCTGGCGGGTGCTAGGCGCGTTCCCCCCGTATTTCAGTTGGTGACGATAGGTTAACGAAACCACTCGGACAGCGAGTCGATCATGGGTGCTCTCGTGGTGCTGGTCGTTGTCGAAGGGCGGGGCCGGGTGGCCGCTCGATGAAAGCCCTCGTCGCCACCGCCTTCGGTCCGCCGGAACAACTGGCGCTGGTCGACCTCCCGGCGCCGGAGGCTGGGCCGGGCCAAATCGTTGTCGAGGTGCGCGCTTGTGGCGTCAACTTCCCCGATGCGTTGATCATCGAGGGGAAGTACCAGTTGAAGCCCACGCTGCCGTTCGCGCCGGGCTGCGAAGTGGCTGGGGTGGTCCGACGGGTCGGGCCGCTGGTGACTACGCCGAAGGTGGGCGACCGAGTGGCGGCGGTCGTGGGGTACGGTGGCTTCGCCGAAGAAGTGGTGGCGGACGCGGGGTCGGCGGTACCGCTCCCCCCAGGGGTCGACGACGCGGTCGGCTCGGCGGTGCTCCTCGCCCACGGCACCGCGCTCCACGCGCTGGCCGACCGGGCGCTCCTGGCCCCGGACGAAACCCTCCTCGTCCTTGGCGCGGCGGGTGGGGTTGGCCTTGCCGCGGTCGAAGTCGGCAAAGCGTTAGGAGCGCGAGTCATCGCGGCCGCGTCGAGCGGCGAGAAGCTGGCGGTGTGTCGGGAGCATGGCGCGGACGAGACGATCGATTACTCGCGGGAGGATCTTCGGGAGCGGATCAAGGTCCTGACGGGTGGGCGAGGGGTCGATGTCGCCTACGATCCGGCTGGAGGGACATTGGCGGAGGCCGCGGTCCGCTCGCTGGCGTGGGGCGGCCGCTATCTCGTCATCGGGTTTGCCAGCGGCGAGATCCCCCGAATCCCTCTCAACCTGGTGCTCCTGAAGGGGGCCGCGATCGTCGGGGTGTTCTGGGGCGATTTCACCAAGCGAGAGCCGGAGCGCAACCGCGCCAACGTGACCCGACTGTTTCAGTGGCTGGAGGCGGGGGTCATCCGGCCCCGAATCGCCGCGACCTTTCCGCTGGCTCGCGGCGGTGAGGCCATTCGGGCGATGCTCGACCGCCTGGTGATTGGCAAGTTCGTGGTGACGCCCTGATCAGACCTTGAAGAAGATCCCCTTCCGATAGAGGAAGTAGCACAGTTGCCACTCGAGGGCGAACACGGCTAACGCCGTGATGATGCCAGCGACCATCACCGGGACGCTCGCCATTGCCATCAAACCGTTGGTAATCGCGCCGACGTAGCCGGTAAACCATCGATTGCCGACGATCTCGAAGAACAGATAGATGAAAAGCGAGTTCATCCCGACGATCGTGAAGAACTCGAGCTTGGTCCGGTGGTTTCGGATGTCGATCCACCAGTAGCTCGCGGCCAGCCCCAAGAGGCAGTACCCCCCCGACGTCATCACGAAGGAGCTGGTCGCGATTCGTTTGATGATCGGGGTGACGGTGGCGTCCATTCCGTAGCCGACGATGACGGCGATGAGCCCCGCGGTCGCGAGCCACTTGGCCTTGGCTCGCTCGGGTGTCGAGGAGAGGAGGAGTTTCCCGGCCACGGCACCCCAGATGGTATGCGCCGCCGTCGGGAGGCAGTTGATCGCCACCCATCCATCCGGGTTGATCTTTCGCATCAGGAGCAGATCGACGTAGTTGCCGAAGTTCTGCTGATCGGTGAACGGCTGCTCGAATCCGGCAATGCTGCTGAAGCGATAAAGGACTTCGGTGAGAACGAGGAGGCCGACGCTGAAGGCGATCTGCCAGCGAGCCGGCCACCTGAAGATGAGAAATGCGACCAGCAGCGTGAACGACAGCTGGGTCAACACGTCCCACAGCTCGAAGGAAAGCCCGTGCGCCCGGACGGCATAGTCGAGGACGCCCCAGAAGAACAACCAGCCGGACCGCTTCAGGGCTTTCCGCAGTGACGCGGCCCAGCCGATCCCCTGACTCTGCTGCCGGTTGAGCGACAGAGCGAGCGCGGTGCCCGCGATGAACATGAAACCCGGCTGGATCAGGTCCCAAAAACGGAGCCCGTGCCAGGGGTGGTGGTGGAACTGGAGGGCGAGGGCCTGGATGGGGCCGCTGGGAAGTTCCAGCAGGCGGGCGTACAACTGGCTGCTCTCGAGCATCAGCAGGACCATGATCAGCCCTCGCATGAAGTCGAGCGAGAGCAATCGCGGCGGCGAGGGGCTGGTCATTGGGTCGCGAGAATATGAGGCTGGGCCTCGGCCCCCGCCAGCCGGGCCCGCCAGTGCGCGGCGAAAGTCTCAACCGACCCCGCGGCCGGCGTGACTCCTCACCCGCCGAGATCGACCGACGCCGTATTGCCGTAGACCGCCACCCCCGGTCCCCCGCCCATCGGACCATACCCCGCGAATGGCGGCAGCTTGTACTTCCGCCAGGTCTCATACCAGGCCAGGTCGGCCTGAATCAAGAAGTCGAGCGGGATGGCCGGATGGCCTGACAACGCCGTCCCCGGCTCGATGCACCAGGTGTCGAGGTGAGGGATGACCCCGTGCGCCATCAGGAACTCGAACCCCTCCTTCGCCGAGGCCACCGCCTCCGCCACCGTCTCGAACCCACCCGGCTGGGCCATCTCGACCCCCGACACCATGTTGGGGCTGACGCCACCCTCGCCCATGATCGCGACCGCGTCGACCAGCCGCTGGACCCAGAGATCGTAGCCGACGTACTTGGCTTTCCCCGGCGCGATCGCCTCGAACAGCCGCTTGTCCCAGACCTCGAGGTTGGCATTGTGAGAGGTGATCCCCGCGTCTCGTAGTCGCCTAACGTTTTCCAGCGGCTGCGACTCGGTGATCATCACGATCGGGATCCGGCGGCCGAGCCGGGCCCGGATCGCCTCGACGTAGGGCAAGTTGAAATCGGTGGCGTTGTCGGGGCCGCCCCGCACCGGCCGGACGATCGACCCCCCAGTCATCAGGACCGTCAGCATTCGTTTGGACGGATCGGGCTCCTCGGCCATCGCCGAGAGGACCTCGACCAACTGGCCCTTGTCCTTGATCGCGTCGGCGGTGACATGATCGCCGGTGAGCTTCCGGATCTCCCGCAGGTTGTAGTTGATGTCGCAGAACCGGCACTCTTCCTTGTCGCCCCAATAGTGACACGCTCGGAAGGTGGTGATGAAGGCATACGAGTCGTAGAGCAGGGGAATCACCTGCTCGTAGCGAAGGCCGCCGGAAAAGGTCCGGCCGTAGTACGCCGGCTTGTCGGGATACACCGCCTCGGCGATCGGGACGCCGTTCTCGCAGATCATCGGCACGCCGTCGATCATGTCGATCAGGTAGGGGGAATCCCGATTGAGCACCACCCGGACCCAGGTTCGCTTGAGATCGTGGGGTCCGCCGCGGAACCGAATGTCTTCGGGCGCGGCGGTGCTGACCCCCTCCTTCATGTCGTGGTGGCCGGAGATGTTATAGGAGAAGAGGTAATAGGCCTGGGTCCGGCAGCCGCGGGCGGCCTCGAGGGCGGCGTCGGAGAGGCTCACCCCCCGGCGGAGGAGGTCTTCCTTGAGGATCACCTCCCGAGGAACGCCCGGGTATTTCCGGGCGTAGGTCTCGACCGTGGGAGTGCCGAGCTGGGTGGTCGTCACCGATGCCCTCCTTACCGTCCTAGTCGTTACCGCTCGTTAGGCTTGCCCCGACCCTTGAGGTAGCGATCGAAGAATCGGATCGCCCGCTTCGATTGATCCAGCCGACTCGCCTCGGTCTGAACGGTGTGTGGCTCCGAGGGATAGTACATCACCTCGAAATCCTTGCCCAGCTCGATCAGCCGTTGCACCAGCCTCGCCGCGTCCTGGAAGTGGACGTTGTCGTCGACCAGCCCGTGCTCGATCAGGAGATGATCGCGGAGCCCTTCGGCGAAGTAGATCGGGCTGGAGCGGCGATACGCCGCCGTGTCTCGCTGCGGAAGCCCGAGGATCCGGCTGGTCCACTCGTCGCTGTAGTGGGCCCAATCGGTAACCGGCGCCCGGGCGATTCCCGCGGCGAAGACGCCGGGATAGCGGAACTGGCTCATCAGGGTCATGAACCCGCCGTACGACACCCCGTAGATCCCGATTCGGGTCGAGTCGGCGCCGACTGTCTTGACGAGATATCGGGCGGCGGCCGCCGCTCCGTCGACGTCCTTCCCGCCCATCGCGCCGGCGACATCGGTGCGGTAGTCCCGGCCGAACCCGGCCCCGCCGCGATAGTCGAAGTCGAGGACCGGATATCCCTGTTCCAGCAAGTAATGGAGGAACCCGACGTGGAGCCCCCATCCGTAGACCGACCAGCCCCGGTGGGCGAATTGGCGATATCCGCCCCCGTGCGCGTGGATCACCGCCGCTCGCTCACGGTTCATCTTCGCCGGTCGATAGAGCGCGGCCCAGACCGGCTTGCCGTCGGGGTGGGGGAAGGAGACGATCTCCGGTTCGACCAGCCGATGGTTGAACAAGGCATTGGTACCGCTCGCGGTCACCCGACTGGGCTTTCCCGGGCTCGCCACCGAAGCGACGAAGAGGTCGGCGAGCTGGGTGGTGGTCGAGCGGACGACGGCAACCCGCCGTCCATCGGGCGACAGCGCACCAGCGTTCCGCCCGACCCCCTCGGTGAGCGTCACGAGGGTTCCGCCCTGCGCGGGCATCGTCGCCAAGTGGTCGTCCGAGGGGTGGTTCTGACTCGTCTGGAGGAGCCACTGGGTCCGATCGCGGGAGAGGGCCGCGTCGCGGACCTCCCACGCCCCGGCGGTGAGCGCCCGGACGCTACCGTTAGGCTCGGCCAGGTAGAGATGGCTCCAGCCGCTTCGCTCGGAGGCGAAGACGAACCGGCCGCCCGGAAGCCACTCGAACAGGGTCGGCTGGAGGTAATTGCTCTGAATCGGCGGCCCCCCTAACCACCCGGCGTCGTGGTCGCCGGTGATCACTCGGGTCGCGGCGGTCGCGAGGTCGAGCTCGGCGATCCACAAGTCCTTGTCGTGCTCGCCGACGAACTGGACCACCGCTCGATCGCCCTCGAGGCTCCAGAAAGGGCCGTGGGGAACGGTCCGCTGTTCGCCGGCCTCTGGGAGGACGACCCATCGAACCGTTAGGCTGTCGGCCGGAACTCGAAAGTCGACGCCGAGGACCCCAAGCCGCACCAAGTCGCGAGGTTCCCCGACCTTGGGTCGAGCGTCTCGAACGGCACTGTAGCCGGACTGATCGGCGTAGTCGAGGTACTTGGTCGCGGGACGCCGGGGGTCCGGCGTGGTGGCGCGGAAGGTGAGAAAACGGCCGTCGGGCGAGAGCTGGATCTGGTCGATCCGGGTCCCGGTCGGAACGGGAATCGCCTGGAGGAGGTCGGGTCGGGACCGGGCCAGCGCGGCCCGGGCATCTCGATCACGATCGGCCCGGGCCACGCTCGGGAAGAGGTCGCGCTGCTGGGAGGCGAGCCGGTCGGCCGCATCGGTGCGTTTCGGCGGGTCGACCGTGACCCGTGCCGCCAGAAGACCGGTCGTCCCGGCGCGGAGGTCGAACCGGTAGAGCGCCTCGCCCATCTCGAAGTGGATTGCCTGGTCGCGATCCGTGAACCGGGGCCGCGCCAACGAACCGCTCAGCGTCACCACTCGGCGGACCGTCGGTCGTTGCTCGGGATCGAAGACCAATAGCGAGGCGCCGTCGACCCAGGTCGCTCGGGTGCCGGCCGAATTCCAGGTCACGATGGCTGCCGGGATCGCCGGAAGCTCGGAGGTCGGAACTTCCTCGATCCAGGACCCCTCCGCGTCGGTCTCAAACCAGGGATCGGCCTCGGGCAAGTCGGTCGAGGTCGGATGACGGTTCCACCGGAAATAGACCGCCGAGCCGTCCGGCGCCCACCGGACGTCGCGAACGCCGAGACCGAGCCAGCGGTCGTTGCGAGAGGCGTCCTCGATGGTGAGCGGGGTCGGGCGGGTAGGGGGAGGCGCGGTCGACTGGCGGCCCGGCGTTGCGGTTCGTGCCTGGGCCTCCGCGACGCGGGGGCCCAGCGGCAGGAGCACGGCTGCGACGAGGATGGAGCATCGAATCATGAGCGGGCCCCGCGCAATGTCAGACGTTGAACCGAACGTGGACGATGTCGCCGTCGGCGACGAGATAGTCCTTGCCCTCGACCTGGAGTCGTCCGGCCTCCTTGACCGCGTGTTCCGACCCGAACTCCGTGAACACCCGGTAGGGGATCACCTCGGCCCGAATGAACCCACGCTCCAAGTCGGAGTGGATCTTTCCGGCGGCGGGTCGGGCCCGAGTTCCTCGCTTGATGGTCCAGGCCCGGACCTCGTCCTCGCCGACGGTGAAGAACGAGATCAAGTCCAAGAGACCGTACGCCGCCCGGATGAATCGCGCCAGGGCCGACTCGGTGAGGCCCAAATCGGCGAGAAAGGCGGCCTGATCGGCCGGATCGAGGCTGGCGATCTCGGCCTCGACGCTCGCCGACATCACCAGACCCGCCGCGGCGACCTCGCCAAGCCGCCGAGTCAGCTCCTCGGTCATTGGCTCCGCCGCTCGCTCTTCGCCCCGATTCACCACCACCAGGAGCTGCTTGTCGGTGAGGAGGCCGAAGCCACGGAGCGACGCGCGGTCGAGCTCTTGGGCCGAAAGGGTCCGGATCGGGCGTTCCGCCTCCAAGGTCGCTTTCATTTTCTCGAAGGGAACGAGCGACTGAGGGTCGGCGCCCTCTTTGCGGGCCCGGTTGATCTTCCGTTCCACCAGGTCGAGATCGGCCAGGATGCACTCGGCGTGAAAGGCGGTGAGATCGGCCGTCGGGTTGGGGCCGTGTTCCAGCGCCGGGTTCTCGAAGTCGCGGACCACCAGGCAGAGGGCGTCCTGATCGCGAATCTGCTGGAGGGCCTTCTGTGACAGGCCCCGTTGCTCGGCGCCCCGTTCGCCGGGGACGTCGCAGAAGACGATCTCCGCGTAGGTCGTCTTCTTGGGCGAGAAGACCTTCGACAGCGCGTCGATCCGGTCGTCGGGGACCCGGACCGTTCCGACATGCATCTCGCCGCCAAACCCCACCGGGACCCCCAGCCCGGTCAGCACATTGAACGCGGTCGTTTTTCCCGACCCGGCAAAGCCAACGAGGCCGATCTTCATTTCCCATCCGGAGGTGATTTGGCCGATAAACGTAGCGGAGAACTTCTCCCGACGCGCCCCCCGAGTCGGCGGCTTTCGATCGCTGATCGGCAACCGGGAACGATTCCATAAGACCTTGTCAGGGACCGACTTGGAAGCACTCTCACCCGGTGGTAGATTGAAGGCGACCCGAAGGAGTTGGCCGATGACCGCAGACCCCAAGACCGCCCCTCAAGCCGACCCGCGTCAGCTCGCCGAGTTCGACGCCCGGCTCGACCGGGACGAGACGATCGAGCCGAAGGATTGGATGCCGGAGAAATACCGGAAGCAGCTGACCCGGATGATGTCGCAGCACGCCCATTCCGAGGTGGTCGGCATGCTGCCCGAGGGCAACTGGATCACCCGGGCGCCCAGCCTCCGGCGGAAGATGTCGCTCATCGCCAAAGTTCAGGACGAAGCGGGTCACGGGCTCTATATCTATTGTGGCACGGAGACGTTGGGGGTCGATCGGGCCGAGTTGATCGATCAGTATCTCTATGGCACGGCGAAATACTCGAGCATCTTCAACTATCCCACCCTCACCTGGGCCGACATTGGGGTGATCGGTTGGCTCGTCGACGGTGCCGCCATCGTCAATCAGACGATGCTCGCCAAGGCCTCCTATGGCCCTTACGCCCGGGCGATGATCCGGATCTGCAAAGAGGAGAATTTTCACAAGCGGCAGGGGTACGAGCTTTGTGGGACGCTGGCGCGAGGGACCCCCGCGCAGCAAGCGATGGTGCAGGACGCGGTGAACCGATGGTGGTGGCCGTCGCTGATGATGTTCGGCCCTCACGACAAGGCCTCGCCTCACAGCGGCGACCTGCTTCGGTGGAAGGTCAAGCAAAAAGGGAACGACGATTTACGGCAGCGATTCGTGAACCTCACGGTTCCCCAGGCCAAGGCCATCGGCGTCACCCTCCCCGACCCGGATCTCAAGTACGACGAGGCTACCGCCAACTGGGAATTCGGGGAAATCGATTGGGACGAGTTCTATCAGGTGATCGGCGGGAACGGGCCTTGCAATCGCGAACGGCTCGCCGCCCGGCGGAAGTCGCACGAGGAAGGCCAGTGGGTCCGCGACGCGGCCGCCGCCTACGCCGCGAAGCACTCGACGGAGCAAGCCGCCTGATGACCGCCAAGACGGGGGAATGGCCTCTGTGGGAAGTCTTCACCCAGCCGGGCGGCGGGAAACCGCACGAGCACGCGGGCAGCGTCCACGCGCCCGACGCCGAGGTGGCCCTTCAGAATGCCCGGGACGTCTATGCCCGTCGGGGTGAAGCCGTGAGCATCTGGGTCGTCCCGAGCGCGGCGATCACCGCATCGGCGCCGGGCGATGCCGGGCCTTTTTTCGACCCGGGTAACGACAAGCCGTATCGTCATCCCCAGTTCTACAAGACCCCTCGAGACGTCGAGATCTTCTAGGTGTCCATGTTCGAGTACCTCCTCCGGTTGGGGGACGATCGGCTGATCCTTGGCCATCGTAATTCGGAGTGGTGTGGCCACGGTCCGATCCTCGAGGAGGACATCGCAGTGGCCAACATCGCGCTCGATCAGATCGGGCAAGCGCAGCTTTTCCTGACGCTCGCCGGGAACGCCGAGGGACAGGGGCGCGACGCGGACGCCTTGGCCTACTGGCGTGACGAGAATCAATTTTGCAACGTTCAGATGGTCGAGCTGCCGCGAGGCGATTTCGCCTTCACGGTAATGCGGCAGTTCCTCTTTTCGGCGTGGAGCCATTGGTTGCTCGAGGGGCTGAGCGGCTCCAAGCACGAGGATCTGGCGGGGATCGCGGCCAAGGGGTTCAAGGAGAATCGCTATCATCTCCGTCACGCCGGCGAATGGGTGGTCCGATTGGGCGACGGAACGGACGAGAGCCACGCCCGAGCGCAGGCGGCGCTGGACGAGCTGTGGCCGTGGACGGTCGAGTTCTTTCAGGAGGACGAGGTCGACCGGGCGATGATCGAGCAGGGGATCGACACCAGCACCGCCGCGACCAAGCCCGCGTGGGAGGCGATGACGGCGGATCTGCTGCGCCGGGCGACGCTCGCGATTCCGACGGCGCCGATGCGGATGGTCGGAGGGCGCAAGGGCCGGCATACCGAGCACTTGGGCCACCTCTTGGCGCAAATGCAGATCGTGGCCCGGTCGCATCCGGGGGCGTCGTGGTAACCCACACGGCCGAGGACATCCTCGCGATCCTCCACGAGGTCAAGGATCCCGAGGTTCCGGTCATCGACGTGGTGGAGTTGGGGATCGTGCGGGGAGTCGAGTTTGTCGGCGACCGGCTCGTGGTCAAGGTCACCCCGACCTACTCAGGGTGTCCGGCGACCCAGGTGATCGAGCGGGAGATCATCGCGGCGCTCCGCCGCCATGGGTTCGAGCAGGTCGAGGTGAAGACGGTGTTCAACCCGCCATGGACGACCGATTGGATCGCCGAGGAAGGGCGGCAGAAGCTGAAGGCCTACGGGATCGCCCCGCCGGGCAAGGCGGCCGAGGTCGAGTTGGTGACGTTAGGTGGCCCGACCCGAACCGTCCCGTGCCCTTATTGCGGGTCTTCGAACACCAAGCGGGAGAGCGAGTTCGGGTCGACGGCGTGCAAATCGATCCATGTCTGCGACGGGTGCCACCAGCCGTTCGAGCACTTCAAGGCCATTTAGCCCACATTTCGCGGAATCGACTCAAAGCCGAACGGTCACTCGCATGAAGGTGGCCGGGATCGAGGTGCCCCGGCCACCGCTCGTGTTCTGGGCGTTCGCCAGTTCCAAGAGCTGGTTGCGGAGCTCTTCGACTCTCCCGTTTTTTTCAGCCGCTTCGAAGGCGTTCATCGTTGGGCCGTAGAATCGTCTGAATGACTCGATGACATCCGTCGGGCTCCTGTCAGGCGATACAAAGGAGTACGTATCCTTGGCCATGAAGATGTTCTCTTCGGGTGTGCCGGCCTGACCAAAGCGCTCGACGATGTGAGTTGCCACCCCCCACGTCATCGGACTTACGAAGCCTTCTGGAGGTGGAGGCGAAAACGACGCGCTGATCTTCAGCAGTTGCGAGACGAACGACGTCGGATCGTTGGGGATCCAATTGCCCATTACGATCCGACCGCCTGGTCTGGTGACCCTCACCATCTCCTTGGCCACGTCGAACGGCTTGGGAGCGAACATGGCACCGAATACCGAGAGGGTGAGATCGAACGAATGGTCGCGGATCCCCTGTAAGTTGCAGGCATCGCCCTCTTGAAACGTCAGTCGGTCGAGACCCGCCTCGGCGGCCCGTTTGTTCCCGGCGGCAACGAGGTTTGCGGCAATGTCGATGCCCACTACGTCGGCGCCCAAGCGGGCTAGAGGAACCGCGGTTGTGCCGTCTCCGCAGCCGAGGTCTAGGACCCGGAGCGGCGTCGTAATGGCCAAGGACCGAACGACTGCTTCTCCAGATTGCCGCATCAACGAGGCGATCTCGGTGAAGTCGCCCTTCTCCCACAACGCTTTGTTTGGATTCATGATGGCTTCCGTCGAGGTGTCGCCGTCAACCTACTTCCAGGTTTCGACTTCGGCCACCCACTTGGTGAGGAATGCGTTCGCCTGGAACCCATCGAGCACCCGATGGTCGATGGTCAAGGTGACGTACAGCATCGGCTTGACCGCGATCGACCCGCTCGCATCCACCACCACCCGTTTTTCCAACTTGCCAACGCCAAGAATCGCCGATTGGGGCTGATTGATGATGATCGGCGCCGCGACCAGGCTGCCGCTCACGCCGTGATTGGAAATCGTGAAGGTCCCGCCCTGGACGTCTTTCTGGGTGAGGGCTCCCGCGCGAGCCCGGGCAGTCAGGTCTTGGAGTCGGGCCGCCGTCTCGGCCAAGTCGAGGGTCTGGGCCCGATGAATCACCGGGACGATGAGCCCGCCGCTCTCGAGCGCGGTCCCGATGCCGATGTTGCAGTCCTCGAACAACTCGAGCGCGTCGTCGTGCCACCGGCTGTTCACTTCCGGCACGGCTCGGAGGGCTTCGACTGCGGCGCGGACGAAATAGGCGGTAAAGGTCGCGGCCTTGGAGTTGGCATCGCGGTGGCGAACCACGGCCGACAGGTCGGCCTCGAAGACTGAGGTCACGTGGGGAGCCGTCGCCATGCTCTGAACCATGTGCGACGCGACCCGGCGTCGCATGGCCGAGTGCGGCACCATCCGCCCGCCCGCCTGTCCGCCTTCCCGTCCCCCTGCCCGCCCGCTCACCGCCGCCTCCACATCTTCCACCGTGATCCGCCCCCCTCGGCCGGTTCCTGCGATCCGAGCCGGGTCGAGACCGTGTTGATCGAGCAGTCGCCGAACCGCCGGGGAGAGCTGGCTTTCGCGGCCCTCGGCCGCGGCGACTCTCGGGGCCGCCTCCGTGGTCCGGCCCGCGGGCCGAGGCGCTGTCGGTGGAGGCGAAGCGGCAGCGCCGGCCGGGCCGATCCGGCCGAGCACCTCGCCCTGCTCGACGTTGTCGCTCTCGGCCTTGAGAATCTCGATCAGGACACCATCGCTGGGTGCGGCGATCTCGACGGTGACCTTGTCGGTCGTGATCTCCAGCAGCGGCTCGTTCGCCGCCACCGCGTCGCCCACCGCCTTGAACCACTTGCCGACCACGTTGGTGGTGCCCTCGGTTTGATCGGTGGGGAGCAGGATGTCAATCGGATTTGGCATGGACGAGAGTCGGGTCGGTGACGGCCAGTGTTTCCAGGTATCGAGCGATGCGGCGACCCGCTTCCACGAGGCGGGCTTCCTCGACGCCGAGAGTGATCCGGACGTGACCGGCACCGCTCGGGCCGAAGCCTTCGCCCGGAGTCACCGCGACGCCGGTGGCATCGAGCAACCCGCGGGCGAACTGTTTCCCATCGAGCCCAGTCGGCCGAATGTCGGCGAAGAGGTACATGCCGGCGTCTGGCAACCGGACGGAGATTCCCGAGAGATCCGAGAGTTCGCCCACCAGGGCTCGGGCTCGCCGCTGGTACGATGTGCGGAGGAGCTGAGTCGCCTCGTCGTGACCGGACACCGCGATCGCGGCCGCGTCCTGGACGAACTGCGCGACCCCGAAATACATCGCCCGGGCCAGGTTGGACAGGTGCCGAGCGAGGGCGGGCGGCGTCACGGCCCAGCCGCAACGCCAGCCGGTCATCGCGTGCGATTTCGACAAACTCGAGATGAGGACACCTCGCTCCATCATGCCGGGCAATGCCAGGGGGGTCCAATGGTGTCCACTGTGGTAGTAGAGCGCGCTGTAGACTTCGTCGGACACGAGCCAGAGGTCATGGCGCCGGCAGAGCGCCGCTACTGCCTTGGCCTGGTCCTCGGTGAGGCAGGCGCCGGTCGGGTTGTGGGGAAAATTGAGGATGATGCCGCGGGTGCGGGGGGTGATCGCTCGTGCCAGCGTATCGGGGTCGAGTTGAAACCCGGTCTCGGGTCGGAGGGATACCTGAACCATGGTGGCGCCGGGGGCGCCGAGCACCGCCTGGTACGTGACATAGGTCGGTTCGGCGACGATGACCTCGTCGCCCGCTTCGAACAGACACTGGGCGACCCCAAACAAGGCCGCCTGAGCCCCCGGGAAGACGGTGACCTGAGACGGAGCGATGGCGGACCCGAGGGCCCGCGCCGCCTGGGCCGCGGCGGCCTCCCGGAGGGCCGGCTCGCCGCCGATCGGGCTGTAATGGGTCCGCCCTCGGGCCAGGGCGTCCGCGGCTGCCGCGCGGATCGGCGCGGGGGTCTCGAAATCGGGGTCGCCGATCGACAGGAGGATGACGTCTTCGCCGCGGGCCCGCCGCTCGACGGCGAGATCGTGGACGATCCAGGCATCCGAGCCTTCGCCGGCCACTCGGGTGGTTAGTGAGGAGTACGCCATCGTGCTTTGAGGTTGGTTTTGGCCCGGGAATCCTAACGCGTAGGCCGCTCCAAACCCAGGCTCGCTCTCGAACCGGTCGGTGAGGCGAAAACCAGGGTGGCGAAGCGGGCGGAGAGGAGGTACCCTCTGTTCCGGTTCCCCTCTTGGAGGTCTCGTGCAGCGTTTCGCGATCGCCGTTGCCACCGTCTTAGTCTCCGCGCCGCCGCTGCACGCCCAGGGCGACCGAGCTCAGGTGCTCGCGGCGGTGACCGGATTCCTCGAAGGGATGAAGGCCCGCGACACCGTCCGGATCGCCTCGGTGATCGACAGCGTCACCCGCTTCACCCTGATCCGGCCGGGCCCGTCCGGCAATCGGATCATCGTGCTGAAGGGCTCCGACTTCCTCAAGATTGCCACCCGAACCGACCAGCCGCCGCTCGACGAGCCGATTCGCAACGCCAAGGTGGAGATCGATGGAGATCTGGCGAGTGTCTGGGCCGAATACCAGGTGCGCCGCGACGGGAAGGTCACCCACTGCGGCTACGACTCGTTCCAGCTGGCGCGGCTGGCGGGCACCTGGAAGATCATCAACGTCAGCGACTCCTTCCGGCAGCAGGGGTGCGGCGAGGCCTGGTGACCCTACGGTTTCGATCGGGTCGACAGGTGGGCGGGGATGGCGACGTCCCCCGCTTCCCAATCCCAAATCATGTTGACGATCCACCAGCGGCCCGCGTCGAACCACAGCTGGACGCTGTTGATTCCCCGGGCGTAGGCGGGTTCGCCGAGCCGATGGTGTGACTCGTAGGCGCTCACCACGTGGACCAACCGGCCGAACCGGAACTCCTCTCGCCCCAACTCCGACTCGTAGAACTCGCGCTCCAGGAACATCGGGAACACCGAGGCCAGGAATTCGTCGACCGTGAAGACCCGAAGCCCGGGCGTCGCCGAATCCATCAGCGGGTGGGCCCCCGAGGGAAGGCCGCGCATCAGCCGAGCATGAGGATGAAAGAGGTGACGTTCCCGCGCCTCGTCGCGGGGGCCGGCCGGTCCCGAGATGACGTCGTACATCGCGGCGATGATCGCGTCGACCGAAGCTACGTCGCTGGCGTAGCGGGAATCGATGCTCACGGCTTCCCGACCTGGCCGCGAATCAGGTAATGGGCGTCGGGCACCCGCAACGGGTCCTTCAGCCGAAACCGAATCAGCACAGCGCCTGAGGTGGCGCCGGGAAGCAAGGCGCCGTTGGTACCGAGCGCCGCGCCCAGGTCGAACCGGGCGCCGGCGCCGGTACCCCCGGTGGCCGCGTTGAGAATCTCGGGGGAGTAGTCTACGTCGTCACCGGTCATTCCCGAGCCATACTTGCGGACCGTCAGCGTCACCGGGGCGAAGATCGGACGTTGCGAGGTGTTCTTGAACCGAAGCCGCAGCTCCAACTCGTTGGTGGCAGGGTCGAATCGTGACGGGTCGGGCACGATTTCCAGCGCTTCGGTGAGATCCTCCTCGACGAGCTCCGCGGGCCTGGCGATCCGGTGCGGTGGCATCGGGAGGCCGACCTCCGGCGTTTTCGGCGCCCCTTCCACCCGAACCCGTGCGGTCATCGCCTGAAAGGTCCCGGTCCGGCTGTCGGCCCAGAAGGGATGGAAGACTCCCTCGGCGTCGGCGGCGAGCCCGGTGTAGTCGCCGCCGTTTCCCCATCGGCCCACCGCGGAAAGAAATGTGAGCCGGCTCGCGCCGCTGTCGTCGGGAACCCGAAACGTCAGCGGCGTGAACGTGAAGTTGCCGGCGCCGAGCGGCTTGGAATGCTCGGTCGAGACGCGGACCGACGGGAGGAAAGTGGCTCCGCCGTCGAGGGAGGCGGTGAAATACTGATCGAATCCGCGAACGTTCGTCGCGTGTCTGGTGTCGTACCAAGTCACCCCCACGACCCCGTCCCGGTTGACCGCGATGCCGGGCAGGTACTGGTGTGATGCGGCCGGCCCTTGATCGTCGATCGGTCGGGGCGGGCTCCAGGTGGCGCCCCGGTCGTTGGAGATGGCCAACGCGATCCGCCAGCGATCGCGCGAGAAGTCGTTCCACACCTTGTAGATCCGATCCCGGAACCGGGGGCTCGGATCGGCCGCGAACGCCCCGTCGCCGGCGAGTCGCAGGACGCCCATGTTGGTCCGGGCCGGCCACCGTTCCGGCGGGCCGGGGCGCGGTGCCGAAAACGTCACCCCGCCGTCGGTGGACAGCACGGTATAGAAGGCTGTCTCCTCGGGAATCGGGCTCTTGTCGTCGCGGCTGAGGCTGAAGGTGTGAAACGGGATCACCAGCGCCCCGTCGCTCAGAACCACCATCGGCAGCACGTTGCCGCCGATGTCGGTGCCGACCCAGAAGTCCGCCGGTCCGATGAAGCTGCGGCCGTCGTCGCTCGACCGGAACAATCCCAGGTGATAGTCCCTCCCATAGAGCACACTGATATAGACTCGGCCGCCGAACGGACCTCGGGTCCGATCGACCGTCATCATCGGGTGATCGTAGGACCAGCCCAGCATCGCCGGTTTGTCCCAGGTCGCCCCGCCGTCCTCGCTTCGGTAGACGTGGAGCAGGGCCCGATTGCGATTGAAGTCGTCCGGCCCTGTCGTGAGGGTGGCGAAGAAGCCGGTCCCGGTTTCCGCGAAGGCCACCTGGGGGTCGCCCCCTCCCCATCGCAACTGCTCGGCGAAGCTCACGTCCGACCAGGAGAGGCCGCCGTCCATCGTGTAGTACACCTTGCTGGCCGGCGTTCCGTCGGGCCGAGTGTGGCTGATGGCCCCGCCGATCAGATTGCTCCGATTCCTGGGATTCGCCGCGATGTGGAGCTCGACGTGGGGCGCGTTCCCGTCCCGACTCGCGATGACATCGGGCTCCACCACGATCCGCGGCCGCTCGGCCGGGGGCGGCTGCTGGCCGGCGAGCGCGACGGCGATCAGCAACGTGCTCATGGGTCCACTTTCTTCGGCCGGGCGAAGAGGATCGGTTTCAACGCGGGCTCGACTGGAATCGTCAGGCCGCTCACCGCGCCGGTCATGTCGCTGAGGAACTGCACCTTCCAGCGAGTCGGCTGGGCCGGGCTCCGGGGCGTCGTCTCGAACACGTCGTAGTGGAAATGCTCCATCGCGAGCTGAAAGCTGGAGTATCCGAACGCCAGCTTGCCATCGGTGATGGTGATCCGGATGTCGCCGTAACCGGGGTGACTGTAGACCCCGGCGAAGTCGGCCAGGGCGTGGGAGGGGGTCGTGTTGGCGACGCGGCTCGCCACGTCCCGTGCCCGCGCGGAGTCCTGACGGGCGCGGGCCCGATCGGCCACGGTCTTGTAACGGCCGCTCCAATCGAGCGGCGGGAGCCCGAGAAGCCGGTCGTAGATCATGAATGGAATGAAATCGCGGGTCGGCGTCCCGTTCAGGTTGGTGAGCACCACGACGCCGAGGGAATCGTTGGGGAGGAAATTCACCTCGGCGGAGAACCCGTCGATGTTCCCGCCGTGGTGGACCATCTTTCGGCCCCGGTAGCTGCCGACGAAGAAGCCCATCCCGTACTGCTCGTGCCCGAGGTCGACGCCGCCGGCTCCCGGTGGTTGGGGTACCGGGATCACCATTTGGGGCGATTGCATCTCCCGCGCCGCCGCGGCCGAGATGACTTCTCGGCCCTCGAAGGCCCCCTGGTTCAAGTGCATGGTGACGTAACGGATCATTTCGGCCGGACTGGCGTTGATCGAGCCGGCCGGGCCGATGGCGTCGAGGTTCCGATAGGGTAGCTTGACCACCGAATCGCTCGGCAGCCTGGCGTACCCATAGGAGTAATCGGCCGACCGCTGGAGATCGGTGACCGAGAAGTCCGCCGTGGTCATCCCGAGCGGCTGAAAGACGCGCTCCCGAATCACCGCCTCCCAGCTCTTCCCCTCGATCTTGCCCGAGAGGTAGCCGGCCGTCAGGTACATCAGGTTCTGGTACTGCCAGACGCTCCGAAAGTCCTTGGTGGGTTCGAGATACCGGAGCCGCTGATAGATCTCCTCCCGCGTGAACGTGCCGCCGCCCCACATGAGGTCGTGGCGGGGAAGGCCGGAGCGGTGGATGACGAGGTCGCGGGGGGTCATCCGTTCGGTGACGACCGCGTCGAACATCTGGAAGTCGGGGAGATAGCGGCGCACCGGAGCATCCCATTCGAGCTTGCCTTGGGTGGCCTGGACGGCGAGCCCGGTGACCGCGAAGGACTTGGTGACCGAGCCGATGGCGAACTTGGTGTCCTTGGTGACCGGGGCCTTCTGTCCCAGATCCTTGTAGCCGTACCCCTTGATGAAAACCACCTGGTTGCCCTTGACGACGGCGATCCCGATCCCGGGAACCTTCCAGGTCGTCATCACCGAGTCGATTCGGGCGTCGAACGCCTGATCGAGCATCGGGGCCGCGGGTCTGCGCTGGGCGACCGCGGGAGTCGCCAGGATCGCGAGGAGGAGGACGGATCGACGCACGTGGTTGCTCCGCTGAGAAGGCCGATCGCGAATCTAACCCGTTGCGCCGGTCCCGCTATCGCGCTAGCTATCGTCTCCCTCCTCGACGGACCGCGCCGAATGGAAGCCGATCGGGCGACTCGCCTCTACACCGACTCGTTGGTGTGGGACATGGTGTTCATCTACGAGCCCGAGATGGGCAACGCGGCCAACCTGTTCGATCGCTACCGAGCCGCCGGCGTCGACTTCATCTCGGTCCACCCGGCCGGCGACCGCCACAACATCGGCGAGGCGATGAAGCGGATCGCCCGCTGTCGAGCCGACATCAAGAGCCACCGGAACGCCGTGTTGATCGAGTCGGTCGACGACATCCTCGCCGCGCGCCGCGATGGCAAGCTGGCGGTGAGCATTCATCTCGAGGGTTTTCGGCCGCTCGAGCGGGATCTCGCGATGGTCGACGTCTACTACCAGCTCGGCGTTCGCTTCGTCCATCTGGTCTTCAATCTGATCAGCGAGATCGGCGGGGGCTGCGCCGACCGATCCGACATCGGGCTCACCAAGTTCGGCATCAAGGTCGTCCACGAGATGAATCGCGTGGGGATGCTGGTCGATGGGGCGCACTGCGGGTATCGGACGACGCTCGACATGATCGAGGTGTCGAAGGACCCCGTGATCTTCTCGCACCTCGGGTGCTACGGCGTCCATCCCCACATCCGCAACGTCCGCGACGATCAAATCAAGAAATGCGCCGAGCGAGGTGGGGTGATCGGGATTACCGGCGGCGGGTTTTACCTCGGCGAGGTGAGCGCGGAGCGGTACTTCAAACACCTCGATCACGTCGCCCAGTTGGTGGGCGTCAAGCACGTCGGATTCGGACTCGATTACCTCGACAACGTGGCGCCGTTGGTCGCGTTCATCGAAGCTCGGCCCGATGAATGGCCTGGCAAGGAGCAAGGCGCCTGGGAGCCGATGGCGTTCTTCGGGCCGGATCGGCTCGATCGGGTGACCGGCCTGATGGTGAAGGCCGGGTACTCGGACGACGATATCCGCTGCGTTCTCGGGGAGAATTGGCTCCGAATTTGCCGGCAGGTCTGGAAGTAGGGGGAAACCGACCGAGCAGGTGTCTGCACTCGGTGCGACTCGAGCGCCTGGGCCGGCGGGAATCGGTTCCGGATCGCGGGGGTCGCGCACCAGCCTCGAGAATGGGATAACCGATGAAACGGCACCTTCTTGCCTTCGCCCTGGCGGTCGGGCTCGGCTGTGCGGGAGACCCCGGGCCCTCGCCACCCGCCGCCCCACCGCCGCCACCGCCACCCCCGCCGGCTCCCAACACGGTCACCGTCGGGAGCAACTTCTTCAGTCCGCAGGAGCTCTCGGCCTCGCGGAACACCACGGTGACCTGGACCTTTCAGGCGGGGCCCCACAACGTCACGTTCGAAGACGGCCAAGGCAACTCGGGCGATCAATCGGCCGGAACCCACAACCGGACGTTCGGCACCGCCGGGACCTTTCGGTACCGGTGTACCATTCACTCGACCAGTTTCGCGAATGGGATGATCGGTCAAGTCGTGATCTCGAACTGAGAGCGAGATTCATGGGTAAGTGGTTCTTGCCGTTGGCCATGCTCGTGTCCCTTGCCCTGGGGTGCTCGAGTGAGGTCGGGCCGTCACCGCCGCCCCCACCGCCAGTGCCACCGCCCGCGCCCCCGGCCAACACCGTGAATGTGACGAGCAACGTCTTCACTCCGGTGGATTTGAGCGTCAGTCGCAACATCACGGTGACCTGGAGCTTCCAAGGTGGAACCCATAACGTCACCTTCGAAGACAATCAGAACAATTCCAGCGACCTGTCGTCGGGGACCCATCAGCGCCAGTTCACGACGACCGGCACGTTTCGATATCGCTGTACCTTGCATTCGAGCGGTTTCGCGAGCGGTGCCGGCATGATCGGCCAGATCTCGGTCGCGAACTGAGCGGGTTCGCGGATCGTTCCACCGCCCGACCCGAGGACTCGTGCGACGCCCCGTTCTTGCCCCGGGCGCGAAATCATCCCATTCTCCAGGCTATCTCGCCACCAGAACGAGCGTGACGATTCGCCTGACCGGCGCCGACCGCGCCCAACTCGCCGGCGAGCGTGGCCCTGCCGCCCGGCTGGCCATGTCGATTTTGACCCGGATGGCGGAGATCGGCGGCGCGCCGTCGCTCCTCGACATCACTGGGGCCCACATCGATAGTGCCCTCTACCTGGGCGATGCGACCCTCGAGTTCGCCGAACGATTGGCCGGCATGGGGGCCAAGGTCGCGGTGCCTACCAGCCTCAACGTGAGCGGGATCGACGAACACCACTGGCGCGATTGGCCGGTGCCGCCAGATTGGGCCGCCAAGGCTAGGCGCCAGATGGAGGCCTATCGGAGCATGGGCTGCGCCCCCACCTGGACCTGCGCTCCCTATCAGACCAAGCACCGACCCACGCTCGGCCAACAAATCGCGTGGGGAGAGTCGAACGCCATCTGCTTCGCCAACTCGGTAATCGGCGCCCGGACCGAGCGCTATCCCGATTTGCTGGACATCTGTGCCGCGATCGCCGGTCGAGTCCCGGCCACCGGGCTTCACCTGGAGGAGAACCGCGCCGGTCAGGACCTCGTTCGGCTCATCGGCCTGGGGCAGCGCCTTCAGGAGGAAGATTCGTTCTACCCGGTGCTCGGGCACCTGATCGGCAAGTTCGCGCAGGAGCGGATTCCGGTGGTCGCGGGGTTCGAGGTGGTGCCGAGCGAGGATCAGCTCAAGGCGCTCTGCGCGGCGGCTGCGTCCTCGGGCGCGGTGGCGATGCTCCACCTGGTGGGGGTGACGCCGGAGGCGCCGACGCTCGAGGCGGCCTTTCGGGGCCTCCAACCGGAGCGGGTTCTCGACCTCGACCTCGCGGCCCTCCGCCGCGGTTGGCGCGAACTCACGACCGCCGCGGGCGAGGCTCTCGACATGGTGGCGCTCGGGAGTCCTCATTTCTCGCTCGCCGAGTTTCGCCGATTGGCACCGCTGCTGGCGGGGCGCCGACGGGACCCCAAGGTCGAGTTTCTGGTGACCTCGAGTCGGATCATGGTGGCGTTGGCCAAGGAGGCCGGGCTCCTGGAGCCCCTCGAGCGTTTCGGTGGCCGGGTCACGGTCGACAGCTGTATCCTCACCATGCCGATGCTCGAACCCAAGACCAAGGTGTTGATGACGAACTCGGCGAAATACGCCTACTACTCGCCAGGGCTGCTCGGAACGTCGGTAGCCTTCGGGCGGCTGGAAGACTGCGTCGAGTCGGCGGTCGCGGGGCGAATCGTGCGGGACGAATCGGTATGGCAACGGTGATCCAGGGGCGGGTTCTGGTCGCGGGCCGAGGCTCGGGGGAGGCGATGGTCGCCGATCAGCCGCTGAGCTTCTGGGGCGGCTACGATCAGCGGACCGGGGAGATCATCGATCGGCGCCATCTGCTGTCCGGGCGGATCGCCGCCGGCCGGATCTTGGTGATTCCGGGGTCTCGGGGATCGAGCACCACCTCGGCCGTCTTTCTCGAGTCGGTCCGGTTAGGCACCGCCCCGGCCGCCATCATCACCAGCCAGGTCGATACTTTTCTCTCACTCGCCTCGATCGTGGCCGACGAGATGTTCGGCACTCCGATTCCGATCGTGGTGATCGACCCTCGCGACCACTCGGCCCTCCGCGATGGACAATCGGTTCGGGTCGAGCCCGACGGCTCGGTCATCGTCGGCTAAGTTCACCCTATCTGAGAGGTATCTCGTGAAGCGCCCGCTCGGTTTCGGACTGCCCTTCCTGCTCATCGGCGCCCTTGGCTGCGCGGCGCCCGAGCCCTCGAGTCTCGGGCCGCGACTGCAGGCCCTGCTCGACTCGACCCTCGCGGCGTCGCCCCGGGTTCCCGGCCTCATTCTTCGGGTCGAGGCGCCCGGGTTGGGGCTCTCGTGGTCGGGCGCGGTGGGGATGTTCGACCGGGCAACGGGAGAGAAACTCCTCCCGGAACACACCGTCCGAATGGCCAGCAACACCAAGACGTACATCGCGACCACGGTGCTTCGGCTGGTGGAGCAAGGCAAGGTCGACCTCAACGGGCCAATCGCCAAGTACCTGTCGGCGGAGTCGCTCCGGGACCTGTCGCGAGGCGGCTACGATCCCGACGCGATCACCGTCCGGATGCTGTTACGCCACACGAGCGGGATCTTCGACTATGCGATGTCGCCCCAGTTCGCCAACGCCGTCGCCACCGGTTTCGGCCACCGGTGGACCAGGGCGGAGCAACTGGCGTTCGCGGTCGACAGCGGCAAACCGTTAGGCAAGCCAGACGAGATCTACTCCTACTCGGATACCGGCTACATCCTTCTCGGAGAAATCATCGAGCGGGTGTCGGGCCAACCGATGGGACAGGCGGTCCGGGAGCAGATCGGGTTCGCCAAGCACGGGATTCAGGCGACCTACTTCGAGACGCTCGACTCGGTCCCGGCCGGCACCCCCAAACGGGCTCACCAGTACCTCGATTCGGTCGACAGCTACACGCTCGACGCTTCCCACGATCTCTACGGCGGCGGCGGCCTGGTGTCCAACTTGGAGAACATGGCGCGGTTCTACCGGAAGCTGGTGCGCGGAGAACTGTTCGAAAAGAAGGAAACCCTCGAGGCGATGCTGGAACCGAGCGCCCAGAGCATCGCGGCCGGTGGTGCCGGCTACGGGATGGGGATCGGTCGAGGCAAGGTTGGCGAGACCACCTGTTACGGACACAGCGGTTTCTGGGGGACGACCGTCCGCCATTGCCCGACCATCGATCTCACGGTCGCGGCGGCGATGAACCGGTCACCGGACTCGACCGGAACGATGATTCAACTCGCCACCGCGGCGATCCGACTGGTGCAGGCGGAGATGGCGGCTCCCCAATAGCCGTTATCGGGGCGTCCGAGGATAGGACTCGTGGGCCTGGACCACCCGCCAGGCCCCATCTCGCCGCTCCACCACGATGCTCCACGCCTGGTGTCCCCGAAGTTCCGCCCCGGTGGAATCCCGGTTGGTTGAGCGGATGATTCCGGTCACGACGCCGACGTCCCGACTCAGTGGGGTAGCCCGGGGCGTGGGTCATCGATCTCATTTGCTCGCTCCATCGGGGGCGGCGAGATAGCCGCGAATCTCGTCGTCGAGGACCCCGAGCGGCACCGTGCCGTTTCGGAGAACTCGATCGTGGAATTGGCGAACGTCGAAGCGGGGGCCCAACACCCGTTCCGCCTCGAGTCGCAGCTTGCGGATCTTGAGTTCGCCGAGCTTGTAGGCCAGAGCCTGACCGGGCCAGGAGATGTACCGGTCCGTTTCGGTTCCGACCTCGTGGAGCGAGAGAGCGGTGTTGGAGGCGAGGAACTCGACCGCCCGCTCCCGGCTCCAGCCCATCGCGTGAATCCCGGTGTCGACCACCAGCCGACAAGCCCGCCACATCTCGTAGGTCAGCCGACCGAACCGGGTGTAGGGGGTTCGGTACATCCCCATTTCGATGCCAAGAAATTCCGAGTACAAGCCCCACCCTTCACCGAACGCGTTGACGTAAGTGTGGCGGCGAAAGGCGGGGAGCCCGTCGAGCTCCTTCGACAATGCGTTTTGGAGATGGTGCCCCGGTACCGCCTCGTGGAGCGTGAGCGCCGGCAACACATAGAGCGGTCGGCTCGGCAGGTTGAAGGTGTTGACCCAATAGGTGCCCGGTCGGGTCCCGTCCAATGGTGCTCCGACGTAGCGGCCCGCGGTGTACTTCGGGGCGATGTCCTCGGGGACCGGAGCGACCGTGTACGGCTGGCGTGGCAACCGACTAAAGAGCGCCGGAAGCTTGCCGTCGATCGTCTTGGCGAGCCAGCTGGCTTCCTTGATCAGCTCGTCGGGTGTCTTCGGATAGAATTACCACACCGCGAGGAGTACACCAAGGGAGACGAATGGGTCACAGCCGGAACGCCACGCCGGCGGTGGCGCTGGGGGAAAGGCGCGCGTTGCCCGTCGTGAGCCAGACCCGCCCCACTCCCGAAAGTGACAACCCGATCCGCCGGCCTACCCACCAAGTGAGGCCCACCGTCGCGTGTCCTCCGGCGGCCAGGTAGGGCGTTCCGTCGCTGTCGCCGCCGAGGAGAGCCGCTGGCCCGAGCGACCCGGTCCATTCCAAACGGGCCCCGGAACTTCGCCGACCGACGCCGAGATCGAGGGTAAGGGCGTCGAGCCGGTAGAATCCAGCGTGTTGGATCAACCCCAACGTTCCACCGATCAGCCCTCGCTGGCCGATGGACTTGGCTAACGCCACGGTGGGGACCGTTGGGGTGCCGGCCAAGTCATCGACCCGATAGGGACCGGCCGCAAGAGTGAGGCGCCAGGGGTGTTGGGCCGGGAGACTGGCCGGGACGGCCGCGACGGCCGCCATGATCAGGATTGCTCGCAGCGGTTTCATAGCCTGATGTTACCGTCCGGCCGGACCTGGTCCGTGACTTGGGTCGGCAGTGGCGACGCCGGCGCCCTCAGCCCCAGACCGCGCGCGCGACCTCGACCACCAGCTCGAGCTTTCGGCGCTCGTCATCGATCGACAGCGGATTGCCTCCCACGGTGCTGGCGAAGCCGCATTGCGGGCTGATCCCGACCTGCTCGGGTGTCACAAATGCCCCGGCGTCGTCGATCCGGCGGCGGAGGGCGGCCGGCTTTTCCAAGAGCGGGGTTTTGGTGCTGATCAGTCCCAGGACAATCGACTTGGTCGCCGGCACGAACCGGAGCGGTCGGAAGTCCCCGGCTCGCTGGGTGTCGTACTCGAGAAAGAAGGTGTCCACCTCGACCCGATTGAAGAGCCGTTCGGCCACCGGCTCGTAGCCACCCTCGGAGAGCCACCGCCCCTTGAAGTTGCCGCGACAGAAGTGCATGGCGATGGTCATCCCGGCGGGCCGAGGCGCGACCGAGGCATTGGTGAGCCGGATGTAGCGATCGATCAGCGCCTCGGGATCGTCGCCGCTCGCGCGGAGTTGGTTCCGGACCTCCAGCGAGGCGAGCATCGCCAATGGAACGTCGTCGAGCTGGACGTAACGGCAACCCTGGGTCGCGAGGTCCGCAATTTCCTCGCGGTAGACTCGGGCCAAATCATCGAAGTAGGCGTCGAGGTCGGAGTAGGCCGCGGGATCGACCCCCTGCCGTCCCCGCCAGAAGTGCATGGTCGCTGGCGACGGCAACGTGATCTTCGGGGTCCGAGTGGTGTTGGCCCGCACGAACTGGTACTCGTCGCCGGCGATACTCGTCGTGCGGCGCACCCGGGCCCGGACGTGGGGCGCCAGGAACTCGGTTTCGACACCGGCGCCGTCGCGAAACCGGAAAGTGGCCGGCGCCACCGCCATCCCTTCGACCCGTTCGACGAACCGAGCCCAGTAGGACATTCGGCGGAACTCGCCGTCGGTGATCGCCTCGAGGCCGACTTCTTCTTGAAGGCGAATGGCGCCCCGAACCGCCTCGTCCTGGGCGGCGAGGAATGCTTCCGCGCTCCGGCTACCGGTTTCCTGATCTCGGTGAGCTTGTCGGAGATCCGGTGGACGGAGGAGACTGCCGACGTGGTCGGCTCGAAAGAGGGGACGGCCGGATCCCACTCTAGCCGTCAATCAAACGCTCCCATTCCAGGACGGTCCGATCGAGGCGATCCACCAGGTCGTCGGCCTGCTCGCGGGTGAGGCAGAGCGGGGGCGTGACGAAGAGGGGGACGCCCCGCTTCATGGCGCTGGGCCGCCGCGGACCGTAGAGCGACATGTAAAACGAGAGCCCGTTCTGGTAGGCCACCGCCTGGAACAGCTGCTCTGGCTCATCGGACGGCGGCGGAAACTCCATCGTCTCCTTGTCCTTCACCAGCTCGAGAATCGCGAGGAGGCCTTTGCCGCGGAGATCGGCGATCGATCGGTGCGGCAGGATTCGCTCCCGCAACAGCCCGTGGAGGTACTCGCCAACCGCCGCCCCGTTGGCGACCAGCCCATCCTGCTCGATGACGTCGAGCACCGCCAGCGTGGTGGCACAGCCAACGGGATTCCCCATGTGGGTGTGCCCGTGGATGAAGTAGGTCCCCGCGGCGAACGGGGCGTTGACCCGGTCGGAGACGGTCACCGCGCCGATCGGGAAGTAGAGACTCGAGATGCCCTTGCCCGAGGTCATGATGTCGGGCACGACGCCAAAGTGCTCCATCCCGAACCACTTTCCGGTTCGCCCGAATCCGGTCACCACCTCGTCGGCGATCAGGAGGACGTCGTAGCGGTCGCAGATGTCGCGAATCGCTGTCCAATAGGATACCGGGGGCACCAGGCCGTAGTCTTTCCCGGCGCCGACTGGGGTGGCTATGAACGCGGCCACGTTGTCGGGCCCGAGGTAGTGGACCATCTCCTCGAGCTCGTGGGCGCAGGTCCGGCCCCAATCGAGCTCGTTCACGCCGAGGGGGCGCTCGCTCGGGCGACGGCAGTGACGAACGTGAGGAGCGTTGTTGAGCATGGGGTCGAAAGGAACTCGATACCCGGGGCCGCCGGCCACCGAGAGCGCGCCCAACGTCATCCCGTGATAGCTGTCCCAGGTGCCGATCACCCTGGACTTGTTGGGCCGTCCGGTGGCGAGGTGATACTGGCGGGAGAGCTTGATCGCGGTCTCGACCGCTTCCGAACCGCCCGATACCAGATAGGTGGTGTTGAGCGTTCCTGGCGCCAGCTGGGCGATCCGTTCGCAGAGATTGGCGCGCGGCTCGTTGGCCATTGCCGGCGTCACATACCCGAAGCGCTCGGCCTGGCGGCGCATCGCGTCGAGCACCCGAGGGTCGCCGGCGCCGATGCTGGTGGCGAGGGCGCCGCCAGAGACGTCGATGTAACGGTTGCCGGCCGTGTCGTAGAGGTAGATGCCCTCCGACCGGTCGAGGGTGATATCGAAGGGGTGATTCGAGAAGACTCGGGCCCACTTGCCCTCGGCCGGCTTGAGCCCGGGCAGGGGACTGACCTGTTTCGACGCCATCTGTGACCTCCAGTCAGACTCGTTCTCGGGAACCCCTCACTGCTTGACCCACTCGCCCGGGCCGCCATGGGAAAACACCATCCCCGCCACCCGCCCGTCCGCGCCGAGCCGAAAAGTGACCCGCGCCTCGCCGAAGATCGGATCCTCTAGCTTGGCGACGAAAGTGTCGTAGTGCCAGTGCTCCAGCTCGCCCGTCACGGTGGGAGCCGGGTGATAGCGGATCGAGAGGCGGCCGCTCGAGCCGAGGCTCACGGTCGCCAGGCCCATGAAGGGGTGGCGGTAGTCGCCGACGTAGCCGGACAGGGGTAACGACGGCTGGGTCCCGGCGACTCGGACCGGCTCCTTGCGGCCGGCCCGCTGCTGCGCCTGGTAGGCGTCGGAGGCCGCCTTGTACTCGGTGTTATAGTCGTTGGGAGGCAAGATGCCGAGGAGGCGGTCGAAGAGATTCGCCATCAGCGGCAGGGTCACGTCCGATTGGTTCATGTTGGTGAGCACCACGACCCCGATCCCGTCGGCGGGTAGGAAGCCGACCATCGCCGCCATCCCGTCGATGTTCCCGCCGTGATTGACCCACCGCCGCCCCCGGAAGTCCTCGATGAACCAGCCGAACCCGTAGCTCAAGAAGTTCGGCGACATCAGCCGGGCAATGAAGAACGGGTCGTCGATGGTGAACTGCGGGGTGATTGCCTCTCGGGCCACGGCTTCACTCAGGATCCGGTTGCCCTCGAAGGCACCGTGGCCGAGCCACAGCCGGAGCCATTTGGTCATGTCGAGGACGTTCGAGTTGATCGCCCCGGACGCGGCGGCGTTGTCGATGTTCCGCCAGGCGATCGGTTTAACCGCCCCACCGAGCTCCGCGTGGGGAGTCGCGACGTTGGGCTTGCCGACCAGGTCGCGCACCGAGGTGTTCGACTGGCTCATCCCGAGCGGGGCGAAGATCCGGGTCTTGATGAAATTGTCCCAGCTCAAGCCGCTCACTTCGTGGATCACCTCACCCGCGGTGATGTACATCAGGTTGTTGTACTGGAACTTGGTCCGGAACGGGGCAGTCGGGGTGGCGTAGCGGAGGGCGCGGACGATATCCACCCGCGACGTGGTGGTTCCATAGAAGATGTTGTCGCCCCGGCTCAGGCCGCCGCGGTGGAGAAGGAGGTCGCGGACCCGGAACTCGTGGGTCACCCAGGGGTCCTGGAGCTCGAACCACGGGAGGTTATCGGTCACCCGGCCGTCGAACGACAGCTTGGCCTGGTCGGCGAGGATCCCTAACGCCGCGCCGGTGAAGGCCTTGGACGCCGAGCCGATGGCGAACATTGTCTGGGCGTCAACCGGGGTCGGGTCGCCAAGGGTCCGGACGCCATACCCCCTGGCGAGGACGATCGAGTCGCCCCGAACCGCGGCGATCGCGAGGCCAGGGACCTTCCACTGCCGCATCGCGTTGGTGACGTAGGCGTCGAAGCCGGCGAGCGCGTCGCCCCTGGCGGGCCGCGGTTGAGCGACCGCGGGTGTCACGCCGATCATGAGGCCGAGCCCGAGTGAGACGAAGGCGGCCCGGTTGCGATTTAATGCTCGTTCAATCACTATTGAATGATCGTTAACCTGGGCTCGGTGTCAAGAGTGCTCACCGGCCACCCTTGGAGAGACCGTTCGTGCCCCGCACCTTGAGCCCCCGCCGTCCGCCCCGCGAGCAAGTGACCGCCGAGATCCTCGAGGCCGCGATCGGGCTCTTCGCCAAGCGCGGGTTCGAGGCGACCACGATGCAAGACGTGGCCGCGCAGGTGGGGATGACCGCCCCGGCCCTCTATTACTATTTCGACTCGAAGCAGGCGCTCCTATTCGAGGTGATCGAGCTCAACCTCGAGCGGATTCTCGAGCGGTTGGAGGCGGCTCTCGCGGCAGTCGGTGGGACCGCAACCGAGCGGCTCCAGGCGTTCGTGCGGACCCACCTGGCCTTCCAGCTCGAGAAGGTCGAGCGGGCCCGCGTCTACAACGCCATGTTCCTCGGTACCGAGGCACTCCTCTCGGTCCTCAGCGGGGAGCAGCGGGCGGCGATCCTCCGGCTGCAGTCCCGGGTCCGGGCGATGCTCGGCGGGATTCTCGAACGGGGCGTTGCTCGGCGGGAGTTTTCGATAACCGACATGACCGTCACGACGATGGGGATCCTCGCTCTTGGCGAATTCGTGCCAGCATGGTTCCAGCCGCGCGGCGGGCTGGAACGCTCTCACGTCGCCGATCGATATTCCGCCCTGGCACTCCGGATGGTGCGGAGCGACCGATGACCACTCTCGTCGGCGGGCCCGGAGCCAGATCTGGAGTGAGTGAAATGTTCGGGTTCCTGCTGGCCCTCGTGGCGCAGGGCCCGGCGGTCAGAGTCGACTCCAACGTGATGATCCCGATGCGAGATGGCGTCCGCCTGGCGACAGACCTCTATCGTCCTGCCGGCGACGGGCCGTGGCCCGTCATTCTGATCCGGACGCCGTACCACAAGACCGACGGTCGCTCGCCGGAGCAGGCGCGCCAGTTCGCCGGCGCGGGATACCTCGTGGCGGTGCAGGATGTTCGCGGCAGGTACCACTCGGAGGGTCAGGTCCGGATCCAAGCCGACGATGCCGATGATGGCTACGACACAGTCGACTGGTTGGCGCGACAGCCCTGGTCGACGGGCAAGGTCGGCACTACCGGCTGCTCCTACCCGGGCGAGGCCCAAATCTTTCTGGCGAAGCGACGACATCCCGCTCACGCGGCGATGATTCCTCAGGCGGCCGCGGGCCCTGCGCGCTACCTGTCGGTGATCAACGGGGGGGCCTACGAGTTGGCGCTGATGTTCGGTTGGCTCCGGGCCAACGGCACCAAGGTCCATCTCCAGCCCGCCCCCGGCACGCCCGACTCGCTAGTAGCGCTGTCGCGCCCGTTCCTTCAGGCCAGACTCGAGCTGCCCGCCATCGACTTCGCGGCGGCGTGGCGAACGCCACTGGCGGAGATGAGCAACCGGGTTCCAGGACCCCCCACTGACTGGGAGGCGTTCGTCACCCACGGTCCAGCCGATTCCTGGTGGGACCAGTTCAATTTGCTCACCTCGCGCGACACCATTGCGACGCCGGGGCTTCATATCGGATCCTGGTACGACTACGGGGTGACCGAGACGCTTCAGTACTTCACGCGGTTCCGGCGAGAGGGCGCCGACGCCAGGACCCGCGACGGCCAATACGTGATCATCGCTCCGACTGCGCATTGCGGCTTCGAGCGAGCCACCGAGCGCACGGTGGTCGGCACCCGCGAGGTGGGCGACGCCCGGTTCGATTTCGCCGGCAGCTATCTCCGCTGGTTCGACCATTGGCTCAAGGGCGCCGGCGATGCGCTCCGCTCGATGCCGAAGGTCCAGTACTACGTCATGGGCAAGAACGAATGGCGGGCGGCGGACGCCTGGCCGTTGCCTAATGTGACGTTCACCAAATACTACCTCCGGAGCGACGGCAGGGCGAACAGCCGGATGGGCACCGGGACGCTGAGTCGAGTCGCGCCGCCGGCGACGGAGAAGACCGACGAATACCAGTACGATCCCGCGACCCCAGTGCCGTCGAAGGGGGGAGCGCTCTGTTGCACCGGGACCCCCGACGCGCCACCCGGGGCCTTCGATCAGTCGGACATCGAGATGCGACAGGACGTCCTGGTGTACACTACCTCGGTATTGGAGCAGGGGCTCGAAGTCACCGGTCCGATCGAGGCGGTGCTCTACGTGTCGTCCTCGGCTAAGGACACCGACTTCACGGTCAAGCTGATCGATGTCTATCCCGACGGCGCCAGCTACAACGTCCAGGAAGGGATTCTCCGGGCTCGCTACCGGGACGGGTTCGACCGGGAGGTGCTGATGACCCCGGGATCGGTGTACCCGATCAGGATCAACGTCCACGCGACCAGCAACTTTTTCGGGCCGGGCCATCGGATTAGGGTCGAGATCGCGAGCAGCAACTTCCCGCGGTTCGATCGGAATCTCAACACCGGCGGCGCCAACTCGCTCGACACCACGATGGTGATCGCCCGCAACGTGATCCATCACTCCGCCCGCTACCCTTCGCACCTCCTCCTGCCGGTCGTGCCGTAACGCCGATGGCACCACCGGACGTCGCGATCGTCGGCGGCGGGATCGTCGGCCTGGCGACGGCGCTCGCGTTGGTCGAGCGCCACGGAAAATCGGTCGTGGTGCTCGAGACCGAAGCCGCGGTCGGGGAACACCAGACCGGTCACAACAGCGGCGTCATCCACTCGGGCCTCTACTATCCGAAGGGCTCGCTCAAAGCGGAACTGTGCCGGTCCGGACTCGAGCTGATGTATCGATTCTGCGAAGAGGAAGACGTGCCTCATCGCCGCTGCGGGAAGCTGGTCGTCGCCACCTCGGAACAGGACTTGGCCCGGCTCGAGCGGCTCGAGGAACGGGGTCGGGGGAACGGTGTGTCGCTGCGGCGAGTGGCGGGTCCGGCACTCGTCGACCTCGAACCGCACGTGGTCGGGCGAGCCGGGCTCTGGATCGAAGAAACGGGCGTCGTCGACTTTCGGGCGGTGGCTGGCGCCATGAAGCGTCGGCTGGAGCGGCAAGGCGGGGAGGTTCGGGTTTCGACTCGGGTTACCGCCATCCGTCGCGATACCGGCGGTTTCGTGATCGAAACCATGGCCGGGCCGATCGCGAGCCGGTCGATCGTCAGTTGCGCCGGACTCCACGCCGATCGGGTGGCCCGGATGACGGGCGCCGAGCCCGGCATTCGGATCGTGGCGTTTCGGGGCGAGTACTACCGGCTCCGCCCTGAGAGCGCGCACCTGGTCCGGGGGTTGATTTACCCGGTCGCCAATCCGGCACTGCCGTTTCTGGGGGTCCACCTCACCCGCGGGGTCGACGGCACGGTGGAGGCCGGACCTAACGCCGTGCTGGCGACCAAGCGTGAAGGCTATCGATGGGGCGATGTCTCAGTGCGCGATCTGATCGAATGGTTCGGGTTTCCCGGATTCTGGAGGATGGGGATCGAGCATTGGCGGCTTGGACTGAGTGAAGTTGCCCGGTCGCTCTTGCCCGACCGGTTCGCCCGTTCCCTGCAGCGCCTGGTTCCTGCCATTCGCCGCGAGGATCTGGAGGTGGGTGGCACGGGCGTTCGAGCGCAGGCACTCGCCCGGGACGGTACCTTGGTCGGCGATTTCGTGTTCCTCGAGCAACCCGGCGCGCTCCACGTTCTCAACGCTCCCTCGCCGGCCGCGACGGCTTCGTTGGCTATCGGCCGGACCATCGCGGCGCGGGTGGCGGGTAACTCCGGCTAGGGACTCGGAGCCCTCACTGTTTCCAGGGAATGCCCGGCAGCCGGCTGATCCCCCGCTCCTTCTTCTGGCGTTCGACCATCCGGGCGACGTCCGCGAGGAGCTTCTTGGCGTCGTAGACGATCCCGTCCTTGATCGTGTACTTGATCCCGCCCACCCGCTCGGCCTTGCCGGTCTGGTCGTTGAGCCTCACCACACCGGTCCCATAGAGCACCTTGAGATCGGCGATCGGGTTCTCGGGCACGATGACCAGATCGGCGAGGAGGCCCGGGCGGACCACCCCGAACTCGATCGGCTTCCCCTTCGGCTCGAAGATCGTCTCCGCGCCGTGGAGGGTCGCTCCCCGGAGAACCTCGAGCGGATGGAACCCGGCTTCCTGGAGGAGCTCCATCTCTTCGATGGTCGAGAAGCCGTAGGTGTTGTAGATGAAGCCCGCATCGGAGCTGACCGTGACCCGACCGCCCGCGTTCTTATAGTCGTTGAGGAAACTCATCCACACTTGGTAGAAGTTGCGCCACGCCACCTCGTCCCAAGACGTCCAGGTGTAGTAATAGGAGCCGTGGTTGACCCGATTCGGTTGATAGAAGTCCCAGAGCGAGGGCAGGGTATAGGTTTCGTGCCAGTCGGCGTTCCGTCGCCGCATCACGTCCCGGCTGGCCAAATAGGCGGTCATGGTCGGGTCGAGCACCGCCTTGTGCTCCTTCAGCTCCTTCAGGAACGCCTTCCACTCCTCACTGCCCCGCTTCGAGATCAGGTTCCACTGCCGAGCGACTTGGGAAAACCGCCACTGCTCGTCGTTGTAGTTGTACTCGGGTGGAAACGGCTGGACGTCATAGCCGTCGTAGAGCGTTTCGAATAGCCCGTAGAAATGGGTGATGGTACCGAGCCCGAGGCGAACGGCGTCGATCGCGTTCATCTGAGCAATGCCGAGCTGTTGGAGGTGGGCCGTGGTCCCCATCCCGTTCCTTTTGGCTTCGTCGATCAGCGCGGCCATGATCTCGGGTCGATAGGAGCCGAGCTTGAGCCCGTCGACGCCGCGCCCGGCCGCCCACCGGACCCATTCGCGGGCCGCGTCGGGGGTTTCGATCGGTCGTTCGGGCCAGCCGGTGCCGGGCGAGCCCGGGATGAAGTACTCGAACATCCGGGGAGCGGTGATCTCGTTGCGAGCGCTGTGATCCCGTTCCTTCATCGCCCAATCGATGGGGCCGAAGGGGACCCCCCGTCCTGCGGTCACCCCGTGAGCGAGCCACAGCTTGTAGGTGTACTCGGCCTCCGGCGTGGATTTGACGTCGCTCGCGGTATGGAGGTGGAGGTCGACGAATCCCGGCAGGAGATACATGCCCTGGGCGTCGATCTCTTTGGTGGCTCCTTGAGGCCGCCCTGTGGGATCGATCGGGGTTCCGGGGGCGCCGACGTCGACGATCCTGGCGATTCGATTCCGCTCGACCACCACGTCGACCGGTCCGCGGGGGGGGCCGCCGGTGCCGTCGACCAATATTGCGCCCCGGATGATCAGCTTTTCGAAGGGGCCCTCGCCCTCGGCTCGGTTAGGCGCCGGCTTGACGAATTGGTCGCTCGCTTGGGCGGGGAGCGGTGGGGCTTGGAGGATGAGCGCCGCGACGCTCGTCAGGAATGCGGTCCGCATGAATAGGCTCGGTGAGGGTGGTCTGACGTCGACTACTGCTTCCGCTCTGCGATCCACCGATCGACCATGGTGCCAACGACCTTCATCGGCATCCCACCGGCGTCGAGGATCAGGTCGTGAAACAACCTGATGTCGAACCGATCGCCGAGCTCTTGGGTGGCCTTGGCCCGCAGTCGCTGAAACTCGAAGGCGCCGATCTTGTAGCCCAACGCCTGGGCAGGCATGTCGACCGAGTAGCGTAGCGTCTCGGAGGCAATCTCCGATTCGGCCATCATCGTGTGCTCTCGCATGAACTCCATCGCCTTCTCCCTCGACCACCCAAGAAGGTTCATCCCGGGGTCGACCACCAGCCGGGTGGTGAGGAACGCCTCACTGATGAGCCGGGCGTACATATCGTAGGGATCGGCGTAGAGGCCGAGCTCGCCCGCCAATGCGGTCGCGTACTCGGCCCACCCCTCGCCGTGGGCCGTGGTGTAGAAGTCCTTCCGGAACGGCGGCAGCGTGGGGTTTTCCTCGGCCAGCGAGATCTGGAAGTGATGGCCGGGAACCAATTCGTGATAGGCGATCGGGGCAACGGTGAAGAGACTCCGGGTCGCCAGATTCGAGGCGTTGTAAAAGTAGATCCCGACCGGCGAAGCCGGGGTCGGGGGCTGATAGAAGCCGTAGGTCTGCGACCCCTCGAGCGCCGGGTTGAGGCGCCGAAACTCGCCGGGCGCTTGGGGAGTCTTGGAGAACAATCGGGGAACGAGAGGCTTGATTGCGTCGTAGTACTTCTGATACCTGGCGCCGACCTCATCGGCGGTCTTGGCGATGAAGCGGGGGTCTTTGTTGATCGCGGCGATGAACTGCTTTCGGGTTCCCTGGAACCCGATCACCCCGAGCAAGCTGTCCATCGAGTGCTCGAGACGGGTCAGATGGTCGAGTCCGGTCTGATGAATCGCCTCGGGTGTGAGGTCGAGAGTCGTGTTCCGGGCGACCAGGAACCGGTAGTACTCCGCGCCGCCCGGGTACTGGCTGAGGCCGACGCCATCCGGCGCGGCGGCGAGATACCCGCCACCGAGGTAGCTCCGAAGTCGATCGAGGGCCGGGTTCACGCCTTCGTCGATCGTTTTGGCCACTGCGGCCACGAAGGTGGCGCGGGCCGAGTCGGAAATCGCCTGGAGTCGCGGCTCGGCGGGGGCGTAGGGGCTCTTGGTTCCAGGTACTCGAAGCGCGCCGAGAGCGCCGATGATCTGACGGACCTCCGGCTTGGGCACCCGGAGTTGGCGTTGGGCCCGGGCCTCCAGACTGGTTCGGATGCTGTCGGTCAAGGCTCCGATCTCGCCTAACCGTGCCAGGTACCTGGCCCGGTTCTCGGGGGTGTCGAGGGGCATGTCGCGCCCGAGAAACAGCAGCTCGCCGGTGAGGGGGCTCTGATACGGGGTGATCGATCGGAACGACAACCAGTAGTGCTTCACCCCGTCCACCGTTCCCTGGAGGACCCAGGCGAGCATCTCGGCGCTCAGCTGTTCGGTTGACGACAGTGTTGCCCGGTCGATGGTGGCGAGCGTGTCGAGCAGCGCCTTGGAGAAGGCGGCCTCGCCCTCACGCGACGCCAGCGAGACCTCGGGCAACCGTTCGATCGGTCGCCGGTACTTGGCCTGGAGCGAAATGCTGTTGGCGATGGTTCGCTCGTGTGCCAGGGTCAGCAGCCGTTCGAGCGTCGCCGAGCCAGCGGACGGTGCGGCACTCGGTTTGGGAGCGGCACAGCCGCCCACGGCGAGCGTCAGGATAGCCCACAACGGTCGCATGGAGTCCTCGGTGCGTGGTGGTTTGCTAGGGACGAGCGAGTTCGCTCCGATAGATGATCCCGCCCTTCATCACGAAGCCGACCTTTTCGGTCACCGCAATGTCGGCCAGTGGATCTCCCGGGACGGCGATCAGGTCGGCGAGCTTGCCCGGCTCGACGGTGCCGATCCGATCCTGCCACTTGATGATCTCGGCGTTGAGGCTGGTGGCGGCGACCAGCGCCGCCATCGGCTTCTCGCCGAGGCCCACCCTGACCACCAATTCCCGGGCGTTCCGTCCGTGGGGGATCACCGCCGCGTCGGTCGCGAAACCGATCGGGATCCCTGCGGCCAAGGCCCGTTTGAAACCGGCGTCTTTGATTGCCCGGTTCTCGCGGGCGCGCGCGAGCTCGGAGGCGGGGACCGTGGTGGCGCCCTCGTCGAGCAACGCCGCGCTGGTGTAGAGCGTCGGAACGTAATAGGTGTACGGGTTGGCCTTGAGCAGGGCGATCGCCTCGTCGTCGAGGTCGGAGCCGTGGTCGACCGTCCTCACGCCGGCTCGGATCGCCGCCTTGATGCCGGCCGCTCCGTGGGCGTGGGCCGCCACTTGCCGGCCCCACCGAGTGGCCTCGGTCACTGCGGCGCGGATCTCCTCGTCGGAGTATTGCTGCGCGCCGGGGGGAATCCCCTTCGAGAGCACCGCGCCAGTCGCGAGGATCTTGATGAAGTCGGCGCCGTTCTTCAGGTTGGTCCGAACCGCTTTGGTGATCTCGTCGGCGCCATCGGCCAGGTTGTGTACCGTGGGCACCTGGACGTACAGCGAGAACTGGAGCGCGTCACCGGCTCCCCCGGTCGAGGACACGTAGGCGCCGGCCACCAGCATCCGGGGACCCGGGACCGCGCCTTGCTCGATCGCGTTGCGGAGGGCCACGTCGATGTAGGGCCAGTTGGGTCCCATGTCTCGGGTGGTGGTGAACCCGGCCATCAGCGTCACCCGGGCATTCCGGGCTCCCCAAAGGGCCTCCTCCGCCGGTGTGGTCTTGACGAGGGCGTCTTCCCAATGGACGTCGTTGCGACCGGTGAGGTGGGTGTGGAGGTCGATCAGGCCGGGAAGGAGCGTCGCCGATCCGAGATCCATGAGTTTGGCCGACGGCGGGACGGGCAGATTGGTGCCGACCGCGGTGATCTTGTCCCCATCGACCCGGACCATTGCGGGTGCGAGTGGCGGGCCACCTCGGCCGTCGATCAATCGGGCGGCTCGAATCACGGTGATGCCCGGCGCCTGGAGCGCCACCGCGAATCCCGCCAACAGACTCAGTCCCAGAGTGATCACTGGTCGCTCCCGTGAGGTCGAGGTCGGTGTGCCGGGCGAGGAAGGTATCTGTGAGTGCGGGGGCGGTCCAGCGATCTGGGTGCGCGGTCGGACCGCGATCTGTTTGATCGCCACCCGAACGAGGATCTCGTACCCGTGGCCCCAACTTGGATCTTGCCCGTGGGATGCGTCTGCATTATGATGCATCCCATGGAAACTCAGACGACCTTTCGGCTGCCAAACCCTTTGGCGCGGCTGCTCGCGCAACGGGCCAAGGAGCGGGGCGTCTCCAAGTCCCAATTGGTTCGGGAGGCGCTCGAGGGCTACCTGCAACCTGGCCCATCGGCCGATCAGTCCATGGTGGTGCGAGAGCGCGGGGCGAGCTATCTCGGCAGCCTGAGCCTCAACGCCCCCTCGGGCGCGACGGACTCGTTCGCAGCCATGATCCGCGAACGCAACTGGCGCGAGTAGGGTGGCCGGCCGGCGGGACGTGCTGCTCGACACCGGCCCCTTGGTGGCGATGCTCGATCGGAGCGACCGCTGGCATGCTGACTGTCTGGCGACTTGGAACGACCTCGGTGCTCGCTGCTTGACCACCGAGGCCGTCGTTACCGAGGCGACCCATCTCGTGGCTCGGGGTGGGGTGGCGGCTCACATCCCGCTCGATTTTCTTCTCGCCGCCAACGTGCCCATCGTGGCGCTGGAACCATCGGGCCACGAACATGCTGCCCGTCTGATGCGCCGCTACCTGAACGTGCCGATGGACTACGCTGACGCGACTTTGGTGGTCGTGGCCGATGCGGTGATGCTCCGGAGAGCCTTCACGCTCGATCGGCGGGGTTTTCGGACTTACCGGCGGCGGGACGGAAAGGGTTTCGAACTCGTCCCGTGAGGTTCGGTCGCTCGAGGTCGCAGTTGTTGGTCCAGGTTGCGGATCAGGAACACGACCCGGGTGGGTGGGAGGTAGTCAGAATTCGATCAGGTCCGCCATTCTCGCCGCGACGTCGTCGACCTGCGGCAACACTGCGTTCATCAACGCTACGTTGTAGGGCGTCGGCACGTCGGGAATTGCCATTCGATGGATCGGCGCGTCGAGCGACAAGAACGCCTCCTGCGCGACGGTGGCACTCACCTCGGCGCCAAACCCAGCCGTGAGGGTGTCCTCGTGAACGATCAGGCACCGCCGGGTCCGTTTCACGGAAGCGAGAACCGCCTCCCGATCCCACGGGGCTATGGTCCGAAGATCGAGGACGTGGACCGAGTAGCCTGATTTCTTGGCCGCCGCCTCGCACCGCTCGACCATCGCCCCCCACGTGACACAGGTCAGCTTGTCGCCCTCGACGATGGTTCGGGCCTGCCCGAAGGGAACCACGAATCGATCACCGGGGTAGGGCCGCCGAGCCCAGGTGCCATCCAACAGGGCCCGGTGCTCGAAGAAGATGGTCGGATCGTTGCTCCGCATCGCCGATCGGATCAGTCCCACCGCGTCCTCGGCGTTGGACGGCACCGCCACCTGCCAACCGACTGCATGGGCCCAGTGCACCTCGCCACAGACGCTGTGCCAGGGATCGCCGCACTTCGGGGCGTAACCGCCGGGCATTCGGACCACAATCGGCGCCGCCCATCGATTGTTGGTCCGCCACCGAATCGTGCCGCAATTGTTGAGCTGCTCGGTTGCGGGGTCGGCGTACTTCCGGAACTGGATCTCCGCCACTGGCAGTAACCCCGCCAGCGCCATCCCGACCGCCCGGCCGATGATCCCTTCCTCCGACAGGCTGGTGTCGAACACCCGTCGGTCGCCGAACCGGTCCTGGAGGCCTAACGTCGCCGCGTGGACGCCCCCCTTCGGTCCGACGTCCTCGCCGAAGAGCAGCATCTTGGGATTGGTTTCCAATTCGTACTCGAGGGCCCGCCGGACCGCGGTGAGCATGTTGATCCGGGGCCCCTCGGGCGCTGGCGTCCGGCTGTCGGCGGGGAACCCGTGGCTCGCTGGCGCCAGCCCGCCACGAATCTGGATCTCCTCGGCGAAGCGATGTCGGCCGACGCCGCTCGGATCGGGCTCGGGGCGAGCGAGCGCCTCCGCCAGGCCGGCCTCGATGTCGCGCTTCGCGGTCGCCTCGACGGTGGCGAGGTCGGCGGCGGCGAGAACGCCCGCGGCCAGGAACGCCCGGAGCTTGGGCAACGGATCTCCGGCCCGCTCCCGATCGACCAAGCCGGCCGGCTTGTAGGCCTGGGTATCCTGGCCCGAGTGGCCCGAGAGCCGAGGAACCGTTAGGCGCACCAGGGCGGGGCCTCGACCGGCCCGAACCTCGCTGATCGCCTCAGCGAACAAGCGGGCGGTTTCGGCGGCGTCGGTACCATCGCCCTGGGACAGCCGGAGATTCTGGAACGACGCCAGGTTCTCGACGATGTTGGCGCCCGGCGTCTGCAGGTGGGACGGCACCGAAATCCCGTAGCCGTTGTCCTCGATGTAGAAAAAGAGGGGTAGCCGCAACGTGGTCGCGATCGTGAGCGCCGACCAGAACCCGTTCGTTGCGACGCTGGCCTCGCCGCCGAGGACACAGCCGATCGCCCCCGCGTAGCTCGAGTCGCCGAGGACGTCGCGGTAGTAGCCGATCGACTGGGCCCAGCCGACGGCGGGCGTGTATTGGGAGCCGACGTCGCCCGACATCGGCAGCACCACCGGGCCGGGATCGGCCGGGAGGTTGCAGACGACGCCGATGTCCCGCCCGTCGCTGAACCCGCCCGACTTCCCCATCGGCCCCGCGAAGGCATCGGCGATCGTCAGGCCGAGTGTCATCAACAGCGGGCGAGACCGATAGTAAGCGCTCACCCCGTCGTGCTGATGGGTCAGGAATTGGCCGAGGATGATCTGGGCGACGTCGTGCCCCCGAGCAGTGAACTGGTAGGCCACTTTCTTCTCGGGAACCAGCTTGGTCTCCTCGATGTCGTCGAGCATTCGCGACACGAGGGTGTGATAGTAGACCCGCTTCCAGTCGATCGACTCGATCACGATGGTCCTTGGCTCAGAGCCGATGGGGTTTCTCGGTTCGGTGGGCGGTGCCGCGAAAGAGGCCGACCACCGTTCCGTCCGCCTTGGTCACGTCGACGTGGTAGTAGAGAATTCGGTTGCTGCTCGACCGTTCCTTCGCGACGGCGGTGAGGACGTCGCCGGCCCGGACGGCGGCCGGGTAGGTGATGCTGTTCTCGATGCTGACCGCCAAGTTGCCCTGGGTATTGCAGGCGAAGGCGAAGGCACTGTCGGCAAACGCGAAGGTGACCCCTCCATGGCCGACCTGGAACCCGTTGCACATTTCCGGCCTCACGGTCATCCGAATCGTCGCGGCCCCTGGCGCCACTTCCACGATCTCGACTCCAAGCCACTGGCTGAAGGCGTCGTTCGCCATCATCCCGGCGACGACCTTTTCGGCGAGCGCCCCCGGCGTCAGATCGGTCATGGATAGAAGGCGGCGCCGTCGCGCGCCATCCGCCGGAGTAACGGCGACGCCCGATACCGCTCGTCCCCATACTCCGCGTGGAGTTGGTCGAGCCGCTCGAGAATCGGGCCAAGGCCGATGTCGTCGGCCCAGCGAAGGAGCCCCTTGGGATAGCTGACGCCCTTGGTCATCGCGAGATCGATATCGTCGCGAGAGGCGACCCGCCAGAAGAGGGCGTCGATGGCGGAGTTGATGAGCACCGCCAGGATCCGCGGGAAGATGGCGATCGCGATCTCGGTCTGCTTGATCGGTTCGGGTGGCGAAGCCCCCGGCCGATAGTCGAAGTGGCCCTGGCCGCTCTTTCGGCCCAACAAGCCGCCCTCGACCAGCCGTTTCTGGGTCAGCGACGGCCGGTACCGAGGATCGTAGCCGAACGCCTCGAACACCGACTCGGTGACGGCGTAGTTGACGTCGTTGCCGATCAGATCCATCAGCTCGAAAGGGCCCATCTTGAAACCTCCGGCATCCTTCAGGGCCCAATCGATGGTGGCGCGGTCGGCGATCCCCTCCTCGTAGATCCGGAGCGCCTCGCTGTAGAAGGGCCGGGCGATCCGGTTGACGATGAATCCCGGCGTGTCGGAGGCAACCACGGTCGTCTTCCCCCACCCGTCGACGAGTTGGCGGGTGGCGGTGGTGACGGCCGGGTCGGTGGTGAGGCCGGGTACGATCTCGACCAGGGGCAGGAGCGGGGCGGGGTTGAAGAAGTGGATCCCAACCACCCGTTCGGGTCGCTGGCACGCGGCGGCGATGGCCGTGACCGATAGGGACGAGGTATTGGTGGCGAGGACGGCGTCCGGGGCGACGAGCTGATCGAGCGAGCGGAAGGTTGCCTGCTTGATGGCGAGATCCTCGATGATCGCCTCGATGACGAGCCTGCACGGCGCGAACGCCGACACGTCGCCCGCCGCCGGCGTCAGGTAGCTCAGGCGTCCCAGCAACTCGTCGGCGGCCTCTTGGCTCAGACGGCCCTTCTCGACTTCGCGGGCCATCACCTTGGCGTGGCCCGCCCGGGCTCGGTCGATCGCGTCCGCGAACGAGTCGGCCAACACGACCCGATGACCCGCGGCGGCCGCGACCTGAGCGATTCCGCCGCCCATGGTCCCTGCGCCCAATACCCCGATAACGGTAGCTCGATCCACGATCCGCCCTTCAGTTCGGTCCGCTATTTCCCTTCAAACGCCGGCTTCCGTTTCTCGCGAAACGCCGCGACGCCCTCGTGATGGTCCTGGCTCCGTCCCGCGATGGTCTGGCGCTCCGCCTCCGCCGAGAGCTGCTGGGCGAACGTATTGGTGAACGCGGTATTGATGAGCTGCTTGGTCAGCCCCAACGCCAAGGTCGGCATCGCGGCGAGCCGGGTCGCGAAGGCCCACGCCTCGGCCTCGAGGCTCGCGAGCGGAACGGATCGATAGATCATCCCCCAGTCGACTGCCTGCCTGGCCGCGACCTTCTCGCCGAGCATCAGCATCTGGGTCGCCCGCGCGGTGCCGACCAGACGCGGCACGATCGAGGTTCCGCCCGAATCCGGAACCAACCCGATGTTGATGAAGGCCTGGATGAACGACGCCTCCTCGGCGGCAATCACGAAATCACAAGCGAGCGCCACGTTGGCCCCTGCGCCGGCGGCGACGCCGTTGACCGCGCAAACCACGGGAATGTCGAGATTACGGAGGCCCCGAACGGTCGGATGCCAGCTCTCTTCCATGTGGGCGCCGTAATCTCCCAGGGGCACGCCACCCGCGATATCCTGGCCAGCGCAGAATCCTCGTCCCGCCCCGGTCAAGTACAGCGCGCGGAGCGACCGGTCCGCGGCGATCTCGGCGACCACCTCGACGAACCGTTCGAACATCGGCCGATTGAAGCTGTTCAGCACCTCGGGTCGATTGAGGGTCACCCGGGCGATCTGGCCGCGCCGCTCGAACAGCACCGAATCCTGACTCATGGGAACCTCGCCTGACGTGTGCGAACCGACTTGGAGCGGGTAAATTAGCACCGCCATGCACACACCGTACATCGTCGACGGCGTTCGAACGCCGATTGGAAGTTTGGGGGGGACGTTGGCGGCGGTTCGCGCCGACGATCTCGCCGCTCACTCGATCGCCAGCCTGGTCGCCCGCCACCCGAAGCTCGACCCGACCGCCATCGCCGACGTCATTCTCGGCTGCGCCAACCAAGCTGGCGAGGACAATCGCAACGTCGCCCGGATGGCGCTCCTCTTGGCCGGTCTGCCGCCCTCCGTTCCTGGCGAGACGGTCAACCGCCTCTGCGCGTCGGGCTTGGCGGCGGTGGCGCACGCGGCCCGCGCCATCATGGTGGGCGACGGCGACCTCTACATCGCCGGCGGCGCCGAGCAGATGACCCGGGCCCCGTTCGTGCTCGGCAAGGCGGCCAAGCCGTACGCCCGCGAGATCGAAATGTTCGACACCAGCCTGGGCTGGCGGTTCGTCAATCCGACGATGAAGGAGAAGTACGGGATCGATCCGATGGGGGTGACGGCGGAGAACTTGTTGGAGACTCGGTCGATTTCGCGGGAGGACCAGGACCGGTTCGCGCTCGGTTCTCAACTGAAGGCGGCGGCCGCCCGCGCCGAAGGTCGCTTCGCGCAGGAGATCGCGCCGGTGACGATTCCGGCCGCGGGCAGAGGCCAGCTGCCGACCCTCTTCGAGCACGACGAGTTCATTCGCGCGGATTCTTCACTAGAAGTGCTGGCGAAACTGAGGCCGGCCTTTCGAACCGACGGGAAGGGAACGGTGACGGCGGGCAACTCCTCGGGTCTCAACGATGGTTCGTGCGCCCTGCTGCTGGCGTCGGAGGCGGGGGTCAGTCGGCTGGGCGCGGCGCCCAAAGCGCGGGTCCTGGGTACCGCCGCGGCGGGCGTCGAGCCGCGAATCATGGGAGTCGGTCCGGTCGAGGCGATCAGGAAGCTCCTGACCCGTCTCGGGATGACACTCGATCAGATGGACGTGATCGAGATCAACGAGGCGTTCGCGGCCCAGGTCCTCTCCTGCACTCGCGAGCTGGAGATCGGGGACGATGATCCCCGGCTCAATCCCAACGGCGGGGCGATCGCCCTCGGCCACCCGTTAGGCATGTCCGGCGCGCGGTTGGTGTTGACCGCCACGCTCGAGCTCGAGCGCCGCCGGGCGCGGTACGCTCTCTGCGCGCTCTGCATCGGAGTCGGTCAGGGGATGGCGGTCGTGCTCGAGCGGGAGAGCTAGACCCAGGCGCCTGAGTGCGGTCACGCCGACGTCACATGGAGAATCCAATGAACAAACTCGCGAGTTATTCCCGGGGCCAATGGGTCGAGGCCAGCGGCAAGACCGCCACCCTCGTGCACGCGGTGACCGGCGCCCCGATCGCGGAGGCCTCGAGCGCGGGCCTCGACTTCAAGGCGATGCTCGAGTACGGGCGAGCGGTGGGCGGCCCGGCGATGCGCCGGCTCACCTTCCACCAGCGGGCCAGGATGATGAAGGCGATGGCCCAGCATTTGATGGGTCGAAAGGAGGAGTTTTACGCCTTGTCGGCCGCGACCGGGGCCACTCGGAGCGACTCCTGGGTCGACATCGAGGGCGGGATCGGGACCTTTTTCACTTATGCCAGCAAGGGCCGGCGGGAGCTGCCGGACGAGACGTTCTACGTCGACGGCGACCTCGAGCCCCTGTCCAAGGGCGGCACCTTCGTCGGGCGCCACATCTGCGTGCCGCTCGAAGGCGTCGCGGTCCACATCAACGCGTTCAATTTCCCGTGCTGGGGAATGCTCGAGAAGCTGGCGCCGACCTTGTTGGCCGGGATGCCGGCGATCGTCAAGCCGGCGACCGCCACCAGCTTCCTGACCGAGTTGGTCGCTCGGGCGATGATCGAGTCGAAGATCCTGCCGGAGGGCGCTCTTCAACTGATCGTCGGCGGGGTGGGCGATCTGTTCGACCACCTCACCTGTCAGGACATCGTCACTTTCACCGGCTCGGCGGCCACCGGTCGGAAGCTCAAGGCCCATCCCAAGGTGATCGAAGAGTCGATCCGGTTCAACATGGAGGCCGACTCGCTCAACTTCTCGATGCTGGGGCCGGACGCTGCACCCGGTACCGAGGAGTTCGACCTGTTCGTCAAGGAGGTCTCTCGGGAAATGACCTTGAAAGCGGGGCAGCGATGCACCGCGATCCGCCGGACCATGGTGCCCGAGGCGATGGTCGAGGACGTCATCAAGGCGTTAGGCAAGCGGCTGGGAGGCGCCATTCTGGGCGACCCGGCGGTCGAGGGTGTTCGGATGGGGCCGCTGGCGAGTCGGGGGCAGGTGGCCGAGGTCCGGAAAAGCGTCGAGGGACTCAAGGCGGCGGCGGCGGTCGTCTACGGCGATCTTGACGGCTTCGCGGTGACCGGGGCCGACAAGGAGAAGGGCGCGTTCTTCCCCGCGCTCCTGCTCCATTGCGCCAAGCCGTTCGAACGCAGCGAGGTCCACGACATCGAGGCGTTTGGGCCGGTCAACACGGTCATGGGCTATCGGACCGTGGCTGACGCCATCGAATTGGCCAAGCGCGGCAAGGGTAGTCTCTGCGGCTCGCTCTTCACCGCCGATGACCGAGTGGCCCGCGACGTGGTCCTCGGCGCGGCCGCCTACCACGGGCGCCTGATGCTCGTCAACAAGCACTCGGCCAAGGAGTCGACCGGACACGGATCCCCGATGCCCCACCTGGTTCACGGCGGTCCGGGCCGCGCCGGCGGCGGTGAGGAGATGGGCGGGATGCGGAGCGTGATGCACTATCTCCAGCGAACCGCGCTCCAAGGGTCGCCCCAGACCCTCACCCACGTCATGAACGTCTGGATGAAAGGCGCCGACACGCCGACCGACGTGGCTCATCCGTTCAGCAAGCACTTCGAAGAGATCAGGGTTGGCGATTCGCTCTTCACGCATCGGCGCACGGTCACCGAAACCGACGTCGTCAACTTCGCCTGCATTTCGGGCGATCATTTCTACGCCCACATGGACGAGATCGCCGCCAAGGAGTCGTTGTTCGGGCGGCGGGTGGCCCACGGCTACTTCGTCCTCTCGGCGGCGGCCGGGTTGTTCGTTCTCCCCAAGAAGGGACCGGTGTTGGCCAACTACGGTCTCGAGCGTCTCCGGTTCACCAAGCCGGTCTATCCGGGCGACACGATTCAGGTTCGGTTCACCTGCAAGCAGAAAACCGCCAAGGACACTCCGCCGGATGGGGTGCCGCAGGGGGTGGTCGAGTGGGATGTCGAAGTGACCAATCAGGAGGCCGAGGTGTGCGCGGTCTACTCGATCCTGACGCTGGTGGCTCGTAAGCTGCCCTAGTCTAGAGCCGCCCCTCGAACAAGGTGATTCGAACCCCCGGCCGGCGTCGAACCGTTCCGGTCTGATCGACGATCCGAAAAGCGGTGGGCTGCGGCATCGGGACGTTGAGCCGGAGCCGATCCCGATACTCGACCAACGCCGCCGAGGGCATCGCGTCGTTGATCGCCTCGTCGAGATCGGCTCGGTTCCTCGTCGTCACGGCGCCGATGATCAACCCGAGCGCGGAGGTCGCCGCCGGAATGCCGAGGACGGTGCCCTCGTCCGAAACGTCGCCCAGGAGGTCGATCCCGAAGCCGACCAGTGCGCCCGCCACGCCCCCGGCTGTGATGAGCCGCACTCGGGACGACGAGGGCCGCCATTTGCCGGCGGCCGGAATCGCGGCGAGCAGGCCGGCGTTCCCGCCTAACATCAGGCTGGCAAAGAGGTTCTTGTCCTCGAGATCCGCCACGACTCCGAGGGTCAGCCCGAACCAAGTTCCCCAGAACGCTGAGTGGGACACCAAGGTGCTGGTGCCGGCCGGAATTTCCTTGCTGGCCGCCAGCGCCCAGCCGGTGGCGATCCCGGCCGCGCCCCCGATCACCATCGCGGTCCACGGTGCGGTGTCGGATTCGGAGGTGTAGCACCCGAAATCCCCGCAGATCTCTTCGCCGCCGAGGTTGGTGGCCTGTTGAAGCGCCAGTCCCTGCCAAGTACCCCAGACGGTGGCGAAGCTGGCGATCCCGGCCTGGCCGGCGGTCCGGAACCGCGGTCGAGCGAACTCCCGGGACGCGAAGAATCCGAGCGGCGCGCCAATCAACAGGCCGGCGCCGTACGGCTCCGGCCCGTCGGCGTTCAAGGCCGCCGGAATTGCCACACCGAGAAAGGCGCCGTACATGGTGTTGAACAGGACGAACCCGGTTCGGCCGGTGCCGAAGGCAGCGACTCGGGGGAGGGCCTTCAGCAGGGAATCCGCTGACATTGCGGCGGGAGTACCGGCGTAGTTGAGGCGAAGGAATCGCAACAGCTCCCGAGCCACTTGGGCCCGCCCTTCGCGCTCGATCCGCCGGGCCGTGTTGAGGATGACGTGAGCGGTGTCGGCGGCGGTCTGCTGGCCGGGGGCCGGGGCGGCGAGGCCGACCGCCAGGGTGACAGCCAAGGCGAGCGCTCTCGTCGGGCCGGGAGCGGCGGCCGAGGTCGGCTTGCGGAAAGGACCGCTCGACTCATCTTTCTGTTTCGCGTTGGGAATACCCAATCCAGGTGTCGCCGCCATGTTCCGTTCTCTCGTGCTCGTGGGTCTCTCGCTCGGGGCCGTCCCGCCGCTCTTTGGCCAGGCCCGTCCTCCTCGTCCCGATCCCAAGGTGGAGCGCCCGAAGCTGGAACTCCTCGCCGATGTCGACCGCCGGGCCGTGTTCACTCAACAAGTCGTCGACCAGATCTTCAGCTTCGCGGAGCTCGGCTTCCAGGAGTTCGAAACCTCGAAGTATCTCGTGGACATCCTCCGGAAGGAAGGGTTTCGGGTCGAGGAGAATTACGCCGGGATGCCCACGGCGTGGGTCGCCACCTGGGGGTCGGGCAAGCCGGTCATCGCGTTAGGCTCGGACATCGATGCCATTCCCCAGGCCTCACAGGTGCCGGGGGTGGCTTGCCGGCAACCGCTGGTTCCGGGGGCGCCCGGCCACGGCGAGGGCCATAACTCCGGCCAGGCGGTCAACCTGACGGCGATTCTGGCGGTGAAGAAGCTGATGGAACGGGAAAAGCTCTCGGGGACCTTGAAAGTTTGGCCGGGGGTCGCCGAGGAGCAGTTGGCGACCAAAGCGTTCTTTGCCCGCGCCGGGATGTTCGCCGACGTCGATGTGAACTTCTTCACTCACGTCGCCGACGAATTCGGCACGCCGTGGGGAGCGCCCAACGGGTACAGTGCGCTGGTATCGCTGCTCTACACATTTCAGGGCATCAGCGCTCACGGTGCCGGGGCTCCGTGGCGAGGTCGGAGCGCCCTCGATGCGGTCGAGTTGATGAACACCGGGTGGAACTTCCGGCGGGAGCACCTGCGGCCCGAGCATCGGTCGCACTATGTCATTCGCGACGGTGGCGACCAGCCCAACGTGGTGCCGTCGACCGCGTCGGTCTGGTATTTCTTCCGGGAACTCGACACCCCCCGGACCAAAGGTCTCTGGGCGATCGCCGATTCGATCGCCGAGGGAGCCACCTTGATGACAGGAACGAAGCTGACCGGCGTCCGGGTGATGGGCTCGGCCTGGGCCCCTCACTTCAACCGACCGGTGGCCGAAGCGCTCGGCGCCAACATTCATCGGGTCGGAATGCCGAAGTGGTCGGCCGACGACATCGCCTTCACCAAGGCCATCCAGAAGGAGCTGAAGCAGACCGAGGTCGGGCTCGACACCGTGGTGAAGGGGGTCATGGCGCCGCCCAAGGAGGAGGAACGGCGGGGCGGCGGCTCGGACGACATCGGCGACGCCTCGTGGGCCGCTCCCACCGTGCAACTCTTCTTCCCCTCGAACGTGAAGGGCCCGCCGGGGCACAACTGGGCCGATGCGATCCCGATGGCGACGCCGATCGCCCACCAGGGAGCTACCGCCGGTGCCAAGGCGTTAGGCTTGACGATGCTGGACCTCCTGCTCGATCCCAAGCTGGTGGCCGCGGGTTGGGATTACTACCGCAACGTTCAAACCAAAGAGACCAAATACGAGCCGATGATCCGTCCCGACGATCGGCCGGCCATCGAGCTCAATCGCGGCATCCTCGAGCAGTATCGCGAGCGGATGCGGCCGTTCTACTACGACCCCACCCGCTACAAGACTTATCTGGACCAGTTGGGGGTCAAGTACCCAACCGTCCGAGCCGCGGACGGCACCTGCGGCGTGCGGATCACTCCATGAAGTCACCTGACGCGGGCATCATCATGCGTTCTCTAGTCGCTTTCCTCGCCGCCGGCCTGGTCGCCACGACGGTCGTCGCGCAGCCGAAGCCGGCCAAGCCTCCCAAGCCCGATCCCCGCCTCGCCAAGCTGAAGCAGGAGGTCGCGGCGGACGTCGAGTCGCGGGCCAAGTTCACCCAGGAGCTGGTCGACCAAGTCTTCAGCTTCGGGGAGCTTGGCTTTCAAGAGGTCGAGACTTCCAAATTTCTGATCGGGGTCCTCCGCAAGGAGGGCTTTACGGTCGAGGAGGGCTACGCCGGCATTCCGACCGCCTGGGTCGCGACCTGGGGCTCCGGCAAGCCCGTCATCACCGTGGGCTCGGACATCGACGGCATCCCGCAAGCGTCCCAGATGCCGGGGGTGGCCTGTCGCGCCCCACTGGTGCCCGGCGGTCCCGGTCACGGCGAAGGACACAACGCCGGTCAGGGGCTCAACATCACCGCGGCGCTGGCGGTCAAGCGGATCATGGAGCGAGAGAAGCTGCCGGGAACGTTGAAGCTCTGGCCGGGCGTCGCCGAGGAGCAGATCGGCACCAAGGCCTACTTCGTCCGGGCGGGCCTCTTCCGGGACGCCGATCTCAACTTCTTCAGTCACGTCAGTAGCAACTTCGGGGTGGCGTGGGGGCAGCCCGATGGGACCGGTCTCGTCTCGGTCGAGTACACCTTCCGGGGGACTTCGGCTCACTCGGCGGGCGCCCCGTGGCGGGGTCGGAGCGCGCTCGACGCCGTCGAGCTGATGAACGCTGGCTGGAACTACCGCCGCGAGCACCTCCGGCTCCCCCACCGCTCCCACTACGTCATCACCAACGGCGGCGATCAGCCCAACGTGGTTCCCCAGATCGCTTCGGTCTGGTACTACTTCCGCGAACTCGACTACCCCAGCATCAAGGGCCTCTGGGCCATCGGCGATTCGGTGGCCCGAGGCGCCGCGATGATGACCGGTACCACGCTCGACCCGACCCGGGTCCTTGGCTCGGCCTGGCCCCAGCACCACAACAAGCCGATCGCCGAAGCGATGCACGCCAACATCGCGCTGGTCGGGATGCCAAAGTGGACCGAGGACGATCACCGCTTCGCCAAAGCGCTCCAGGAAGAGATGAAGGTCCGGGTCCGGGGCCTCGACACCATGCCCGACTCGCTCCGAACTCCGCCCAAGATGGAGGACATGCGGGGCGGCGGCTCCGATGACATCGGCGACGTCACCTGGACCTTGCCGTCCGTGACGATCCGGTTCCCGTCGAACATCCCCGGCCTCCCCGGGCACAATTGGACCGATGCCATCGCCATGGCGACCCCGGTTGCCCACAAGGGAGCGACCGCGGGAGCCAAAGCGTTGGCGATGACGATGCTCGATGCCTTGATGACTCCCAAATTGATCGAGGATGCCTGGGACTACTTCCGCACCGTCCAGACCAAGGAAGTGAAGTACGAGCCGCTGATCCGGGCCGACGACCGCCCCGCGCTCGAACTGAATGCCGGGATTCTGAACCGCTATCGCGACCAGATGCGCCCCTACTACTACGACGCCGGCAGGTATCGGACGTATCTCGAGCAGCTGGGCATCAAGTATCCCACCACCCGGGCGCCCGATGGCAGCTGCGGGCCGAAAGCGGTGCCGTGAGCCCGGTGTGCATGGCCGAGGGGTGAACCCGTCTCCGGGGCCACTCCAAACGGAGCGGTACCATGCAGGAGCGGCGTTGGGTGGCGGTGAGCGCGGTACTCGTGTTGAGCCTGGGATGCGGCCCGGTGGCGAGAATGGCCGATGCCGGCCCGGCGGAAAAAGTCGGCGCGCCCCGTCCGAGCCAGGGCCCCGCGTTGAACGAGATGCCGGTGACGCCCGCTTCCCGGGCCGACCAGTCGGTTCGGCTGCCCAGTCTGATGATCATCCGGACCGGCGAGGCGACCATCGAGGTCGATACCCTCGACCGCGCAGTTAGGCAGGTCACCGAGCTCGCTTCCCGTTTCGGCGGCCATATCGCCAGCTCCTCGCTGTCGACCGGTGCCAACGCTCCTCGAACCGCCACTCTCGAGATCAAGATGCCGGCCGACCGCTACGAAGGGACCATCGGCGGCTTGTCTCAGATCGGGACCGTTCGCTCGGCCGCGACCCATTCGGAAGATGTCGGCGAGGAATTCGTCGACGTCACGGCTCGAGTCACCAATGCCCGCCGGCTCGAGGACCGGCTCCTGACGGTGCTCGCCACCCGGACCGGTAAGTTGGAAGAGGTCCTCGGCGTCGAGCGGGAGCTGGCCCGGGTTCGGGAGGAGATCGAGCGGTACCAGGGTCGGCTCCGGTACCTCACGGCCCAGGTGGCCATGAGCACGCTATCGGTGACGGTGTTCGAACCGGGACCGATCGTTGGCGGGCCGGGCGAGAACGTGATCGTGACGGCCTTTCGGGCCGCTTGGCGGAACTTCATGGGCGTCTTGGCGGGAGTCATCGCGATCGCGGGTGGAGCGGTTCCGATCGCGCTGCTGGTCGGGCTCGGGTTCCTGGCGGTGCGCTCATGGCTCCGGCGGGCCCGGCCGCGGCTGTCGGTCGAGTAGATTGGAGACATGTCATCGGAACGCCTCGTCATTCGTCGGGAGTCGTTGGAGGCGCCGGTCGCTGCTCAACTGATCGGCGCCCTCAACGCGGAGCTCCGCCGTCGGTATCCGGAGCCCGGGGCCAATCATTTCCGACTCGATTCCGACGAAGTGGCCGCCGGTCGGGGTGCATTCTTCGTGGCCTATCGGGGTGAGCAACCGGTGGGGTGCGGAGCGGTTCGGGTGCGCGATGACGGCTCCGCGGAGATCAAGCGGATGTACGTCGCCCCGGAGGAAAGGGGTGGAGGAGTCGGCAAGGCCATCCTCGCGGTCCTCGAAGGAGAAGCCAGGCGGTTGGGCGCGGGTCGGCTGGTTCTCGAGACCGGGGTTCGCCAGCAGGAGGCGATCGGCCTGTATCGCCGCGCTGGCTTCGTGGAAATCCCACCCTTCGGCGAATACGACGGGGCGGTGCTCAGTCAGTGCTTCGGGAAGGAACTCTGATCGCCCTCAATTGGCTCCGGTCGTCCCGACCGGCTTCCGGGGCCGTTCGATTGACCGCTCCACCGGGGTCTCCAGGTCCGGGGGCTCGGGCGGCCGGAAGCTCAGGTCGACCGCGAGATAGAGAGTCTTGGTGAAGGGGAAGAGGAGAACCGGGGTGACGATGCCGACCGCGACGCCGCCGTAGAGAACGGCGTTCCAGGGCACGGTTGGCCAGGTTGCGACCAGCGCGGAGAAGAGGAAAACGGAAAAGGCGGCTTCGGTGGCGAACAGGTTGAGGGTGTAGCTCCCGATCCAGTAGCCGGGCTCGTCACGATCGAGGTGGAACCCGCAGTTCGGGCAGGAGGAGCAGAGCTGAAACCAACGCAAGACGATCGGGCGCCCGCCACAGACCGGGCAACGGAGCCGGAGAGCTCGGCTGAAGATGGTGCGAGGGCGGGGTAGGGCGGCCACGAGCAAGCTCCCTCGGGGAACTCAGATTGGGAGATCGTCCCGAACCAAAGCCAGGATCGCCGCCTGCGGAACCACCAGGTACTTCTTGTCCTCGAAGGTGATCTCGACGGCGGCCTTGCGAAAGAAAATAGCGTGATCGCCCACCCGCGCCTGCATCGGGCGAAACCGCGGGGTTTTTTCCTCCAGGCGCCAGGGTTCCTCGTCGAAGCTCGAAGGGTCCGGCACCGGGTCGCCGGGGCCGGTTGCAACGATCAGCCCTCCTTGGACCGGCTGGGTGTCGAGGGCGGTCGCCGGGAGGTAGAGCCCTACTTTGGTACGTTCCTCGCCGCCATCGGGGCTGATCAAGACCCGGTCGCCGACGACCAGCAGTTTCTTCAGGGGAAAGTCCACCGGTCATTCCCTCAGCTCGTGGACCGTCAACAAGGCAACCACTCGGAGCCTTCGGATCATCATCGGCAGCCGAAGCGACACCTCTTCGCCGACCTTCCGATCCGTGAGTGCCCGGCCCAGGGGGGAGGCGAGTGAGATGTGGCCGGCATCGATATCCATCATTTCCGCGAGGACCAGCTGGAACGTCTCGGTCACGCTGGTCTCGAGGTCAATGACCGTCACCTTTGAGCCTAACCCGACCCGGTCCGTTGGCGCCTCGGTGCTGGCGAGTTGGCTCACTTGCGAAAGACGTTGATGGAGCTGACCGAGGCGGGCTTGGACCAGTTGCTGGCGCTCGAGGGCGGCCTTGTACTCGGAGTTTTCGCGGAGGTCGCCCATGGCCACGGCGGTCGCGATGGCCTGCGGTAGGGTCACCTTCAACTCGTGGCTCAGGGCCTCGATCTCCTTGCCGAGTTTCTCCCGCATTTCGTTGATCATGGAAACCGCCGGGGCAATAAAGAACCGGCCCGGCCGGAATTCCCCGACCGGGCGCCCAAGTCAATTAATGAAGCTAGCGAGCGGCCCGGGGGAAGGGAATGGCAGGTGGACCGATCCGGCTCAGTTTGGGGCCGCCGGGAGCGGCTTTCTTGACCCGAACCCATTGTCACCAGTAAACTTCCGCTCGCCCGATGGTGGGACACACGTTGGGCTCGACACTGTCGCCCTTCATTCGGATTCGCACCGCATGGAAAGAAGCCCTGGACGCACCTGGCGCGTGCGGCTGGCGGGGGCCTTACCGCTCGCCCTCCTGGCCCTGATCGCCGGCTGCGCCGAGAAATACCCCCAAACGACTCTGCTGCCCAAGTCGGACATCACCCGGATCATCGACAGCGTCTTCATGACGACCGTCTGGTGGGCGCTGGTGGTCTTCATCTTGGTCGAAGGGGCGCTGCTCTACGCGATGTATCGGTTCCGGGCCAAGCCCGGCGATCCGGAGCCGGAGCAAGTTCACGGCAACACCACTTTGGAAATCGTCTGGACGATCGTTCCGGCGGTCATCCTCGCGTTCATCGCGGTTCCGACGGTTCGAGCCATCTTCAAGACGTCGGTGCCGGCGGTCAATCCGCAGGTCGACGTCGAGGTGGTCGGGCACCAATGGTGGTGGGAGTACCGCTATCCGAAGCTCGGCGTCGTCACGGCCAACGAGTTGGTGGTCCCGGTGGGGAAGATGGTCAACCTGAGGATGTGGAGCGCCGACGTGCTCCATAGCTGGTGGTCGCCGCAGCTGGCGTCGAAGCGCGACATCTTCCCGGTGTTCCCCAACTCCAAGTTCAAGAAGGTCAATCCGCTGTGGTTCACCGCCGACTCGGTGGGCGACTACCGCGGCCAATGCGCCGAGTTGTGTGGGATCCAGCACGCCCGGATGGGGCTCCGGGTCATCGTCAAGACCCAAGAAGACTTCGATCGATGGGTCGCCAAGGAGCAGGTCGGGTCGCCGCTCGTGAACGCCGGGAAACTGCCGCCGGCCGTCGACAGCGCCTTGAAGGCCGACACCATTCACACCAAGGGCCAGGCGGCCTTCATGGCGGGCGGCTGTCTCAGCTGCCACGCGATGGTGGGGACTCCGCTGGCCGGGGCTTTGACGCTTCGGGGTCCGAACCTGAGCCACTTCGGCGGTCGAACGACCCTTGGCGCGAGCATGTACGAGAACAACCCGACGATGTTGGCGGCCTGGCTTCGGGATCCCCAGGCGATGAAGCAGGGCAGCCACATGATCTTGCCGCGACCGCTCACCGAGGCCGAAATCACGGCGCTGGTGGCGTATCTCCGGTTGCACCAGTAAGGCGAGGGAAGAGAGACTCATGGCCACCTCGGTACTCGATCGACACGCCCCGGCGGTTCCCCACCATTACCCCAAGTACGGGCTGTGGAGCTGGATCACGACGGTCGACCACAAGCGGATCGGGATTCTCTACGGCGGCACCGCCTTTCTGCTGTTCCTGATCGGCGGGATCGAAGCGCTGATCATGCGGCTCCAGCTGATCGGCCCGAACGGCAAGTTGGTCGACCCGGACACCTTCAACGCGTTGTTCACGATGCACGGCACCACCATGATCTTCATGGGGGTGATGCCGCTCTCGGCAATGTTCTTCAACTACTTCATCCCGTTGCAGATCGGGGCGCGGGACGTGGCGTTTCCCCGACTCAACGCCTTCAGCTACTGGGTCTTCCTCCTGGGCGCGATCTTCATCAACCTGAGCTTCCTGGTGGGGTCGCCGCCGGACGGCGGCTGGTTCGGGTACGCCAATCTGACCTCGAGCCGGGTGATGTCGGCCACCGCGGCGGCTCCGTCGCCTGGGCTCAACATCGACTTCTGGCTCTTGGGTCTCCAGATCCTCGGGATCGCGTCGATCGCGGCCGCGCTGAATTTCTTCGTCACGATCATCAACCTCCGGGCGCCGGGGATGACGATGCTCCGGATGCCGATGTTCGTCTGGATGAGCTTCGTGGTCCAGGTGCTGCTGTTGCTGGCCTTCCCGGTCATTACCGTGGCGCTGGTGTTTCTGATGATGGACCGGAACTTCGGGACCAGCTTTTTCATGCCGGATGGCGGCGGCGATCCGATCATGTGGCAGCACCTCTTCTGGATCTTCGGACACCCGGAGGTCTACATCCTGATCCTCCCCGCGTTCGGGATCACTTCGGAGATCTTGCCGGTCTTCTCGCGGAAGCCGCTCTTCGGCTACACCGCCATGGTGTTCTCCGGGGTGTTCATCGGGTTCGTCGGCTTCGGGGTGTGGAGCCACCACATGTTCGCGACCGGGATGGGGCCGTTCGCGGATACCTTTTTCTCGCTGGCGACGATGGTGATCGCCATCCCGACCGGGGTGAAGATCTTCAACTGGATCGGGACGATCTGGGGCGGGTCGATTCGATACACCACCGCGATGCTTTGCGCGCTCGCGATGGTCGGGCTCTTCATCATCGGCGGTCTCTCGGGCGTGATGCACGCCTCGCCGCCCGCCGATCTCCAGCAGACGGACACCTACTTCATCGTCGCGCACTTCCACTACGTGCTGTTCGGAGGCTCGATCTTCGGCCTGGCGGCGGGCGCCTACTACTGGTGGCCCAAGATGTTCGGCCGGATGCTGGACGAGAAGATGGGGAAGGCCCATTTCTGGCTGATGTTCGTCGGGATGAATGTGACGTTCTTCCCAATGCACTTCCTGGGGCTCAACGGGATGCCGCGACGGGTGTACACCTATCCCGAGGGACTGGGTTTCGAGTTCTGGAACCAGGTGCAAACCGCCGGATCGTTCCTGCTCGCATTCGGGTTCCTGATCTTCATCGTGAACATCATCAAGACCTGGATGGGCCCCCGAAACGCGGTGGCGGATCCGTGGCACGGGGCGACCCTCGAGTGGTCGATCCCGTCGCCTCCCCAGGAGTTCAATTTCCCGAAGTTGCCGCAGGTCGGCAGCTCGATGCCTCAGTGGGATGCCTGGCGCGCGGCAGGCGGCAAGCTGCCGGAGCCGAAGGAAGTCGACGGCAGCCATATCCCGATGCCCAACCCGTCCTATTGGCCGGTGGTCGCGGCGATCGGTGTCGTCTGGCTGCTCGGAAGTCTTCTGCTCATACGCCTGGTGCCGTACTGGTACGCCATCACCCTCGCGGGTTTGGCGGTGCTATTCGTTGGGGTCTACAAGTGGGCGTTCGAGCCGACGGGACATTGAGTAGGACGGATAGGACGGATAGGACGGATAGGACGGATAGGACGGATAAGATCGGATAGGACGGATAAGACGGATAAGACGGATAGGACGGATAGGACGGATAGGACGATAGGACGGACGAGAGAATAGGAGAGGCTGACGTGGCTCAGGCTGCAACGACGACTGCCGACGCGGGACACATCGACGAGCACCATTGGACGTCGACCGGGCTGAACAGCCGGAAGATCGCCATCTGGGCCTTCATCGGCTCGGAATGCATGTTCTTCGCGTCGCTGATTTCGACCTACCTGGTCTATAAAGGCAAAAGCCTCGTGGGGCCGCTGCCGCACACCGAATCGCAGTGCATGCTGCAGGGGAAGATGCAGACGTGTGAGGCGATCTTCGAGATTCCGTTGGTGACGTTCGGGACCGCTGTCCTGCTGTTCAGCTCGTTTTTCGTCGTCCTGGCGCTCTATGGCGCCCAGAGGGGCAACCGGAAAATGCTGGTCGGGTGGCTCTCGGCCACCGTCCTCTGCGGGCTGTTCTTCGTGGGGATGCAGGTCTATGAGTTCCAGCATTTCTTCCACAAGGGTTTGGGGTACTCGACCAACCTCTATGGAACGACCTTCTATACCCTGACCGGCTTTCACGGCAGCCACGTCACCCTCGGGGTGATCTGGCTGAGCACCATGCTGTACCTCGCGATCCGCGGCAAGATCCCGCCCGAGAAGGCGCTCAACCTCGAGCTCGCGGCTCTCTACTGGCACTTCGTCGACGTGGTGTGGATCGTGATCTTCCCCGTCGTGTACCTGATGCGGTAGTCGAAAGGACTCGTTTACATGGACGCCCATTCAGCGTCGCACGGAACGGCGGGCGAACATGCGCACCCCACTCCCGGGATGTACTTCCGAGTGGCGGTGCTGCTGTTCGTCCTCACCGCCCTCGAGGTACTGGCCTACGAGCTCGGCCGGCTGCCCGACGCGCCGCTCTACACGATCGTCGAGCCGGTGGTGGTGCCGATTCTGCTGGTCCTCTCGGCCGTCAAGTTTGCGCTGGTTGCGATGTTCTACATGCATCTCAAGCAGGATTCCAAGGTCTTCACCAACCTGTTCGTTTGGCCGCTGATTCTCGCTGCGGTGATCATCCTCTCGTTGATCTTACTGATCAGTCTCTGGCACAAGGCGTCGTACTAGCGGACGGATCGCAGATCCGTGGGTCATTGAGGCCCCTGGGGATTCCCAGGGCCTCGCTCTTTCGGGCGGTCGACCGAAAACCCTGTTGCTACCGCGCGACGAATCGCTCCCGCGCCACACCGCCCAACCTATCCCCAGCCGTCGTGTTTTTTGGAGTTGACTGGCCAAGCTCTTGACAGCGCGGGCCGACGACCGCCGGTCGGAAAGTCCTGTGGCGGCTGGCGTTTCCCATTGCCGTGCAGCTCCCTGCAGACCAAAGGTCTGAGCCCACCGAGGCCACCGGGCAATTCGGTTGCCCCAGGTGCCAGGGGCGGTCCCGGGCGGCTCGAAGCCGTTCGCCGCTCGGCGCAACTTCGAGGAGGCTTCATGTTCGGCAAACGACTTGGCCTGAAATCGCTCTTCGGGATGACCCTGGCGGTCCTGGTGCTGTCCTGCACCCGGGCGACCGAATGGACGGGGCCCACGGACGATCAGTCGACAGCGGTTTCCAGCGGGCTCATCCGCGAAGCGGTCGGCGATCTCAACTTGCTCCGATGCGAGCCGCTCCCCTACCAGCGGACCGTCAAGACGATCGGTTCGCGGGGAGGGACGATCGCCGTCGGTCGGCACTCACTGGTCATTCCGGCGGGCGCACTCCGGTCGTCGGTCAAGATCACGGCCGAGGCGATTTCCGACGGCACCAACTCGGTTCGATTCAGCCCCGAGGGGCTCCGGTTTGCCCGGTCGACTCGCCTGGTGCTCGACTATAGCAACTGCCCGCTGTCGGGCACCCTGGCCTTGCCGCGGAAGGTGGTCTACACCGACGAGCTGCTCAAGATCCTCGAGCTGATGCCGTCGCTCGACTACCCCCGGCAGAAGAAGGTCGAGGGCGACGTCGACCACTTCTCCCGCTATGCGGTCGCCTGGTAGCGAGGCGTTCGGGTGAGGGAACGTCCTGGCCGCAACGGCCGAGACGAGCCGGACTGGGATGGCGAGTCCGCCGCCGACCTGGTGGCGGCGGGATGGCAGGAAGAGCGCGGCGGCCGGTTGGAGGTCGCCGCGACTTTGTTCGAGGCTGCCCGGTCCACCGCCCATCGGGACAACGATCTCGGGCTCGAGTCCGAAGCGATCCGAGGGCTGGCGGTGGCGACCTTTCATCGAGGCTTCCCCCGGCGGGCCGAGGAGCTGGCCCAGCGGAGCCTAACGCTTGCCCGGGCAGCGGGCTCCCCTACCCGCGAAGCGGAGGCCGGTAACACCCTTGGCTGCCTCCGGCTCGAGCGGGGCGAGCTCGATGAAGCCCGCCGCTGGTTCGACCGCGTCCGGGTCATCGGCGGGCTGCCAAGCGAGCTGACTGCCAGGCTCGACCAGAATCTCGGGATCGTCGCCAACATCCAGGGGTTCTGGGAGCTGGCTCGAACCCATTATCACCGGGCGCTGGCGGCCTTCGAGCAAGCCGGGGACGTTCGCGGTCGAGCCCAAGTCCACCACAATCTCGCGATGATCGCGACTGACCACGGCCGGACGGCGGAGGCTCTCGATCACTTCGGCAAGGGACTCGACCTCGCCGAGTCGGCCGGAGCAGCTCGGCTCGCGGGGCTCTGTCGCCTCAACCGGGCCGAGGTCCTCTTGACGGTCGGCGACCGCGATCAGGCTCGCGACGAGGCGATCGCCGCGTACGCCACGTTTACCCGGGTCGGCTCGATAGTCGATCTGGCTGATTGCTGCCGGGTTCTCGGCAAAGTGGATTGGGCCCTGGGCCGGGTCGATTCGGCCGAGGGTTTCCTGCGGGCGGCCGTGGATCTGGCGGTTCGCGGGAGTACCCCCCTCACCGAAGGCTCGGCCCGGAGCGACCTGGGCGACTTGCTGGCCACCCAGGATCGGCTGGTAGAGGCTCGGTCACTGTACGAGGCCGCCGGAGGGTTGTTTGCCGGGCTCGGCGCGGAGCCGGAAGTGGCCCGGATTGGTGAGCGACTTGCAGTGCTGGGACCGCCATGAGCACCCGAGCCGGAGAGTTGAAGGGGTCACCAGCCCCCGACTGGCCCGCCGTTCCGGGGACTCTCGAGCCGGCGGTGGTGAGCGGATACCTCGAGGCCGGTCGGGCCCACGAGAACGCCGGTCGGGTGGCGGAGGCGACCGAGGCCTACCGAGCCACCATCGCCGCCGCCGAGACCGGCGGCCTCAAGCGAGTGCAGGTCGAGGCGATGCGGCGGCTCGCGGTGGTCCGCCATCACGCCAGCGATCCTCACGGCGCCCGGCGGCTCTGCGAGGCCAGCTTTGCGATCGCCACCGAGATCGGCGAACCGGTTCTCGCGGCGGAAGCCCTCAACGCTCTCGGGATCATCGCCTTCGAGACCGGGGCCATGGACGAGTCCCGGGTCTTCTATCACCGGGCGATGCAGCTCGGTGGCGCCGACTCCCGGCTCCGGGGCCGGATCCAGCAGAACCTCGGGATTCTGGCGAACGTCCAGGGTGACCACGAGGCCGCTCGCTCCCACTACCATGAATCGCTCAGCGAATTCCAGCGGGCCGCCGATGAGCGGGGCTGCGCCATCGCCTATCACAATCTCGGGATGATCAGCGCCAACGATCGGCGGTGGGACGAGGCGGACCGGTACTACCAACGCAGTCTCGAGCTGGCGCGGGGCATGGGCGATCTCCGGCTGGAGGGGCTCTGCCGCCTCAACCACGCCGAGGTCGACCTGGCCCAGGGGTCGTTCGACCTGGCGCTTGCTGGCGCCGAAGCTGCCCTTCGGATTTTCGACACCATCGACTCTCGGCTCGATCGAGCCGACGCCTACCGGGTGATCGGCACGGTCTATCGCGAGACCGGGCGGATTCAGCTGGCGGAGGCACGGCTCCGCTCGGCGATCGACATGGCCCGAGAAAGCGAGGCCATCCTTGGTGAGGCCGAAGCCGACCGAGAGCTGGCGCTCCTCTACCGCGCCGCCGGCCGCAACCAGGAGGCGCTCGCGCTCCTCTATCGGGCGCACCGGCTGTTTGGGCAGCTCGATGCCCGCCGCGATCTGGTCGAGATCCGGAACCGGGGGAGACTGCTCGAGGAGACCTATCTCACCGTGGTCCGCGAATGGGGCCAGTCGATTGAATCCGCTGACAGTTACACCTTCGGGCATTGCGATCGGGTGGCCCGCTACGGAGTGGCGGTAGCGACCGCCCTCGGCCTCGACGAGCACGCAGTTCAAACCATCCGGGTGGGCGCCTATCTCCACGATCTCGGCAAGGTCAAGGTGCCCCACGAGATCCTCAACAAACCGGCCCGTCTCACCCCCGAGGAATTCGAGATCATCAAGAAGCATCCCGGGTGGGGCGAGGAGCTCCTGGCGGAGGTCGAGTTCCCCTGGGACATCAGGACGATCATCCGGTGGCACCACGAGCGGCTCGATGGGACGGGCTATCCCGACGGCCTGGTCGGGGACGAGTTCCCCCTGACGGCGCAGATCATCGGGGTGGTGGACGTGTGGGACGCTCTGACCACCAGCCGGAGCTACCGGGCGGCGCTCGACCTGTCGGAGGCGATGGCGCGAATCGAGCCGAGTCGCGGATGGTGGTCGCCCGAGGTGTTCGCCGCGTTTCTCGCCGTGGTTCCCACACTGACGGTCGAGATTCAGGCCGAGCCGCGGGGCCTCCTGCCGGGCGGGTTCGAGCCCCCCCGACCGGCGGCGGAGACCTTGGCGGGCCGCGGCTGATTCGCCGCTCGGGCGCACGGCCGACCCTGGCCCGGCGAGTCCGAGGCCGCTATCCTCTCCCCTCCGACATCACCGGAACAGCGACCATGGCTTTCGCTCCTCTTCGGGCGACGATCCTCGCCACCCTCATAGCATTGTCACCCGCGACCCTTGCCGCCCAGGGGCAAACACTGTCGAAATGGGAACAGACCGCCCGCGAGCTGTTGCGAGAGCTGATCGAGATCAATACCAGCGAAAGCTCGGGGAGCACCCTCGCGGCTGCCCAGGCGATGGCGACTCGACTCAAGGCCGCCGGATTTCCAGACTCCGACGTGTTGGTGCTGGAGAACGCGCCTCGGAAAGGGAATCTGATCGCCCGACTGCGGGGTCGGCCAACCGGCAAGAAGCCGATCATGCTGTTGTCCCACATCGACGTGGTGGAGGCCAACGCCGACGACTGGACCTTGCCACCGTTTCAGTTCATCGAAAAGGACGGAACGTTTTTCGGGCGCGGGGTCGCCGACGACAAGGACGAGGGGGCCATCCATCTCGCGTTGATCATGCGGATGAAGGCCGAGGGGTTCGTCCCGGACCGCGACATCATCGTGGCGCTCACCGCCGACGAGGAGGGTGGGCCGGCCAATGGGGTTGACTGGCTGCTGAAGAACAAGCGGGAGCTGATCGAGGCGGAGTACGTCTTCAACGAGGGCGGAGGTGGGCGGGTCCGTGACGGAGCGAAGCTCTCCCACGACGTCCAGGCGAGCGAGAAGAAGGTCCTCAACCTGACGCTCGAGTCGACCAATCCCGGTGGCCACAGCTCGGTGCCCATCAAGGACAACGCGATCACCCACCTGGCCGCGGCGTTGGTGAAGGTCGGCGCCTTCGACTTTCCGGTCCGGCTCAACGAGATCACTCGGGCTTACTTCACCCGCTCGGCCCCGATCACCCCCGGCCCGATGGGAGCGGCGATGAAAGCCATCGTCGCGAACCCCAGCGACGCCGAGGCGGCCGCCGTCCTCTCGGCGGACCCTCGCTACAACTCCCAACTGCGCACCACCTGTGTCGCCACGATGTTGACGGGTGGGCACGCGAGGAACGCCCTCCCGCAACGGGCCCAAGCGGTGGTCAATTGCCGGATCCTCCCGGACGAGTCTCCCGAGGACGTGCGGGCGGCATTGATTCGGACGATCGACAACCCCAAGGTGGTGGTGACCGCGAGCGGGTCGGCGCGCACCAGCCCACCATCGCCGCTGACGCCCGAGCTGATGACCCAGATCGAGAAGATCTCGGGTGAGATGTGGCCCGGCGTGCCGGTGATTCCGACGATGAGTACCGGGGCCACCGACGGCCTCTACCTCCGGAACGCCGGGATTCCGGTGTACGGCGTGTCCGGGCTCTTCTACAGTGACCCCAACGCGCACGGGATGAATGAACGAATCTCTTCCGCGGCGTTCTACCAAGGACTCGAGTTCATGTATCGCTTGGTCAAGAGCCTGACCCGCGCCGGGGTGAGTTGAGCCTGGTCCTCGCGGCGGCGCTCGGCGTGACGCTCATGGGCGACCAACCACGACCCCTCATCATCGGGCATCGGGGCGCCAGCGGCTACCGGCCCGAGCACACGCTCGAATCGTACCGCTTGGCCATTGCCCAGGGCGCCGACTTCATCGAGCCCGACCTGGTGATGACCAAGGACGGCGTCCTGGTCGCTCGGCACGAGAACGAGATCGGGCAGACCACCGACGCCGGGTCCAGGTTCCCAGACCGGCGGACCACCAAGACCATCGATGGCGACACGGTGTCTGGTTGGTTCGTCGAAGACTTCACCTTGGCCGAGGTCAAGACGCTTCGCGCCAAGGAGCGGCTGGCCTCGCGGTCGCATCAATACGACGGCCGGTTCGAGGTCCCGACGTTCGAGGAGATCCTCCGGTTCGTGAAGGACCAGGAACGAGAGGTGGGCCGGCGGATTGGGATCTACCCGGAGACCAAACATCCGTCGTACCACGAATCGCTCGGCCTCACGATCACCGACTCACTGATCGAAGCGCTCCACCGCGCCGGCTATCGGGAGCGTGGCGATCCGATCTTCGTCCAGTCCTTCGAGTCCGCTAATCTCCGGGTGGCCCGCGGCAAGACCAGCCTTCGATTGATTCAGCTGATTGAAACCGAGCACCCGACGCCCGAAGGGCTCCGCGAGATTGCCACCTATGCCGATGGGATC
>Ga0187893_10000874_pt1 | contig 75990 bp, 92 predicted proteins | sample MA1701074metaG_FD_139574 | JGI IMG/M metagenome (GOLD analysis project Ga0187893, IMG submission 139574) | White microbial mat communities from a basaltic lava cave in the Kipuka Kanohina Cave System on the Island of Hawaii, USA - MA170107-4 metaG ...
CAGGCCCTCGCTTGTCCGAAAACTGCGCGCAAAAACCCGCCCTGGCCACACCGCCTCGACACCTCGCCTTTCCCTCCCTCGATCGCGTCTTCGCCACGACAGTTTGAGAAATGCGGGCTAGCGCGGTGTCTCGTGCGACCATGGTGACCACTACCCTTCGACCGTCGCCGTAGACGATCTACGCTGAATGGGCGAATTCCGTCTCTGCTCGAAGGTCCTTCCCCTCTCCCCCTGCCCCCTCGCCCCAGGGCGAGGGGAGCTAGACGCCCGCCAGCGTCTCTTCCATCAGCGCATCGACCACCTTCACCAGCGCTTCCCGCTTGTCGGCGCCGGCGGCGCGCGCGTGCTCGTAGACCTTGCGCTGGCGGTGCGCGCTGGTGCCGCGGCTCAATATCTCCGGAGCGCGCGCAACCTCGGCGGCGCAATCGAGCGCGGCGGCGTCCTCGCGCACGAGCTCGAGCAGCTCGCCCAGGAGATGCGCGTAGGGCACGATCTCGCCCTTGCCGAAATCGACCAGGCCTTCATCGAAGCCATAGCGCTGCGCGCGCCAGCGGTTCTCGCCGATCAGCATCGCGGCATAGCGGCGCCAGCGCTGGTTCGCCCGCTTCAAGCGCCAGAGCATGCGCAGGATGCACACATAGAGTGCCGCGATCGTGAGCGTGTCCTCGGCGAAGGTGGGCACGTCGGTGATGCGCATCTCCAGCGTCGGGAAGCGCGCCGAGGGGCGCACGTCCCACCAGAGCTTCGAGGCGTCCTCGATGAGCCCGGTCTTCACCAGGATGTCGACGTGGCGCTGATATTCGCCCCAGCTGTCGAACTGCTCGGGGATGCCGGTGCGCGGCAGCTCGTCGAAGACGGCGATGCGGTAGGATTTGAGCCCCGTGTCCTCGCCGCGCCAGAACGGCGACGAGGTGCTGAGCGCGAGGATGTGCGGCAGGAAATAGGCGATCTGCGACATGAGATCGATGCGCAGCTCGTTGTCCTCGAGCGCGCAATGGACGTGCATGCCGCAGATCAGCAGCCGCCGGCCGACGCCCTGCAGGTCGCGCGCCAGTATCTTGTAGCGCTCCTTGTCGGTGGGCGTGGTCGACTCGTAGCCGGCGAACGGATGCGTGGCCGCGGCGACGATGGCGAGGCCGAATTGGCCGGCGACGTCGGCGGCCGTGCGCCGCAGATGCTTGAGTTCGGCGCGCGCCTCCGCGATGCCGAGGCAGGGGTTCGTCACCAGCTCGACCTGGCTGGTCAGGAACTCGGGCTTCACCTGGTCGCCGATCTTCGCCTCGAGCGCGGTCATGAAGGCTTCGGGGCGGTCGTGCGCGAGATCGCGCGTCCTGCGGTCGACGAGGAGGTATTCCTCTTCGATCCCGAGGCGGAAGCTCGGAAGATTGGCGCTCACGCGGCGCTCCCCGCGGCGGCAACGGTCATGCCGGCCTCGGCGAAAGCGGCCTCGAGCGCCGTGCCCACGATATTCGCCCAGTGCTCGGCGCCGGCCGCGATGGCGATGAGGTCCTGGCGAATTTCGAGCGCCACATGCGCGAGGCCCGCACGCTCCGCGTGCACGGCGATCGTGTAGCCGACGCCGTCGCGCGCCGAATAGGGCTCATTGTCGCCGACCACGATCTCCGCTTCGCGGCGCAGCGCCGCGAGCAGCGGAAGCGCGATGCGGCGATCCTCGTTCCAGAGCACGCCGAGGTGCCAGGGCCGGCGCGTGCGCTGGAACAGCGGCGTGAAGGAATGGATCGAGACGACGGCCGGGGGCCCGCCGTGCTGCGTCTTGTGCGCGATCAGGCGCGACACGGCCTCGTGATACGGTTTGAACAATGCCTCGCAGCGCTGCAGGCGCTCGCCCTGCGCCAGCCCGCGATTGCCGGGGACCGCGATGCCGTCGCTCTCCGCCGGAATGGAGGTCGGATCATTGAACGCGCGGTTGCAGTCGATGACGAGGCGCGAATAGTTGGTCAGCGCCAGCGGCGCGTCGAAGCGCCGCGACAGGCGCCGCGCCACGTCGGCGGCGCCGATGTCCCAGGCGATGTGCTCGCGCAGCGGAGCGGGCGCCAGGCCGAGATGATGCAGCGCGCGCGGAACGCGATTGCTCGCATGGTCGCACACCAGCACCAGCGGCGCCGCGCCGCCGGCGTTGACGATCTCGAACGGCGGCGGCTCGTCGCCGGCGAGCAGCGGGTGAAGGGCGTGGCTCACGCTCGCGTTTCGCGTTTTGGCCGCCTCAGGCCCAGACCACGAAGGCGGTGAGCAGCCCGCCCAGCGTGACGTATTTGATCGCGTAGTAGAGCTTGCGGTTGGATTTCTTGAGCGCCTTCATCTTCACGCGGCCGCGATAGACGAAGCCGAACACCTTGTTGATGACGCCCACGCGCTCGCCCGCTTCGTTCTTCGTTTCCGTGGCGCGCATGACGGTGCGGGCGAAGAAGCGGTTGAGCCAGCGCGCGGGCGCCACGGTCATCGGCCGCTCGATGTCGGCGAACAGGATGAGCCGGTCCATGCCGCTCTCGTTGATCGCGCTGTGGATATAGGTTTCGTCGAACACGATGGCCTCGCCGTCGCGCCAGTGATAGGGCTCGCCGTCGATATAGATGCGGCACTTGTCGTTGTTCGGCGTCACGAGCCCCAGATGATAGCGCAGCGAGCCGGCGTAGGGATCGCGGTGGGCGAGCAGCTTGCCGCCGTCGGGCAGCATCGCGAACATCGCCGCCTTCACGGCCGGGACCTTCCTCAGGATCTCGACCGACTTCGGGCACAGCGCCTGCGCCGAAGGATGCGGCTGGCCGTACCAGCTCAGATAGAACCGCTTCCAGCCGCGGCGGAAGAACGAGTTGAAGCCGAGGTCGTCGTATTCCTTCGAGGCCTTCACATGGCCGGCGCGGTAGAGCGCCATGCCCTCGTCGCGGAAGGTCTGCCAGCCGTCGGCGAGCGGCTTCAGTTCGGGAAACCGCTCGACCGGAACGCGCGGCTTGTTGGGCACCGCGGAGAACAGATAGAGCAGGCAATTCACCGGAGCCAGCAGCGTCGAATGATCGGTGAGCTGCCGGAAGAAGCGGTGCCGCACGCGGCCGCGGAAATGGATCGCGACCGCGCTCAGGATGAACGCGTAGAGCACGAGAAATTTCGGCGCCAAGGCGGGCGCCAGAAACGAGGCCACTTGGGTCATAGCATCAGCGATTGAATCCCCGCGGCCGGCGGTGCCCTGGTCCGGCCGCTTCAAGCAAGTCGTTGCTTTATCGCATCAATCTAGCACGGGGCAAGGACGGCGGGCAGAGGATTCGACGCGGCCGTTCGGCCCGCCCGGGGCTAGAAGCCATTCCGAGCGAATCGCCAGCGAGCAGAAGTTCGACTCCGGCCGCGTCGGCCAGCGCCGCGAAGCTCGCGTCATAGGCCGTGAGCATGGTGATCTTCTCGCCCGCGGCGCGGAGCTTCGCGATGTCGGTGACGGTGAGGCGCATGAATCCTCCGGCAGCCTTTGCGCCGAGATATCGAACGCGCCGGCGACGCGGCAATCGTTAATATACCGAGACAAGGTCGCAGCCATGCGCCGAGGGAATGTCGGTTTTGCCGCAGGCTGGCCGGCGTGGCCCGCAGGCGCGGCAGGGCGTAGATAGTGGCGCCGCCTTCGGTTCCCTTCCGAACAATGAGCAGAACCCGCGCCTCGGCCGCCGTTTCGCCGTCCCTCGCACGCGCCGACGCGCATCGTGCGGACGCGGCGCGCTGGGCGCTGGTGGCCCTGTTCGCGGGCGCGGTCATCATCGGTTTCTCGGGCATCTTCGTGCGCTGGTCCGAGACCGGGCCGATGGCGACGGGCTTCTACCGCCTGGGCATCTCGGCCGTCGTGCTGCTGCTCGTGCCGTTTCTGCTGCCGTCGGCCAAGCCGCAGATCGTTGCCAAGACGACGCGCAGCGACAGGCTTTGGCTCGCCGCCGGCGGCGTGCTCTTTGCCGCGGACATCGCGGCCTGGCATCCGGCGCTGCTGCTGACGACGATCTCGAACGCCACGTTCATCGGCAACGTCTCCACGATTTTCGTGGCGGTGGGCGCGTGGCTGATCTTCAAGCGCCGCATCGGCTGGCTGTTCATCCTCGGCATGGCGGTCACGCTGGCGGGCGCCGCGCTGCTGATGGGCGTGAGCTTCGGCCTCGCGGCCTCGCGCCTCCTGGGCGACGCGCTCGCGCTGCTCGCGGCCGTGTTCTACGGCGGCTATTTCCTCATCGTGGCGCATCTGCGCCCGCGCCTGCCGACGTTCACGATCGTCACCTGGACGTCGCTGGTCTGCGCCCTCGTCCTGCTGCCGATCGCGCTCGTCCGCGGCGAGACGCTGTTCCCGCTGACATTGATGGGCTGGGCGCCGCTGCTCGGCATCAGCCTGCTCGTCCATGTCGGCGGGCAGGGGGCGATCGCCTACGCGTTCGCGCATCTTTCGCCGCAATTCACGGCGCTCGGCACGTTCATCCAGCCGGTGGCCGCGGCGGTGTTGGCCTGGCTTCTGCTCGGCGAGCGCCTCGGCCCCGCCGAGATCGGGGGCAGCGCCGTCATCCTGCTCGGCATCTGGATCGCGCACAAAGGCTCGCGGCGCGATGGCGCCGCCGAGGCGGGTGCCGAGGCTCGCGCCGGCGCAGCGGCGGCGCACGGATGAGCGGCGCGACATTCCCTGCCGCGGAATTGATGGCGCGCGCTTGCGGCGCGAGGTTCGCAGCGCAGCGGCGGCTGGGGATGAGCGAGCGCCTCGGCCTTGCCGAGATCGGCGGGAGCGCGGTGATTCTGTTCGGCATCCGGATCGCGCATGTCGGCTCGCGAAGCGACGCGACCGCGGCGGCACGGGCTGGCGCCGGGGCGGCACCCGCATGAGCGCGGCGGTATCGCGCCCGTTTCCGGCGCTCGGGCTCGCGGCGTGGGCGCTGGCGGCGTTCGGCTTCTTCTTCGCCTGGATCCTGCGCGTTTCGCCGAGCGTCATGATCGAGCCGCTGATGGCCGAGTTCCAGGTCGGCGGCGCGCTGCTCGGCACGCTTTCCGGCCTCTATTTCTACACCTACGCCATTCTCCAGGCACCCGCCGGCCTCGCCATGGACCGCTGGGGGCCGCGCCGCGCGCTGACGATCGCGGCTTTCGTCACCGCCGCCGGCTGCGCGCTGTTTGCCGCGGCGCCGAACATCGAGGTTGCCTATCTCGGCCGCCTGCTCATCGGCGGGGGCGTCGCCTTCGCGTTTCTCGGCAGCCTCGTGCTCGCCTCGGCGTGGTTCCCGCCGCGCCGCTTCGCCGTGTTCTCGGGCCTGGGGATGGGCGTCGGCCTGCTCGGCGGGATCGCGGGCCAGGCGCCGGTGGCGCTCGCCGTCGAAAACGCAGGTTGGCGCGAAACGATGATGATCCTGGCCGCGGCGGCGCTTGCCCTGGCGGCCGCCATGTGGCTCGTGATCCGCGATGGGCCTCGGTCACGCCCGGCGCGCGCCCCCTCCGGCGGCGGGGAAAGCGTGCTGCGCGGGCTTTGGACCGTCGTGCGCCGTTCGCAGACGCTCTACATCGCGTTCTTCTCGGGGTTGATGTCGTCGCCGATGCTGGCGTTCGGCGCGCTCTGGGGCGTGCCCTACACGATGCAGGCCTATGGCCTCAGCAAGGTCGAGGCCGCGTCGGTGATGGCGCCGATCCTGTTCGGTTTCACCGCGGGCGCGCCGGCATGGGGCTGGCTTTCGGATCGCATCGGGCGCCGGAAACCGCCGATGCTTGCCGGCGCCGTCACCGGGTTCGCCTCGGTCATTGCCGCCATCTACATTCCCGGACTTCCGCTCACCGTCTACAGCATCCTGCTGTTCTTTGTCGGCTTCGGCGGCGCCTGCATGGCGGTCAGCTACGCCGCCGCGCGCGAGCACAGCGCCGGCGGCGGCACGGGCGCCGCGCTCGGCTTCGTCAACATGTGCTCGGTCTTGGGCGGTGCGGTGTTCCAGCCACTGCTCGGCTGGCTGCTCGACCTGCAATGGGATGGAACGCTCGCCGCCGGCGCGCGCGCCTACGCGGTTGAAGCCTACCGCAATGCGTTCTTCGTCCTTCCCGCGGTCTACGCAATCGGCTTCCTCTGCGCGCTCCGCGTCCGCGAAACTTTCTGCCGGCCCTACGCGGCGCCGGAGCCGGCCCCACGCGTGACCGCCGAAGCGTAGCGCCGCCTACCGAAGCCTTCCCCCGCACGCGGGGGAAGGGCAGTGAAGCGCTCGTCGGTCAGCCTTGAATTGCCGTATCAATCCACCCAGGCGACGCGCAGCATGTTGGTGGCACCGGGTGTCCCGAACGGCATCCCGGCGGTGATCACGATGCGCTCGCCGCTCTTGGCGATGCCGTTGGCCTTGGCCGATTCCTGCGCGTAGGCGACCATCTCGTCGATGGTCGACACGTCGTGGCTGAAGAAGCAATGCACGCCCCAGGCCAAGGTCATGCGCCGCGCGGTCTGCGTGCGCCCGGTGAGGCACAGGATCGGCACCGGCGGCCGCTCGCGCGAGGCGCGTTGCGCGGTCGAGCCCGAGCTCGTGTAGGTGACGATGCAGGCGGCGGCGATGGTGACGGCCACCTCGCGCGCGGCCAGCGTGATGGCGTCCGAGGCCGTCGCCTGTGGCGGCGGGTGGGCGGCGTCCATGACCACGCGGTAGGCGGGGTCCCGCTCCACGCGGCGGACGATGCGCGCCATCATCTCGACCGCCTCGACCGGATAGGAGCCGCTCGCGGTCTCGGCCGAGAGCATCACGGCATCGGCGCCGTCGTAGACGGCATTGGCGACGTCCGACGCTTCGGCCCGGGTCGGCGCGGGATCGCGCACCATCGAATCGAGCATCTGCGTCGCCACGACGACGGGCTTCCCTGCCTTCCTGCCCGCACGCACGATCTGCTTTTGCAGGCTCGGCACGTCTTCGGCCGGGAGCTCCACGCCGAGATCGCCGCGCGCCACCATCACCGCATCGGAGAGATCGATGATCTCGGAGAGGCGGTCGAGCGCCTGCGGCTTCTCGATCTTCGACATGATCGCGGCGCGGTTGCCGACGAGCTTCCTGAGTTCGGCCACGTCGTCGGGGCGCTGCACGAACGAGAGCGCGATCCAATCGGCGCCGATCGAGAGCGCGAAGTCGAGATCGCGCAGGTCCTTCTCGGTCAAGGCCGAGAGCGGCAGGATGGCGCCCGGCAGGTTGACGCCCTTTCTCTCGCCCAAGGTCCCGCCGGTGACGACGACGGTCTCGGCGAAATCGGCGCCGACCTTCTCCACCTTCAATCGCAGGCGCCCATCGTCGAGCAGCACGAGCTGACCCGGCGCCATCGCGGCGAAGACTTCGGGATGCGGAAGCGGCGCGCGCCGCCCATCGCCCGGCGCCGCGTCGAGATCGAGGCGCAGCGACTTCCCCTCGCCGAGCGCCACTTTGCCTCCGGCGAACTTGCCGACGCGGATCTTGGGCCCCTGAAGATCGACCAGGATGCCGATCGGCCGCCCGATCTCGCGCTCGAGCTTCCGCACCGCATCGTAGCGCGCGCGGTGCTCGGCGCGCTCGCCGTGGCTGAAATTCAGGCGGAAGAGATCGGCTCCGGCCGCATGCAGCGCGCGAATCCGGTCCGGCGTCGACGACGCCGGCCCGAGTGTCGCAATGATCTTGGCGGCGCGGCGTTGGATCATAAGCTCACTTTAGCGACGGTCCGTCACGGAGCAAGGCAGCGTAAGTCAACAGGAGGCGTTGAGGCGTGGAGAAGAAAGGGTCAGCAACCACGAAGACACGAAGACACGAAATCGAGAAAGAAGTCCTTGCGCGCCTTTGGCGCGCGAAATTCCTTTCCTTCGTGTCTTGGTGCCTTCGTGGTGAATCTTCCTTCCTTCTCCACGTCTCCACGTCTCCTGTTCACTGAATCAAGATTGCGCGGAAGTCGTTGACGTTGGTGAAGGTGGGGCCGGAGAGGAGAAGGTCGCCGAGCGCGCGGAAGAAGGAATAGGCGTCGTTGGCGTCGAGGCAACCTGCGGGATCGAGCGTGTAGTCGCGGGCGCGCGCGAGCGTGTTGGGCCCGACGAACGCACCGGCATTGTCCTCGCTGCCATCGATGCCGTCGGTGTCGGCTGCGAGCGCGTGGATGCCGCGCGCGCCTTTCAATGCGAGCGCCATGCCGAGGAGATACTCGGTGCTCGGCCCGCCGCTGCCGCGGCCCTCGATCGTCACGGTGAGCTCGCCGCCCGAGAGGATCACGAACGGCTTCGCGCAGCTCGAATCGGCCGCGAGCTTCCTGGCCATCGCGGCATGCTCGGCGCCCACCGCGCGCGCCTCGCCCTCGACGCTCTCGCCGAGCACGATCGGCTCGATGCCCAATGCCTGCGCCTTCGCGGCGGCGGCGGCGAGCGCGTCCTTGGGCGACGCGACGAGGCGGTATTCGGCGCGCGCCAGGCGCGGATCGCCGGGTTTCGGACTCTCGTCGGCCGCGGCCTCGAGATGCGCGCGCACCGCCGGCGCGGGCTCGATCGCGTATTTCGCCAGGATCGCGCGCGCATCGGCGAAGGTGCTGGGGTCGGGCACGGTCGGACCCGAGCCGATCACCGAAGGGTCGTCGCCGACCACGTCGGAGATGGCGAGGGTCAGCATGCGGGCCGGCGAAGCCGCCGCGAGCCGACCGCCCTTGATCGCCGAGAGGTGTTTCCGCACGCAGTTGATCTCGTGGATCGTGGCGCCGCTCTTCAGCAGCGCCCGCGTGGTCGCCTGCTTGTCGGCGAGTGCTACACCCGGCGCGGGAAGGACGAGGAGAGCGGAGGCGCCGCCCGACATCGGGCACAGCACGAGATCGTCGGGCTTCGCCGCCCGCACCAGTTCGAGCATGCGGCCCGCGGCGGCGCGCCCGCGCTCGTCGGGCACCGGATGCGCGGCCTCGATCACCTCGATCTTGAGACACGGCGCCCCATAGCCGTCGCGCGTGACGACGAGGCCGGAAAGCGGCCCCCGCCAATGATCCTCCACCGCGCGCGCCATCGCCGCCGCGGCCTTGCCGGCACCCACCACGATCGTGCGGCCCTTCTCCGGCGGCGCCGGAAGATGCGGCGGCACGCAGACCTTGGGATGCGCCGCCGCCACGGCGGCGTCGAACAGCTGACGCAGGAGGGCGCGGGGAGAGCGGTCCGGAGAGGCAGCCATAGCGGCTCTTTGGCCGAGGCGGCGCGACTCGCTCGTCGCTCAGCCGCTACGCCTTGTGTTGATCCACTCGATCCGCTCGCCGGCGAGCCCGATCTCGTGGTCGAGCCAGGCGGCGAACGTGGCGCCGCCGTCCTTGGCGCGCAGTTCCTCGAGGCGGCCGCGCTCGGTCTCGTAGAGGTCGGCGAGGAGCGCGAGCTGCGCCTTCTGCTCCTCGGGCGGAAGCAGATGGAGGAAGCGGAATTTCAGCGCGATGACGAGGCGGTTCGTGTCGTTGACCGGCGCGCGCACGTTGGCGCGCAACAGGTTCATCAGCTCGGCGCGGCCGGCTTCCGTGATCGTGAGCTCGGCTTCGGCGCCATCGCCGTCTGCGCTGGCGAGGCCCTCGAAGCGCAGCAGCTCGAGCGACGGAGCCAGCATGTCGAGCGAGGGACCGAGCACGAGGCCGACGAAGCGGCGCAGCTCCTGCGCGAGCTCGCCGTAGCCCCGCGGGCGGTCGGCGACGAGGCCCAGCGCCAGCACGCGGATCGCCTCGGTCGGGATGAGGGTCTTGTCGCGGAACATGGCGGCGATCCTCTTACGCCGCCTTCTTGAGCGTCAAGCCGAGATCGCGCCAGACACGATAAAGTGCGGCCACGAGCCGGTCCATGTCGGAGTCGGAATGGAACGGCGTCGGCGTGAAGCGCAGCCGCTCCTGGCCGCGCGGCACGGTCGGGTAGTTGATCGGCTGCACGTAGATCGCGTGCTCCGAGAGCAGACGGTCGCTCGCCGCTTTGCAGAGCCGCGCATCGCCCACCAGCACCGGCACGATGTGGCTTTCGCTCGCGACCGCCGGCAGGCCGGCGACCCCCAAGAGGTGCTTCAGGCGCGAAGCGCGCTCCTGATGGCGCTCGCGCTCGGCGCCGCTGGCCTTCAGATGGCGCACGCTGGCGAGGGCACCCGCGGCCACGGCGGGCGGCAGCGCGCTCGTGAAGATGAACGCCGAGCCGTAGCTCCGCACCGCGTCGACGACGGCGCTGGCGCCGGTGATGTAGCCGCCCATCACGCCGAACGCCTTGGCGAGCGTGCCTTCGATGATGGTCAAGCGGTGCGCCACGCCGTCGCGCTCGGAAACGCCGCCGCCGCGCTTCCCGTAGAGGCCGACCGCGTGCACCTCGTCGAGATAGGTGAGGGCGCCGTATCTTTCGGCCACGTCGCAGATGGCCGCGATCGGCGCAATGTCGCCGTCCATCGAATAGACCGACTCGAACGCGACGATCTTCGGCCGCGCCCGGTCGAGGCCTTTCAGGATCTCCTCGAGATGCGCCACGTCGTTGTGGCGGAAGATGCGCTTCTCGCACTTGGCCGAGCGCATGCCGTGGATCATCGAGGCGTGGTTGAGCGCGTCCGAGACCACGACGCAATCGGGCAGCAGCGTGAGCAGCACCGAGAGCGCGGCCTCATTCGAATTGTAGCCCGAGGTGAAGAGGAGCCCCGCCTCCTTGCCGTGCAGATCGGCCAGCTCGCGCTCGAGCAGGACGTGATAGTGGCTCGTGCCCGAGATGTTGCGCGTGCCGCCGGCGCCGGCGCCGCATTTGTCGATCGCCTCGTGCATCGCCGCGAGCACGGCCGGGTGCTGGCCCATGCCGAGATAGTCGTTGGAGCACCAGACCGTCACCTCGCGCATGCCCTTGGGGCCGTGCCAGTGGGCGCGCGGGAAGCGGCCGGCGATGCGCTCCAGATCGGCGAAGACCCGGTAGCGGCCCTCGGCCTTGAGCGCGCCGATGCGCTCGGCGAAGAATGCTTCGTAGTCCATGCGCGCGTCGCTCCTCCCACCCCGGGTGAACGCCGTGTCTCGGAAGATTATTCCGCAGAGGCCCTCGGGCAACAGGCGCCGATTTGTCGCTAGGCCGCGAGGCCCGAGCGGAAGCTCGGATAGGCGGGAGCCCAGCCCAAAGCCTTTAACTTTGCGTTAGAAACGCGGAACGAGGGCAGCATCAGCGGCGCGCCTGCGCCGGGCGGCGCGGCGCCTTCCATCGCCGCCACATAGCCCAAGAGGTCGCGATAGGTCGCCGGCTGATCGTCGGCGGCGATATAGACCTGCTTCGGCTGGCCGCGCTCCACCACGGCGACCATGGCCGCGGCCATATCGGCGACGTGGATCAGCGAGATGAAGCCGTTGCCGTCGCCGGGGAGGATGAGGACGCCGCCGCGCGCCTGGCTGCGCCACGCCTCGGCGCGGCCCGTGCCGGGCCCGTAGATGGCGCCGCCGCGCAGGATGCACCAGTCAAGCTCGGACTGCGCGACGAGCTGCTCCATCTCGAGCGCCGAGCGGATGCGGTCGTAGGCGCCGACGGGGTCATCCTCGGTCTGCGGCCGCGCGTCGGTGGCGATGTGGAGCATCGCGATGCTCTGCTGCACGTAGCGGCGAACGCGCTCGGCGCGGCAGGCGGCCAGCAGGTTGGCGGTGCCCTCGCGGCGGATGCGGTCGTTCACCGCCCACTCGCCGCCGCCGCCCGGTGTCGGGATCGAGGTCGCGGCGTGAATCGCGGCATCGCAATTGACGACCGCCGCGCGCAGGCTCGGCGGATCGAAGATGTCGGCCCGCACCGCCTCGGCGCCGAGCCGCTTCAGGCGCTCGAGATCGGCCTCCTTGCGCGCGGTAGCACAGACCGCGTGGCCGCGCTCGACGAGGCGCGGCACCAGATGCCGGCCCAACACGCCCGTGGCTCCGATCACGGCGAGGCGCATGCCGGCCCTACCGCACGATGACGCCGGGGTTCATCACGCCCGCGGGATCGAGGACGGATTTCGCCGCCTTGAGCGCCGCGCCGAACAGCCTCGGCCGCTGGCGCTCGTACCATTTCATGTGGTCGCGGCCCACCGCGTGATGGTGCGTGATCGTGCCGCCGTTAGCGATCACCGCATCGGAGGCCGCCTTCTTGATCCGCCACCACTGCTTGATGAGGTTCTTGCGCTCGCCTTTGGCGTGGAAGCTGTAATAGGGCGCCGGGCCGTCCGGATACACATGCGTGAACCGGCAGGTGACGAAGCCCTTTGCGCCGGTCGCGGCTGCGATGGCGCCTTCGGTTGCCGCCATGATCGCGCGGTGTAAGTCGGGGAAGCGATCCCAGGTGATCGCGGTCTCGAAGGTGTCGTTGATGACCGCCCAGGGCGTGATCACTTCGCGGAAGTAGGGCATGCGGATGAAGGCGTTGCGCCAGGCGCCGACGGCGCCCTCGGTGTTGCCGCCGGGATCGATCGCGCCGCCATGCTCGCGGACGATCTCGAGCGCGCGACCCATCTGCGGCATCACGTCGTAGTGGGCACTCTCGAAGCCGAGCACGAGCAGGTGCGCCGATCCGTCGTTGACGCCGTTCACGCGGCATTCGTTGCCGTCGACGAGGCGGCAGTTGGCGGGGTTGAGGCCCGATTGCGCGAGCGCACGCACGGCCTCGGCCGCCTTCATGAAATCGGCGAACGAGATCGCGGCGCCGGCGCGGAAGCGCGGCTTGTCCTGGAGGCGCATCCACGCCTCAGTGATGACGCCCAAGCCGCCTTCGGAGCCGATCGCGAGCCGGTCCGGGCTAGGGCCCGCGCCCGAGCCTGGCAGGCGGCGGCTTTCCATCACGCCCGCGGGCGTCACCATGCGCACCGACTCCACGAAATCGTCGATGTGCGTGTAGAGCGTGGCGAAATGGCCGCCGGAGCGCGTCGCGATCATCCCGCCGAGCGTCGCCATCTGGAAGCTCTGCGGGAAATGGCGGAGCGTCAGGCCCGCCTGGCCGAGCGCCTCCTCCATCGCCGGCGTGCGGATGCCGCCCTGGATGCGCGCCGCGCGCGAGGTCTTGTCGATCTCGACGACCTTGTCGAGCCTGACGGTGCTGAGCGTGATCGCGGCGCGATAGCCGTCGCCCACGGCCGGCTCGACCCCGCCGACGACCGAGCTGCCGCCGCCGAACGGGACGAGCGCGGCCTTGGCCGAAGCCGCCCAATCCATCGCCGCCGCCACCTCTTTCTCGGTGCGCGGGAAGACGACGAGGTCGGGCGCGTGCGGGATCTTGCGGTCGAACACGCGCACCGCGTCGGGGAAGGATTTCCCGAGCGCGTGGGCGAGACGCGTCGCGGGATCGGCGGCCGCGATCGCGGCGAGGCTCTTCGGCGGCTTCAGGCGCGGCTTTGCCAGCGCGTAGTCTTCGACGCGCGGCACATCGTGCGGAAACGCATCGAGCCCGAACAAGCCGCCATAGAAGCGCTTGATCGCGTCGCGCTCCGCGGCGGTGGCGCCCTCGCCCTCGTAGCCCCAGCCCCAGAACTTCAGCCGCCGCTCGGCCATGGTATTCCTCAATATCCCGCGCCGGCACTATCGCGGAGGAAAAGCGCGAAGTGAACAGGAGACGTGGAGGCGTGGAGGAAGAAAAAGAGAAGAGGAACCACAGAGACGCGTAGGCACGGAGAAGCAAGGATGAAGAAAAGTGGCGATGCGCGCGAACGCGCGCGAAAAAAGGAAACGAGAACTCGCTACTTCCCTTGCGCCACCCTTGCGGCGCAGCCTTGCAGTCCCGTTCTTCTCTGTGTCTCTGTGCCTCGGTGGTTCATGATCTCTTTCTTCTCCGCGTCTCCACGCCTCCTGTTGACTTTCGCTTAGGCCGCCGCGGGCAGCGCGACCGGCAGCTTGACGCCGATCTGCTCCAAGAGCGTGGCGAGGTTCCAGTAGAAACGCTCGCCGCTCATGAGGCCGTTGGCGAAGCTGACGAAGATCGTCATCGGCACGTCGACGGCGCGGCCGGTGGGTGCCACGCCGAGGAACGGGCCTTGGTGCCGTCCCACGAAGTGGGTCTCGACGATGACCAGATCCGGCGCGGGCGCGTAGCGCGTCGAGTTGTGGGGCGCGATGCCGAACGCGTCCCACCAGATGCGGTAATAGGCGCGGGCCGCATCGCGGCCGCGCCAGACGCGGTTGAACGCGCGGTCGTCGAAGACGCAATCGGGCGTCAAGGTCGCGAGCGTCTCCTCCATCTTGTGCGCGGTCTCGGCCTTCACGTGCCGGAGCAGCACTTCGCCGTATTCGCGGGTCAGCATGGGGTCTCCGATCGTCTTGCGTTGTAATCTCAGGGTTCTGATATGATATAAGGACCCTGATATGAAGCGCAAGGCCGCACGAGCCCCCTACGCGCGCGCCGCCGCCGGCGGCCTCGCCCCGGGCGAGGGGCCGCGCGGCGCCCGGGGGCATATCGGCTATCTGCTGCGCCAGGCGCAGGCGGCGTTCCGCCTGGCCGGCGACGCCGCGCTCGCCGATCTGGAGCTTACCATCCCGCAGTTCGCGCTGCTGACTCTGCTCGGCGCCTATGGCCCGCTTTCCGGCGCGGCGCTGGCGCGGCTTTCGCTGCAGACGCCGCAGACCGTCGACGCCGTGCTGAAAAACCTCGCGCGCGCCGGCCTCGTCGCCCGCACGCCGGACCCGGCGCACGGCCGCATCCTCCGGGCGGCGCTCACCGCGGCAGGCACGGCGCGGCTCGGCGCGGCCAAGCGCCGCGTCAACGCCATCGAGCGCCGCCTCACGGCCCGCCTCGGCGCCCGCGAGGAGCGCGTCGTGCGCGCCTGGCTCGCCGAGGTGGCGCGCGATCTGATGCCGCGCTGAGGGGCGGCTCGGCAGCAAGGCGAAGCAAAGCTTCGCCCGTAAGCTCGGCCCCTTGGCCGAGCGACGTTTACAGTCCCATGACGCCTTGTTAGATAAGCCCGCGCCGGCCGGGCGGGACTTCGCCCAACGGGCGCGCATCTCGGGGACCGCATGAAGCTCATCGCGGGCAACAGCAACCGGCCGCTGGCCGACGCCATTTCGGCCTATCTCGGCACGCCGCTGACCAAGGCGACCATCCGCCGCTTCGCCGACATGGAGGTGTTCGTCGAAATCGAGGAGAACATCCGCGGCGAGGACGTGTTCGTCATCCAGTCGACCTCGTTCCCCGCCAACGACAATCTGATGGAGCTCCTGGTTCTGCTCGATGCGCTGAAGCGCGCCTCGGCCCGGCGCGTGACGGCGGTGTTGCCGTACTACGGCTATTCGCGCCAGGACCGGAAGACGGGCCCGCGCACGCCGATCTCGGCCAAGCTCGTGGCCAACCTCATCACCATCGCCGGCGCCAACCGGGTCTGCACGATCGATCTCCACGCCGGGCAGATCCAGGGCTTCTTCGATATCCCGACCGACAATCTCTACGCGGCGCCGGTCATCACGCGCGACATCGAGGCGAAGTTCGGCAAGAGGAACGGCGACCTCGTCGTGGTGAGCCCCGACGTGGGCGGCGTGGTGCGCGCCCGCGCCATCGCGAGCCGCATCGCCTGCGATCTCGCGATCATCGACAAGCGCCGCCCGCGCGCCGGCGTCTCCGAGGTTATGAACGTGATCGGCGACGTCGAGAAGCGCGTCTGCATCCTCATCGACGACATCGTCGATTCGGGCGGGACGCTCTGCAACGCCGCCGAGGCGCTGATCGCCGAGGGCGCCAAGTCGGTCACCTCCTATTGCACGCACGGCGTGCTCTCGGGCGGCGCGGTCGCGCGCATCGAGGGCTCGCGGCTCGAGGAGATGGTGATCACCGACTCGATCCAGGCCACCGAAGGGATGAAGACCTCGAAGCGCCTCCGCCAGCTGACCATAGCGCCGCTGCTCTCCGAGGCGATCCTCTCGATCAGCACCGAAAAGTCGGTTTCGCGCCTCTTCAATTGAGGCGGGCGCGGGGCGGGCCACGCCGCGACCCCCTCCCCAAAAACACCTACATTCGCCTACTTTCACCTACATTCGCCTACATCGCGGACATCATTTGCGGGTCCGCGGCGCCCCGCCGGAGGCGCAAGGCTTCCACCGATGCTAATTTCCGGATGTCCCGAGAACGTTAGCATTTGCTAGCATCGACCCTGCAAATCCCTGATGCGATTGAGTCGGATTCGGGTCCGAAGCGGCCCGAATTAGCATCCAGTAAGCATCACAGTAGCGCCTCCGTCGCGAGCACGCGGGCCCGTTGCTGCAGGATTTCAACAAGTTTCAACGTCCGTTTACTCGGACCATTCGCTCTCGGCACACATGCGCGGTGCCGCACGCGGTTTCCGGGCGGCCGCGTATTCGCACTTCTGATCCACAAGTCCAAAGAGCATCGCGCGGCGCGCAAACCCGCTCGCCGCCCGCATGGCCCGATGAGGGGCCATGGGAAATCATGTGGAACAATACAAGAACATTGTCAAGCCTTATCTGCCGGCGCGATATTGACTTCCGGTTGCAGCGGCGGCACAACGCGCGCCTTTTTCGAGGGAGGCCCCCCGTGCCGACGATCAGCCGTCGCGCCGCGCTGGCGCTGGGCCCTGCGCTCGGCGCCCTGCCGGCGGCATGCCGCGTTGCCGCCGCCGCCGGACCCATCGTGGCCGGCGTCCGCATCTTGCTGCTCGAAACCGAAGTGGCCGGCACGGCCTACTACGACGCCAAGGCGGCCCTGCCCGGACTCGCGCCGGGCGACCCGCTCGCGCTGCGCCGCGAGCCGGACAACCGCCACGACGCGCTCGCCATCGAGGTATTCGCCGCGAACGGCATGAAGCTCGGCTATGTGCCGCGAATCCACAATCCGCCAATCGCGCGGCTCATGGATGCGGGCAAGCGCATCGAGGGCACGGTCGTCGAGGTCGGCCTGCCGATGACCGACTACCTCGTCCTCGACCGCGGCCGCGAGCTGCACATCGTCAACGCCGGCCCGCGCCGGCGGCGCGTGAACTACGGCGGCGTGCTGATGGCGCTGCATTTGGCGGAATGAAGCGACGCGTGTCTGCGTGCGAAGCTTTGACACTTGCAACTAAAAGTAGAAATACTGCCTTGACGCCTAGCGCCAAGCAGCGTATCAATCTCGAACATTATAAGAACCTTATCCGCAATATTTTGTGGACACTGAGCGTCATACCCCTAAATCAGCTAGATTTGGGATGGTGTCGCCCACAGTATGGAGACACAGCCGAGGCCGTCTATGCGTACGCATTTGTCCAGAGAATTGAAGAGGGAGATGGCTGAGCGCCAGCGATCCAATTTTTGGGGCTCGCCGGGACGACATCGCAGCCAGACCATGTTTCCCTCGAACCACGAAAGGAACAGGAGACCGCATTGGTAACGATGCAAGGCGCGGTCGCAACTGATCCAACCGCAACATCGCTAACAAGATCGCGCGTGGCAGCTTCACGGCGGTCCTCTTCGTTCAATGCCTGCAGGCAATCGGCTGCTACACGGTTCAGTAACTCCAAGGGTGGGGAAATGGCGGGACGCGGACTTTCGCGCATCTACTTGGACGACGAACAACCGCAATTGCCGTTCGTAGAGGCGCGCTCAAAGCGCCGCCGCATCGTGTTCGGCTGGTATGGCGGTAAATACAGTCATCTGGACTGGCTATTGCCGCTGTTGCCCGCCGGGCATCACTACTGCGAACCGTTCGGCGGGTCGGGGGCCGTGCTGCTGAACCGCATCCCGGCCCCGGTTGAGACGTACAACGATCTTGACGGCGAGGTGGTGAACTTTTTCCGCGTGCTCCGGGAACACCCGCACGAATTGACCCGCGCCATCGGGCTTACGCCGTTCGCGCGCGAGGAATTCCATTTTGCGACTACTGGCGGAGTGCCGGGGACGGAACTTGAGCGCGCCCGGCGCTTCTACATTCGGGCGCGCCAAGCGCGCACCGGCCTTGCGCAAACGGCCACGCTTGGACGTTGGGCGAATTGCAAAGAGACGAGCCGCGGCGGAATGTCCGGCGTGGTTTCGCGCTGGCTCGGCGGCGTCGAAGCGCTGCCCGAGATCGCGACGCGCCTCCTCAGAGTGCAGATCGAGAACCGCCCTGCTGCAGAGGTGATCAGGCTGTACGACGGCAAGCAGACCGTTTTCTATTGTGATCCGCCTTATCTGCACTCGACGCGGGGCGACAGTAGCGCCTATGAATTCGAGATGGATGATCAAGAGCATATGGACCTTGCCGCCGCCCTGGGGCGCTGCAAAGGCAAGGTTGCCGTTTCTGGCTATCGCCACCCGCTTATGGACAAGCTCTACACTGGTTGGCGCCGTTTCGATGCCCCGCCGAAGCAATGCCATTCAATTAAGAAGACGCGCCAGGAATGCCTTTGGATGAGCTACTGACGGCCCATGGCGCGTCAGATTGACTCGAAAGTCGCCGTTGAATTGCTCGCTGCAACGTTCGCGGCGGCAGAGGAAGACTTCAACGCAAAGGCAGTGATCGGGCTTCCGAAGAAGATTGTTGAAGTAACCGAGCGTCTGTTTGCATCAGAAACACAGGCATATCGCGAAGCCCTAATCGGGTGCGCAGTTGCTCGGATTTTGGATCCGCAAATTGATATTCGGCTGCCCGCGACGAGGCACGGAGACAACTCATTCAGCGGTCGGGGTCTCGCGGATAGAGTGATATCGCCGTTCATGCGCAAGCGCGCGGTTCCAATCTCCGCGGGTCCGTATTTATCCTCTTTGCGCGGTGGCGCCCGGTTCATGCCGGGTGGCGAGCCGAGGATTCAGCGTGACCAGGGCGGATTTGATGCACTGGTCTCCGTTATCGATTTTCTTCGAGAGTTAGACGCGGGTGCGGCAAATGACTACCTTCGTTTCCTTCTCCGGCGCTTTGTTCAGCTTCGCGAAACAGGAAAGATTGATCTTAGGAAGATAGCGAAACCCAATTTTGAGCAGCTTGGGCTGCTCATCGACGGTTTGCTGAAGGTCAAGAGTGGCGGGCGTATCGCGGCCCTGCTCGGCACGGCCATGTTCATCACTCTCAGCGAATGTCACACCCTTGGATGGACAGTGGAGTTTCAAGGCATCAATGTTGCGGACAAGGCGGCTGGCGCCATAGGCGACATTACGATCAAGAAGGGCGAGAAGATCGTTCTTGGTGTTGAGGTGACGGAACGGCCCGTTGAGCCTAGCCGCGTTACCCTCATTTTCGAGCAGAAAGTTTCCCCGACGGGCCTCGAGGACTACCTGTTTCTGACGACAGCAAAGCCCGAAGACGGGGCCTTAACAGCCGCTCGCGGCTATACCGCGGTCGGGCACGAGATGAACTTCGTCTCCCTACGGGAATGGCTCGTACACAACCTGGCGACCATTGGGCCAGTATGCCGCGTCCTATTCCAAGCAAAAATGATTGAGCTCTTGAGCGCGCCAGGATCAGCCGCCGACCTCAAGGTTGCTTGGAACGAGTGCATGGACGCCGCTATCCACGCAAAGGGTGAGACGGCTACATAGTTCCGGTTCAAACGCTGCATGAAATAAGGGACGCCTCCCTCGGCCTCATCGTGAAGCCAAAATTTGCGCGCTATGGGCTGGGGCCCCCGATGAGAAAGTTCCGAGCACGGCGTCCGCCGCGTCAACCAACCCCCTTGAATTTGCCCGCGGTTTCGCGCTATTCCCGCGCGCGCATGTCGGCACCCTTGGAGGCCGGCATTTTTCTTTGGATATCAGGAGTTTCTCATGAGCGCTGAGCTGCTCGTGCTCAAGGCCGAGCGGCGCGACCGGGCCGGTAAGGGGGCCGCCCGGGCCACGCGTCGCGCGGGCGTCGTCCCGGCCGTCATCTACGGCAACAAGGAAGCGCCCGAACTCATCACGCTCGAACCCAAGCCGCTCGAAGCCGCGATCCGGAAGCGCGGCTTCTACAGCACGGTCTTGGCGGTCGAGCTCAACGGCAAGAAGCAGAACGTGCTGCCGCGCGACGTGCAGCTTCATCCCGTCACCGACCGGCCGATCCACGCCGATTTCCAGCGCGTCGACGCCAAGTCGAACGTGCGCGTGTGGGTGCCGGTGCGCTTCGTCAAGCACGACGAGAGCCCGGGCATCAAGCGCGGCGGCGTGCTCAACATCGTGCGCCGCGAGATCGAGTTCGCCTGCCCAGTGAGCGCGATCCCGCGCGAGATCGTGGTCGATCTCACCGGCCTCGAGATCAACGACTCGGCGCACATCAGCATGGTGAAGCTGCCGCCGGGCGTGCGCCCGACGATCACGGGCCGCGATTTCACGATCTGCTCGATTGCGCCGCCGACGGCGCGCGTCGAGGAAGCGCGCGCTGCGGCCGCCGCCGCCGCCGCCGCCGCCGCCGCCGCGCTCGCCGGCGAACTGCCGCCGCCCGCCGAGGGCGAGCCCGGCGCACCCGCGGCACCTGGAGCGCCCGGCGCACCCGGTGCCCCGGCGGCGCCCGGCGCCCCCGCGGCCGGAGCCGCTCCCGCGGCCGGCGACAAGAAGGCGCCGGTCGGCGGCGGGCCCACCAGGCCCGCGCCCGGCGCCGAGAAGAAGCCGGCCGGCAAGGGCTGAAGCTCGGACTAAGCGGCGATGCTCGTCCTGGCCGGCCTCGGCAATCCCGGAGCCGGCTATGCCGGCCATCGCCACAACATGGGCTTCATGGCGGCGGACGCGATTGCGTCGCTCTATCGCTTTGCCGCCTGGCGCAAGAAGTTCCAGGGCCAGCTCGCCGAAGGCGAGATCGCGGGCGCGCGCATCCTGCTCCTGAAGCCGATGACCTACATGAATCTCTCGGGGCAGTGCGTCGCGGCGACGCTCGGCTTCTACAAGCTCGAACTCGCAGCGCTCACCGTGCTCCACGACGAGCTCGATCTCATGCTCGGGCGCGTGAAGGTGAAGATGGGCGGCGGTCACGGCGGCCACAACGGCGTGCGCGATATCACGGCGCATCTCGGGCCCGACTTCCGCCGCGTGCGTCTCGGCGTCGGGCACCCGGGCGAGAAGGATCTCGTGCACAACCACGTGCTGCAGGATTTCGCCAAGGCCGAGCGGGAGCTTGCGGGGAAGGTGATCGACGCGGTGGCGGCCGAAGCGCCGCGCCTCGTCGCCGGCGACGACGGCGGCTTCATGAGCCGCGTCGCTTACCTCTTGGCGCCGCCCAAGCCCAAGAAAGAAAAGCCGCCGGCCCAGACCGCACGCGCGGACGAGAAGAAAGAATGAAAACCACAGAGGACACAGAGAACACGGAGAAGAACGTGAATGCGCTCCAGCGGCGCGCAGAAAGCATTCCTCTGTGTCCTGCGTGCCCTCTGTGGTTCAAATCTTCCACGAGCACACGCACCATCTTGTGCAGCTTGCAATAACATGGGCTTCCAATGCGGCATCGTCGGTTTGCCCAATGTCGGCAAGTCGACCCTGTTCAACGCGCTGACCGCGACCCAGGCGGCGGAGGCGTCGAACTATCCGTTCTGCACGATCGAGCCCAATGTCGGCCGCGTCTCGGTGCCCGACGAGCGGCTCGGCAAGGTCGCGGCGCTCGCGAAATCGGCGCGCGCGATCCCGACCCAGCTGGAATTCGTCGACATCGCCGGCCTCGTGCGCGGCGCCTCCAAGGGCGAGGGCCTCGGCAATCAGTTCCTCGCCAACATCCGCGAGGTCGATGCGGTGGCGCACGTCGTGCGCTGCTTCGAGAGCGCCGACATCATACATGTCGAGGGCAGCGTCGATCCCGTCCGCGACATCGAGACGATCGAGACCGAGCTGATGCTGGCCGATCTCGAGAACCTCGAGAAGCGCGCCGACAAGGCCGAGAAGCAGGCCAGGACCGGCGACAAGGAGGCGCTGGCGCTGATGAAGGTGATGGGCCCGGCGCTCGCCGCGCTGCGCGAGGGCAGGCCGGCGCGCACGGCGGCGGCCCCGGCGGGACTCGCCCGCGAATACCGCCAGCTCCAGCTGCTTACCGCCAAGCCGCTCATGCACGTCTGCAACGTCGAGGAGCGCGCGGCGGCCTCCGGCAATGCGCACTCGGATCGGGTGCTGGCGCGCGCCGCGGCGGAGAGCACCGAGGCCGTCGTCATCTCGGCCGCGATCGAGGCCGAGATCGCACAGCTCGCCGACCCCGAGGAGAAACGCGCGTTCCTGGAATCGCTCGGCCTCGACGAGCCGGGCCTCAACAAGATCATCCGTGCCGGCTATCGCCTGTTGGGCCTCATCACCTTCTTCACCGCCGGCCCCAAGGACACGCGCGCCTGGACCGTCGCCGCCGGCGCCAAGGCGCCGCAGGCGGCCGGCGCCGTCCACACCGATTTCGAGCGCGGCTTCATCCGCGCCGAGACCATCGCCTACGACGACTTCGTCGCCTGCGGCGGCGAGCAGGGCGCCCGTGACGCCGGCCGCATGCGCGCCGAAGGCAAGGACTACGTCGTCAAGGACGGCGACGTGCTGCTGTTCCGGTTCAACACGTAGCCACCCAATAAAATCAGGCGGTTAGAGCCTCTTTTGGCCTGAGGCACCCCCTGGTGCAGTGAACTCTAGGCGAACGCATGGCCGCATGTGTGACCTCCCAATCACAAGACTCTACGCTGGCGGCGCATTCGTGGCGGTAGTGCTCTTTGCCTCAGATGAGCCGGTCGAATGTACGGCCTCCAGGCGAGACAAACGCTCAATGACCCCGCCTAGGCCCAGCGCGAGCAAGCCGAAGTAGACCCCGGAGACGAACGACGAGACGGCGAGTATCGTCAGCAGATCCCCCGACAGGGATGAGCCCGAAACGCACTTTGGGCTAAGCCGGTCAGTGCGACATGCGTAATCGCGGGTGATACGATCTAACGCCGACTCTTGCAACGACAGGAAGTATACGGCCGCGCCGATACCGGCCAGGATGAGAAGCGCGCCCAAGCTTCTTAGCAGTGGCGTCATTGAAGTCCCCCTCTCAGTTGCTCTCGATCTCCCTTCACTCGCGTTCCGCGAGTAAGCCGTCGACCATAACAGAGGACGTCCCTGCCACCAATTCCGCGAATCCCGTGTCGCGTAGTACGGTCAGGCTGACCCGCTGCCACTGGCCAGTTCCTCGACCGCCTTGGCGATCCGAAGCCACACTACGCGCCGAGTCATGGCCCCCTCGGTGACCTTAGCGGCAGCTAACTCTTAATCAGCGGGTCGCAGGTTCGAGTCCTGCATCGCCCACCATCCTGATCCTGTAAATACAGCACTTCTTGGGCGCCGCGGGTTCGCGGCCCGTTCGCGCGTCTCTCGCGAACCGTTTTGCGAACCGTGCCGATTGCGCCCCCGCGAGCCCGGAGGCGCCCTCGACGCTGAGATCATCGTGGCACGTTGCGATGCCGCCGCGAGGCTACTAAAAGCGCCTGCTCGAATCGCTACAGCGCTTTCGAACCCACACATCCAGGATGGACATCATGCTGACACCACTTGAGCAGTGGTATTGCGACAATTGCGGCGAGGTAATTCAGTCCGCGAGAGAAGGCTATTTGGAGTGGCTCAACGATGGGAAGGCGCACTCGTTCAAGATCGTGCATCACGCACCTGCCTCGCCGCGTCGGCCGGGCGGGGGAGATTGCTATCACTACACGCGCCATCGCCATCGACGAGATATCAATCTGGATAGCTTCGTTGGTCCGGCGGGGATGGCGCGCCTCCTAAGCTTTCTCGACGTAGGGCCTATACACGACCCCGACGCGGAGCACTCGCCTCAGGTGCAAAACATGAGAGAGTTCGCGGAGCTCATGCGGCGCCTTACAATCCCTTACTATGAGGAGGCTCTGCGCTATTGGAGTCGCGCCGATGCGGATGACTATTTCGGCGGGGCAAACGAAGTCTGGATTTACCTGCCTGACACCCTCAGGACGCTGATTGAGCGATACGGGGAGGAGGATGAGGACTGATTCTCCAGCTAGCCGGGGGCGCTAGGCGCGCATCCCTATGATTTACCTAACAAAGCCGTGAAGAGCCCCCACTGGTTGGGGGCTCCTCTTTTTGTTCATGGGGCATCTTGACGCGAGCCGGGTCGATTACTACCTGCACGAGTCCCGGAACTGAGGCCGGGAATGGGGCGGATTTGGCCGCTGTCTTCATCTCGTACTCGCACAAGGATGACGCGCTGCGAAACCAGCTCGACGTTCACCTTGCCATGCTCAAGCGCGAGGGCGCGGGCGATGTCTGGCACGATCACCGCATCGTCCCCGGCGACGATATCGACGCCGAGATCGAGGAGGCGCTTGAGCGCAGCGACGTAATCCTTCTGCTCTGCAGCCCCGATTTCCTCCACTCCGGTTACTGCTACGATCGCGAAGCCCAGCGCGCGATGGAGCGGCACGCCGAGGGCTCGGCGCGGGTGCTGCCCGTGATCTTGCGCGACTGCGAGTGGCGGCGCGCGCCCTTCGGGAAGCTCAAGGCCACGCCGCCCGACGGCAAGCCGGTTGTGAAGTGGCCCGATCTCGACGAGGTGCTGAAGCGCGTCGTCGAGGACATCCGCGCCGCCATCGAGGCCTCGCCCGGGGCGCGCCCGAGGGCCGCCGCGGCGCCAGCAAGGGCACGCGCGACGAGGGCGGGCCTCCCGCGCTCCGCCAATCTTCGCGTGCGCCAGGAGTTCACCGACGCCGACAAGGACACGTTCCGGGACGAGGCGTTCGAGTTCATGGCGAGGTATTTCGAGGGCTCGCTGGATGAGCTTGCGAAGCGCAACCCGGGCATCAAGACGAAATTCAGGCGCATAGACGCCCGCAGTTTCACCGCCGTGGTTTACCGGGGTGGAGAAGCCGTGTCGCGCTGCCGAATTGCGCTCGGCGGCGGATACGATGGGAACGGCATCACCTACTCGTCATCGGATAGCGCGCACGACAACAGCTTCAACGCGAGCCTCACCGTCGAGGAGGGCGAGCAGATGCTCCACCTCGCCCCGCTCTTCGGAGGCCACTGGGACGAGAAACCGCGCCTCACCCACGAGGGCGCGGCAGAGCACTACTGGGAGATGCTGATCGAACGCCTGCAACGCTGACCGGAAAGGAGATCTTCATGGTCAAGGCACGGTTCCACTGCCTCAACTGCGGCCACGACTTCGAGACCGAGGTATTCGAGGAGGGCGAGGCGCAGCGGCGCAAGCTGCCGTCAGCGCCGGTCCACTGCCCCAAGTGCAAGCGGTGCGATCTCCGCGAGGAGCGCGTGAACCTCCGCGCCGCCTAAAGGGCGCGCGGTCGCGCCTCGTTACTTGACCTTGGTGCATCCATCGACGACCCGCAGCATGGCGTCGATGAAACCGCACACGCGGATGGCGTCCTCGCGCGTGAATGTCGCGGTGATGTGGTGATGCGTCTTGTTTCGGAATGACGCGAAGATGCCGCGAAGCATTTGCGTATAGCCTCGCTGCTCGTCGCGCTCGCCGCCAGGCACAAGAAGGACGGTAATGTCCGGATCCTCCTTGAAGGCGTAGTTGACGAGGTCTTCCCCGACCATGCGTCTCGGCGGTTGAGCTTTGCCTCTTATTCGATCTTCGAGGACTAGCGTTGCCTGATTGATCGCGATGTCGAACGGACCTCGGCCTGCGAGCACGGGCGCCGTGCGCATCTGTAGCTGACCATCCTGAATGAGATACTTGATGGCGGCCCGGAGATTGGCGGCGGGGCTGGTTCGCGCAGCTCTCGCGCGGCCCGCCGCCCGCCTCGACGGTCCCGCGATGTTGCGAGCGAGCGGGGCTATAGCGGCGGGTATAGCCTGCCGTATCTCTGCTTGCGTGGAAGCGTCTAGACCGGCCTGGTATCTCGCGGTTCCGATGCCGTGGTCCCGGGCGACGAGGACGAGCGCTGCCGGCGACGAGATGCCGAGGCGCTGCGCGCGGGCGTAGACTAACTTGTTTACCGACACGGTATCCTTGCCAAGCTTCTTGGCCAGCTTCGCCATGATCCTCGCGTCTAGGCGACGCGCGCCCATCGGATCAGCCTCGCCGGTGCGGCGCGACCAGCGTGCGAACGCTGGTGACGGGCGCGCCGATGATCTGCGCGACATCCTTCGCGTTCAGCCCCATGTCGGCGAGATAGCGCGCGACATCGCCGACGCCCCGCTTGCCCCGACTCCTCTTGCCGAACGTCGTCTCGCCCGCGAGCTGGCGCAGCGCCAGCGCGATGAGCACGTTGAGCTTCATCGAGATCGCCTCGGCCTGTGCCTCGGTCATCGCTCGCCCTTCGCCTTCTTGAGCAGCTTCACGATGCGGTTGACCCGCCCGATGTCCACGCCGACGATCTGACGAATTTGGAGCTGCGGCACTCCCGCGAGCCCGAGCTGGGCGATGAACATGTCGCGGAGGATGTCCTCCGCCTTCGGCTTCTCCTTTGCCATCTGATCTACCGTTTCCGCTTTCGGATGCCCGAGAGCTCCTTGCTGATGTAGTTGGGTGAGCGGCCCAGGGTCTGCGCGATCTCGGCGGGCCGCATGCCGAGCTCGTCGAGCACCTCGATCTGCTGCTTGAGGGTGGGCGTCTCGTCGCTCTTGCCGCGCAGCAACAGCGCGACGATTACCCTCAGCAGGCGGTTCGTTGATGCAAGGTCTGCCGTATCCATCTTTTCTGCCAGAAATGATTGTGCGCGGCGTGGAAGGTAGGAGTGGCTCCGAGGTAAGTCAACCGCTCCGAAATATCCCCACAATCCCCGGAAATCACACATTCTGTGAATAATATCGTCTTACCTATTCGTGTGTCAGTCTGAACGCGAATGGCGGCGCAATTCGCGCGCTGGAAGGTATACAACCTATGGACTACTTGCCTAAATGTTCTTAGAAATGAACCGTGTCGTGCGCCCAAAAGCACAGGGCGCCGCCCCTCGCGGAGCCGCGCCCCTGCTGGCGGGCGTAGGCGGCAGGCAGAGCGAACCTAGGAGGCGCGGGATCCGAAACGCGCCAGGCGCGGTGCGAGTGATGCCCTCTGCCACGCGCGGCGTCGTTTCGCGCGGCGGACGACGCGTCCATTGCAACAAAGCGTTGGCGGACTCGATCACGAACTCAATGGTCACGTGACGCGCCCTGCGATTTCAGGCCGTTGGGCCGTGCTCGCCATCGTTGGCAACATCCTAGGCAACGGCCCCGTCACTAGTGCGTGCGGGCGAGCGGCACAGCTGACGCAGCATCCAGTTCAGCTGCTCGACCGCCTTTTCAACGCGCGTCCAGTTCGCGGTTTTGACGGTGGTCCGCACGAGCGAGCGCCGATAAACCTCCACGGCTTCGGCGTATGTCAGCGAGCCCCGCCGGTACAATGCTTCGGCCAGCGCCATGATCTCGGGCCAGAAATCCCAGATAAGAAACTGGGTGCGTTCGATAAGGTCCTCGCGAACCGCTTTGCTGTGGGCCTCCAGGCGCTGCTGCGCATTTCGCTTCCGGCGAAAGCGCTGAAAGTAATCCGCAGCCTCGATGTATTTGAGGCAATTGTCAGCCTTTTCGAAATCCTCCCCGCCTCCATCGGGGAAGATCGGGCCAAAGCCACGGCGCAGATAGCGGGCTGCAGCGAACGACCCCGCGTATGCGATGATCACGCTGAGCTCGTGAAGCGACCGGTAGGTGATGCGCTTTCCTCGCTTCGCGAGCCGTTGCTTTTGCTCGAGAGGTGAGAGGCCCGACACGCAGCCCGTTTCTTCGGGCGGTCGCGGTCCGCGCATCTTCGCGCGCGTGTGAACATAGACGCGGATAAAGCCGAGCCCATGGGCCAAATGCGCGACTGCATGAGCTGCCTCATGAACGCAGGTGGACATGTCGGGCTTGTTGGGATAGCGGCGTTTCATAGCGCGCCAGCGCGCCGCCTCAGCCTCATCGTCCCCAGCTTCTTGATCGCCGCAGGCGCAGCGGCGATGGGAAATGAGATTCCTTTGTTCGAAGGCGCCCATTCCTCGTCGTTCGTGCGATAGACCTCGCGGATATGCAGATACGCGCGGCCTTTGTATTCGTTGGTAAAGGCCCATACCTGCAGGTGCTTGCTCTTTTCGGCCAACACCATGGCGTCCTCGGCGTCGAAACCTTTGGCGAGCTCTACGGTCTTTCCGTTCTTCATATTCGACAATCCCTTTCTGATTGGATTGCCGTCCATTGCACAGGTGCGCCGAGCGCGCCAGAGGGGCTGCTACTTCCCGGTGCTTCCTGGTGCTTCCTGCTTCTGAGATAAATTTTCGTGATGCGGCGCTTTGGTCGCTGCGCACTCATTTCTTGCCGATTGCGCGGCTGAGGAGCTTGGGCGCGTCGGCACCTATGGCGCCGCTGACCTCGACAAACTCTCCCACATCAAGACGTCTTTCGCCCGACTCAATCTTTGAGACGAACGACTGAGGTCGTCCGAGCCGCTTAGCTAGATCGACTTGGCGAATACCCGCGTCTTGCCGCGCCTGGATCAAGAGACGGCGAAGCCGTATGTAAACCTCGGTGAATTTTGCTTTGGCCATCCAGGCTGCCGGGCGAAGGAACGCCGCGAGCCTGAATTCCACTTTAGTATATCCAAAATCAGGATATGCTCCTTGAGGGCTGTGCAGGGGAATTGTATATGAGAAAAGTCTGGGTCCGACTCGCACTAGTCGGAGGTCTTGCGCTCAGTAACATTTGCCAAGCAGCTGCGGACGACCGCGCCGATACTTTGAAGGCGCTGATTAGGGCCAAGGCCGGCATCGAAACAGGCGTTACAGCTTCTGAGTTCGCCGTGATGGTCCGCCAAATCGATGAGCAGGTGCAGCTTGCGCGCGCCACAAAATCCCGGGACCTCACACAGGCCCAACTCGAGGCGACTGCTGCAGCTTCCGAACACCTCAAGCGGGTGTTGACGCTATGGAGCTATTTACTCACGGCGCGGCAATGCTTTGTCCAGGGCGAATACTCCATCTCTGACCCATCCTGTCAGAAGGAGCTGATTTACCGCCTCGGCCTTGTGGATTTGAAGCTCGACGAGACCATCGATGCTAAGGCAGCCGCTGTGACAATGAAGTCCATCATGGGTCCGGCATTTGAGAAAGCTCACCAGCGCGTCTCCTCAGTTATCGGATTACTTGCCGCACGCTGACCGACCCAAGTCCCTCATCTACCGTTCGCCGCTGATGGTTTTAGTGCCATCAGTACACGCTCCGGTTGTGGTAATATTGGCCGCAACATGGAGAACGCCGATGGACACGCTCAATACCCTCCGAACTCGCCGGGATGAGATCGACGCGGCCATTGCCGCCAACGCGCAAGCACGTGGCCCTCTAGCCTTCGACGCCTTGACCGCCGACAACGCGAAGGCGCGCCGCGACCTCGACAAGAACGCCGCCACGACCGACGAGCTTCGGCGCGAGCGCGAAAGCGTCGAGGCGGCAATCACCGAAGCCGAAGCACGAGCCACCGCCGCGCGGGTCGCATCCGAGAAGGCGGAAGCCGAACGGCGCCTGCGCGAACTGCGTGCCTGGGCCAAGCAGCGTGTCGCCGCCGCTGCTGCGGTCGATGTGGCGCTTAAGGCCTTAGCCGAGGCGCACACTCAATACCGCTCGGTCGACGGCCCAAACCTCAGCCAGCGCAAGGCCCGGCACGTCGATGCGCTTGAGCTGCAAGCCGCGATCAAGTTCTATTCTTTGCATCTGCTCCATGACCTGGACATCCGCGCAGTCGGCCACCCGGAGCCGCTGGAAGCGGCCGAGCGCCGGGGCTGGCTCCACCTGCTCGAGGAGGACGCCCAATGCCTCGCCGCCTGACAAACATCCAACTCCGCGAAGTCTCGCTGGTAGACCGCCCCGCGTCCCCAGGCGCACGCGTCCTCTTCTACAAGCGCAACGAGGCTTTCCGTCCCTGCAGCGGCTGCATCAGCCACGGGGCCTGCACCAAGGCCGACAAATGCGCCGCGAAAACTTCACCCGCATCGAAAGGTGACTCAATGAACGTGCCCAAGAGCTTCATCGCCGACCAGGTCGCGGCCATCGCCGGCAGCAAGTCGCCACAGGCCATTTCGAAAGTGTGGCAGGACCGGCCCGATTTATACGACGCTTATCTGGCCGCGAAGAACGACACGCCGCGCACACCGGCCCGCACCACGATCGCCAAGAGCGCGGCGGAGTACCGCGTGGACGAACTCGCCGCCGAAATCCGCAAGAGCGATCCGAGCATCTCGCGGGAGCAAGCGGTGGCGCGCGCCTGGGCGCAGAACCCGGACGAGTACGAAAAGTATCTCAACCGATAGAGTCGGCTTCGGCATTGAGCCGACTCGGGGGTCGCCGGGGTTAAGTTTCCGGCCGGCGGCCCCCTTCTCTCGGTCGCCCCCGCGGTCATTTTCGCGGCGACTTTGAATCAACATCCTGAAATCGCCGGGAGGGTACATGTCCCTTTCAAATGAGACCGCGTATCGGCCCCGCAGCCAGGCCGGGCTCCTCGCGTCGGAGCTGGGCGTCCACCCCAAAGCGCTGCGCCAGCGCCTACGGCGCCTGCTCGGCTCGCGGCGCCTCCCCCTGGGCCATACACCCTGCAAGCCGTGGGCGTTCTCCGAGGCCGAATTGACGGCGATCAAGGCCGCGTTCTCGAAGTAGCGTCTTTATTGGGCCGGGTGGACTGGCTCGGGCCGAGTTTTTTGGGGCGCCCGGCCCAAGAGTTTTGCAGCGTATATGGGGCTCGGGGAGGTGTTGGGCCGGGTGGGCCGGGTTTTTGGGGTACTCCCTTTTTAAAAAAGAGAAGTCACCGAGTTTCTCTTTTTTTATTTGACTTGAATTTTTGAATACCAACCCGGCCCAAACATCGATTTGATGCCCATTTTGTAAGGAAAACTCTTGGGCCGGGTTGTGTTACGAACCCGGCCCAGACCCGGCCCAAAACTGCGTGTCGGCCCAGCAAATGCCGGGGAAAAAGCGGCGTCCGCCAACCCGGCCCAGCCTCTACGTGCCCAACCATTCGTCAATTTCGCCCCAGGCGACCGGCTTTCCCCCGAGGATTCTCTGCTCGAAGCGCCGCCGCGCCTCGCGCAAGCGCGGCAACCACCGTCCGCGGTGCTTGTTCCTGCCCCATCGCTCACGGTTCGACGTCCCCTTTATCGCCAATTGGTCCAGCACCCTGCCGAGCGCGCTCTCATTCAGGCGCTTGTCGTGCGCAGCGTCGCATAGGAGCTTGCTCACGATGAAGACGCTGCCGTCGGGCTTGAGCCATTCCTCGCGCTGCGGATAGCGCGCGCCCGAGCTAAGCAATTCGTACACGGCGTACTCGGCAGGCCTCTGCTTGAGCGTGTGAAGAATCTGGTCCGTAAGCGCCGCTGTGTGGGGAAACTTGGTCACGTCGAAGCCGCCGAGGTCGCGCGCCTGTAGCATATGAAGGAGTGCCCCTGCGCCGCCATTCTTCATCTGCGCCGCGATCTTTTTGAAATAGGCAGTGTCGCGCATCCGCGCCCTGCCGACATCGAGGACGAAGAAGCGCCGCGCCTCGGTGCCAGCGGGCACGACCCATCCCGCGTTGCTGGCCATCATGATGTGCAATCGGTTGCTGGCCGAATACGCGCCGATGCCCTTGGGCTCGATCGTGAGGTCGGGCTCGGTGATCATCCGCTTGAGCGCGCCCTCGCCCTGGCGATCGCCCGCCCACATCGCCTCATCTGCGAACAGCAGCGTGCAGTCCTCGAGGTGAGCGTTGAAGTTGCCGGTGAGGTGCCTCGCATCGGACACGGTGAGGAAATGGCGCCCGAAAAGCGACCCGAATGTCCGTACGAAAAAGCTCTTGCCCGTGCCTTCCGCACCGCGCAGCACTACCGCGACCTTGCCTTGCTCCCAAGGCCGCTGAACTGCGAGCGCCATCCAGTTGAGCAGGTACTCGTAGCACTCGGCGTCGCCGCCGCAGATGTTGTCGCGGATATGGGCGAGGAATAGGCGGCAATCGCCCGGCTTCGGTTCGACCGCCCACCCGCGCCAGAGGTTATAGACCTCGGGCCGCGTCTCCTTGCCGGGCAGAAACTCCATGCGCTCGTACTGTTGGCGCTGGGGGTGGTGGAGCCACCAACTGCCCAACGTGTCGTCGTTCACGGCCACATTGAGATAGCGGTGCACGACGGCCTGAAACAACTGCAAGCTCACCGGGGCGCGTCTGCTATCGTCCACGCCATAGCCGAAATCAATGACGACCGTTTTGCCCCCGACATTGCCGATCACGGCGTGACGCTCGTTCATCTGGGCAAGCAGCCGCGCCTCTTCGTCCGTAGGCGCTGCGATTTTCGCGTGCGCTCTCTCGATTTCGCCCTTCACGTACTTCTTCCAATCGCGCTTATCGAGTACTCCGTCCGAAATTCCGAACTTCTTGCTCGTGATGATGGCGGCAATCATGGGATCGCTGACGCTGACCCGGATGAGGCCGGTGATCGCCGCGAAGTGCGCTTCGGAGCGCGACTTGTAGTTTCGTTCGGGGTCGTCGCCGGTCTCGATGAGACGCCGGAGCCGCGTATGCCGCGGGCCTTTTAGAGCCAGGATGTCCTTGATGCTCTCGACGGAGGGGATGTCGTCGAAGTCGATGTCGACCGCGCGCGCCGTGGCCGCAGTATCGATCGGCAGGTCACTGAGGTCATACACGCACCCCTTGTGCCATTCGACAACCGTAGCGAGAGCGCGCAGGCGCCCCTTGGCTCGCTTTTTCGCGTCGGGCCAATTGATCGTGCCCGGGACGCGCATGATGCGGTCGCAGTTCCAGCAATTGTCGCCGCCGAGCTGCGCGGCCAGCCTCTTTGTGCGGCGCTCGAACTCTCCGCGCGCCTCCGGTGTGTCCAGGGGCGCGGCGGTGGCGAGCTTCCAATACCCCTGATAGCCGCCGCCCGAGTCGATGATGCCGGTGGGTGCTGGTTTGAAGTTGCGGAGCTTATCGAGGATGCGGCGCCGCTCCGCGATGAATTCGCCCGCACCGGGATCGACATCGACCCAAGCGAACGACGACGACTCGCAATCTTCCTTGACCGCCTTCTTGTCGAGCAGGGCGCGCGGCTGCGCCACCATGAAATAGATGTTTTTGCGGGCGGCGTTGTTGTCCCTGATCCACTTCTTGGCGAAGGGAGCTGCCAGCGCCTCGAAGGTGCGCGCCTCGATTTGACCGTCTTGGTAAGCGCATAGCGCCCACCAGCCGTCCGCCGCCACCAGGCGGAGAAAGTCAATTGCGGTGTCCGGATCGGCGACGGGGCGCGACGGGACGCCGGCGAAGTTCACTTGAACGGAAGTCATGACCACACCATCGCTTGGATTTCTTCACTGGACAGGGGCGACTCCAAGATGCCAACCGCGAGATCGAAGTTCTGCCAGTGGCCTTCGAGCGTCTCGTCGCCTTTCTTGATTGCAAAGGGGGCGCGCACGATGCCGTCCTTGCGATTGATGACTAGTACGCCACGGAACCAACCCTTGCGTCGTCGAATACGCCGCCACTTGAACTCGCCCGGAAAGGCGCGGCGGCAGCGCAAGGGAGGGTGTTTGGGATGCCTCGCGAAAAACCTTCGGTCTGCTTCTTGGAATTTCGCGGAATTAGCATCATCGACGCGCGGATCGCGTCGCGATAGGGTAGACATGTTCAGCATTCCTCTGGTTGGGGCTTGTTGGGCTTAGGTCTTCGTTTCGGCGTCGCGCACAGTGCCCGTGTGCGACGCCATTTTTTTCGAGTTCATCGAGCGCGGCCTGCAGCGCCGCCGCGCGGTCAGCTTCGAGGTGATCGCGGCGCAGAGTTACGAGGGTCGTGAAGATCCCGGTGCCGACTCGTATTGCGAGCACGTTGTAGGTGAGTTCTTTCGCCAGCCGTCCCGGGCGGCGCCGGAACTCGTAAGGGAGCAGCTCGCGAAAGTGGTGTCGCGCTTCCGGGTGCTCGTTGAAAGAGAGGACATCGGCAAGATGGGCCGCGCGTCTCGCCCTGCGGCGCTGCGCACGCGTTGGCATGGCGCCGTTCCTAGACGGGCTTTGCCGTTAGCGTCGCAGGGTCCCACTTGTGCTTAGCCTTGAGCACGCGCTCACGCCATTGCTCCAGCTCGGAGCGATGCCAACGCTTACAGCGCGCGCTTAGAAAAACGCCGGGAGGAAACTCGCCCTTGCGAATTAGCCGATACAGACTCGTGCGGCCTCGAACGATGCCGAGCGCAATGATGTCATCGACTGTGAAAAATTCTTTGAGGCGACGGCGTTCCAGTTCGTCGGCGGTGGTTAGGTCGAGGTTGATAGGCTTTGATTTGCGTGGCGTCATACTCAGGGACTCCAAGAATGCGCACGACGCGAGTGCGTCGAACGTTTGTGATTGGATGTCCCGAAATGGCGCTATGGGGGCAGCGTTTAGTTCCGCATGCGGAACGCCCTTGTTGGGGCCCTGCCCAGGTCAATTCGGACGCTCGATATTTACCGCCTCTATGCCATCGACTCAATGGGGAAAGACCTGGAACTCATTTGCAGAAAAAGTAGAGCGTGCCGGCGCCGCTCTGTGCTCCGCCCCCGGCACTTACCCCCTGGGAGCGGCCCAAACGCCGTATACGAGCGGCCCCTGCACGCTCAGCGGCGCTTAGCGGCGCGCCTTGGGCGCCTCTTTACGCCGCCGCCTGGGTACGAGGGCGCTGCCTCATGGCCGACGTGCCCCCAACCGGGTGAAATCAAAAGACGAAGGCAAATCAAAAAGGCACGTAGTCCCGATACTCGCGCCGTGCGCCTACTTCGCTTTTTTGTGCCGTTTGCGCCTCGACGCCTTATGCGTCTTGCCGTCCCACGGAGCGGGCGGGGGCAGCGGCTTGCTCAGGTCGAGCCAGCCGATGAAGCCGCCATCGTTGTCGTACAGCCGCATGCGCTTCGGCTTCTTGCGCTTCATTGCTTTCAGCCTTTCGATGGTCGCGCCCAGCTGGCGGGCGAATCCTTGGTCCCGGAGTGACATCGTTTTAACCACCTATGATTGTAGTGCGGGGCGCGCGAGGCCCGTTATGGCGGGCATGGGCCTAGCTCGCCGCGCGGAACTGCACGACCTCGGCGGACTGGCCCGACACAATGCGCGCGATCAGCTCGGCGAGCGCCGTCAGCGCCTCGGCCTTCTCCTTCTCGTACGTGTGCCGGTCATAGACGCGCTCGACTCCGCGGATGAGGTGGCCGAGAACGCGCTCGGCGTGGTCGGGCCGCACACCGGCACGCGCCATGAGGGAGCGCGCCGTGCGCCGCAGATCGTGCAGAGTCCAGTTGGGCAACTCGGCCTCATCCCCTTTCGCCTTGCGCAAGTGTGCAAGCATCCGCTCGTCGAGGTCGCTTTTCGATCTGGCATATCCCCGGAAGGGGAGGTCGCCCAGAACCGAGAAGATGAAATCGCTGTGCTTGGGCACGTCGGCGAGGATCGCCTGCACCGCCTCGGAAAGCGGCACCCTCTGCTCTACGCCGGTCTTGTAACGCTCCGGGGGAACGACCAATACGCCGTCCTTGATCTCGCCCCAGAGTGCCTCTCCGATTTCGAGCCGCCGCTGCCCGGTGAGCAAGAGGACCCGTACGATCTTGCCGAATACGCGGGGCTTCGCTTCGTCGCACGCCACCCACAAGGCCCGGAGTTCGTCGTCATTCAGAATGCGGGCGCGCGCTTTGTTGCGATAGGTCTCCATGCCCTTGATGATCGGCGAGGTGAAACCGTCGTCGCGGAGTGCGTACCAATTGAAAAAGCGCCGCATGATCGACAGCACACCGCGCCGCGACGCAGGGCCGCGCTCTTTCTCGATCTTGTCGAGAAGGTCCATTACATTGCGGCGGCGGACATCGCGCGGCGAGAGGTTGCCCCAGGCCGGCACAATGATGTCGTCGAATACCCGCTGGAGACGGGCGGCGCTCCGCAGCTCCGGGCTGACTTGCGCTAGGTAGAGGCGCGCCTGCGCCTTGAGGCCGCCCACGTCTTGCGCCTTTAGCGCCCGCTCGCGGCGTTCGGCGCGGCGCTTCTGCATGGGGTTAACGCCCGCGTCCATGTCCTCGAGCACGCGCCGGGCTTCCTCCCGCGCTCTTTCCAGCCGCATCCGCGCGGCGTTGCCGATGGTGATGCGTGTGGGGCGCCGCTCCCCCCGCACGCGTCTCATGACCACCCAAGCGCAGTGGCCTTTCTTGCTCACGCGGAGAACAAGGCCGCGCACCACGTCGTCCCAGTACCGCCGCCCCCATGCCTCGGAGTCCTTGGCGATGCGGGCGACTTCATCGACTCTGAGCCGTTTTCTCTTCATGACCCGCCTCACTTCGCCAGAGCCGACTTGATCTTGGCGACATCGGCGGCGGAAAAGACCCACCGCTCGCGCCCGCCGTGATCGAGCTTCTTATCTTTCGCCATGACGCGCAGATGTCGGCGCAAGACACGCGCGTCCATTTTGAGTTCGGCCGCGAGCTGCGCTGGCGTCGTGCCTGTCACCTCCTTCTTCGTCGCTGCTTTTTTGGTGGCGGTCTTCTTCGATTTGGGCTTCGCCTTGGTGGTGGCGCTTTCGGTCATGTTCCCCTCCCTTACTGCGCAGACTTGACGCGATAGACGAGGGCGGTGCCGCGCTTGCCGACGACCTCGAAGCGGCGCGAGAGGAAGTTGAACTCCCCGCCGACCGTTACGGGATTGAGGTGAGGCAGAGCCCCAATGATGTCGCGGCGCGTGAAGTCGCCGTTCAACGAGCCGATGACTTCCATCATCTGCTCGACGACCGTGCGGCGCCGAGTAAGTGTCGTTTCGACCATGGTCCTCTCCGTTGTTGAGTCCGTGGCAACGCCCGAGTGACCCCACGGGGCGTTACTTTGCGGGTCTTCGCGGGTCTTCGCGGAACTCAACTTAAGGATGCTGACCTCAAAACTCAAGTGAAATCAAATAGATATGGCACTTCTTGGCACTTCGTGGCATGATAAATTTCATATCGGTTCAGTGCGTAACTCTTGTTTGGCGCCTCACGCAGGCGCATATTAATTTTTGATCGAAAACTCGCTGGACCCGACGATGAACAAAGGTATCCGCGCCTCCATCAAGGGTGTTCGTCTGACCCCGCCCAAGAGTCCGGCAGAGCGCGAACGTGCATGGAAGCTTCTAGAGGCTTCGATGGATGCACTGGCGGCCGAGGCCAAGCGCAACGGGCTCACCGGCCGCAAACTGCAGCAGATCCTGCGCAAGATTGAGAAAGAGCGGAAGGCGAAGCGCCTCGCGCGCTGATGCCCGCGGTCGTTCTCGATACCAACGTGCTTGTTAGCGCAGCTATCAGGCCATACGGCCCTGCTCGCAAGGCCCTGCGGCTGGCGCAGCGCCGCTACGAACTCGCGTTTACGCGCGGGACGTCGGCCGAGCTGCGCGAGGTCCTGTTTCGATCCGAGTTCGACGATCGGCTCTCAAATCGCGAGCGTGCGCGGTTCCTGGAGCTGGTGCGCGACTATTCCGTCTTCTATCGCGTGAGGGAGGCGACGCCCTTCGCGCGCGACCCTGATGATGATGTGTTTCTCCAACTCGCTGTTGCCTGCAATGCCGTGGCGCTCGTGACCGGCGATCATGATCTCCTCGTGCTCGGCGAGTTCGCGGGCGTACCGATCCTGTCGCCGAGCCGCTTCCTTCGCGCCGAAAGATCGATTAGACGCGGGCGGCGAGAGAGGGGAGGGTGACATGGGCGAGACGATCAAGCTCACCGCCGACGACGGCTTCACGCTCGGCGCCTATCAGGCCAAGCCGGAAGGCAAGCCAAAAGGCTGCGTCATCGTCATCCAGGAGATATTCGGCGTGAACGCGCACATCCGGCGCGATGCGGACAAGTTCGCGCGGCTCGGCTACATGGCCGTGGCGCCCGCGGTCTTCGACCGCATCGAGACCGGCGTCGAGCTCGGCTACGACCAGGCCGGCATGGAGAAGGGCCGCGAGCTCGTCACGAAGCTCGGCCTCGACAACGCGCTGCGCGACATCCGCGCGACGGCCAACTATCTGCTCACCTTCGGCCCCGTCGGCGCCGTCGGCTATTGCTGGGGCGGCTCGGTCGCCTGGGCCTGCGCCACGCGGCTCGGCATTCCCGCCGTCGGCTACTACGGCGGACGCACGGCCCAGCTGATGCACGAGAGGCCGCAAGCGCCGGTGATGCTGCATTTCGGCGCCAAGGACGCGCACATTCCGATGAGCGACGTGACGAAGCTCCGCTATTCGCATCAGAGCGTGCCGGTCCATGTCTACGAGGCCGGCCATGGGTTCAACTGCGACGACCGGACCGGCTCCTACGACAAGGCCGCGGCCGATCTGGCGCTCCAGCGCACGCTCGAGTTCTTCAAGGCGCATCTCGTCTAGGACAATCAGAAGCTCAGCAGGAGAACCGCCATGGGTGAAATGATCACGTTGAGGGCGCCGGACGGCTTCACGCTTCCGGCCTACAAGGCGATGCCGTCGGGCACGCCCCGCGGCGCCATCGTCGTCAACATGGAGATTTTCGGCGTCAACGCGCACATCAAGCGCGACGCCGACAAGTTCGCGAAGCACGGCTATGCCGCAATCGCGCCGGCGCTCTTCGAGCGGCTCCAGCCCGGCCTCAACGCCGGCTATACGCCCGACGAGATCGCCAAGTGCCGGACGCTCATTCCGAGGGTGAACTGGGATAACACGGTCAGAGACCTCGAGGCGGCGGTGGCCGAAGCCCGGAAATACGGCAAGGTCGGCGATGTCGGCTATTGCTGGGGCGGCGCCGCGGCCTGGGTCTGCGCCGCCCGCGTCGGCGTGCCTTCGGTCTGCTACTACGGCGGCGGCACCACCGCGGCGCTCGCCGATCTGAAGCCCAAGGCCCCGGTGGAGATGCACTGTGGCGCCAAGGACCAGATGATCCCGCTCGACGGCGTCCGGAAGCTCCAGGCCGTCAATTGCGACGTGCCGATCTTCGTCTACGACGCCGATCACGGCTTCAACTGCGACGAGCGGCCGAGCTACAACAGGCAGGCCGCCGAGATCGCCCTCCAGCGCACGCTCGCGTTCTTCGCCCAGCACGTCGGATGAAGCTCATGCTGCGCCATTTCGCGGGCCTCGCCGTGCTCTCCGCTCTTGCCGCCGTCGCCTCCGCCGCGGCGGCGCAGACCTGCCTCAAGGCCGACGACAAGGCGGAAGCCGTCATCACCGGCAATCTCGCGACGGTGAACTTCATCCACCCTGGGCAACCGGTCGCGGCAGACGGCCTATGTCGTGAACCTCGCGCGCCCCCTGTGCGCCGACGTGACCGACATCGACGACAAGGTGCGCCGCGTCGCCAACATCCGCCGCGTCCAGCTCGCCGGCGATCTCGACGCCGCGAAGCTCCGGCAGCTCGTGGGCAAGCGGGTAAGCGCGCGCGGCACGCTGTTCGGCCAGCACACCGCCTACCACATCGCGCCGATCCTGGTATCGCTGAAGGCGCTCGACGCAGCCAAATAAATCGCCGCTTCCCCTCGAGGAGAGAGCGCGGTTCAGCCTACAGCCTCGCTCTCGCGCCGCGCGACTTCGATCCACTCGGCGTTGTGGCGGCGGACGTGGCGGGGCGCCAGCTCCGCGCCGTCGAGCACGTCCTTGAAGGCGCGCGCAGCACCCTCGTGATCGCCGAGCCGCTTCAGCAGCATGCCGTAGCGGGCACGGGCTTCGGCGCCGGGATAGTAGTCGGCGACGGCGCGATACGCTTGGCGCGCCTCCTCGAGCCGGCCGATGCTTTCAAGCGCCCGCGCGTAGAGCAGGTGCCCCTCGGCCGAGCGGAAATCGCGATTGTGCTCGGCCAGGGCTTCGAGCGTCGCGGCGGCGGCAGCGTGGTCGCCTTTCTCGAATTCGACACTCGCCAAGGCCAGCATGATCTTGGGCTCTTGCGCGAAAATGCCCGAAAGACAACCGCGATAGGCGGCGATCGCCTCGTCGTAGCGCTCGGCGGAGGCGAGCTCCTCGGCGAGCTTCAGCTTGCTGTCGACCGTGTCGGAGAGGCGCGCCTGCGCCGCATAACGGCGGAGGTCGCGCTCGGGATCGAGCGCTTTCGTGAGCGCGCCCGCCGCGCGCCGCGCATCGGGGCTTCTCATGAGCCAGGGCAGGAACTCGGCGACGAAGTACGCGACCGAGCCCACGCCCGGCAGCAGCACGAGGAGATAAATCCACATCTGCTCGCGCCGCGTGCGGATCGCATGGAGGAGCATGCCGATCTGAAAGGCGACGCCGGCCGCGGCAAGGGCATAGGGCATGAGCGATGATCCCGGGTGACGGCCGAACATAACGTGGAATTCGTGAAGAAACGCTGGCGCGGTCCCTGGGGTCAGGCCGCCGCAAATTCGATCGCGACGCCGTGCGCGGCGGAGGCGGGCACCTGGAGCGCGCCGCCGGACATGCGGTACGGAACGCGGGCGGCCTTGAGCCGCGCCGCCTCGGCCGCCGGTTCCACGCCCGAAATGCGGAATGCGGCGAGGTGCGGACTCGCGGGTCCGGGGCTCGGCGCCGCGAAGCGCTCGGCGAATTGAGGCGGGGTCAGCACCGCGATGCGGCCGCGCGCCGTCGCGACCGCGAGCGCGCCGTGCTCGACCCGAACCGAAACATTCCCCTGCAGCTTCGCGAAAAATTCGGCGAGCGCCGGAGGCTCCCGCGCCACCATCACGACTTCGGCGATGGTGCGCGCGCCGTTGGCGTGAACCTGATACTCGCGCTTCCAGAAGTATTTCGGCGCGTGCTGCTGGCAGGTGAAGAAAGCCGCCTCGGGCATGCGCGGATCGGTGACGAACGCGAGCGAGAAGGCGACGCGCGCGCTTGCGCCGTCGGGCAGCTTGGCCTCGCGGCCAAAATCGAACGGCGCGTAGGTCTTCAAGCCCGACGCCGTGAATTCGGCTTGATCGCGGCGCGCGTCGTGGCTCTGAAACACCAGCATCGACATGCCCTCGCGGGCGGCGACGAAATCGCGAACATACGCGCCGAAGCCGAATTCGCCCGGGTTTTGGGGCAGGATCTTCGCGGGATCCGGCACGCCCAGCAGCTCGAGGAAGCACCCGCTGAGCTGGACGAGATGATTGGCCGTGCCCCATGGATGTTCGGCGCGCGGCGTCGTCGTGAAGCCGAGCGTTTCGTAGAACGCGCGCGCCTTCGCGAGGTCGCGCACGGCGAGCACGAGATGATCGATTCCGCGTGTCATGGGGCTTAGCTAGCAGAGCCGATGCGCCGCCGCGAGTCGCGCGACGCCCGCTCAAGCCGCGCGATGCTTGCGATAATGGCGGCGCGCCTTCGCACGGTTGCCGCACGCTTCCATCGAGCACCAGCGCCGGCGCCGGCTGCGCGACGCATCGAGGAATATCCATCCGCAGCGGCGATCGGTGCAGGCGCGCACGCGCGCCGCTCCGCCCGAGACGAGGAGGTCGGCGGCGCTCCATACAACGGGCCAGAGCGGCAGCGCCAGATCATCGTCCGCGCGCGCGGCGGCCCAGCCATAGCCCGCGGCCGACGCTGCGATGCGCCGGCGCTCGGGCGCGCGCTCAAGCCAGTCATTGAGCGGATCGAGCGGCGCGGCGCGCGGCGGGTCCGCGGAAAAAAGCGCGGCCAGGGTCTCGCGCAGTTCGATCACCGCGGCGAGCTGCCTCGCGGCCGCATCGGGGCGCGCTTTGGCCGCGGCCTCGAGGCGGATGCGCGCCGTGCGGTGAAGGGCGCCGGCCGCCTCGGCCCAGGTCAGGAGCTCGCCATAGTTCGTGAGCCGCTCGGCGCGGTCGGTTGCGCCCCGCCATTCGACCGTGTTCACGAAGTCGAGGCACAACGCGCCGCCCACCAGCTTGGGCCGCGCCACCCGATAGGAGGGGTAGGGCGCCGTCACGCTTTCGTGCGCTTCCATTGTTATAACCTATTAACCGGTTGACTCCGGTTCGGAGCGAGCGTACATCTCCACTATATAACCCCTAAATAGGTTATGTAAAGCATGCACGATCAACCACGTGCGCCGGCCACGGCCTTCACCTGGCGCGGCATCGAGGCCGGCGTCGCCGCCGCGGTCCCGCTTGCCGCCAACTCGGCGGTCGGCGGCGTCATTTTCGGCGCGCTGGCGGCGCAGGCGGGCCTCGATCTTGCCGTCAGTGCGGCGATGAGCGCGCTGGTCTATGCCGGCGGCGCGCAGGTCGCGAGCCTGCAGATCTGGGCCAACCCCATTCCGCTTCTGGCAGTCTGGGCCACGACCTTCGCCGTGAACTCGCGCTACATCCTGCAGAGCGCCTCGCTCCGTCCCTGGCTCGCCGAGGGCGGCACGGCGCGCACCTACGGCACGCTCTTCACCTTGAGCGACGGGGGCTGGGCGCTGGCGCTCAAGCGCTGGCAAACCGAAACCGTGGACGGCGGCTTCCTGCTCGGCATCGGCATCGCGCAATACGCCGCCTGGATCGGCGGCACTCTGGCCGGCCATGCGCTCGGCAACCGCATCGGCTCGCCCGCCGCCTACGGCCTCGATTTCATCTTTCCCGCCTTCTTCGCCGCGATGGCGGCCAGCCTCTGGAAGAAGCGCAGCGACATTGGCCCGGTCGCGGTGGGCGCCGGGGCGGCGCTGGCCGCCCACCTATTCGTCGCCGGGCACTGGAGCCTCCTGATCGGCGGGCTTGCGGGAAGCCTCGTCGGAGTCTTTGCCCATGACCGGAAATCCTGAGATCTGGCTCGCCATCGCGGGCATGGCGCTGGTCACCTATCTCTGCCGCGCCGGCGGCTTCTGGGCGATGGGCTTCGTGCGCATGACGCCGCGTGTCGAGGGCTGGCTCGCCGCGATGCCGAGCGCGCTGGTCGCCGCGATCCTCGCGCGCACCTTGGCGAGCGCGGGCGCGGTCGAGATCGCCGGCGTCGCCGCCGCGTTCCTCGTGGCACGTTTCCTCGGCGGCGATTTCACCGGAATGATCGCCGGCATCGGCGCCGTGGCCGTGCTGCGGGCGGTGAGCGCATGAGCGCGGAGACGAAGGGCAAGGTCGTCTGCCGCCCGCTGACACCCGCGCGCTGGGCCGCCGCGGAGGCCGCGTTCCAAAGCTGCGGCGACGCGCGCCGCTGCTGGTGCGCGTTCTGGCGTCTGCCGCGGCCGCAATTCCGCGCCGGCATGGGCGCGCGCAACCGCGCCTTCTTCCGCCGCCTCGTCGAGAAGGGCTTGCCGACCGGCGTCGTCGCTTATCGCGGCGGCGAGCCCGTCGGCTGGTGTGGTATCGCACCGCGGAGCGACCTCCCGCGCCTTTCGCGCTCGCGCGTGCTGGCACCGGTCGATGCGCTACCTGTCTGGTCGATCAACTGCTTCATCGTCGCGCGCGAGCACCGTAAGAGCGGCCTCATGCGGCCGCTGATCGAGGGCGCCGTCGATTATGCGAAGAAACGCGGCGCGCCGGCGGTCGAGGCATATCCCTTCGAACCCAAGCGCAAGATGATGTCGGGCGAGGTGTTCACCGGCCTGCTGCCGGCGTTCCTCGATCAAGGCTTCCGCGAAGTCGCGCGCCGCTCGCCAATTCGCCCGATCGTGCGGCGCGATCTCTAGCGCAGCGCCGCCTCGATGTTGCCGCCGTCGACGGTGAGCACGGCGCCGGTCGTCTTGCTGGCGAGCGCCAGCGAAACGAAAGCCTGCGCCACGTCGTCGGCCTTCACTTCGCGCTTCAGGAGGTTGCCGGCCATGTAGTCGTGCTCGCTGACTCCGCGCGCGGCGGAGCGCGACTTCACCATGTCGTCGGTGAGCAGGCCCGTGCGCACGCGGTCGGCATTGACGCCGTTCGAGCGGATGCCGTCGGCGCCGTGGTCGAGCGCGTATTGGCGCAGCAGGAAGAGCAGCGCGGCCTTCGGCAATCCGTAGGGGCCGAAATCCTTGCCGGGGTTCACGGCCTGCTTGCTGACGTTGAACAGCAGGCAGCCGCCGGTGCCCTGCGCACACATGAGGCGCACAGCGTTCTGCGCCGCGTGCTGGTGGCCGAAGAAATTGAGCTCGAAGCTCTGGCGCAGCACTTTGTCGTCGACCTCGCCGATGCGGCCCTGCCAGGCGGCGCCGGCATTGGAGACGGCGATGTCGACGCCGCCATAACGCAGCGCCACCGAATCGAACGCGCGGCGCACCGAGACCGCGTCGGTCACGTCGCAGGCGACGGCAAATCCGCCGATCTTCGCCGCGACGGCCCGGGCGGCGCCCTCGTCACGGTCGAGCACGGCCACTTCCGCGCCCTCGCGCGCGAAGGCGGCGGCCGTGGCGGCGCCGATGCCCGATCCGCCGCCGGTGACGGCGGCGATGTGGCGCGCGAGCGGCTTTTCCACGCCCTTGCCGAGTTTCGCCTGCTCGAGCGACCAGTATTCGACGTCGAAGAGATCGGCTTCGCCGACCGGCTGAAAGCGCCCGACCGCCTCCGCCGCGGTGATCACCTCCACCATGCATTGGGCGAGATCGCCGGCGACCGCCGCGTCCTTGGCCGAGGCGCCCATCGCGAAGAGGCCGAGCCCGGGCACCAGCACGAGCCGCGGGATCGGGTCGAGCGCCTTCTTCTTCTTGCCGCCGAAGCGCGCATTGTTGCGCTCGTAGTAGGCGCGATAGTCGCGCGCATAAGATTCGAGCGCGGCCTTCGCCGCCGCCTTGAACGCGTCAGGCTTTCCCGCTTCGGGAGCCGGCACGATGAGCGGCTTCGGCTTGGTGCGGATCACATGGTCGGGCGTCACCGTGCCGGCCTGGCTGTAGCGCGCGATCTCCTCGCCGTTGACGAAATTCAGGATCGCCGGCGAGGTGCGGAAATCGAGCACGAGGCGCCGCCACACACCGTCGCGCGTATCGATCGGCTCGGCCGCAAGGCCGCGCAGGATCGGCGCCACCTCCGCAGGCGGCGCGAGCGATGCGGGAAGCTTCGCCGGCACGAACACGTTGCGGCGGTTCTTGGCGAGGCGCTGCTCGGCCATCGTCACCAGCGCGATCATGCGCTCATAGGCCTCGCGCGCATTCTCGCCCATCGAGAAGATGCCGTGCTTCAAGAGCACGATGCCGTCCACCTTCGGGCTCTTGTCGAACGCGTCCTTCATCGCCTTGGCGAGGCCGAAGCCCGGCATGATGTAGGGCAGCACGACGCAGCGCCCGTCATAGACCTCGCGCGCAAGCTCTTCGCCGTTCGGCTGGTCGGTGAGCGCCACGACGGCGTTGGCGTGCGTGTGGTCGACGAATTTGTGCGGCAAGAAGGCGTGGAAGAGCGTCTCGACCGACGGGTTCGGCGCGGCGCTGTCGAGCAGGTTCAAGCGCTGGACGTTGACCATGTCCTCGTCCGAAAGCTTGTCGAGATGATAGAGCCGCTGGATCGGCTCGAGCCGCACCGCGGGCAGGCCCGGCGGCTCGATCTTCCCCATGTCCCAGCCGCTACCCTTGACGCAGAGCACGTCGATCTCGTCGCCGAAGATGTCGCGCGCCTTGATCTTCACCGAGGTGTTGCCGCCGCCATGCAGCACCAGCGCCGGATCGCCGCCGAGCAGCCGCGTCGTGTAGACGCGCAGCGCCATGTCCTCGCCATGCCCCTGCGCGGCGTACTTGGCGATCGCCGCCTTGGCGTTGCTATCGGACCAGCGGGGTTGCATCTTCCGGAAACTCCTGCGCGATAGCTGCCGCGGCGCTATGAAGTGAACAGGGAGGCGGGGAGACGGGGAGAAGATGAATTGGCGCGCCATGCGCGCCAAAACCTTACCTCCCCGCCTCGCCGCCTCCCTATGCGCTTACTTTTACCGTTCGCGCGGTCATATGCCTAGGCATCCGCATCCGTTTCTCGGCGCGAAGCTCTGCTACGAGGCTGATTGGCTGTGCGACAAAACATTGACGAGCTTTCCGAACGGGTCGCGGACAAAAAATCGCCGGACTCCCCAGGGCTCGTCGGCCGGGCCGTACTCGACCGCGAAGCCGGCTTTTTTCACGCGCTTCAAGGTGGTGTCGACATCTTCGACCTCGATCGAGATATCAGGTGTCGGTGTGTCCGACCCGCCTTGCGTCATGACGCTGATCTGAATGCTCATCTTGCGTTGCGAGCCGAACGTGACGATCCAGCCGAGGTCCATCATCACGTCGAGACCGAACACGTCTCCGTAAAAGCGTCGCGCGGCCGATAGATCGGTTGCGGGAATGTTAGCGACGATGCGCCGGACGGTCATGGCGTTCGAGCGAGAATTCGAGCGCAAACACTAGCGCCGCAGGACACGCCCCGCAACCGCGTCCAATTTGCGCATCACCGCCGCGTCGCGCGCGTCGGGGGCGGTGATGATCGCGTGGTCGAGCGCCCTGTGGCAGCCGCGCTCGCAGAGGCCCTGTCGGTGCTCGAGATGCGGCGCCGCGCCTTTGACCAGCGCGCGGCCCTTGGCGGCGTTGTCGAGCAGCACCTTGACCACCGCCTCGACCGTGACGTGGTCGTGGTCGGGGTGCCAGCAATCGTAGTCGGTGACCATGGCCACGGTCGCGTAGCAGAGCTCGGCTTCGCGCGCGAGCTTCGCTTCGGGCATGTTGGTCATGCCGATCACGTCGCAGCCCCAGGAACGGTAGAGCTCGGACTCCGCGAGCGTCGAGAATTGCGGACCTTCAATGCAGAGGTAGGTCCCGCCGCGCGCCACCGCGATGCCGGCCTCGCTGGCCGCGACCTCGATCGCGTCGCCGAGCCGGCCGCAGACCGGATGCGCCATCGAGGCGTGGGCCACGCAGCCCGTGCCGAAGAAGCTCTTGGCCCGCGCAAAGGTGCGGTCGATGAACTGATCGATGATGACGAAATGGCCGGGCGGCAGCTCTTCCTTGAACGAGCCGCAGGCGCTGATCGAAAGGATCTCGGTGACGCCGGCGCGCTTCAGCGCGTCGATGTTGGCGCGGTAGTTGATCTCCGAGGGCGAGAGCCGGTGGCCGCGTCCGTGCCGCGGCAGGAAGATCATGCGGATGCCGGCAAGCTCGCCGACCAGCAGCTGGTCCGAAGGCTCGCCGAAGCTCGAAGCCTGGGTCACCCAGCGGCGGTTCTCGAGCCCGTCGATCTCATAGATGCCGCTGCCGCCGATCACGCCGATGACCGGCGGGGTCATGGTGTCGTTCATGTTGCAGTGCAGGATGAAGGACTGAGTCGCAAGCGAGGCATGTGCTTATCGCAGGCAGTGACGACTTTGACGATAGCGCAGCCCATTTCCCTGTGGACAAAGTGGATAAGGGCTTGGGCGGTAAAGAGAAGGGCGGTGCCGGATCATGTCGCTTTGGGTTATATATTTATACCGTTATAAATTATTATCTGCATGAAAACGCCTCCTTAGCCGGATATCGTGAACGAGCAGACGTGATTAACCCCTTGGAGAGATTCGTTAATCGGGCTAAATAGCCGTCCTGCCCCGAGATCGACCGGTATGACGTGCGCGACGACAGGAGCCGCAAGCAATGCCCAAATATGAGCTTGCCGTCGTCGAGAGCCGCTGGGAGCGGAAGCGCAACTATTCGATCCGCAGCATTTTCGATCTGATCAGCGATCTCTCGTACGGCGATACCCACGGGTATCACTACGAGATGGTCAACGACGAGCACGCGTTCAGAGAAATCGTTTCGCGTTTGCGGCAGACGCGCGGCATTCGCGCGCTCTACATCGCCGCGCACGGAATCAAGGACGGCATCCGCGCGTCGAACGGCAACCTCATCGCGAAGCGCCTCATCTTCCGCACGCTCACGCGCCGTCTCGCCGACGAGACCGGCAGCCTCGACGGCGTGCATTTCGGCGCGTGCTGGTTCTTGGACGAGCGCCACGCGTTCAATCTGTTGCGCCGGCACGGCGAGGGCGAGCCGGGCCTTTGGTGGGTGGCGGGCTACTCGAAGGTGATCGACTGGATCGACTCCTCGGCGCTCGACATGTTCTTCTGGCAGCAATACTTGAACGACGAGGAAGGCACCGCGTTGGAGCGCATCCATCGCTGCGCCGGGGAAATCCGCCGGCTCATGCCGGGCGCGCACAAGGAGATGGGCTTCGAGATCTATGTGCGCGGCAATCGCGGCGTCAAAGGCCTGCTGGCCAACGGCCACGTCAACGGCGTCAACGGGGCCAGCGGGAACGGCAACGGCCGCGTCAACGGCAACGGCCGCGCGAACGGGAACGGACACGCGCGCCTCAACGGCCACGGCCGGCACTGACGCGGGCGGCATTCACGCGGGCGCGCGCGAGCGCGCCGTCAACGAGAAAATCAGCGCCGCCATCGCCGCGAGCGTCAGGATTGCGCCGACGGCGTGCGAATATTCCCACTGCGCGCGCAGCGCCTGCCAGTTCTCCGGAACCACGGTCCAGTTCTTGGTCGCGGCGTTGGCGGGAAACGTGAAGATCCAGAACACCGCCTGCGCGAGTCCGAGGCAGACCAGCGCGGTCAGCGCCCAATAGAAGACCCGCGGGAGGCTTCGCGCGAGCCAGGCGAGGGCTGCGGTCGAAGCGATCGCGCCCAGGATGGGAATGGCGAGCAGCGCCCAGCCGCGATAGATCTGCTGGACCGTGAAGTAGTCGTCGCGGCCGAGCCCGATCTTGTTGGGCAGCTCCAGCAGGTGCGCGAGCGCGGGGCCGAGGCAGATCGCCGCGAACGCGAGGCTTAGGACGTGGACGGTATTGAGCGGGCCGCTTGCTGCCATGTTCGATCCATCAGGTCCGGCCGAACGCTTCGCGCAGCTCCTGCTTCGCGCGCCTGAGGATGCTCTTGCGCCGCGCCGGCAGATTCCTTCCGGCGCGATTGATGTAGAAGTTGAGCATCGACATCGCCGACTGATAGCGCGAGCTCTTGCGCCGCTTGCTGCGCACGGCCGAGCGCTTCAACGAGGCGGCGATCCGGGCGGGGCTGGCTTGGCTGAACACCTTGGCGTCGAGATCGAGCGCATTGCTTTCGCGGGTCACGCGCGCCGACCAGTAACCGGCTCGCGCCTTGCGCCGTGGCGCCGATCGCTTGCGGGGACGCATCGACTTGCGATTGGCCATTGGCGGGCCTCCATCGGCCGAGGCGGCGGCGGCCCGGCGCGGATCAGCCGCCGCGCTTGAAGAATTGCACCGCGCGCTCGTGCTTTTGCGCGGCGGCGCGCGTTCCGAAGGTACCGAGATTGCGCCGCTTCCCGGTCTTGGGGTTGATCTTGCGCGAGTAGAGGCGGTACTTGCCCGATGCCAGCTTGCGGATCATGACGGCCTGCCGTGAACGGCGAACTCGTAGCCGTTCAACGTTTTGGCCTGAACATCGTTGCTGCGACGCATGCTCGCGGGCTCCGGAGCGCGAAAGGGCCGCCCTTCCGGGCGGCCCTTTTTCTCGCAGTCGCTCGCGTTACGCGCTCAGTGCACGTTCTTCCAGATGCGGCGATAGATGACGAAGAAGACGCCGGTGAACAGCAGCAGGAAGAGGATCACCTTGATGCCCGTGCGCTTCCGTTCCTCCATCTTGGGCTCCGAGGCCCAGGCGAGGAAGGCACTCACGTCGCGCGCCATCTGATCGATCGTCGCCTTGGGGTCGTCCTTGCCGTATTCGACCTGCCCCTCGGCCGCGAGCGGCGCCACCATCACGATCACGTTGCCCGGGAAGTATTTGTTGTACTGCTGGGCACCCTCGAGCTTCTTCGGCTTCCCTTCTTCGTCCTTCCAGTCCTTGGGCGGCTCGGCGTAGCCGGTCAGCAGTGCGTGGAGGTAGTCGGCGCCGCCCTCGCGCGCCTTGACGATCAGCGAGAGGTCCGGCGGCGCCTTGCCGTTGTTGGAGGCGGCCGCGGCCTGGAGGTTCGGAAACGGTGAGACGAACCGATCCTTCAAATCGGCCTTGCGCTTCTTGGGCTGGCCGTCATCGCCGATCTCGTCGACTTCCTTGGTGGCCGCCACCTCCTTGGCTTGGGAAGGTGTCAGCCCGAGGTCGACGAGGTTGCGGTAATAGACATGGCGCAGGCCGTGGCAAGCGGCGCAGACGGTCGTATACACCTTGAGCCCGCGCTGCAGCTGCTGCCGGTCGAACATGCCGAACACGCCGTCGAACGTCCAGCTCTGCGCTTTCGGCTTCTCCGCCTCGGCGGCATGGCCGGCGGCGGCGACGGCCAGCGTGGCGAGGGCCAGGCCCGCGGCGATCGCAAGACGCATGTTCCGAACTCCTTAACTCTCGCGAGGGCTCAGGCGCGCGCGGCGGCGGGCTTCACCGCCGGCTCGCTGATGCTGAAGGGCAGGGGCTTCGGCGTCTCGGTGCGCGCGATGATCGGCACGAGAATGAGGAAGTGGAAGAAGTACCACGCCGTCGCGATGCGGCTGATCACCAGCCACGCGCCCTCGGGCGGATTGGCGCCGCAGAAGCCGAGCACGATGCAGTCGACGACGAGCAGCCAGAACGCGACGCGGTAGGCCGGCCGGTAGTTGGCGCTCCTGACCTTCGAGCTGTCGAGCCAGGGCAGGAAGAACAGCAGCAAGATCGAGCCGAACATCGCGATCACGCCGGCGAGCTTGGCGTTGATGAAGAAGATGTCGGGCGTGGCGCGCAGGATCGCGTAGAACGGCAGGAAGTACCACTCGGGCACGATGTGCGGCGGGGTCACCAGCGGGTCGGCCGGGATGTAGTTGTCCGGGTGGCCCATGTAGTTGGGTGCGAAGAACACGAACGCCGCCCAGATGATCAGGAAGACGCCGAGGGTGAAGGTGTCCTTCACCGTGTAGTAGGGGTGGAAGGGGATCGTGTCCTTGGGGCTCTTGATGTCGATGCCGAGCGGATTGCCCGACTTCACGGTGTGCAGCGACCAGATGTGCACGACGACGACGCCGACGATCACGAACGGCAACAGGTAGTGCAGGCTGAAAAAGCGGTTGAGCGTCGGGTTGTCGACCGCGAAGCCGCCCCAGAGCCAGTTGGTGATGTCCTCGCCCACGAGCGGGATCGCCGAGAAGAGGTTGGTGATGACCTTGGCGGCCCAGTAGCTCATCTGGCCCCAGGGCAGCACGTAGCCCATGAACGCGGTGGCCATCATCAAGAGGAGGATGGTGACGCCCATCCACCACACGATCTCGCGCGGCGCCTTGTAGGAGCCGTAGTAGAGGCCGCGGAAGAGGTGGATGAAGACGGCGATAAAGAACATCGCGGCGCCGTTGGAGTGCATGTAGCGCAGCAGCCAGCCGTGGTTCACGTCGCGCATGATGCGCTCGACGCTGTCGAACGCGTGGTCGACATGCGGCGTGTAGTGCATCGCCAGCACGATGCCGGTGACGATCATGATCACCAGCGTGATCCCGGCGAGCGAGCCGAAATTCCAGAAATAGTTGAGGTTCTTCGGCGTCGGGTATTCGCTGAAGTGCTGGGCGAAGCTGAAAATCGGCAGGCGCTGCTCCACCCAGCGCATCCATCGGGGCTGGGGGGCGGGTTGCATCGGGGACGCCATGTGTCGCTGTCTCCGGAAAACTCTGCCGGGTGGTCCTTTACGCCGCGGCCTTCTTCGGCTTCTCGCCGACGACGATCCGCGTATCGGTGACGAAGCGATGGTCGGGCACCGGAAGGTTCTTGGGCGCCGGCCCTTTGCGGATGCGCCCCGCCGTGTCGTAGTGCGAGCCGTGGCAGGGGCAGAACCAGCCGCCGTAGTCGCCCTTCTTGTCGCCGGTGTTCTGGCCGAGCGGGATGCAGCCGAGATGTGTGCAGACGCCGACCATGATCAGCCACTGGGCCTTGCCTTCGTGGTGGCGCTCCCCATCGGGCTGCGGGTCCGGCATCGAGGCCTTGTCGTCTTTGACCGCGCGCGCGATCTCGTCCTTGGTGCGGTAGCGGATGAACACCGGCGAGCCGCGCCATTTCACCGTCACGGCCTGGCCTTCCTTGATCGGACCGATGTCCACTTCCGTGGTCGAGGCGGCCTTGGTGTCGGCGGCCGGGGCGAGGCTGTCGATCAGCGGCCAGGTGAAGGCCGCGGCGCCCACGACGGCGATGGCATTGCCGAGCAACAGAATGAAATCGCGGCGCGTTTCGCCGCCGTGGCCATGAGCTTCGGCTTCCGCCATTGGTTTGGGGTCCCCGTGATGCCGAACGTCGGTGTCGATAGGAAAGGCCGTGGCGAAAATGGCGGCCGCGGCAGGCGCCGTACACTATTGTTCCGGATGCTGAGGGCTAATGCGACACCGTGCCGCAAGACCAGAGGACGGAGGACAGAGAACAGAGGACCGATAGTGAGGCCGTTGCAGTCGCTGTTCCCCGTCCTCTGTCCTGCGCCCTCTATCTTCTGTTCTCTGTCCTCTGTCCTCCGACATGCGCCTCGCGCTGTTCGAGCCCGACATCCCGCAAAACACGGGCACGATCCTGCGCCTGGCGGCCTGCCTCGGCGTCGGCGTCGATCTCGTCGAGCCGCTCGGATTCGTGCTCACCGACGAGAAATTCCGCCGCGCCGGGCTCGACTACTGGGAGCAGGCCGCGCTGACGCGGCATGCCTCGTTCGCCGCGTTCGAGGCGGCCCGCCGCGCGGCCGGCGGGCGGCTTGTCCTGTTTTCGGCGCAGGCCGCGCTCGCCTACACCGATTTCGTCTTCCGCGAGTCCGACACGCTCATCTTCGGCCGCGAATCGTCGGGCGCTTCGGCCGCGGTGCACGCCGCCGCCGACACTGCGCTCCGCATCCCGCTCGTCGCCGGGCGCCGCTCGCTCAATGTCGCGGTCGCGGCCGCGATGGCGCTCGGAGAGGCCTTGCGCCAGACGCGCGGATTCCCGAAAACGCCTCCGAGGTAGGGGCGCGCGCAATGCCATCTTCGCTCGACGAACGCAAAGACCGTGCGCGGCGCTGGTTCGAGGAGCTGCGCGACCGGATCTGCGCGGCGTTCGAGCGGCTCGAGGATGAGGCGAAAGGTTCGCCCTCGCCGCAGGTCGCCGGTTTGGCGCCCGGGCGCTTCGAGCGCACCGCGTGGCAGCGCGCCGACTCCGGCGGCGCCGATGGCCCCGCCGCCGATGGCGGGGGCGGCGCGATGGCGGTGCTGAGGGGCCGCGTTTTCGAGAAGGTCGGCGTCAACGTCTCGACGGTGCACGGCGTGTTCGCCGACGCGTTCCGCAAGGAAATTCCCGGCGCCGATCGCGATCCGCGCTTCTGGGCGAGCGGCATCTCGCTCGTCGCGCATCCGCAGTCGCCGCGCGTGCCGGCGGCGCACATGAACACGCGCTTCGTCGTCACGACCAAGGCCTGGTTCGGGGGCGGCAGCGACCTGACGCCGATGGTGCCGGCCGAGGACGACACGCGCGATTTCCACGCGGCCTTGAAGGCGGCCTGCGATCGTCACGATCCCGGCCACTACGCGCGTTTCAGACAGTGGTGCGACGAATACTTCTTCCTGAAGCACCGCAACGAGCCGCGCGGCATCGGCGGGATTTTCTACGACTATCTCGACGGCGATTGGGAGCGCGATTTCGCGCTCACGCGCGACGTCGGCAACGCCTTCCTCGACATCTATCCGCACCTGGTGCGCCGGCACATGGCGGAGCCGTGGAGCACCGAGGAGCGCGCGCACCAGCTGCGCCGGCGCGGCCGCTACGTCGAATTCAATCTCCTCCACGACCGCGGCACGCGCTTCGGCCTCATGACCGGCGGCAATGTCGAGGCGATCCTGATGTCGCTGCCGCCGCTGGTGGCGTGGCCGTGACTCCCCTCGCCCTGGGGCGAGGGGGCAGGGGGAGAGGGGAGCACCTGCGCCTCCAATGCGCGCGTCGCGGCAGGTGCGATGCCGCTGCCGCCGCGGCGAGACTCAAAGGTTCAATTCACTACCGGCGAAGTCGAAGCGCAGATTCCTCCCCCTCATCCCCTTGCCCCTTCTCCCCGGGGAGAAGGGGAAATTCTACGCGATCTTCTCGGAGACGCCGGCGATCGCTTTCTTGGTCTCGTCCGCCATGCCCTCGGTCGTGGCGAGGTCGCCGAGCGATACGATGCCGACCAGACGCTTGTCGCGGTCGAGCACCGGCATGCGCCGCACCTGGAGGGTGCTCATGCTGCGCGCCAGGTCTTCGGTCGTCTCGTCCTCGAACACGTACTTCACTTCGGCCGACATCACTTCGCTGACCTTGCACTCGTTGGGGTTCTTGCCCGCCGCCACCGCGCGCACGCAGATGTCGCGGTCGGTCAGCATGCCGACCAGCCGCTCGTTGTCCGCCACCGGGATGGCGCCGACGTCGAGGTCGGCCATGAGCCGCGCCGCCTCCTGCACGGTCTGCTTCGGCGAGGCGAGCTGGACCTCGCGGGTCATGATTTCGGCGATCTGCATGGGCTGTCTCCTTGTCGAAGGGGCCTCCTCGCCGCGCCCGCTTTTCCCTCGGCCATGCCGGGAAAACGGCCTGCCCGCCGGGAAGGTTCCGGCCCGCGTCGGCGCCACCTACCGGCATGCGCGCTTCCGCGCCGCGAGATAATGATTTGGCAACCGGTGCCATTGCAAAATCGAGCCGCGCCGGTGTAATTGCCGTGCGTTCACGGGGTTCCGCCGATGCGCGTCGTCCTTCTGGCCCTCACCTGCGCCTTCGCCCTGTTTGCGGCTGCGATGGCGCCGACGCGCGGGGACGCCGAAGGAACGGCGCGAATCAAGGACTTCTTTGGCCGTTTCGTCGGCCAGGGCATCGCCAAGAACCGCGACAACCTCGATTTCAGCCGTACGATGCGCGAGCTCGACACGATCATCGAGCCGGCGGGCGAGGGCTTCACCGTCAAGTGGACGACGATCATCCGCGACCTCGAGGGCGGCCGCAAGATCGACAACACGATGACGTTCGCCCCCGCCGGCAAGCCCAACGTGTTCAAGGCGGTCGATGCGGGCGATCCCGTCTCGAAGGGCCACTATGCCTGGGCCCGCATCGACGGGCGCACCCTCACGATCAACGTGCTCGAGGTGGGCGAGGAAGGGCAGGGCCGCTGGCAGGTCTACGAGCGGCGGCTCACCGGCGACGGCATCGAGCTCACCTTCCGCCGCCTCGACGGGGCTGGCGCGCTGCGCATCGTTTCGGGCAAGTTGAAGCGGCAATAGCGCGCGCAGAAATGCTTCTCCAGCTTGCGACCTGGCCCGAGGTCGAGGCCTATCTCGCCACGAGCCGTACCGTCATCCTGTCGATCGGCTCGACGGAGCAGCACGGGCCGAACGGCATGATCGGCACCGATGCTTTAACCGCCGACGCTGTTGCGCGCGGCGTGGGCGAGGCCACCGGCGCGCTGGTGGCGCCGGTCATCGCGGTCGGCATGGCCCAGCATCACATGGCGTTCGCGGGCTCGATGACGCTGCGCCCTACCACGCTCATCGCCGTCGTGCGCGACTGCATCGTCTCGCTCTCCCGCCACGGGTTCGAGCGCTTCTTCTTCGTCAACGGCCATGGCGGAAACATCGCCACGGTCACGGCCGCGTTCTCCGAGGTGTATGCCGAGGCCTCGCTCGGCCAGGCCGCCAACCGGGCGAGCCTGAAATGCGTGCTGCGCAACTGGTGGGAAAACGCGGCCGTGAGGAACCTGTCCAAGGAACTCTTCGGCCATGCCGAGGGCGGCCATGCGACGCCGTCCGAGGTGTCCCTGACCTGGTTTCTCCACCCCGAGGCGGCGAAGCCGATGACGCTCGATCCGCCGATAGCGCCCCACGGCAATTTCGCCGACGCCCACGACTATCGCCGCACCTTCCCCGACGGCCGCATCGGCTCCAATCCCGGTTTGGCCTCGGTCGAGGCCGGCCGGCGGATCTTCGCCGCCGCCGTCGAAGCGCTCACCGCGGACTATCGGGCGTTCGCGGCCTAGTTCGCGCCATCCCCGCGCGCACCCTCCTCGGGAGGCGCCCCGCGGGATGCGATGCCGCTCGGCCCGCTGCAGACCGGGCACGGTAGTCGCCCGCGCGGCGGCGGGCGCAGTTTCCCGCACCTCTTCAGAATAAATCCAAGCTTCCCTCAGATTCCGGCCAAGCATGCGAACCGCGGCGGAGGTATCGGTCGAACCCTCATCACCGGAGCCGCGACAGAAAGGAACCGGGTTCATGAGCGAGGTTGGCCTAGCGATCCCTGAAACGGCGCAAGATACGGCCTTTGTCCGCTTCTGGAACGACGTGCTTGCGCCAAAATTCATCCGCTTCAAGCATATCCTGGTGGATGGGCTCTCGCGCCACAGCGAGGCGGTATTCCCCTCTCTGTCGGTGCGCCGCGGCGATCAGGTGCTGGATGTCGGGTGCGGCTTCGGCGACACCGCGCTCAAGCTCGCGGGCCTTGTCGGCCCGGCCGGCCATGTGGTCGGCATCGATTGCTGCGACGCCTTCCTCGACTTTGCGCGCGCGCAGGTCCGGGCCCGCGGCCTCACCAACGTGACCTTCGGACGCGGAGACGCCGAAATCGCGCTTCCGACCAACCAATTCGATTTCGTGTTTGCACGTTTCGGCACCATGTTCTTCGCCAATCCAGTGGCCGGGCTGCGCAACATGCGCAAGGCGCTGCGGCCCGGCGGGCGCGTGGTCCACATTGTGTGGCGCGATCGAGCCGACAATCCTTGGCTCTCGATGGCGAAGGAGGTCGTGCTTCGGTTCTTGCCGCCGCCCGGCGCGGATGCGCAGACCTGCGGCCCCGGCCCGTTCTCGATGTCCGACGAGGCTACCGTCCGCGCGATGATGAAGGCCGCCGGCTACGACGAGATCGAATTCCGCCGGGTCGATGCGCCGGTTCTCGTGGGCAAGGACGTCAAGGACGCGATCGCCTTCCAGCTCGCGATCGGCCCCGCCGGAGAGGTTTTTCGCGAGGCTGGCGCGGAAGCCGAGCGCAAGCGCGCCGAGATCGAGGCGGCCCTCGCCGAAGCGATCCATCGGCAGAAGATTGCGGCCGATGGCATCGTGATGGACAGCTCGTCCTGGGTCATCAGCGCCATCAATCCTGGCCGATAAGGGAGGGAACGACGATGAGAGACCAACACGCGACGCAACTGATCCTCGACAAGCCAGGCCGCGGCCGGGTGTACGGGAGCATCCTCGAGACAATCGGCAACACCCCGCTCGTCCGCATCGGCAAGCTCGCGCAGGAGGCCGGCTGCCACGCCGAGGTCTTGGCCAAGCTCGAATTCTTCAACCCGCTCGCGAGCGTCAAGGACCGCATCGCGGTCTCGATGCTCGATGCGATGGAAGCGACCGGGGCGATCGGGCCGGGCAGCGTCATCGTCGAGCCTACCTCAGGAAACACCGGCATCGGCCTCGCCTTCGCCTGCGCGGCCAAGGGCTATCGCTGCATCCTGACCATGCCCGACAGCTTCTCGATCGAGCGGCGGCGCCTCATGCGCTTCCTCGGCGCGGAGCTCGTGCTGACGCCGCGCGAGAAGGGCATCGGCGGCGCGATCGACAAGGCGAAGGAGATCATCGCCGCCACGCCCAAGGCGGTGATGCCCTGGCAGTTCGGGCACCCCGCCAATCCCGAGATCCACCGCCGCACGACGGCCGAGGAGATCTGGCGCGACACCAACGGCGTGGTGGATGCCGTCGTGCTCGGCGTCGGCACCGGCGGCACGCTCACCGGCGTGGGCGACGTGTTGAAGGCGCGCAATCCCGACATTCGGATCATCGCCGTCGAGCCGGAGAACAGCCCGGTGCTGTCCGGCGGAAAGCACACGCCGCACATGATCCAGGGCATCGGTGCCGGTTTCATCCCCGAGGTCCTCGACACGAAACTCATCGACGAGGTTCTGCTCGTGAGCAACCAGGAATCGATCGACACGGCGCGGCGCCTGGCGCTCTGCGACGGCATCCCGGCCGGCATCTCCTCGGGCGCGGCGCTCGCCTGTGCGATGCGCGTGGCGACACGCAACGAGATGAAGGGCCGGACCGTCGTGACGCTGTTGCCCGACTGCGCCGAACGCTACCTCTCGACCGTCTTGTTCGAGGGCTACGGGCAAGACTGAGGTTTCGGCCCCGCGCCCCCCGACCGGTTCGCCTCGGAAATCTTCCGTGTTTCGCGCCAACGCGAGATCCGGCGCCGGCCCCGCGCCGGCGAGCGGCAAGGACGTGCCTACACCCGAACATCAACCGTAGGAGAACGACGATGATCCGATCGGCGAAACTGCTTGGCGGCGCCATCCTCGCGATCGCCTTCGCGGCCCCGGCCCCGGCGCAGGATGCGCGATTCGATTCGGCGGATCTTGCGGCGGTGGTCAGCGGGAAGCCGCAGGTCGACGGCCCCAACAAGGTCATGCGGACGTTCGTGGCCAATCGCAGCCAGCTCCAGGTGCTGACGATCACGAAGATCAAGCTGCACCACCACGAGGATGAGGACCACGTCGTCTACGTGGCCAAGGGATCCGGCAGCGGTCGATTCGAAACGGCGCCCGGCAAGATCGAGACGCGGCCGGTGAAGGTCGGCGATATCTTCGTACTGCCCAAGAAGCTGAAGCACGCGTTCGAGAAGACAGGCGGCGAAGATCTCGTGCTGCTCGTCGTCGCGACGGTCGGCTGGAAGCCCCTCGAGGACACGAAGTTCCACGAGTAGGCACGATCCCTGGCCGCAGCGCCGATCGAGTGGGCCAAATCCGGCCCGCTCGATCCCCGTGCACCAACGCGGATTTTTCTCAGAGAGAACGAGGGCAGCGCCATGGACAAGATGACGCCGACGACCTCGACCTATTCGGCCGGGAATGCCGAGGTCTACGAGCGGATGATGGGGCGATGGAGCCGCCGTCTCGCCGCGCCGTTCTTAAGCTTTGTGGCGATCGGAGAGCCTGCGCAGGTCCTTGACGTGGGGTGCGGGACGGGAAGCCTGACAAGGGCGCTCGCAGAGGCGCTGCCGGGCGCCACCATCACCGGCATCGACCTTTCGGCCGCGTTCATCGAGCACGCCCGCCGCCAGGCTTCGCATGCGCGCCTCGACTTTCGGGAAGCGGATGCGACAGCGCTCCCCTTCGACGATCGGCAGTTCGGCGCAACGCTTTCGCTGCTCGTCCTCAACTTCGTGCCCGACTTCGAGCAGGCCGCGCGCGAGATGGCGCGCGTCACGCGGCCGGGCGGCGTCGTGGCCGCAGCGGTCTGGGATTTCGCGGGCGGGTTCACCTCTTATCGCATGCTGCTGGACACCATCGGCGCGCTCGATCCCGAGGGCGCGCAGCTCCGCGCCAAAGTGCTCGGCGCACCGCTCACTACGCCCGGGGAGCTCGCTGATCTCTGGACGAGGGTCGGGCTGCGCGCGGTGGAGAAGTCTTCTCTGACCATGCGGTTCGAGTTCCGCTCCTTTGCCGACTACTGGGAGCCGTATCTCGGCGGCCAGGGATCGGCGGGACCCTACTTGGCGGGATTGGATGCCAAGAAGAAGGCTCTGATCGAGCGCCATGTCCGCCTGGCCTATCTCGCCGGCCGCGAGGACGGCCCGCGCTCCTACGCCGCGACGGCGTGGGTGGTGCGGGGCGTGCGATGACGCGCGAAACGCAGGTACCCACAAGACGGAGACGCCGCACATCGCTTGCCAACGACGCGATGTCGCAGTTACGCTGAAATTTCAATCGAAATGAGACAGTCGCAGCTGAGTTCGACGACGAGCACAGGGGCCGAGGCAGGATCTATGGATCGCAAGCTCACGACCATGGTCGCGATGGACGTCGTCGGCTACAGCCGGCTCATGGAGATCGACGAGAAGGGCACGCTCGATCGCCTCAAGGAGATTCGCGCGACAGTCGTCGATCCGGCAATCGCGCGCCATGCGGGGCGGATGGTGAAGCTCATGGGCGACGGCACGCTCGTCGAGTTCGCGAGCGTCGTCGGCGCGCTGCAATGCGCGGTGGACATCCAGCGCGAGCTCGCCACGCGTAACGGCGCCGCGGGCGAAAAGAACCGGCTGCATCTGCGCATCGGCATCCACCTCGGCGACGTCATCGTCGACGGGCACGACATCTATGGCGACGGCGTCAACGTGGCCTCGCGCCTCGAGGGCATCGCGCCGCCGGGCGGAATCGTGCTGTCGAAACAGGTCTACGACCACATCGGCGCCAACGTGCCGGTGCGCTTCGTGTCGCTCGGCGAGCAGACGGTCAAGAACATCAGCCGACCGATCCAGGCCTACCGCGTCGAGCTGGCGCCGGATGGCGCGCCCTCGCACGTGATCCGCTTCCGCGACTTCGAGCTCGACACGGCCCTGTTCGAGCTGCGCCAAGCGGGCGAGCGGATTCCACTCGAACCGCAGGTCTTCGACCTCCTGGTGTTCCTCGCGCGCAACAGCAACCGAACCGTCACGAAGGAGGAGATCTTCTCCGCGATCTGGGGCGACCGCATCGTCTCCGACGCGGCCCTCAGCAGCCAGATCAAGGCGGCGCGCAAAGCAGTGGGCGACGACGGCGCATCGCAGCACACGATCGCGACCGTCCATGGCCGCGGCTTCCGTTTCGTGGCGCCGATCGAAAGCGCGCGGCCCGAGCCCGAGGCCGCCGCGGCCGATCCCGGCGCGAGCAGGCCGCCGGCGGCGGCCGCGACGAAGCCCTCCGTCGCCGTCTTGCCGTTCGTCAACCTCAATCACGACCCCGACGAAGACGTTTTCGCCGACGGCATCGCCGAGGACATAACCACCGCGATCGCCAAGAACCGCTGGCTGACCGTGATCGCGCGCAACCCCGCTTTCGCGTTTCGCGGGTCGAAGGACGGCATCCGCACCATCGGGCAGAAGCTCAACGCCGACTATCTCGTCACCGGTAGCGTGCGGAAAGCCGGCACCCGGTTTCGCATCACCGTCCAGGTGGTCGATGCCGAGACCGAGCATAGCGTCTGGTCCGAGCGCTTCGACCGCGACAAGGTCGACATCTTCGACCTCCAGGACGAGATTTCCGAGCTGGTCGCGGCGCGCATCGAGGCGGAGCTGGGCCTGAGCGAGCAGAAGAAGGCCGAGAGACGGCCGCGCAAGAATCTGGGCGCCTGGGACCTCTACCAGCTCGGCACCGCCGAATTCTACAAATTCACCCTTGCGAGCAACTTCAAGAGCCAGGAGCTGCTGCGCCAGGCCGTCGCGCTCGATCCCACGCTCGCCAGCGCCCATTCGCGGCTCGCCTACGCGATCGTGCTCAGTATGGTCTATTTCGACGCGCCGCCGGACGAAGCGAAGATGAACGAAGCGCTGGCTGCGGCCGAGCGCGCGATCCAGCTCGACGATCAGGACGCGAACAGCTACTTCACGATGGGCCGGGTCCGGCTCGCGCGGCGCGAATACGATCTCGCGATCGATGCGCTTCAATATGCGCTGGAGCTCAACTCGTGCCTCGCCGTGACCTATTGCGGGCTCGGCGATTCGTTGGCGTACGAAGGGCAGCTCGATCGGGCGATCGAGCAGTTCGAGATGGCGATCCGCTTGAGCCCGCACGACCCCTTCCGCTGGGCTTTCTATTCATATCGCTCGCTCGCTCATCTCTTCCACGGGCAGTTCGAGGACGCAGCCGCCTGGGCGCGCAAAGCGGTGCAAGTGCCGAACGCGCAGTACTGGGCGAGGGCGCACCTCGTCGCGGCGCTCGGCCACCTGGGCGACGCGAAACAGGCCGAAAGCGCGGTCAAGGAACTGCTGCACGTCAAGCCGGAATTCTCGCGCGCGTTTGCGAAGGAGCATCTCTTCTACATCAAGCGTGCCGATCAGATGGCCGTGTATCTGACGGGCTTGGAGAAGGCCGGCGTGCCCCGAGCCGCACCGGGCTGCGGCAACACTCGCCGGCATGCTAGCGCTTGACGAACTGGCCCGCCTCGTATTTAATAATAAAGTTAAATAAAGGCCGCCGCGGAAATGCCCGCCGACGCCCTCAGCACCACCTTTTCGGCGCTCGCCGATCCCACCCGGCGCGCGATTCTCGCGCGCCTCGCGCAGGGCGCCGCCAGCGTCAACGAGCTGGCCGAGCCGTTCGCGATCTCGCTGCCCGCCGTCTCGCGCCACTTGAAGGTGCTCGAGCGCGCGCGGCTCATCACGCGCGAGCGCGAGGCGCAATGGCGCCGCTGCCGCCTGGCGCCCCGGCCGCTCAAGGACGCCGCCGCGTGGGTGAACCGCTATCGCGCGTTCTGGGAGGCGCGCTTCGACGCGCTCGAAAAGCTCTTCGCCCGCGAGGAGGCCCGCAACGAGGAGAAACGCCATGCCGCAAGCCGCCGCCGCTCCCGCCGCAAGTGAGAGCTTCGTTCTCCGGATGGAGCGCGAGTTCAAGGCGCCGCCCGAGCGCGTCTTCGCCGCGTTCACCGATCCCACGGTGCTCGCGCAGTGGTGGGGACCGGAGGGAATGTCGTGCCCGGTTTGCGAGATCGATCTGCGCGTGGGCGGGAAATGGCGCACCTGCATGCGCGGCGACGCCGGCGAGCATTGGGTAAGCGGCGTCTATCGCGAGATCGTGCGGCCGCGGCGGCTCGCCTTCACCTGGGCATGGGAAGAGAACGGCGTGCGCGGCCACGAGACCATCGTCGAGCTCGAATTCCTGCCTGCGGGCCGCAACACCCGCGTCGTGCTGAACCACCGCGGCTTCGAGAGCGCCGCCTCGCGCGACATGCACGGCCAAGGCTGGAACGGCTGCTTCGCGTGCCTTGACCGGATCCTTTAGGGAGAATGCACCATGGCCGACGTCGTCATCTACGGTCCTTCCGCCAGCACCTACGTCCGCACGGCCCGTCTCGCCTGCGCGGAAAAGGGGATCACGCACACGCTCGAGCCGGTCGATCTCGGCTCCGAGGCGCACGCCAAGCTGCATCCGTTCCGCAAGGTGCCCGCGATGCGCCACGGCGACTTCCTGCTGTTCGAATCGGGCGCCATCGGCCGCTATGTCGACCGCACGTTTTCCGGTCCGGCGCTACAGCCCAAGGACATCAAGGAACTCGCGCGCATGGATCAGTGGCTGAGCGCCGTCTCCGACTACTGCTATCAGGCGATGATCCGCGAGATCGTCATCCAGCGCGTGCTCGTGCCGATGCGCGGCGGCAAGCCCGACGAAGCGATGATCAAGGCGGCGTGGCCCAAGGTCGAGTACCAGCTCTCGGTGATCGAGCAGACGCTGGCGAAGTCCCAGTATCTCGCGGGCGGCGCCCTCTCGCTCGCCGATCTGACGCTGCTGCCGATCATTTTCTACGTGAAAGTACAGCCCGAGGGCGGCCCGCTCCTCGCCAAGCACAAGGCCGTGAGCGGATGGTTCGACCGCATGGCGGCGCGCGCGAGCTTCGGCGCCACCATGCCGGAGCTGCCCAAGGCCGCATAGCCGCCGGCGGAGCGCATCGGGTACGGGCGGGCGCCATCCAGCCAGGAGGCGCCCGCTCTGGTTTTTGCCCGCAGCTTGGGCGACAATCGCCCGAGCTCCGCTTCAATCGTAGGCCGCCCCTTCGATGACCGCCGTCACGATCTACGGCCCCGTCATGAGCACCTTCGTGCGCACGGCGCGCTTGGCTTGCGCCGAGAAGGGCGTCTCTCACGCGGTCGAAGAGGTGGATTTCCGCGCCGAGTCCTATCGCCGGTTGCACCCGTTCAACAAGGTGCCGGCGATGCGCGATGGGGATTTCGTGCTCTATGAAACTCAGGCCATCTGCCGATACGTCGACCGCGCGTTCGCCGGCCCGCCGCTGCAGCCCAAAGAGAACAAGGCGCAGGCCCGCATGGACCAATGGCTGAGCGCGGTCGCCGACTATGTCTATCCGGTGATGATCGAAGATCTGGTCTGGGAGCGCCTCGCCGTGCCGATGGAGGGCGGGCAGCCCGACGAGGCGAAGATCGGGGCCGCCGTGCCGAAGCTCGCCGAGCAGCTTGCGATCCTCGATGGCGCGCTCGACGGGAGTCCTTATCTCGCCGGCGCCGAAGCGAGCCTTGCCGATTTCCTGCTGTTTCCGATCATCTTCTATGTGCGCGCGACGCCCGAGGGCGAGGCGGCTCTGCCGAAGGCGCCGCGGCTGCGCGCGTGGTTCGGCCGCATGGCCGCGCGGCCCTCGGCCGCCGCCACCGATCCCACGCGCGGGTGAGCGGTGCCATGCCGCTTCCGGTCATCACCGCGCTCTACGCCGGCATCCTCGGCTTCTTGGGCCTCGTGCTCGCCTCGCGCGTCGTGCAGCACCGGCAGCGCCACCGCATCGCGCTCGGCGACGAGGGCAACGAGGACATGCAGCGCGCGATGCGCGTCTTCGGCAATTTCACCGAATACGTGCCGATGGTTCTGCTGCTGATCGGCTTCGGCGAAATGCTCGGCGCGCACAAGTGGCTGACCCACGGGCTCTGCGCGAGCCTCGTCGCCGGCCGTCTGCTGCACGCGTGGGGCCTCTCGCGCACCAGCGGCACCAGTATGGGGCGCCTCCTCGGCGTGACGCTGACGTGGCTCGCGCTGCTCGTCTCGAGCGCCATGCTGATCTGGCTGGCGCTCGGGCAGATGGGGCTGGCGCGCTGACTCCGTTCAGGCCGCGCGCGCGCCGATGACCTGCTTCAGGCGCGCGAGGGCCTCGTCGCGGCCGGGGCGGAAATCCTCTCCGATCCACCATTCCTCGACCTGGCGCAGCGCGCTGCCGACCGCTTCGCCGGTGGGCACGCCCAGAGCCAGCACGTCCTCGCCCTTGACCGGCAGCGCTGGCGGCTCCCAGGCCTCGACGGCGTCGAGCATGCGCTCGAGCGCCGCATTGTCCGGGCTGCCATCGGCCGCCCAATAGAGGAGGCTGCGGTCGATCAACAGCTCGGGGCCGAGGCGATAGCACTCGCGGCGGATCGAGCGGTCTTCGAGCGGGGGCTTGAACGGCGGCGCGGGCGCGCACTGCGCCTCGAGCCGTTCGCGGTCCTTGTTGGAGAAGCGCAGGCGCGCCGCCACGGGGGCCGCCTGCGCCGGGGAGCGCAGCAGAGTGGCGAGGCGGCGAACCGCATCGCCGGCGCGCGCGCGCTCGCCCCAGCGCCGCTCGATGGCGACGAGGCGCGAAAGCCGCTGGATTTCGATCGCCTCGGGGAGATAGGCGGCGAGGATGCGGTCGTTGTGCATCAGCACGAGCACGTCGTGGGGCGAGGGCGCCCGCAGCAGCTTCAGCGTCTCGTCGCGCAGCCGCTCCGCCGAAAGGCCGGCGAGTTGCTCGGCCATCGCCCGGCAGGCCGAGCGGGCGGCGGAGTCGGCCTGGCCGCGGCCATAGTGAGCGAGGAAGCGATAGAAGCGGAGGAGGCGCAGCACATCTTCGCGGATGCGCTCCTTGGGGTCGCCGACGAAGCGCACGCGGCCCTGGCGCAGATCCTTGAGCCCGCCGAAATAGTCGTAGAGCTCTCCGGCGGGGCGGCACGAGAGCGCGTTCATCGTGAAATCGCGCCGCGCCGCATCGGCCTCCCAATCGTCGGTGAAGGCGACCTTCGCGTGGCGGCCGTCGGTTTCCACGTCCCGGCGCAGCGTGGTGATCTCGAACGGCCGATGCCCGGCGACGGCTGTGATGGTGCCGTACGCGATGCCGGTCGGCACGACCTTGATGCCGGCCGCCTCGAGCAGCTTCGTCGCCTGCTCGGGCACGAGCGGGGTCGCGATGTCGACGTCCTTGACCGGCCGGCCGAGCATCGCGTCGCGCACGCAGCCGCCCACAAAGCGCGCCTCGGCGCCCTCCTTGCTCAGAGCCTCGATCACCTGCCGCGTCTCCGCGGCGGTCATCCAAAGCTGGGGCGTGATCTTCTCGACGGGCTTCACGGGGGGTTCAGCGCTTCAAGCTCGGCGGGCGGAACGGGGCGTCGGGCGATTGGTCGGAGATCGTGTCGAGGATGAAGAAAGTGGTAATCGTCAGCACGAGGCCCGCTACGATCGCCCAATACCAGTTGCTGTGCTCCCAAGGCGGCTCGGGCTCCCCCGCCACGCGCGCCCGCCACCGGCGCCAGAACAGGTACGCGGCGTAGAGCAGGATCGGCAGCAGGAAGATCGCGAGCTGTTGGACTACGACGCGCATCAGTCTCGTAGCAAATCGTAAAGGTTCATCAACATCGCGGCGGTGGCTCCCCAAATGTATTTGTCGCCGTAAGGCATGGCATAGAAGCGGCGCTCGACGCCATTGAAGATGCGGCTTTCCTGCCGGTGATTGGCCGGATCGAGGAAGAAGGCGAGCGGCACCTCGAATATGCCGGCCACCTCGGCCGGGTCCGGCTTCAGCGTATAGGGCGGCCGGACGAGGCCGACGATGGGCGCCACCAGGAAGCCGGTGCCGGTAATATAGTCGTCGAGCCGGCCGATGATCTCGACGCTCTCGCGCGGCAATCCGATCTCCTCTTCGGTCTCGCGCAAGGCGGTTTCCGCGGCCGACGCGTCGCCGTCTTCGATCCGGCCGCCCGGAAAGCTGATCTGCCCGGCGTGATGCGGCAGGCTAGCGTCGCGCAAGGTCAAGAGCACGCACAACCCCTCTGGCCGGTCGACCAACGGCACCAGCACCGCGGCAGCTCGAAGATTCTCCCGGATCGGCAGGCTCGGCTCGGTCTGGAAATCGCCTCGGAAGCGCTCCAGCCTGTTCGCGACCGCGGCCGCCATGTCGATCGGTGCATGCAGGCGGTCGAGCGAGCGCACGAGGCGCGCCGTGACCCGATCACGGGCTCGCTCCCCAACCTGATCGCCGGTCATGCGCCGTCCCCGCGACCGGGATCCGGTGGCCCCACGGCCGCGTCGAGCGCGCCCAGGCGGAAGAATTCGCCGCTGCTCCAGACGCCGAGAATGCGGGCATCCCCCTCGCTGCGTTCCTCGCCGCGCTCCACGAGCTCGTAGAAGACCGGGCGCGCCAGGCGCGCCTCGAGCCGGTCGCGCACCAGCACGTAGGGGGCGGGCGCCCCGGTCACGGTGTCGCTTTCGACCCTTAACGGATGTTCGCGATCCAGAGTCACGATTTCGTCAAGATTCGTCCGCAACGTCACCGTCTGTTCACGGCCTGCGCCGGCGATGGTCGCCTCGACGGCAACGAAGGGCACGTCTTCGACCCCGATGCGCCCTCTTTCCGCCGGAGTGACCAGCCAATATCCGCCCTCGTCGTCGCGCCGGAGGACGGAAGCGAACAGTTTCACCAGCGGCTTACGCCCGATCGGCGAGCCGCGATAGAACCACGTGCCGTCGCGCCGGATAAAGAGGCCGAAATCTCCACAAATATCGTCGAACATGCGCCGATCGGCCGCCGAGGCAACCTCGCCTCGCGGGCCCGTGTCTTGCATGGCCTTGGGCACAGCCTGCAAAGTGACTCGTTTCCTTTCCATCGCCTTTGGAGTTCTCTAAGTGAGCGCTGACAATCCCGCCGCCGGTTCCGTGTCTAATTTCGTGATGCGCGACGCTCCCGACAAGCTGGTCCGCGAGGTCGAAGCCCTCGGGCGGACCCTCGACCAGGTCAAGTCTAGCATCGGCCGGGTTATCTTCGGCCAACACGAGGTCATCGAGCAAACCCTGATCACGATCATGTCGGGCGGCCACGTGCTGCTGATCGGGGTACCCGGCCTCGCCAAGACCAAGCTGGTGGAGACGCTGGGCGTGGTCTTCGGCCTCGACGAGGCACGCATCCAGTGCACGCCCGATCTCATGCCTGCCGACATCATCGGCTCGGAGGTGCTGGAGGAGGCCGAGAGCGGCCGGCGCTCGTTCCGTTTCATCCGCGGCCCGGTCTTCTGCCAGCTCTTGATGGCCGACGAGATCAATCGCGCAAGCCCGCGCACCCAGTCGGCGCTGCTGCAGGCGATGCAGGAAAAGAGGGTTTCGGTGGCCGGCCAGTATCACCCGCTGCCCGAGCCGTTCCACGTGCTCGCGACCCAGAACCCGCTCGAGCAGGAGGGAACCTATCCGCTGCCCGAAGCGCAGCTCGACCGCTTCCTCCTCCAGGTGAACGTCGGCTACCCCGACCTCGCGGCCGAGCGGAAGATGTTGCTCGCCACCACCGGCGTCGAGGAGGACAAGGCGATCAAGGTCATGGCGGCGGGCGACCTGATGTCCGCGCAGCGAATCATCCGCCAGATCCCGGTCGGCGAGAGCGTCGTCGATGCGATCTTGAAGCTCGCCCGCGCCGGCCGGCCGGAAACCAGCGATATCGGCGAGGTGAAGCAGCACGTGGCGTGGGCGCCGGGTCCGCGCGCGAGCCAGGCGCTCATGCTCGCCTGCCGCGCCCGCGCGGTGGTGCAGGGCCGCTTGGCACCCTCGATCGACGACGTGGTGGCGCTAGCGCCGCCCATCCTCCGCCACCGCATGGCGCTCAACTTCGCCGCGCGCGCCGACGGGGTCACGGTCGAAGACGTCATCGCCAGGCTCTCCGAGCCGCTGCAGTAGGGCGGGAATGGCCGAAGCCGCCGCGTCCCGCGTTCATCTCCGTCACGAAGCCGAGCTTGCCGCCGCGCGGCTGCCGCCGCTGTTGGTCGCGGCAGAGCGTGTTGCGGCCACGGTGCAGCAAGGGGTTCATGGACGCCGGCGCGTGGGCATGGGCGAGGCGTTCTGGCAGTTCCGCCGCTACGAGCCGGGCGATCCCATCCGCCGCATCGACTGGCGCCAGTCGGCCAAGGGCGACCGCCTTTTCATCCGCGAGACTGAGTGGGCCGCGGCGCAGAGCGTATGGCTCTGGCCCGATCCTTCGCCGTCGATGCATTGGCGCTCGAAGCGCAACGTTCCCGAGAAGCGCGACCGCGCGGATCTCGTGGCGCTGGCGCTCGCCTCGCTGCTGGTGCGCGCCGGCGAGCGCGTCGCCGTGCTCGGCACCGGCGAGCGGCCGATCTCGGGCAAAGTGGCGCTCGATCGCCTGAGCCAGCGCATCCTTCACCGCCCGAAGCCGCTCGGCCAGCCGGGCGATCTGCCCGCGTTCGAGCCGCTGCCGCGCTACGCGACGCTCATTTTCATCGGCGATCTCCTGGCGCCGCTCGAGCAGGTCGACAAGCTGGTCCGCCGGCACGCCGCCGCCGGCGTGCGCGGCTATCTCTTCCACATCCTCGATCCGGCCGAGCAGAGCCTGCCCTATGCCGGCCGCACGCGCTTTGAAGGCCTCGAGCAGGAGGGCCATCTGCTGGTCAAGCGCGTCGAGACCGTGCGCGACGAATACCGGGAGAAGATGGCCGAACATCAGGCCGGGCTCGCCGATATCGCGCGCGCGGTCGGCTGGAACTATACGCTGCATCTCACCGATCAGCCGCCCGAGGCCGCGCTGCTGCGCATCTTCGTCCACCTCGCGCATTTGCCGGGGTGAACGCATGCTGAGCCTCGGCCTCGTCGCCTTCACCGCTCCCTGGGTGCTTGCCGCGCTCGCCGCGCTGCCGATCATCTGGTGGCTGCTGCGCGTGACGCCGCCGGCGCCGCGCCTGGTGCGCTTCCCGGCAATCCGGCTGCTGTTCCGGCTCAAGGAGAAGGAAGATACGCCGGCCAAGACGCCGTGGTGGCTGCTGCTGCTGCGTCTGCTGGTGGTGACACTGGCGATCCTTGGCCTGGCCCAGCCGCTCTTGAATCCGGGCGGCGCGTTCCGCGCGTCGGGCCCGCTCGTTCTCGTCGTCGACAATGGCTGGGCCGCCGCCGCGAACTGGGACAAGCGCCGCAGCCTCGTTTCCGAGATGATCGAGAAGGCCGAGCGCGAGAAGCGCCAGGTCGTGCTGGTCGGCACAGCGCGCAAGACGGCGGCGGCGCCGATCGAGCCCTCGCGCCTGCTGCGGCCCGCCGACGCCAAGGCGCTGTTCCAGGCGATGACCCCCGAGCCCTGGCCCGTGGACCGCAAGGCCGCCACCGATGCGCTGCGCAAGATCCAGCTCGATGCGCGCGCCAACGTCGTGTGGCTGTCGGATGGCGTCGAGGCGCCCGACACCGGTCCGTTCGTGGCCGCGCTCCAGCGGCTGGGCACGGTCGCGGTCCAGGTCGACGGGCCCGAATCGCAGCCGCTGCTGCTGCACGCGCCGCGCCTGTCCGGCGAGAGCATCGTCTTCCGCATCGAGCGCCCGGACGGCGAGCGCCCCGCCGCCTACTCGGCGCGCGCGTTTGCGGATGACGGCCGCGGCGTCGCGCGCCAGCGCGTCGATTTCAAGCCCGGCGAGAAGTTCCTGGAGGCAAGCCTGCGGCTGCCCACCGAGCTGCGCAACCGCATCTCGCGCATCGACATCGAGCGCCACGCCAGCGCGGGAGCCGTGTTGCTGCTCGACGAGCGCCTGCGCCGGCGCCCGGTCGGCCTCGTCGCGCCCACGGCTCAAGGCGGCTCGCAGCCACTGCTGTCGGACACCTTCTATCTCGACCGCGCGCTCGCCCCCTATTCGGAGCTGCGCCGCGGCAGCGTCACCGAGCTGCTGCAGCGCCCGCTCTCGGTCGTGATCCTGACCGACACGGCGCCCGCTTCGGCCGAAGAGCAGACGCAGCTGAAGCGTTGGGTCAACGACGGCGGCGTGCTCATCCGCTTCGCGGGGCCGCTGCTGGCCGAAGCGAGCGACGAGCTGGTGCCGGTGCCGATCCGCACGGGCGACCGCACCTTCGGCGGCGCGCTCTCGTGGACCAAGCCGCTCGCGCTGGCGAACTTCGATCAGAACAGCCCGTTCGCCGGGCTTGTCGTTTCGAAGGAAGTCACGGTGAGCCGCCAGGTACTCGCCGAGCCCACCGTCGATCTGCAGAAGAAGACCTGGGCGCGGCTCGAGGACGGCACGCCGCTGGTGACGGCGGACCGGCGCGGCAAGGGCATGATCGTTCTCGTCCACACCACGGCCAATCCCGACTGGTCGAACATGCCGCTCTCCGGCCTGTTCGTCGAAATGCTCCGCCGCATGGTCGAGCTTTCGCACGGCGTGGCGGCGGGCGGCGAGGACCGGCCCGTCAATCTCGCCCCCCACCAGACCCTCGACGGCTTCGGCCGGCTCGGCACGCCGCCGCCCTCGGCCTTGGCGATCGAATCGAGTAAGCTGGACAAGGTCGTGATCGGGCCGCAGCATCCGCCGGGCCTCTATGGCGATGCCGCGAACCGGCGCGGCGTAAACCTCTCCGTCAGCGTCACGTCGGTGAGGCCGTTGGGCGACCTGCCGTCGGGCATGGAGAAGAGCGTGTACCGCGACTCGACCGAGGTGGATTTGAAGCCCTGGCTGCTCGCTGCCGCGCTCGCGCTGCTGCTGTTCGATCTGTTCCTGAGCTTCTTCCTGCGCGGCCTCTTCATCCGCCGCATTCCCGGGCCGGGCGCACCGGCCGCCGCAAGGACGGCGCCGGCTCGTTCGACCGCCAAGGCCGCGGCGGTGGCGGCGCTCGCGATGGCCATCGCGTTCCCGCCGGAGGTTTTCGCGCAAGACCGCACCAACGAAAGCGGCGATCCGGCGATCCGCGCCACCAAGGAAACCGTACTCGCCTATGTGCTCACCGGCGACGGCGAAACCGACCGCGTCAGCCGTGCGGCGCTCCTGGGCCTGGGGCGCGTCTTGACCGAGCGCACCTCGGTCGAGCCGGCGCCGCCGCAAGGCGTCAACCCCAACATCGACGAGCTCGCCTTCTATCCGGTCATCTATTGGCCGGTGACCGCCGGCCAGTCGCCGCCGACGCGCGATGGCATCAATCGGCTGCAGTCCTATCTGCGCAACGGCGGAATGATCATCTTCGACATCCGCAATCAGGGATCCGCCATGGAGGATGCCGGGCATCTGCGCCGCCTCGTCCAGGGCGTCAACATCCCGGCGCTGCACCGCATGCCCGACGACCACGTGTTGACACGGTCTTACTACCTGCTGCCGCGCTTCCCAGGCCGTTTCGCCGCCAACCCGGTGTGGGTCGCGCGCCCCGATCAGGCCGCGAAGGACGGCGTCTCGCCGGTCATCATCGGCAGCAACGATTGGGCGGCGGCCTGGGCCATCGACGAGCGCGGGCGCGGCATGTTCCCGGTGGCGCCCGGCGGCGAGGTGCAGCGCGAATATGCCTATCGCGCCGGCGTCAACATGGTGATGTACGCGCTTTCGGGCAACTACAAGGCCGACCAGGTCCACATCCCGACGATCTTGAAGAGGCTGGGCCAATGACCGCCTTCGGCTGGTCGATCGCGTTTTCGCCCATCATCGAGTGGACATGGCTCTACGTCTTCGCCGGCATCGGCGCGGCGCTGGTGCTGGGCGGCGCGTTTCTCCGCGCGCGCGGCATCGTCTGGCGCTTCCTGGCGGTGGCGCTGGCCTGGCTGATCCTCGCCAACCCGTCGCTGGTGGTCGAGAACCGCGAGGGCCTGCGCGACGTGGCCATTGTCGTGATCGACGAGTCGGCGAGCCAGGGTCTCGAAGAACGGCGCAAGCGCACCGAGGAGGCGCTGGAGCAGATCCGCCTCGCGGTGCAGCGCCTCGGCGACGTCGACCTCCGCGTCGTGCGCGCCGGCGCCGACGGCAACGAGGACGGCACGCGCCTCTTCGGCAGTCTCGAGCGGGCGCTGGCCGACGTGCCGCGCCAGCGCCTGGCCGGCGTCATCATGATTACCGACGGGCAGGTGCACGACGCGCCGGTCGCCGGGCGCATGATCACCGGCATCGGTCCGCTGCACGTGCTGCTCTCCGGCCGCAAGAACGAGCTCGACCGGCGTCTCGCAATCGAGAACGCGCCCGGCTTCGGCCTCATCGGCAAGCCGCTGCAAATGACGGTCAAGGTCGAGGACGGATCGACGAACGGCGGGTCGGCGCGCGTCACGATCAAGCGCGACGGCGCCGCCTGGAAGACCGTGACCGTGCAGATCGGCCGGCCCGTCAACGTCGAGTTCCAGCTCGACAAGCGGGGCACGACGTTCTTCGAGCTCGAGGTCGAGCCCGGGGCGCGCGAACTCACGCTCGACAACAATCGCGCCGTCGTCGCCATCAACGGCATCCGCGATCGCCTGCGCGTGCTGCTGATCTCGGGCGAGCCGCATGCCGGCCAGCGCTCGTGGCGCAACATCCTAAAATCCGATCCGGGCGTGGACCTCGTTCACTTTACGATCTTGAGGCCCCCCGAGAAGCGCGACTACACGCCGATCAACGAGCTCTCGCTCATCTCGTTTCCGGTGCGCGAGCTGTTCGAGGAAAAGCTCGACCAGTTCGATCTCATCATCTTCGACCGCTACCGTCGGCGCGGCATCATCCGCAACGACTACTACGACAACATCGTCAAGTACGTGAAGAACGGCGGCGCGCTGTTGGTCGTCGACGGCCCCACCTTCGCCGGCCCGCTCAGCATCTCGCAGTCGCCGCTCGGCGACATTCTGCCGGCACGACCCACCGGCGACGTGATCGAGGAGCCCTTTCGCGCGCTCAAGACCGACATCGGCAAGCGCCACCCGGTGACGGCGGCGCTGCCGGGCGACGGCAGCGGCGCGCGGCCGTGGGGCCGCTGGTATCGCATCGTCGGCGCGCAGGTGCGCCAGGGCCACGTATTGTTGCAGGGCCCCGGCGCGCGGCCGCTCATGATCGTTGATCGTGTCGAGAAGGGCCGCGTCGCGTTGCTGCTGTCGGACCAGATCTGGCTCTGGGACCGCGGCTACGAAGGAGGCGGTCCCCAGGCCGAGATGCTGCGCCGCTTCGCGCATTGGCTGATGAAGGAGCCGGAGCTCGAGGAGGAGCTGCTCTCGGGCACGATCCGCGCGGGCCGCCTCGACGTCGTGCGCCGGAGCATGACGCCGTCCAACAACCCGGCGAAGGTCACCGGGCCCGACAACCAGACCGTCGACGTGCCGATGACCGACCGCGGCGACGGCACCGCCACGGGCTCGACCGTGATCACCAAGCCGGGCCTCTATCGCATCACCGACGGCAAGCTCAATGCGATGGCCGCCATCGGCTCGCTCAATGCGAAGGAGATGGAAGACGTGCGCACGACGGAGGCCAAGCTGAAGCCCGTCGTCGACGCGAACCAGGGCAGCTTCTCCTGGCTCGCGGAGGGGCTGCCCGAGATCCGCCGCGTCGGCCGCGAGGACCGCACGCACGGCGGCGGCTTTGGCGGCGCCTCCTGGATCGGCCTCCGCCAGAACGGCGACTATGTGGTGACCGGCATCCGCGAGCTGCCGCTGATGGTAGGCTTCGCGGCGCTGCTGCTCGCCATGCTGCCGCTGCTGTTCGCCTGGCGGCGCGAGGGGAAATAGCGGAGCCGGGGAAAAAAAGCGGCCCGCTTTTTGGCGAGCCGCCGGGCGCAGAAACATCATTGGACCTCTGCTTAGTCCACGCAAACGCGCCCATTGAGTGAGTCGACGTAGCAACTCTGTCCCGTCTGCGGGCCGAAAGTGGTGCCGGGCCCGTAATGGGGATTGGGTCCATGGTAACCGTAGGGCGTCGGCGCGGACTCGATCATCATCTGCGCCGAGCCCGGGGCGACGCCCGCGGCGAAGAGCGGTCCGGCGAGCGCAAGCGGAATCCAGATCAGCCTTCGACGGAGTCGCATGACGACCTCCTTCCGGGCCGCTGCCCGGCTTCGCGGGCGGCGGCGGCGAGGAACTTGAAATTCGTGCGCCGGCGCCCGGCAGGGGCCGCACTTCGGCACCGCCGGGCTTTCCGGTTCAGGAGCTAGCTAGCTACCGCCACGTCCTGTTGGTGCAGCTCCAGCAGCGCGGAACCTAGTAGTAACGGTGCCAGCGCCGCCAATGACGATAAGGCCTGTAGTGATAGCGGTACGGCCGGTAGTGATAGGGGTACGGCCGGTATCTGTAGTATGGCCTGTAGTAATAACGGTCATGATAGTAGCCGTGCCGATGATAAACCGGTGTCGTCTCGATGCCGGTGCCGATTTCATCGCCGGCGTTCCCGCCCGGCGGCACCGGAGCGGCCAAGCTTGCCGCGGGCGCGAAGGCTAGGGCAGCCGGTATCAGAAGGACCTTGACGAGGCGCATTGCGCTCCTCCTCTTCCAAGTTGGTCCCCACCGAGGGATTCAACGCATCAGCAGCGTGATCGCTCACCGCGTTCGCATCACGATTTGCGGGACAATTGGCCGCGAGGTTACGGAACGCGCCAAGGATACGGGGGCAAGGAAAAGAGCGGCCCGCGTGATCTTGCGGCTCCGCCGCGGGCGCCCGTGCCGGAGGCGCGCAGCGCGCCGCATTGGCATTTGCAAAGACGATCTGCCCCGCGCGTTTTCTCCCGATCAAATCGGCGCGTCTTCGCGTCGCGGGGCGGGAACTTCAAACGGGGCCGCTCCCCGCGCGCATTCACGGTCGATGGCGCGCTCGGGGAAAAGCGAAGCGGCCGGCCCGTTCAGGGCCGGCCGCTTCCCATCGAACCTGGCGCGCCGCTCACCAGCAGCCGATATAGGCGCGGCGCCACGCATAGCCGTCCCAGCGCCAATCATAGCGCGCGCGGCACGGTGGCGCGGGCGCGTAGTACGCGGGCGGCGGGTAGTAGTAGGCCGGCGGAGGCGGCGGGTAGTAATAGGGCGGCGGCGCAACGTAGACCGGCGGTGCCAGGTTAAGGCCGAAGAAGAACGAGCTCTTCGCACTCGCCAAGCCGGCCGAACCGGCGAGCGTGGCCGCCGCGCCAACCGCGATGATGCCGGCGGAAAGCAGCAATTTCAGCGATTTGCGCATTGTGACCCCCATTCGAGTCCGACCCTGACCGTATACGGACCGAGCGCGGCCATTCTTCCCCGCGATCCGGCCAGGATGTGACGACAATGTGGCCCGCGGTCTGAACGCCCGATGAACGGCACCGCTCTCGTTGCTTAACAAAGAGGATTACTGGGCGGTATCGGCCAGCTTGCGAAAAGCGTCCATCTTCTCCGAGAACAGCTCTTCGCGATTCGAGGCGGCGATGAAGGCCCTAAGCTCCTCGCGCGTTGCGGTGATCGTCGCCTCGTCGACATATTGGCCTTTCCTAAAGCGGCCCTTGAGCTTTCCGGCTTCGATCGCGGCGATCACCAGCGTCGTGTTCATGAGACGCAGCACCAGCGTGCCGTCGCTGGCGAGGTCGTAGGCCATGATCGTCACCTTCGGGGTGTCGGAGACGTTCCCGCCCGTGCGGCGCACGTTGAGGTAGGGCTGGCCGTTCACGACGGTGCGCCAGACCGAGTAGCGCGCTCCATCGATCTCGCCGGTAGCGAAGGCGTTGACGTTCACGAAAACGGCGCGCTGCGCGCCCGGCACGGTGTCGTCTGGCACCGCGGCGATGACTGCCATCTCGCCGCCCTTGCCGGCATACCAGCTTCCGAGCAGGCGCGCGTCGTCCGCCTTGGGATCGGGGTCGCTGAGCGTCGCTTCGGTCTCGACGAGGCAGGCGCTGGTGAGCAGGAGAAGGCAAAGGCCGGCGATGGACTTGAGGGTCGAGCGCATGGCGTGCTCCCGGAAAAATCGGCCGCCCGCGATCATCGGCGGGTGCCTCGGCGTCCCGAACCCGATTAGCCCGGATTTCTCACAGGAGGAGGTGCATCGGGGCTTCGAATCTGCGAAAGCTGTTTTGCGAAGAACGACTTGCGCAGGGTTGGAAGGAGTTCCCCGATGCCGACAGAGTGTAACCCGGAC
>Ga0187893_10000875_pt1 | contig 75967 bp, 62 predicted proteins | sample MA1701074metaG_FD_139574 | JGI IMG/M metagenome (GOLD analysis project Ga0187893, IMG submission 139574) | White microbial mat communities from a basaltic lava cave in the Kipuka Kanohina Cave System on the Island of Hawaii, USA - MA170107-4 metaG ...
AGATCACCGCGCCCACCAAGCCTTGAGCCGGCTCTGTAGCCGGGAGGCCTTCAGGCGGCTTCAGCCGCAAACCGACTTTCAGTCGGAAACCAACCCACCGCCTTTCAGGCGGTGGATGTTTAGTTGTGGCAGCCGCACGCACGGATGCAAGTTTGAATGGCTATGAGCACGGCGCGGGGACCATAGTGGTGGACGTGTACAACCCGCCCGCAACCGGCCTTTACGCGGGGAACAACGGTTTCGTTGAAGTGGTCGTCAGTGAAGAGTTTCCCACTTACTTTATGCGGGTACTAAACATCAACGAGGCCACCGTTCGGACTCGTGCTGTGTCGGGCGTCGTCAACAACGGAAACCTCTGTGTGCTGGCTCTCGATCCGTCCCGTGACCGGGCACTGCGAGTTACCGGCACGCCGCGGCTGCAAACGAACTGCGAGATCCAAGTGAATTCCACCAGCACTCGTGCGCTTGAGGTGAACGGCACGGGTGAGCTTGTGGCGAACTGCGATCAAGTGGCGAACTGTATCGGGGTTACCGGCGAGCCCCGGGTTGCCGGCGGCGGTTATGTCTCGCCGACGCCCCAGACCGGGGTGACACCCACACCAGATCCGTTTGCGATGCGTGCCCAGCCCGTCGTTGGGGACTTTGCACTTTCACCAACCGCGGCTCTTGCCGCAAATCCCATCAGTTCCAACGTGACGCTTCGGCCAGGGTACTATCCGAATACGCTAACCATTAACGGTGGTACGGTGCTCTTCGAAGCAGGTGTCTACTATCTGCAACGGGGGCTGAAGGCCACTGGGGGGTCTCTGCAAAGCCTGGGAGCTGGCACGAGTTTTTATAACCATAACCAAGCCGGAAACGATTTCATCGATATTGGCGGAAATGTAACGGCGAGTCTGTACGCTTGGACGGGGCAAGGGGTTTTCCCAAGCACCAGCCACGAGTCCATGGACAACATGCTCTTTTGGAACAACCGGAATACCACTCATCGAAACCCTGGTCATTTGGTGCGAGGCACTTCGGGCACTTGCTGGGGAGGCATCATCTACATCCCTACTCAGCATCTCGATTTTGCAGGTAACTCCATCACCGGCTGTGACGGTTACTGGACGATGTTTGTTGCTAACACGATAGATCTCTCGGGAACGGCGGGAGTGCAGGTGATCAATGATCCGCCGGACGGCGTTGTGCCTGAGCTAGCGACAGTCACCATGGTTGAGTAAAAAAAGCGGGCTGGAGCCGACAAACACAAGGAGCGACGATGAGAAAGCAGGGAAACCGGAAGAACCGAAATGGCCAACGGGGTGGGGCAATGGTGGAGTTTGCACTGGTGCTACCACTACTGTTCCTCATGTGCATGGGGGGCACGGACTTCGGGCGGCTGTTCTACCATGCCGTCACAGTGGCCAACGCCGCTGCTGTTGGGACCTTCTACGGGGGCCAGAGCCGCATCGCGGCCGCCAACCATGCCCAGCAGACGCAGAAGGCCATCGACGAAGCCGTGAATATCGACGGCGTGACCGCGAGCGCCAGCAGTTTTTGCGAATGCCCCGGCAATCCGCCGGTGGCAATTAGTTGTCTGCAGGCGGCCAATTACAGTGCCTGCCAAGGCTACGGGCTGCCGCGGGTCTATGTGCGGGTCAACGCTCAGAAAACGTTTCAAACCATCGGCGCCTACCCAGGAATTCCCAGCAGCACCGCGGTTCGCCGGGACGCATTCATTCGCATTCAATAGAAAAACCGGAGAGAAGGGAATGTTTGACCAGAAAAGTATGCGCAGAGATTGCGCCCGTCGGCGCGGCGCCACTCTTGTGGAGTTTGCGTTTTTCTTTCTGCTGTTCTTGGTGTTGGCTATTGGCCTCATGGAACTGGGGAGAGGCATTTGGACCTTTACGACGTTGGCTCATGCTGCCCGTCAGGGTGGGCGGTATGCAATTGTTCATGGCAACCTCAGTCCGCTGGGGCAGGGTGACCTTACCATCGAAGAGGTGGTCAAGCGAAACGCAATTGGGCTCGATCCCGCGGATATCATGGTGACAACCGCTTATGCTCCGAGCAATACACGGGGCGGGGTTGTCGAGGTACGCGCCAGCTACCCATTCCGGTTGGTGACAGGCCCTCTTATTCTGGCCAACACCACCATCCAGCTTGGCAGTACCAGCCGGATGATCATAGCCAACTAGGCCGTGAATCGCCGTCAGGAAAGCGGACGGCTACCCCGTTCGGACGCCACGCGGCCGTATCTGATCGCCAGTGGCGGTTCCAGCATTGAGCAGGTAGTCAAGGGAAACGGCGTCGGCCTCAATCCTCAGGACGTCACAGTGACCGCCTCATGGGAGTCCTGGGACCCGGTGAACCGTGTTTGGATTCAGGACAATGTGAACGCTAAGGGCAGCGTCGTCCGCGTTCAAGTGAGTTACCCGTTTCGTTTGGTGACCGGGCCGCTGATTCTCTCACAAAACACGATTCAGCTTCGAAGCACGTCACGGATGATCGTGGCCAACTGAGATTCGTTTAGTTCGGCTCAAAATTCAAAAACAGAAGGGGCGCGACCGCAAAGGTCCCGCCCCCTTTTACTTCGGCACGCCGGCCTTGCCCGGCGGGGAAAGGTGCTTACGCAGTCCGGGTCATTTCATCGCGGCCCTTGCGCTGCGCGATTGCTGCTTGTGCGGCCGCCAGCTTGGCGATCGGCACACGGTAGGGTGACGCGCTGACGTAGTTCAGGCCTGCGTGGACGCAAAACTCCACGGACTTGGGATCCCCGCCATGCTCGCCGCAGATACCCACCTCAAGAGAAGAATTCGTCTTGCGGCCCTTCTGGACGGCGATGCGGATGAGTTCACCGACTCCCTCAGCGTCGAGCACGGCGAAGGGGTCTTCATCGAAGATCTTTTTCTTCTTGTAATCCTCAATGAAGCTGCCTGAGTCGTCGCGCGAGAACCCGAAGGTCGTCTGGGTAAGATCGTTGGTGCCGAAGCTGAAGAACTCAGCCTCTTTGGCAATCTGGTCGGCGGTCAGAGCGCCACGAGGCACTTCAATCATAGTGCCGACCATGTACTCGACTCGCCGGCCGGCTTTCTTGAACACATCTTCGGCTGTCTCGACGACCAGGGCCTTTTGATCGGCCAACTCCTTGACGTTGCCCACGAGAGGGATCATGACCTCGGGGATTACCTTGACCCCCTTCTCGGCGCATTTGACGGCGGCTTCGAAAATCGCCTGCGCCTGCATTTGGGTGATTTCCGGGAAGGTGATCCCCAGCCGGCAGCCGCGATGGCCAAGCATGGGGTTGAACTCATGCAACTCCTCCACTCTCTTGAGGAGCTTTTCCTTTTGGGCAATACGGCCCTTGGATTTCTTGAGGGCCTTCATTTCCGCGACCTCGACCATCAGGTCCTCGCGTTTGGGCAGGAACTCGTGCAGCGGAGGATCAAGCGTGCGGATGATGACGGGGTAGCCGTCCATCACTTTGAAAAGATCAACGAAGTCCTTGCGCTGCATGGGCAGCAGCTTCTTAAGCGCCTTGTTGCGGTCTTTTTCGTTGTTGGCCAGAATCATGTCGCGCATGTGCTCGATGCGCTCGCCCTCGAAGAACATGTGCTCGGTGCGGCAGAGCCCGATCCCCTCGGCGCCGAATTTCCGCGCCACTTTGGCGTCACGCGGCACTTCGGCATTCGTGCGGACGCCGATGGTTCGGGACTCGTCCACCCAGGACATAAACTGCGCCAGCTCGCCGCTGCTGGGGTCGGGATCGATTGTCTTGGCCTGACCCGCGAAAACATCGCCGGTGGAGCCGTCGAGCGAGATCCAGTCGCCTTCCTTGAGGACGGTCTTGCCGGCGGTTAGCTTGCGGCTTTTCACTTCAACGTGAATCTCGCCTGCGCCCGCCACACAAGGAGTACCCATCCCGCGCGCCACAACGGCGGCGTGGCTCGTCATACCACCGCGGGAGGTCAGGATGCCTTTGGCCACCTCCATGCCGTGGATGTCGTCGGGCGTGGTTTCGGCGCGCACCAACACGACAGGGCCCTTTGAACTCTGCTTGACGGCGTCATCAGCCGTAAAAACTACTCGTCCGACCGCGGCGCCGGGGGAAGCGGGCAGACCCTTGCCGAGAGCCTTGAGGGACTTCTTGGATTTCTCTTCGAGGACTGGATGCAGCAACTGGTCGAGCTGCTTGGGCTCGACGCGCAGCACGGCCTCTTCCTTGGAGATGAGACCCTCGCCCACCATCGTAACGGCGACCTTGACCGCAGCCGGCCCGGTGCGCTTGCCGTTGCGCGTTTGCAGCATGTAGAGCTTCGATTCCTGAATCGTGAACTCGAAGTCCTGCATGTCCCGATAATGCTTCTCGAGATTGCGCGTAATTTCCTGAAGCTGCTTGTAGACCTCGGGCATGAGTTTCTTGAGTTCGATGATCGGCCGGGGAGTGCGGATGCCGGCGACCACGTCTTCGCCCTGCGCGTTGACGAGGAACTCACCGTAAAACTCGCTGGCGCCCGTCGCGGGGTTGCGCGTGAAGCCAACGCCTGTGGCCGAGGTATCCCCGAGATTGCCGAAGACCATCGTTTGCACGTTGACGGCGGTGCCGAGACTGGCGGAGATGGCGTTCATGCGGCGGTAGTGCTGCGCCCTCGGGTTGTTCCACGACCGGAAGACGGCGTCGCGAGCCATTTTGAGCTGCTGATGCGGATCCTGCGGGAACTCACTCTTGGTTTTCTTCTTGACGAGTTTCTTGTATTGCTCCGCGACGGATTTTAAATTCTCAGCGGTCAAGTCCGTGTCGAGCTTGGTTTTCTTCTTCTTTTTCACGCTCTCGAGGATGTGCTCGAACTCATCTTTTTCGATTTCCAAAACCACGGCGCCGAACATTTGGATGAAGCGGCGGTAGCAATCGTAGGCGAAGCGGGGATTACCGGTCTTGTTAGCAAGCACTTCCGTCGTCTTATCGTTGAGTCCCAGATTGAGAATCGTGTCCATCATGCCAGGCATGGAAAACTTCGCGCCGGAGCGGACGCTGACGAGAAGCGGGTTCTCTTTGTCCCCCAGTTTCTGGCCGGTTCGCTCTTCCAGTTGCGTCAAAGCCGCCCGCATCTCTTCTTCTACTTCCCGGGGCGTTTTGTTCCCGGCTTCGAAATAGAGGTTGCAGACGTCGGTGGAAATCGTAAAGCCCGGGGGCACGGGGACGCCGGCCCGGCTCATTTCGGCCAGCCCCGCTCCCTTGCCGCCCAAGGTGTCCTTCATCGAGCCGTCGCCTTCAGACGTCCCAGCGCCAAAGGCATAGACATGCTTCTTCATGGTTTGTTTCTCCGTCCCTCTTTCTTTAGTTCCTTACCTGGTGGATCCTAAAAACTTCCTCGCGGGGGCAGGGAGCAACCGGCGGGAAACCGTTACGGGGTTCCCTTCCTCCGATACGTGAACCCTTCGCCACACGAAATACGGAATACTATTCGCTCGAAACAATCTCGGCAAAATCCGCGATTGTGGAAAACTCGCCTAGCAACTGAGCGAGGAACGCCAGCCGGTTCTTTCGAACCTTCTCGTCTTTGGCCATCACCAGAACATCGTCAAAAAAGCGGTCCACGGTGGGCCGAAGCGAAGCGATGGCCGTGAGAGCCAGCGTATAGTTGCCTTCCTGCTTTTCTTTCGCAACCCGCGGGCTGACTTCCCGGAAAGCGGCGAACAGCTCCTTTTCCGCCCCTTCTTCGAGCAAACTTTCCTGAGCCGCCGGAGCAGCGGGGTGTTCCTCGACGCCGGCCTGCTTCAAGATGTTCTTGATGCGTTTAAAACTCGTAGCCAACGGTTCGAAATCGGGCGTAGGCCGCACCAGTGAGATGGCCTGCGCGCGCTCGGCGGCGTCGAGAGGCTCGTCGGCAGAAGCCGCCAGCACGGCGTTGACTTCGTCGTACTTGTGTCCGCGCACGTCGCGCAGATAATACCGGAGGCGGTCGGCAAAGAACTCGCGCAAGGCTCCGGCGCTTTCGCCGGCATCGGCCTTCTCGCATATTTCGCTGATCGAAAGACGATGACCTCCCTCGATCAGGATGCGAATGACTCCGTAGGCCGCGCGGCGAAGCGCGTAGGGATCTTTCGATCCCGAAGGAATCATGCCCAGGCGGAAAAAGCCTCCCAACGTCGTGAGTTTGTCCGCCAGCGAAACGATCTGGCCGGTTTTTGACCTGGGGATCGAGTCGTCGGAGCCGGCGGGCCGGTAATGATCGTAGATCGCATCGGCGACTTCTTGCGGCTCTCCCTGATACCGGGCGTAGAGGCCACCGACGACTCCCTGCAACTCAGGAAACTCGCCGACCATCTCGGTGGTAAGGTCGCACTTGGCCAACTCCGCCGCCCGGCGCGCATGCTGCAGGTCTTGGGGGGAGCCATCCGGAGGCGCGATCGCATCGATCAAGGCCATGTTCCGCCGTGTCTTGTCGAGATAGGAGCCGAGCTTCGCCTGAAACGTGACGGCCTTGAGATCTTCCACGCGGTCCGCCAGCTTTTTTTTCTGGTCGGACTCCCAGAAAAACTGCGCGTCATTGAAGCGGGCACGCAGCACGCGTTCGTTGCCTTTTCGAATAATGCCGTCCGGATCGCCGTCGAGATTCGAGACAGCGACGAAACCGGGCTGCAGGCGGCCCTGTGCGTCTTCGACCGCGAAGTATTTCTGGTGGTGGCGCATCACCGTTTCCAGGACCTCTTCCGGCAACTTTAAGTAGGCGGGGTCGAACTCCCCAAGCACGGGCGTCGGGTACTCGGTGATGTTGACGAGCGTATCGAGCAGGCTGGGATTGGAGCGAATCTGTCTGCCGGCGGGCAGAAGTGAGCGAATGCCGTCCTCGATTTTCTGGCGGCGGTCCGCTACCGACACCAGCACAAAATTGGCCCTGAGCTTTTCGCGCAGATCCGCTTCGCCGGTGACGCTGATGTCCGGCTCTCCAAGGCGGCGGTGTCCCTGAGTGCGGTTGGACGATCGCACGCCGCCGATTTCGAAGGGAACGACCTGGCCATCGAGCAGGGCCACGAGCCAGCGAATCGGGCGGATGAACCGTGGCCCCGCCTTGCCCGCCCAGTACATGGTCTTGGGGAAGTAGATGCCGAGGATGACTTCCGGCAGCGCTTCGGCAAGAACATCAACCGTGGCGCGCCCCGGCACCTGGCGCTTGACCATGAGCTTTTCGTCTTCGCCGACGGCGAGATCGGCGACCGCTACTCCGGCGCGGCGGGCGAATCCCTCCGCCGCCTTAGTCGGCTTGCCGGCGGCGTCGAAAGCCACCGATCTCGGCGGGCCGCTGAGTGTTTCTTCCCGATCAGCCTGACGGAGAGGAATTCCCGACGCGGCCAGGACAAGGCGGCGCGGCGTGGCGCCGGTGGTACAGGTCACGCCCTGATGCAGGACGGATTTCTCAAGAGCGTCCAGAAAGCGGCGCTCGAGATCGCCAAGGGCGTTGGCAATCATCCAATCGGGGACCTCTTCGGTTCCCACCTCCAGCACGAACTCGGCCATCAGGCAACGACCTCCCGCTGATTCATCCAAGCCTGGGCCAGACCGACGGCGAGATTGCGCACGCGCTGGATCACGGCGACCCGCTCGGTGACGCTGATCGCGCGGCGGGCATCGAGAGTGTTAAACAGATTCGAGCATTTCAGCACCTGGTCATACGTGGGCAGCAGCGGAAAGCGCGCTTTTTGGGCCGGATCCTCCAGGGCGGCATATTCATCGAGCAGGCGCCGGGCTTCGGCCTCGTGGAGATCAAACTCTTTCCACACCCCCGGCACTCCCGCCTTTTCGAAGTTATAAACCGAGTACTGCTGCTCATCGAGAAAACGCACGTCGCGGTAGGTCCAGGTGTCGTTCCAATGGATGTCGTATACGCTCTCCACGTTCTGCAGAAAGGCGGCGAGGCGTTCCAGGCCGTAGGTCAGCTCCGCGGGAACAACTTCGAGGTCAATGCCTCCGCACTGCTGGAAATAGGTGAACTGCGTGATTTCGAGACCGTCGAGCATGACCTGCCAGCCGATGCCCCACGCGCCCAAAGTCGGCGATTCCCAGTTATCCTCTTCGAGCTTGAGGTCGTGATGATGAAGATCGATGCCGATGGCTTCGAGGCTCTCGAGATACTGCTCGATGACATCTTCGGGCGCCGGCTTCAAGATCACCTGCAACTGCATGTGCTTGTAAAGCCGGTTGGGATTCTCGCCGTAACGGCCGTCCGCCGGGCGGCGGCTGGGTTGCACGTAGGCGACGCGATAGGGGTCCGGGCCCAGCACGCGCAGAAACGTTTCCGGGCACATCGTTCCGGCGCCGACCTCGACGTCGAGCGGCTCTTGGATGATACAGCCCTTGTTCGCCCAGAACGACTTCAGTTTCGAGATGATGTCCTGATAAGTTTGCATTGCGTTCACCGCGGCGAACAAGGCCGCGGCTCACGGGAAACGAAGGTTTCCCGCTGGCTTCCCAACTTGTCTGCTGGGTGTTCCACCGGTTGGGCGGTCGCTACGGCATGGCGACCGACCGGGTGCAAGACCGTAGCGACGATGCGCTTGTTTCGCGTCCGCCCTCGGACACGAACGGGGCTGCTCCCGCCAGTTCTACGCTTCCGCTAGGACTGCCGCCGTCTTCAGCCGGCGCTCGATTTGCGTTTCCAGCCGCTGGATCAAAAAGCGCCGCAAGTCGCTCGCTGTCTGCCTGCTCCAATCTCTTTCCGCCAGCCCTGGAAGCGGTTTTTTCAGCATTTCATTCGCAATCTGCCGGGACTCGGGCGACAGGGGCCAGGAATCCCCGTCACGGTACTCACTCGAGAACAAACCGGGATAAAGCCGCGAAAAATAAACCGTCTCCTCCGATTCGAACTCCACGCCGCCCCGAATACAAAAGTCCAGCGGCGGCAACCAGCCTCCCAGGCGCACCGACCAAAGGGCGAAATAGGTCACGGCGCGCCAAAGCCGGCCGGGAGTCTCGGGCGACCCGTTCAAAGCCTGCTCTTCCGCGACAGCCACCGACGCCCCGCAACCGTTCGCCAAGCGCGCTACCCCGTGCTGCTTCGCCCGCGGCTGGCTGGCGCTCCCGGGCGCCTGCAAAGCCAGACCAGCGCGAATGTCGTTGAGCACGAGCAGTAACAGCCGAAAAAATGCGTCATTGGGCTCGTGCTCGGGCAACATCTGCTCCGAGACTTCGGCCAGAAAATCAAGCGCCACCAGCGTCGTATAGTCCGCCCGCAGAAAGACGGGGGGACTGCACAACTCACAACGATCCAGCCGGGCCAACTCCTGGTTTTCGCGCAGGAAATAATGCAACCGGACGTGCGAGAGCCGCTCCAGACCGGAGCCGAAACGGCTTTTGGGCCGGCGTACCGCCCTTGCCACTCCGCGTAGCTTGCCCTGATCGCGCGTGAAATAGCTCACGATCAGGTCTGCCTCCCGGTACGGATAAGTGCGCAGAACCAAAGCTTCACTTTCTCGGGCAGGCATGAGGGCACGGGGCACGCCGTGCGTAATCGTTCAGAATAGCATGGGCATCCCGTAACATGGGACCTTGGGAAGGGCGCGTGAGGGCCTGCCGGAACACACCTTGACCGGGCGCGGGCAGCCCAGGGAGCGGGCATGGGCCGGGCCGTCCAGTAGTGGCCACGGGCATGCGATGGGCCAGTTTCGTCCTGTTTCTTGGCCCTTTTTCAGCGATGCTTCTGCAGGTGGGAAGATGCCTAGATTCAATGGCCAGCACCCTCCCAGGCGCGGCGGAAAGGGTCAATCGTCCCGCAAGAGATGTTTCCCCGGCCCGCGGATTGGAGTAGTATGAGGGCGGACGCTGCCGGTTTGAGCAGCCGATCTCTTCAACTCATGATTCAAACGGGCTGAAAGCTAGGGCAAGGACGAGATCCCGGCCGGCAGGTTTCGCGAAGGAGGAAAGCCGTGCCGCAAGATACCTTTGAATTCCGTGTTGCCTACCGCAAACTGTTGATCGGCCTTCTGGTTACCGTCGTTCCGATCAGTTTCGCCGCTCTCTACGCCATCTCCCAGAGCGCCCGCAGCTTGAACCACACTATCGGGTCTCACTACAGCACGATTGCCGAATCCACCGCTTCGCAAATAACGCAGTTCATCCATAGTCAGGTCATCGAGGTTGGCTTGATGGCCGCCAGTCCCGCCGTCGTCGACGTTGTGACAGCCGCCAATCGCTCTTATCAAGGCATGACGGACGCGGCCATCGCCGAGAGGATACAAAGAGCCGAGGAGATGTGGCTGACACCACGGGCGGACGCCCTGGTCTCACCGATCCTTGGCTCCAAGGCCTCGCAGAGCCTGCGACGCTATTTGCAGATCGATCCAACGTTTCTGCGCATTACCGTAACCGACGAAAAGGGGGCCACGGTAGCGGCCACCCACAAGACCATCGACTATTATCAAGCCGATGAGGACTACTGGCGAAGCATCTATGCCGAAGGGCGTGGCTCCGTAAGCTTGACCGATGTTTCCTACGATGTAGTCACCAAGAACAACTACATCGGAATCGGTGTGCCGATCATCGATCCGGACACCGGCCGATTCCTCGGCACGCTCGATGCTCTCGTTGAAGTGTCAAGCTTGTTCCCGATCGTGAGGCGGGCGGAGGTGGGCCCCGGAGGGCGCGCGCTGCTCGTGAAAGACGATGGGACGGTGATCAGCGGCCCGAAAACGACGCTGGCCATGAGTCTTAAGTCCGACGAACACACCGCGCTTGTTGATGCCTCCCGGAATTTCGCCGGCCGACAGTCCGGATACTTGATCGCAAACTTTCCGGATCGCGGCGAGACGCTGATTGCATTTGCCGATACGGGGCTGCGGGAGGATTTCAACAACCTGGGGTGGCTGGTTCTCGTGTCACAGCCCACCGAACAGGCTTTTGCCCCAATTAACACTACGCAACAGCTGATCATGCTGATTGCGTTTCTGGGTTTAGCCGCCGTGGTTGTTTTGGGGGTCTACTTCGCGCTGCACCGCAGAACCGACGTAGAGGAAACCGAAGAGGAGTTTCATCCCGGCCACCCATCACGCGTCAGCTCCATATAGGGCAGGAGCGGGGGTTTTCGCGCCCAGGGTAGCCTGTGTGCCCCATCGCCTAGTCAGACATGGCCCGGCGGTTGGCAACCAGGTAACCAAGCTCGTGCAGCGGCATTGGGCCGATCCGCAACGCCTTGTCGTGGAACGACGACAGACTAAAGTCGGTGGTTTCCTGCTGGTAGTGGTTGCGAACCTGAAGCCACTGCTGCATGCCTTGGAAGTAAAGGGGCAACTGAGCGGAGGAAAGTTTGGCGCGCAGGATCTTGCCGCGCACTTCCTCGCTTTCCTGGAACGCACGCCGGGTCAGAAGCTCAGAGGCCTCATCATCCGACATGTTCATGGTGTGCATCCGAATATCGAGAATGACATTGGCCTGAATCTTGAGCAGTTCCTTCAGCCAGTTCAGCTTGATCTCCGGATGGGAGGCCTGATAGCCGGCGTTGACAGTGGCCATGGTGGCGTAGGCCGCCCAGCCTTCGACATAGGGGCCGTTGGCGAAAACGGCCCGCAGAATGCGACGGAACCTCGGCTGGTCAGGGGCCCCCTCGTTCGCGAACTCAAACTGCACATAGTGGCCCGGCATGACCTCATGAATGCTGAGCAACTTCAGCTTGAAGAGGTTGTACTCGCGCAGCTTGGAGTTGACACGAGCGGCCGGCCAGTCGGATGGGATCGGAGTCACCCAGTAGTAGGCGCTCAAATTCGGCTGCAGGGGCGGCGCCGGCATGAACCCGGCGACCGAGTAGACTCCGCGCATAAACTCGGGCGTTTCAATGATCTGCAGATTGTCGCGCGGCGGCAGCTGAATGAGAGCGGCCTGCGTCATGAATTCGCGCAACTCCCTGACATCGCTCCTGATCTGATCCATTAACTGGTCCCCGCGGCGCAGACGGTTGTCGTCTGAGGTGACGTCGAGCACGTCTTTCATCAAGGCGAAGTCATTGGGAGCGCGCTGATTGCCATAGATGTTGCGGTGGATGGGCCGGGCGGCCGTGATGATCTCGTCGTATGTCTTCGCCATCTCGGCGTCGGCTTCTTTCAGGACTTCCGCCGAACTCTTTGTGGTGTTGAGCCAGATCTTCAGCTTCTCATCGTAGAGCGATCCGAGTCGCCAGTCATGGTTGGAGCGCTTGGTCAGGTCGGATGTGAGGTAGGTGTTGAAGTCGCGCAACGCCGCCAGGGCAGGCCCGGAAACCTTACCGAACTGTTCCTTGAGACTATCCGGCAAGCCGGCCGGGATCACCCGCTCCACCAGCCTGATATTGCCTTCGTTTTCGTCGCGGGCTACCTGCGTCCAGACCGAGGGAGACGACTGCAGATTCTTCTTGGCCTGATCGAGAAAGGCGGGGAGTTTTTCGAGGCGCGCGATAATGTGCCGGTAGCGGTCCTCTTGGGGTGCATATTCGAGCGCCAGGGGAACGAACAGCGCGTTGCCTACCAACTCAACGTAGAGGGCCGGGTTGTGTTCGTGGCTGCGCTCCTTCTCCAGCTCAAAAAGCGCCTTCTCCAACTGGTTGTCGACGACGGCGTAGTCGGCCCACTCGTCTCCGGCCAGTCTGCTGCGGTCCACGCTCTGGTGCAACTTACTCTGGAAATCCCGGTAGAACTTGATGCGATTGGCGATGCCTTCGGGGGAGTAATCGTCCAGCAGCGTGTCGAGGGCGGTGACATTCGCCTCGGTGCCGTTCTGTCCTCCACGCACGTGCTCGTGGTAGCCGGCCGCGGTTGCGGCGATGGGCGTCAGCGCCAGAGCGTCAAAGACGAACGGCTCGGCCAACTCATTGAAGACTTCAGCCGGGTTTCTTTCCGTGGCGCAAGAGGCCAGTAGTGTAAGAACGAGCAACGTTAAAGTTACGGAAGTTTTCTTTGTGACCATCACCGGCATCGATTTTCCTGGCACTTTGATTTAGAGATCGATTGAGGGGGGGTAATACATGCCAGCGCCCGCGCATACCAGAAGCGCTTGAACAGACACTATCATAATGGAGACAGTCGGGCGAGGCAACTAGAAACAACAGGCGCAGAGGCCCTGACAGGGCCAAGCGGATGCTAATCGGCCTGACGCCGTCGTCTCCCGCGCAACGGCCAGAAGTGTCAGTCGCGCGCCGCCCGGCGCCGCAGATAGGCCGGTTTCTCGATGTCGTTCGGATCGATGTTGCCACCGGCCGGCACGGCTGCCGGCTCGGCCTCCATGCCCGCACCCTCTGCGCGGACCGGTTCCGCTTCCGGACTGGGAGCGGGGTTGCGCTGCCGGAAAGCCTCCCGCAACGCGGGGCGTACTTCGGCGACAGCGGCGGCCGCAGCGTCGCTCATTTTCTGTGTGACGCCGAAGTTTTCGCTGCGGAAGCCCGTCGCAATGACGGTGATCTTGACCTCGTCGCCCATGGCCTCGTTGAGCACGGCGCCGAAGATGATGTTGGCTTCGGGATCGGCGCTCTTCTGCACGATGGACGAAGCTTCGTGGACTTCGTGAAGCCCGAGTTTCGAGGAGCCGGTGATGTTGATGAGGATGCCGCGGGCTCCCTCGATGCTGGCCTCTTCGAGCAAGGGGCTCGAGACCGCTTTGCGGGCAGCCTCGACGGCCGCGTTATTGCCGCCAGCGATAGCCGTGCCCATGACCGCGTAGCCCATGCCATGCATGATGGTTCGAACGTCGGCGAAATCGCGGTTAATGATTCCGGGAATGGTGATAATGTCGCTGATCCCTTGGACGGCTTGGCGGAGAATGTCGTCCGCGATCCGGAACGACTCGAAGAAGCTCGTGCCGCGCTCCACAACTTCGATCAGCCGCTCGTTGGGAATGGTGATAACCGTGTCGACGCTTTCGGCGAGTTCGGCGAGACCCTTCTCGGCGGCGGCCATCCTCTTCGGTCCCTCGAAGGAGAAGGGCTTGGTGACAACAGCCACGGTCAGCGCGCCCAGCTCATTTGCCAGCGAGGCGACTATCGGCAATGCGCCGGTCCCCGTTCCGCCGCCCAGGCCTGCCGTGACAAAAACCATGTCGGCATCGCCCAGCAACTCGATCAAGCGCTCGGTGTCTTCCAGCGCGGCGGCCCGCCCGACTTCCGGGTCGGAACCGGCGCCGCGTCCATGGGTCAGCTTCGAGCCGATCTGCAATTTTACGGGAGCGCGGGACACGCGCAAAGCCTGTTCGTCGGTGTTGATGGCGGCGAAGGTCACGCCCTCCACGCCGGTCTGGATCATGCGGTTGACAGCGTTGCAGCCCGCTCCGCCAACACCGATGACCTTGATCCTGGCACTGGAGAGACCTTCTTCGTCGAAAGTGAATTTGATGTCTTCGTTTTCCATCAGCGTTTTCCTTGGCACGGGTTGGAGTCTACTCGAAGATGGCCTTCAGCCACTCTTTGGCGGTGTCACGCCGCCGCTGCCGGTGGAGGCGGAGCCGCTGTGCGTAGAGTAGCAAACCGAGAGCCGTCGCCCAACCCGGATGGTCCAGTTCGTCAGGTAAATCTTCCAGCTTGGGGGGAAGGCCAATACGGGTGTTCATGTCGAGTACGTCTTCGGCGAGGTCGCAGGCTCCGACCAGGCCGGCCAGACTTCCGGTGAGAACCAGACCGGCAATCAGCCGGCCCGCCAGCCGCGCGTGCTCGAGTTCCTTGCGGATCAGTTCAAAGACCTCGTGGGTCCTCGCGGCCAGAATGTCGTTTAGCAACTGCCGGGGTTGTGTCCGCCATGGTTCTTCGCCCAAGCCCGGCACTTCGATCATGACGTTGGACGGGCTTGCTTCCACGGAGACGCAGCCATACTGCTCGATCATCTGCTCGGCCGCCGGACGCGATGTCCGGAGCACCTCGGCGACGTCATTGATAAAGTGCTCCCCGCCCACCGGAATGGCTGCCGCCAGCTTTAGGTCGTTCTGGTGGTAGGCGACGAGATCAATCGAGCCGGCGCCCATGTCGGCGACGGCGATACCCATTTCCCGCTCCTGCTCTTCGAGCACGGCGTAGGCGGCGGCGAAGGCCTCGAATACAGTTTCCTCAACGACGATGCCCGCGCGATTAACCACAGCGCGTACGTTATTGTGCGCCTGCGCCGAGGCCGAAATTACCTGCACGTGGCCGTCGAGCCGCTTGCCATACATCCCACGGGGATTGCGCACGTCGGCCTGGTGGTCGACGATAAACTCCAGCGGGATGACTTGCACTGCGGTGCGGTCGTCGCTTAGCGGGCCCTGTCCGGCCGCCTTGATGAGGGTCTCCACGTGCTCGTGTTGGATTTGGCTCTCGCCTGGAGGGAGATTGACGTAGCTGTGGCAGACGTTGCTCTTGATGTGGCTGCCGCCGACACCGACAACGGCGGATTCGACGATCAGGCCCCCGTTCTTTTCTGCTTCCTCGATGGCCCGCTCCACGGAGTCGAGCACCGGGTCCTGATCGGCGATGACACCGCGCGCCCAGCCCCGCGAGGGCGCAAATCCCGAGCTGATAAAGCGGAGACGGGAGTTTTCCTCTAGAGCAACCACGCAGCGCGTCGCGTGGCTGCCTAGGTCGAGACCGACCAAGTAGTTATTTCGTTTTGGCATTCCCGAACGGAGTCTTTTCTATCGGACTGCTACCTGCCCTTCGAACCGCAAATCCACTGCTCGAACTTTCCCGAACTCTCTCTTCCAACCGTCGATGTACTTCAGAAACAACGCGTAGCGGTGCCGGAACTGATCGTTGCCCATTTGCAGATCGATGACCTCGCTGCCGTAGGTGGTGGTGACCCGCACGTTGCGCAGGTCCGCCACGTCAATTTCCGAGAGCAGGGGGCTGTAGGGCGGATCGCCGCTATCGATCGTTTCGATGAGCTTTTCAAACAGGGCGATGCGCTCCTGGCGTTCCGGATACGACATCCGTGTGTTGATGCCGGCGATCACTGGCAGCGCAAAGACCGCGCCCGCCGGGGCATCGAGAAAAACGCCTGCCCGGTCGATCAGGCGCGTCGTTTCCGAATCCTTCGAGCGGGGCACGCGTGCGAAAGCGACCGGCCGCCGTTCATCGATATGAACCCACAGGCGATTCGGCCAGACCCGCAACACGGCCGCCTTTTCAACCCAGGCGATCTCGCGCAATTGACGCTGGCGCTCTTCCAAGGGGATGCCGGCGACGCTGGTTCCGAGGTCCGCATCGAAAACGCCTTGCACCTTTGTGGGCGACAGATATTGCAAGCCTGTCAACCGGACTCCGTCCGGCGGCAGCAGAAAGCGCGGCTCGCTTTGCAGATAGCTCTCCAGGGCGTAGGCCGCCGAATACGCTATCGCGCCCAGACACACCGACGTCAGGACCCAGCGCAGGGATCGCCGCATCCAGGCATGTAGGCCCGGACGCACGTGGACCGGCCTGCGGCTACGAAGATACGCCGACGATTCCTCGGTCTCACGCCACTGCCTCTCTGTCTTTCTCTCTTTCGTCCGCCCAAACATCGCTCAACCTGCCGTCGTCAAACTTTCTTCCCGGGCCGCCAGACGTTCCAATAATTTCTCGCCGGCCTGTGACACGCTGCCGGCTCCCAGTGTGATGATCACATCACCTGCTCCGGCGCCAGCCGCCGCTTTCTCGACGGCGGCATCCATGGACTCAACGTACTCCACCGACGGGTGCCCCGACGCTCGGATTCTCTCGACCAGGCCCTGGGCATGCACGCCTTTAATGGGCGCCTCGCTTGCGGCGTAGATATCGAGCACATAGAGATTGTCGCAATCCTTGAAGCAGCGCCCGAACTCCTCCGCGAGCGTCTGCGTGCGCCTATAGCGGTGAGGCTGAAAAATGACGTGAATGCGCTTGAAATCACAGGTGCGTGCCGCCGCCAGCGTGGCGGCAATCTCGGTGGGGTGATGGCCGTAGTCGTCGATGACAGTGACGCCCGCCCGCTTGCCGCGCGTTTGGAACCGGCGGTCCACTCCGCTGAACGCCCGCAGGCCCTGGCGGATTACGTCGACCGGAACATCCAGCTCAAGGCCGACCAGCATGGCCGCCATGGCGTTGCCAACGTTGTGCCGCCCGAAACCCTTCACCTCGAAGGGACCGAGATCCTTTTTCTGAAAGGTGGCACGGAAGCGGCTGCCGAGATGGTTGCAATCGATTTCCGAAGCGATCAGATCCGCATCCGGTGATGCGCCGTAGGTGCGGTACTTTCGCTGCACGCGCGGCAGGACCTTCCTGACCTCGGGATCGTCGGTGTTGAGGATGGCCGCGCCATAGAACGGAACCTTGTTGGCGAAATCGACGAAGGCGTCAAGCAGCGCTTCGTAGGAGCCATAGTGGTCGAGATGTTCGCGGTCAATGTTGGTGATCACCGCCAGAATCGGAGCCAGCCGCAGGAACGAGCCGTCGCTTTCGTCGGATTCCACCAGCAGGAAATCACTCTTGCCCAGTCGCGCGTTCGATCCCAACGAACCAACACGTCCGCCGACGACAACCGTCGGGTCCTTGCCGCTGTGGTGCAGCACCGCCGCGGTCATCGATGTCGTGGTCGTCTTGCCGTGGCTGCCGGCGATGGCGATGCCGTATTTCAGGCGCATCAGCTCAGCCAGCAGTTCTCCGCGGCGAATCACGGAGATCTGCGCCTGGCGTGCGGCCTGTAGCTCCGGGTTGTCCTCACGAATGGCGGAGCTGATCACAACTGCGTCAGCCCCTTTGATGTTCTCCGCACGGTGGCCCTCAATCACGCGCGCCCCCAACGAGGCGAGGCGCGCCGTGACAGTTGATTCCTTAACGTCCGAGCCGCTGATCGTATAGCCGAGGTTGAGCAGGATCTCGGCGATGCCGCTCATGCCAATGCCGCCGATACCCACAAAGTGGATGTGGCGCTGCTTGACGATGAAGTCGGTAAAAAACATAAACGTTTATGGGCCGCCGCGGTTAGCTGCCGGCCTTCTTATGCTCAGCGGCTCAGATATCAGAAACAGGGCGAATCCGTGCGTGCTCCGCCAACGATTCGAGTATGTCCGCCGCTCTCCGCGCCGCTCCCGGGCGCGCTTGTTTGCGCGCGGCATCCTCCATTGTCGCAAGGATCGCCTTGGACTTCAGGAGGACGGCGATTTCTTTCACAAAACGCTCTCCGTTCCATTCGCGGTCCACGACGACTCGGGCGGCGCCGGCCTGGGCCATGCTCTCGGCGTTCCGGAGCTGGTGCTGATCCGCGGCGAACGGATACGGAACCAGGATCGACGCCTTACCGGCGGCGGCGATTTCGGCGACGGCCGAAGCGCCCGCGCGGCAAACAATCAAATCCGCCTCGGCGAAGAGTTTGGCCATGTCGCTAAAAAATGGCGCCACTGACGCGTCGGCGCTGTGCGACGCATACACGGCCCGCACGCGCTCATAGTCCGCTCCGCCCGTTTGATGAACAAACCGCAGGCGGCCGAGTGTTCCGCTCTTGCTCCACAAAGGCAGCGCCTCGAGAGCAGCTTCGTTCAGTTGCTTCGCGCCCTGACTTCCTCCGGTGATCAGGATGGAAAACGTTGCTGCGTGCTCTTTCCGGGGCAGAGCAAAAAACTCCTCTCGAATGGGAATGCCCGCAATCTCGACGCGCCCGTGGGGAAAGAATCTGGCCGCCTCTGGAAATCCAACCAGCGCCCACGACACAAACGGGCCCGCCCAGCGGTGCGACAGACCCGGCAAGGCGTTCGGCTCGAGAATCAGCACCGGAATGCCATGCATCACCGCCATCACTAGCAGCGGGCCGGCGGCGTAGCCACCCAGACTGAGCACCGCCGCAGGCCGCGTTTGCTCGAGGATCGCTTCCGCGGCGAACAGGCTCGCGGGCGCCTGCAACAGCGTTCGCAAACGCCGGGCCGCGGAGACATTCTTCAAAGCGCCGGTTTGCAAGAGTTCAAGCCGGAAGCCTGCCTCAGGCACGAGTCGCTTCTCGAGGCCACGCTCAGTTCCGACAAAGAAGCAGGAGCGGCCGCGCCGGCTCAACTCGCGCGCGATCTGCAGGGCGGGGAGGACGTGACCTCCGGTGCCCCCTGCCGCAATCAGGAAAGGGCGTCCGGTTACGGGAGGAAGCTCGATCCCCTCCGCAGCGCCCGCAGGTGCTGTTTCCGAGGTGTCCGGTGGCCCATGGGAATGCGCGAAGCTACCGCTCTCCGGCTCATTGCCGGCGTCGAGCCTCGCGTTGATCATTCCTTCGCAGTGAGCGGCCATGCAGATTCTCAAAAGCTCATTCAGCGTGTTGGCTGATATTCAGCAGCACGCCCGCCGAGACCAAAGCGGCAATCATGGCGTTGCCGCCGTAGCTGATGAACGGCAGCGGCATTCCCTTGGTCGGCAGCATGGCCAGCACGACGCCAAGATTGATCATCGCTTGGCAAACGATCATGGCCGTGATGCCGCTGGCGAGATAGCAGCCGAAACTATCGGGCGCGCGAAGCGCAACCCAGACGCCGCGCCAGAGAATCACGCCAAAGGCGAGCACGACCAGGCATGCGGTAATCAAACCCAGCTCTTCGCAGATCACGGCAAAAATGAAGTCGGTGTGGGCCTCGGGCAGGAAGCGAAGCTTCTGCTTGCTTTCCATCAGCCCTTGCCCGAAAAGTCCTCCCGTGCCTACGGCGATCTGCGACTGCAGAATCTGAAAGCCGGCGTTCTGGGGGTCGGACTCGGGATCGAGGAAGATCAGGATTCTGCGGAAGCGATAAGGCTCGATCCAGATTGCCAGGCCCACCAGGGGGACCACGAAAGCGGCTGCCTTCAGGAAATAGCGGAAGCTCATGCCGGCGACCCAAAACATGACCGCGGCGATCACCAGGAAACTGATCGCCGTGCCAAGATCTTTGCCGCCGACAACCAGGGCGCTCAGAATAAAAGTCATGAGCGCGCCGGTCCCGAGGGCCCGCCAGTCATGCATGCGGCCCTTCTGTTTGTCGAGAAAGAACGCCAGGAACAGGATCAGGGCCAGCTTGGCGAATTCCGACGGCTGCACCGAAAACAGACCCGGGATGCGTATGAAGCGGTTGGTGTTGGCGACCTGAGCGCTGAATAGAACGACCACGAGCAACGCAATGACCGCGCCGAGCACGATAATCACCGTTTTTTGTGCGCTCAACTGGTGGTAGTCGAAGAACATCAAAAAGCGCATGGCCGCCAACCCGAGCATCGCCGCCACGGCCTGCCGGATGATGAACCCGAAGGTGGCGTCTTCTCCTCCGGTCGTGACGCTGAACACCATCACGAGGCCGAAGAACATCAGCACCAGGACGGTGGCGCAGATCGTACGGTCGTATTTGAGAGCCCTCGGCATTTCCCTACTCCAGCGAGTGAACTAGTTCCTTAAAGACCCGGCCGCGGTGGCCGTAATTCGAAAACTGGTCGAAGCTGGCGCAAGCCGGCGCCAGCAACACGGTATCGCCGGGCTTCGCCTCGCGCCTGGCGAACCGCACGGCCTCTTCGAGAGTCACAACCTCGTGGCAGGGCAGGGCCCCGCCGAGTTGGCGGGCCAGTTTGGCGGCGGAATGGCCGATGAGCAGCGCGGCCCGCGCCCGCGCCGCCAACGGCTCCCGAAGCGCCACGTAGTCAGATCCCTTATCGCTGCCGCCCAAAATCACCCACAGGTTCCCGTCAAACGCCTCGATCGCTTTGAGGCTGGCATCAACGTTGGTTGCCTTGGAGTCGTTGTAATAATCGACGCCGTCGAGCGTACGCACAAATTCAAGACGATGCTCCACCGGCTGAAACGTGCGGACGGCTTCCGCAATCTTCTCCTTGGCAACGCCGGCCAGGGAAGCGGCCGCGACAGCGGCGAGGGCGTTCTCGAGATTGTGCGAGCCCTTGATAGGAAGGTGTGCTTCCATGACCGGATGTCCGTTGAACGCGATCCATCCATCGCGGAGATCCGTTCCCTGCGCCACAGGGACTGTGCGGCTGAACCAGCACACCTGGCCGCGAGCCTGCTGCGAAAACCCACGGCAGGTTGGATCGTCGGCGTTGAGCACCACATGATGGTCGGCCGTCTGACCCTGCATGATGCGCGCCTTGGCGGCGGCGTAGGCCTCGAAGGTGTGGTGGCGATCGAGATGATCTGGAGTCACGTTGAGCACGACAGCGATATGAACCAAAAAACTGTTCGTCGCTTCGAGCTGGAAACTCGAAAGTTCGAGCACGTTCCAGGTTTTCGGCGTTGCCTCGTCCACCATGGATAATAGGGGTCGGCCAAGGTTTCCACCTGTCTGGGCCTTCCAGCCGGCGGACTGCAGGATGTGTCCTATCAGCGAGGTTGTCGTGGTCTTGCCATTCGTTCCGGTGATGCCGATGACCGGGCCTTGCAACACTCCCGCCGCGACCTCCAATTCGCCCATCACCTCGACACCGCTCCGGCGCGCCGCCTGCAGCGCGGGCATGTCCCATGGGACGCCGGGGGAGGGAACGATCAAGTCCTGATCGAGAAACAGTGATTCTGTATGCCCTCCCAGGCAGAGCCTCACGCCGAGCGGCCGAAGTTCCTCAGCCACGGACTGAAGGCGCTCTTCGGGTTGCCGGTCGGTGGCGGTGGTTACAGCGCCGCGCGCGGCGAAGAAATGAGCGGCCGCGCGGCCGGATTCACCCAGCCCGACAATGAGCACGCGTTTGCCGTCGAAAGTCATCGCAATTTCAGCGTGCTGAGCGCCAACAGCGCCCACACCAGCCCTGCAATCCAAAAACGGGCAATGATCTTCGATTCCTGCCAGCCGAGCTGCTCGAAGTGATGGTGCAGGGGGGCCATCTTGAAGATGCGCTTTCCCCGCAACTTGAAGCTGGCCACCTGCAGGATGACCGAAAGCGCCTCCAGCACGAATACGCCGCCGACGAAAAGCAGCAGGATCTCCTGCTTGATCAGCACGGCGACGGTACCCATGGCGCCGCCCAAACCGAGCGATCCGACGTCGCCCATGAAGATTTCCGCCGGGTGACAGTTGTACCAGAGAAAGGCCAGACTGGCGCCGACCATCGAGCCGCAGAAGATCGTCAGCTCCGAGGCCTGCGGCACGCGGGCGATATCGAGATAGATGGCGAACTCGCGGTGGCCGGCCACGTAGGCCAGCGTCGTCAGGGCGCCAGCCGAGATGACGGTCAGGCCGATCGCGAGCCCGTCGAGGCCGTCAGTCAGATTGACGGCGTTCGACGAACCGACAAGCACGAAAAACAGGAACGTGAAAAAGAAAATGAAAGCAAAGGGATAAGTATAGGTGTTCTCGAGCAGCGACGGAATCACGAGACTCGGCTGAATCGCCTTGAAGAAGGGAACCACAAGAGCGGTGTCATACTCGCCGCGTGACTGGAGCCAAACCAGTGACGATCCGATCAATAGCGTCACTATGATCTGGAGCAGGATCTTTTTCCGCCCCTGTAGCCCCAAATTGCTCGCACGCCGGATCTTTGCGTAATCGTCGAGGAAGCCTATCGTGCCGAAGCCCACCAGGCCTAGCAGCGCGATCCATATGTAGAGATTTGTGAGATTGGCCCACAGCAGGGTGGGCAGCAGGATCGAGACGTTGATTAGAAGGCCGCCCATCGTCGGCGTGCCGGCTTTGGTCTGATGCGACTGCGGCCCCTCTTCACGAATGTGCTGGCCCACTTGAAACTCCCGCAGGCGGTTGATCAGCCAGGGACCGAGAATCAGGCCCAGGGCCAGGGCCGTCAAGCTGGCAAAGGCTGTCCGGGCGGTGATGTAGCTGAAAACACGAAAGGGACTGAAATACGGGAACAGCTGCTCGAAGAGTAAGTGGTAGAGCATCGATGTTTCAGTCCGAAAGCCGCCGCTCAGCTCGCGACGGTTCGCCGTTCAATGGCCGGCAGCGCCCTTTCAAGGCCGACGCCTCGCGACGCCTTGAGCAAAACTGTGTCGCCCGCAGCCAGATTCTCGCCCAGAAACGCTCCTGCTTCGGCGGCGGTCTCAAAAAAGCTGGCCGCGGCGGCCGGGAATCCTTGGGCGACGGCCGCTTCCCGAATCTCCCGCGCGTCCCCTTGCACCGTGATCAATAGGTCGACTCGGGCCGCGGCAACTTTGCGGCCCACCTGTCGGTGCAGTGGCACGGATTCATCACCGAGTTCGAGCATCTCCCCGAGCACTGCGATACGGCGTTTTCCCGGCGTCTCGCCGAGAGTGGCAATCATCGCCTCCATGGCGCTGGGGTTGGCGTTGTAACAGTCCTTCAGCAGGGTCACGCCGCCCAGCTCCTGAACCTCGCCCCGTAACGCCGCCGGCTGCAGTCTCGCTACGCTCTCCACCAGAGTCGCCGGATCGACGCCGCACACAGCACAGACGGCAATCGCCGCCAGCACGTTGCTCACGTTATGCCTGCCGATCAGCGGACTTTGAAAGCGGACTCGATTACCTCCAGCTTCGCGCCGGGCCGAATCGGCGGATCTGCTCGACTCGCAAATCCCGCCAGTCCACGCAAGGGTGAACCCGGTCCCCTTGGCGCCCAGGCTCTCCACCTCCTCCGCGCGGAAATCGGCGGGACGCTCCAGGCCGAAGGTCAGGCTCCGGCCCTGATGAACCCTGGTGAACGCCGCCACGCGGTCGTCGTCGGCGTTTAGAATGGCTGTCCCATCCTGGGGCAGGCTTTCCACCAGCTCGCGCTTGGCGAGAGCGATCTCGTCAACCGAGGAGAAGTATCCCAGGTGAGCGGCGCTGACATTCGTCACGACACCGGCGTTCGGTTCGGCAATCGCGGCCAAGCGCCGGATCTCGCCACGATTATTCATGCCCATCTCGAGCACGGCCATCTCCGATGTTTCGTCCATCCGCAGAATCGAAAGCGGCAAGCCCAATTCGTTATTGAGGTTACCCTCGGTCTTCGCCACGCGGTAACGCGTCGCCAGCAAGGCTGCGGCTGCATTCTTAGTCGTTGTCTTGCCGTTGCTGCCCGTCACCGCAGCCACCGGCTTTCCCCAGCGGCGGCGGGTTTGCCGGGCCAGCGTGGCCAGCGCCGTGGCCGTATCCTCGACGGCGATCAGTTGCCGGGCTGCGGCATTTACCGCCGCCCAGCCTTCTTCCACTACCGCCGCAACCGCACCGGCCTCAAGGGCCGCCTTCACAAAGTCGTGGCCGTCAAACCGTGGTCCCCGGATGGCAAAGAACAGATCGCCTGCCCGCACAGTTCGCGAGTCGATCGAGTAGCCGCTCGCGACACCGTCGCCGGCCGGGGACGCCAGCCCCAGCATCTCCGTGATCTCGACAACTCTCAGACGCATTTTCTTCCGCCATCACCGAGGCATCAGGCCGACGGCTGCTGCAGCTGCGCGTAACCAAGCTCGCGAAGCACTTCGCGGGCCACTTGGCGATCGTCAAAAGGATGGGAAGTCCTGCCGATGGTCTGGTAGGCTTCGTGACCCTTTCCGGCGATCAGAACCATGTCGCCCTTACCCGCTTCCTGCAATGCTTTCTGAATCGCCCGCGCCCGGTCGGGTTCCGTCACGAAGGGCGTATCCACGCGCCGCAGCCCCACTAGAATGTCATTCATGATGTTGAGTGGGTCTTCCGTGCGCGGGTTGTCGGAGGTAAGAATTACCAGATCGCTCAGCCGGGCGGCAATTTCTCCCATTAACGGACGCTTTGTGCGGTCACGGTCGCCGCCGCAGCCGAAGAGAGTGATAATCCTGCCGGGCTTGCTGCCGCGCGCCAGCAAGGCGCGCGCCGCTTCAATCAGGTTCTTCAGCGCGTCATCGGTATGGGCATAGTCGACGACCACCGAGAACGGCTGACCTTCATCGATCGTCTCGAACCTCCCGGGCACGGGAGGGCACGACGCCAGCGCCCGCTGAATCGTGCCGGGATCCACGCCGTAAGAGATGGCAGCCGCGACCGCGGCGAGAACGTTCGGTACGTTAAAATCTCCGCTCAGACGCGATTCGATCCCGATGTCGCCCTTCGGCGTGCCCACTTGCAGGGTGAGTTTCCCCGGCTGTGAATCCACTTCCTTGGCCATGACGGCCGCTTCCGGGGTAAGGCCATAGCTGAGCGGCTCGCTCTTACCAAGGGCAAGAATTTCCCGTCCCAGCGGATCGTCCTGATTGGCGACCGCGAACCTGGGAGGGCGCGCTCCGGCACCCTCAAAGAGCCGCTTCTTGGATCGCCCGTAGTTTTCCATGGTCTTGTGGAAATCAAGATGATCACGCGTCAGATTCGTAAAGACGGCGGTGTGGAACTCTAGGCCGTGCACGCGCTTCAGTTCCAAGGCGTGCGACGAAACCTCGAAAGTCGCGTGTGTTCCGCCCAGCTGTTTCAGTTCCGCCAGCACGCGCACCAGATCGAGGGATTCCGGAGTTGTGTTCACGGCGGGCAAGCGCCTGCCTGCGATGCGGTATTCAATGGTTCCCAAGACCGCGGTTCGGAAACCGGCGGCTTCGAAGATCGCATCAATCAGGAAGACCGTCGTGGTCTTACCGTTCGTACCCGTAACGCCCGTGAGAGAGATGCTGCGGTCCGGACGGCCGTAGAAATTCAGCGCGGCTTCGGCCAGCGCCTCGCGTCCGTGACGCACTTGCACCCAGACAGCGCGATGCTCGCCGGGCGCCTCGCGCTCGCTAACGATCGCAACGGCGCCGGCATCGAGGGCGGGACCGATAAAGCGGTGTCCGTCCACGTTTTCTCCTGGGAAGGCAAAAAAAACTTCGCCGGGGCGGATTTTTCTGGAGTCGTATTGGAGGCCTGCGACGGGTACCGGCGGCACGGCGGTCAGCGCGAGATCGGCTCGCACCAGCTCATCCAGGGTCATCGATTGCCGCGACCCCCCTCCAGCGATGCGCCGAACTCAACCAGGACTTCGTCTCCACGGCTGACAGGAGACCCGGCCGCTGGAAATTGCCGCCGGGCCTTGCCCGCGCCCCGCACTTCGAGCTGTAGACCCAGGGCCGCCGCGCGGCCCACGACGGCTCGCACGGATTGCCCCTGAAAATCGGGCAACGCCTGTTCGGCCACGCGCAAACTCACGGCTGTTGCCGAGGCATCGAATGCCGGCGCCGAGCCGGACCTCCAGCCGGCCCGGCGCCCAGCCGCGACGACAAAGCTGCCGTCCGCCTCGCGCTCGAAACGTGCCGGTACCAGGGACGATTCGAGACGAGAGACCTCTTCCTGAAAATCCTCCAGAGCTTCAGGGCGCACTGCAGCCAACCGGTCCGAACGCGACCCCTTTTCGGGAGTGAGCGGCTGATCGGCGGCTATGTCCAAAAAGCGCAAGGCCTGCGTGACAACCCGGGGGAAGACGGGGGCGGCGACCTGCCCGCCGTGGTACTGCCCCACTGGCGAATCGAGAACGATTACAGCGACGACAGCCGGGTCATTGACAGGGGCGAAGCCGATGAAGTTTGGCACGTGTTCCGTGCGGGAGTATGCTCCCGTCTCAGGATCGATTTTCTGTGCCGTACCGGTCTTGCCTCCCACGCGGTATCCAGGCGTGCGGGCGAGCCGTCCGGTGCCTTCCTGAACTGTGAATTCCATCATGGCCCGCATGAGAGCAGCCGTCTCCGGAGTCAGCACGCGAACAGGGGGAGGAGAGTCGATACGCTCGCGGCCGCCGTCGGGCTTTACAACGGCTTCGACAATTCTGGGCTGCACGAGCAGGCCGCCGTTGGCCGCGACCGCGGCCGCCCGGGCCATCTGGATGGCCGTAACGCCGACTTCCTGACCGATCGCCACGGACCCAATGGACGCGGGGTGCCAATCCTCAGGCCGCCTCAACAAACCGTGAATTTCCCCGGGAAGGGGCAGTCCCGTCGCACGTCCAAACCCGAACCGGCTGGCGTATTCATAAAGCCGCGCCGGTTCCAGGCGCAGCCCCAGCTTGATGGCGCCCACATTGCTCGAGTTGGCGAATATCTCCGAGACGCTCAGCAGTCCGAAGCGCTTGTGATCGCGGATCAGCCGTGCGCCCAAGCGGATGCCACCCATCTCGCAATCCAGGACTTCAGTCGGGCGCGTCAGGTTCTCCTCCAGGGCGGCCGCCACTGTGACCAGTTTGAAGGTCGACCCAGGTTCGGTCAGGTTCGTGATGGCAAAGTTGCGCCGGCGTTCCAGATCCTTCGAACCCGTGACCGGCTGGTTCGGATCGAATGTCGGCCAATTTGCCATGGCCAGGAGATCCCCGTTGTTGGGATCCATGATAAGGATCGTGCCGGCGGTCGATCGCGTCTGAGCGACGGCGCGCGCCAGCTCCCTCTCGGCGGCTATCTGAATACGCTGATCGATTGTCAGGATCAGCTTGGCCCCAGGCACAGGCTCTTTTACCGTCAGGCCGGCATAGGGGTTCTGCAACGCGTCGTGCTGCACGATGCGGGTTCCGTCCTGGCCCCGCAGCATCTTCTCGAATTGCTGCTCCAGGCCGGCCAATCCTTCATGATCGATACCTACCGCCCCGAGCACGTGCGAAGCCACTGAACCCTTCGGGTAATATCTCTTGCTTTCCTTCTCGAAGTGGATGCCCGGCAGTTTCAGCAGCCGGATGCGCTCGGCTTCGCCGGGTTCGGCTAGCCGTTTAATCCACTGAAAGCGGTCCTGGGCCAGCTTGTCCAGAACGATTTTGGGGTCCATGCGCAGCACTTCGCCGAGGAGCGAAGCGGTCAACTGCGGGTTGCGGACCTTCGAGGGAATGACGCCGATTGAATCCACCGGAGTACTGAGAGCGAGTTCCTCGCCGAAACGGTCGTAGATGGCTCCGCGTGCGGCGCGTATCTCAAAGGAGGTTTCGTGCTGCCGGTGAGCTTTCTCGGTCAGGCGCTCCGCTTGGAGCACCTGCAGGTCCCATAGACGCAGAACAATCAGTAGAAACCAAAAGGTGCCGGCGGCGCTGAAGAGGAGGAGCCGGAACGGAGGTTTGTGGCTCAGTTCACGCCAGAGGGCGATACGGGAAGCAGGCGACGAATCTCGACGGGGACCATTGGAGGGCGAGTGAGGGAAGCTTGCCATGTGCTGCCGCATTCCACGTGTTGTTAAGGCCGATTCTCAAACCTGTCAGTCCCTGGATCTCGGTGCGGTCAGGGCTGGGGCAGCCTGGATTGCGCGACCTCTCCAGCCTCGCCGGCGGGCGGCACCGTGCGATCCTGCCAGGCAAAGCGTTCAGGCGGCGTATCGGTTAACCCGGTTTTCGCCGCCAGTTCCGTGATGCGCCGCGGATCACTCATCATGGCGTGGCGGACTCTGAGCTGCTCGTTGATCTCCGCCATGCTTCGATATTGCTCGTGGAGCTTTTCAAGCCGGTAACCCGATTGCCGCAGCAGGGCATGAGGCGCGTGCGTGGCGAGCGTGAGAATCATCGCCACGAAACCGAGAACGACTAGGCGCAGCCAGGCCTGCCGGTCGCGGGGGTCGGCTCCCCGCCGCAAGTGTGAATTGTCAATGTCTTTGATGTACAAGCAGACCTCCTCCATCGGCAAAGGCCGGGAGGCGGCGGTGCGCTGCGAGAGTCCCGCCCGCAACGCCCGCCCAGCGCGAGCACCGTCGTAAACAAAACCCCGGGTTCGCCGGTACGACAAATCGCCCGTGCCGAAAGCGGCGCGATCCGACGCCGCCCGGGCGGGGTCGAATTCGATCACCGGGTTGGACCGCCGCGCGGGCTCGGCCACGCGTGAATCCTCCGCTGCGAGAGAACGCTCGAGTTGATCAGCGGCTAATTCAAGGGTTGCCATTCCGTGTCGGTCCTTTCACAAGCTCTCAGTTTTGCGCTTCGGCTCGGCGGATTCTCGCGGATTTCTTCGTCCGAGGGACGCGCCACGCGCCGGGTCAAGATCGTGACCACATCCCGCGCCGCCCAGCGGCGCCAAGCCTGCTTTACCGGACGGTCTTCCAGGGAGTGGAAACTCACCACTACCATCCTGCCGCCGGGTGTTAAAAGCAACGGGCCGCGCTCGAGCAGTTTCTCCAACTCCGCCAGTTCATCGTTCACGGCGATGCGAATCGCCTGAAACGTACGCGTTGCCGGATGAATCCGCTGCTGCGGCGCCCGAGGCACGGCCCGCTCCACCACCCCAACCAAATGCTTCGTGTCGCGAATCGGACGGCTGCGAACGATCGCTTTCGCAATGCGCCGGCTCCGCCTTTCCTCACCGAACTTGAAGATCAGATCGGCCAAGCTTCTCTCGTCGTAGTGATTCACGATATCAGCGGCCGTGAGGCTCTGACCCTGGTCCATCCGCATGTCGAGAGGGCCTTCCCACTGCAGGCTGAAGCCGCGCTCGGGAGTGTCAAACTGCCGCCGCGACACGCCCAAGTCCGCCACAATGCCCTGCACCTGGCGCGATCTCGTTACGCTATCGATCTCTCCGTAACTGGCGTGGAAGAAGCTGACCTTCTCTCCGAAGGCTTGCAGACGCTGTTTAGCTGCCTCTAAGGCGTTCGCGTCGCGATCGATGGCCAGCAGTTGGCCCGACGTCAGACGCCCCAAGATCGCCTCCGCATAGCCGCCTTCCCCCAGGGTGCAATCCACGTAAGTGCCAGCAGGATCAACATTGAGATACTCGAGAACTGTCGGCAGCAGGACCGGGTAGTGCCGCAACCTCTAGACCCCCAGGTTGGCGGCATAACGTCGATCTTCGGCGGTGAGCCTGTTTTGCTGGGTTGCGTCGTCAAAGCGTTCCGCGTTAAGCACCAGCAAGTGATTAGACTGCCAGAGAATCTTGACTTCGCCCCTCATGCCCGCCGCTTCCCGCAAAACGGCGGGCACAAGGATGCGGCCTTGGTTGTCCAAGGTCTCCTCTGCCCCAAACCGCTGGGTTTGGAACAGGATCTTGTCTTTCACTTCGCCGTCGGCCATGTTGCCAACCGGCGACTTTTCCTTTAATCTGGCTTCCACGACCTCCCACTCTTTGAGCGGGTAGATCTTGGCGGCTTCTCCGTCGATGCTGGTGATGAAGACATGCAGATCGTGATAGTGGTCCTCCAGTCGCTGTCGAACGAGTGCGGGCAGCTTGAGCCTGCCCTTGTCGTCGACCGAAGCGCTCTGGAGTCCCCGAAAAAGCATCGCCGCGAGCCACTTTTGACCAGAAGGGGGGCCACTCCGTCACATTTTCTGACCACTTTTGGCCTTTTTGCTCCACGCTGGTCCACTTAAGAATTTGGCTGATTCCACACGTTTTGTCAAGAGGAATCCTAAAAAAATCTTAGACTTACGGATGGCTTCCCATATCTAGTGTGGTCGCTGGACCTAGTACCATATTTTGTGGTCAATTTGCTGTCCTGCTGTATCCAGACAAGATATCAACCTCTTCCCTAGCCGCCGGAATGGGCTTGCCGTCTGGTCGGATAGGCGGCATCGGGTTTTCGGCCGGAAGCGAGACGTCGCCCGCCGCAATCGGGACAGCCCCGTATGGTTCGCGCCCTCAGGTTCGGTGGGCAACGTAGATGCCGGACACTTTAGCGGTTGCAGAAGGGGATCCCACCGCTTCCGCTGGAGTGCGGCGCGGTCAGACCAAATCTCAAGTGGTCCGGCGGAGGGAAACACCGGTTGGCCCACGATCGAATGTCCCCTAGGAGGGACCAAATGCGCTTTCATCAGGCTGGGCTACCCACCCCAAGCATCGAACGGGTCCAAGAGTGCTTTACGGGCTGCGGGAGCGGCACCGTGGAACCAGAGTAGAGCGATTTCGCGGGCCGAAATTTGAAGGGACTGGAATGATTCCGAGATGGTTGAAGCGACCGAGCCACGGTCCAAAACTTGCCGTGAGCACAATTCGCAACCTCAGAGCATGCCTGCGCGCTCCTGCGTTGCCTTCGCGATGGACAAAGCCCTCGTCACAAGGGAGAGGAGCAGCGGGCGCACATAACCCACTCCCCTCCCGCTGAGCCAGCAGGCGGATGGCTCTTGGCCAGACTCTCCGATCCCGATTCAAACGGGATCTAGCTTCCAGCAGTTTGCTTTCTCGGTCTCCCTCGCCTTCCTGCCTTTTTCTTGGCGACTTTCTTGTTCCTGGCGGAACGCCTGGTGCTGAGCACGCCGGGCTTGGCTCCCGATCGCAACTCTTGGAGGAGCTTCGGTGGCCTTCCCCGCCGTCTTCCTGTCTGCAGGCTGTCGAGCGCCAGAATCAGATTGTCAATCTGCTGAAGCTCTCGGCGTAGTTCGTTCACAATAGCTACGATATCCATCCTGTTTCATGCTCCTTGTTCCATCCTACTTGCGCGGGCGCGTCAAAACTCTTGGACTGCTGGCGCTCTCACTCGTTCCAGTCTCGCGGTGCAAACCGTCTGAAAGCCGGCTGGCTGCGCAGTGATCTGTCCAGCGATCTATTTTGGCTTCAGCATCAGAAAAACAAGATACGAAGATCATAAGGGATAAAGATCGGAATATATGAAATTACGCATTGTACACTATCGCGCAGCAGATCATGTACTCATAAGGTCTGTTCGCGATTTCGGCGTCCGTCGCAAGCGAGCGCCGCTGGCACAGCCTTCGCCGGGATTGACTGCGTGTATTTTGCTGTTTGGGCCTGGTGGCTCCCGTCGCCATGGGTCTGGGTTTCAGGTGGTGGAACAATCGATGGTGCCTGTGCCTGGAGAAGCTCGAGGAGTTGAGGCCCACGGCCTTCACGGCCCTCCGCAGAAGGTGCCCGTACTTTCCCACACCGCAATCGTGACTCCGCGCAGCCCACTTCGTCAACTGGAATTTCTTCCGGTATCGCACTTAGAAAAACGCATAGCTCCGGGCGAAGCGCTGCCGGGCGGCCGCGGGCGGATCCGGGGTTTTTCTGAACGGCGTGCCGCAAAAGTGCGGACTATTCAGGTACTGATGATCCAGGCGACGAGGAAATAGCAGGCAGGAACCGAAAAAAGCATGCCGTCGATGCGATCAAGCATGCCGCCGTGCCCCGGCAGGAGTTGACCACTGTCCTTGATCTGAGCACCTCTTTTCAAGGCGGATTCGGAAAGGTCGCCCAGTTGCGCCGCCGCGTTGATCGTGGCCGCCAACAGCAGACTCACGGGCAGCGAGGGAGGGCCGGGCTGGAAGTAGAACAGGTAAGCGGCGCCGGCGGGAGCCGAAATGCAAAGCGAGGCAATTGTGCCTTCCCAGGTTTTTTGCGGGCTCACGCGCCGCGCGAGTTTGTGCCGGCCGAAGGATCGCCCCACGTAAAAGGCGGCCGAGTCTCCCAGCCAGTTGATCAATAGTACAAAGAAGAGCCAATGTGGTCCCAAGCTGTGCAGTTCACGGGCCAGGAAAAAGGGGCCGCACACGTAGACGACGCCCAGAAGGGTGGAAGCCGCGGCACCGAAGGCGCTTTCCAAAGGTTTGGCGCGCTGCAGCGCCAGAGCCAGCAACAGCAGGGAGAAGAGGACGATCAGGGCCCCTTCGGGCAGACCGCGTGACAGCACGAGCAGCGCGCCCGCTCCGTACCCAGCGATCCGATAGGGGTGGAATCCGAGCCTTTCCGCGAGGGTGAAAAATTCCCGTAGCGCCAGCAGGGAAACAGCAGCCAGCAGGATCCACACAAGAAGCCGGGGAGCGCGGAAGTTGACAAAGACGACGGCCGGTATCAGGAGCAGGGCCGTCAGGACCCGTTTCATTCTGGAAATTTGTGGAGAGAAGACGGCCGCGGATTCTGGGCCTCTCCCGCGTCGTCATTCTTCCCAGGGATCACACCGACCAAGGTGGCGTCCGCCTCGGATTCCACACTGGGCGCCGCCTCCCCCAGCCCTCCATAGCGGCGCTCCCTCTTCTGGTAGTCAATCAGGGCTTCCAGCAAATCACAAGTGCGAAAATCCGGCCACAGTTTTTCGGTTACCCAGATTTCGGCGTAGGCAATCTGCCAGAGCAGGAAATTGCTGACGCGAATTTCACCCGATGTCCGGATCAGAAGGTCGGGGTCCGGCAGGTGGGCCGTATAGAGATGCGAGCTGATGGTCGCTTCATCCACCTGCAAAGGCTCACCCGACTGGCGGGCACGCGCCAGGATCGCGTTGACGGCGTCGACAAGTTCGGAGCGGCCGCCGTAGTTCAGAGCGATGTTCAACTGCAGGCCGGAATTCGCGGCGGTTTCCACCATCGCGAAATCAAGGTCGTTTTGGACCTCCTGCGGAAGGGCGTCAATCCGGCCGATCACCTGAAAACGGACGTTGTTTTTCTTGAGTCCGGGCAATTCCTGGTGCAGGTAGTGGCGGAGCAGGCCCCAAAGCGTCTCAACCTCGGTGCGAGGCCGTTTCCAATTTTCGACGGAGAAGGCATAAAGGGTGAGGGCGCCGATTTCGAGGCGGCAACAATCCTCGATGATTTCGCGCACCGAGCGAACCCCTGCCCGGTGCCCGGCCACCCTTGGGAGGCGCCGGCGTTTGGCCCAGCGGCCATTGCCGTCCATGATGACAGCCACATGGCGGGGGATGCGCTCGGGGTCCAGTTGCATGGCAAGCCGGGATTCCTCACTCCCCGGCTTCGCCCAGTCCAAAAACTCCTTCATGGTCGCTTGAGACATTGTATCCTACAATGACTTTGGCTTTGGCGTCCATACGGCTTCCGCCTGACCCAGAGAGCAGTCCTCCGGAATGGTCACCACAAGCCGCACTTGCGAAGATTCCCTGGCCTGGCCGTAGCTGCCGCCATCCCCAGTGACCGCCCTTTCCGAATGATCCTTACGGATAGCGTCCTGTTCTCAGAAGGACAGGAAAGCCAAGACAGCCGAAAGCGCGACCATGACACCGACCGTAAGATAGGCAACGGTGTTGTAGAAACCCGAATTGACCCACTCGCCCATGAGATCGCGCCGGTTCACCAGGATCAAAATAAAAACCAGGATCACCGGCAGAAGAATGCCGTTCAACACCTGCGAAAGCAGAATCATGCGGACCAAAGGCAATCCTGGAATGAGAACGAGTCCGGCCCCTAGAACAATCAGCAAAGTGTAGAGCCAATAGAACACCGGGGCTTCCTCGAAGCGATGATCGATCCCCGACTCGAAGCCAAGGCCCTCGCAAACGGAGTAGGCCGTTGAGAGAGGGAGGATGCTGGCCGCGAACAGCGATGCATTGAACAACCCGGCGGCGAAAAGGATGTAGGCGTACTGTCCGAGCGGCCGCAACGCGACGGCTGCTTCCGACGCGGCATGAATCTGCCGCGGACCGTGCGCCCAGATGGCCCCGGCGCACGAGACGATCACAAAGAACGCGATCACCGCCATCACGATACACCCGACGATCACTTCGATCCGCGATTCGCCATAGCGGTCGGTGTCGATACCTTTCTCCACCACCGCGGCCTGTAAATAGAACTGCATCCAGGGTGCGACGGAGGTGCCGACGAGCCCCACCAGCAGCGCCAGGTAGCCGCCATCGAGCATGACCACCGGAGTGACGCTGCTGCGTAGAGCCAACTGCCAGTCGGGTTCCACGAGGACAGCCGACACAATGTAGGCCACGTAGAAACTGCTGGCGACGAGAAAGATCTTCTCGACGCCGGCGTACGTCCCTTTGACGATCAAGACCCACACGACAAGAGCTCCGACCGGCACCGAAATGTAGCGGCTGACGGAAAACAGTTCAAGTGACCCCGCGATACCTGCGAAATTGGCGGTTATATTCGCCAAATTTACGAGCAATAACACGACCATGAGGAGAAACGTAGTGCGCAGGCCAAACTCCTCGCGGATGAGGTCAGACAACCCCTTCCCGGTGACCGCACCCATCCGGGAGCACATCTCCTGGCTGACGACCAGGATGAGGGTGATCGGGATGAGGCTCCAAAGAGGGAGATAGCCGTACCGCGCTCCCGCCTCCGAATACGTGAAAATGCCGCCCGCATCGTTGTCGACCATGGCCGTGATGAAGCCCGGTCCCAACACGGCGAAGAACACGGCGATGCGGCTGCGCAGATTCTTGAGCATTCCCGTGTGTCTTCCGTAAAAGGGGATTTCAGGATTCCCGGTTGAGGACGCTGATCACATCGTCGGCCGTAACAATGCCGCAGAGGACGTCCTCGTCATCCACCACCGGGAGAGTGAAGAGGTTGTACTTGTCAAAAAGCTCCACCACGCGCGCGCGATCGTCGTCGAGTCGGGCGCTTGGCGTTTCCTGGAATGCCAGTTTGCGGAGCGGCGCGTCGTCCCCGGCTACGAACAGGCGGGCGGCGGCGACAGCGCCGACAAGTTTCTCTTTCTTATCCACGAGGAAGATGTGCGTCAGGTTTTTGAGAAGATCTTCATTGCCGCGCAGGGCCTCGATCGCGTCACGCACGGCCGCGTCTTCGTGAAGGGCGATGTACTGGGTATTCATCATGCCGCCGGCGCTGTCGGGTTCGTATTCAAGCAGTTCCTCCACTTCGGCGGCCGGCACCTGCTCCATATCCTTCAGGATCTCCTGGCTCTCTTCTTCCTCCAGCCCGCTCAGCACGTCGGCGGCGGAATCCGGAGCCATCTCCTCGACGATGTCGGCGACGCGCTGCTTGTCGAGCGATTTCAGAATGCTGAGCTGAATCTTCGGCTTGATTTCGCTCAAGGCCTCGGCGGCCACATGATTGTCGAGGGTCTCAAACAACGCCTCCCTTTCGGCGGGACCGAGTTCTTCCACAATATCGGCCAGGTCGGCGGGGTGAAGCTGGCCCAGCCGGTGGTGCGAGATGCGCAGCTTGAGCCGGCGCCGCGGGTCGGGCTCCACGATGTTGCAGAACTCCCAGGGGATGGCGTTGGGCTTGATACGCCGCTGGATCTGGCGAATGGCCGCTCCGGGCATCAGCCCCTCCGCAAGCCGTCGGAAGGCGCTCTGCAGCCCGACGCCCACTTCCTGAATCCAGATTTCGTCCCGCCCGGAGGTATGCTCGATGCGTAGCGCGACATCATTCACACGAACGACCTTGCGGCCGTTGACGTCGACGATCTGCTGGTCGAGCAGGTCCTTGGAGAGCAGCAGCAGGTTGTCGTCGGGATAGTAGGGGACGAAGCGGTCATCCGCCAGACGGATGCCGCTGGGGGTGATCGTGGCCACCTGATCGTAGCGAATCATGAAGCGAGTCTTGCCCGATCCGATGAGAAATCGCGAGACACGCCGCGGATGCTGGCTCGGGGTCAAGGCGACCTCGCGCACTCGGCCGATGCGAAGCCCGTTGGGCCCTTCCACGGGCATGCCGGTCAGCTCCGTCAAATAGATCAGCCGGTCGATGTCTACAGTGGCGGTAGCCATCTTGGTTTTCCCAGGCTTCCAGCGGGCAAGAGACGGCCCGTTGGAAGAAACGAATCGCTCGGGCGAATTTACTATTAGGGTCGTCAAACATTTTGACGGTGCTTCGGTAATTCGCTTGCGGCCCCGGCCCGGCCAACTGCGTCCGGTTTCCTGCTGAGATGCTACTTTCGCGGGCCTGACCCCACTATGCACCAACTCCAATCGATCAAGCAAGCTCAATTGCGCTTGAGAAGCGGCTGCGGTCGTGTTACGCTTCCGTGCCGGTGGCCGCGAGCATGATGGATGGGCCGGTCCACTGGCTCACTGGCAGCGCCGGGCCGAGCTTTCCCCGGCTCATCACGGCCAGGGAATCGCAGGCGCCCAGCAACTCGGGGATGTAGGAGCTGACGAAAAGGACGGCTTTGCCTTCGGCGGCAAGGTTTCCGATCCACTCGTAGATCTGAACCTTGCTGGCCACGTCGATGCCCCGAGTCGGCTCGTCAAGCAGCAGGATGTCGCAGTCGTGGTGGAGGAGGCGCGCGAGCTGGACTTTCTGCTGATTGCCTCCCGACAGCGAGTGTACGGGCGCCTGGGGGCCGGCTGCCTTGACGCTGAGTTGCTGCATCCAGCGCATCGCGCTGGCCCGGAGCGCCCCCCGATTCAGCCAGCCACGGCTCTGATACGGCCGCAACTTCGAGAGGACGAGGTTTTCCTCGACCGTGAGCGACGTGGCCAGGCCCTCGTTCTTGCGGTCTTCACTGAGCAGCCCCACGCCTTGACCCAAACGTTCTGCCGGTGTGGCGGGACCCTCGAAGGCCGCCACACGGACACGGCCCGCGCGGACAGGCGCAAGACCGAAAAACGCGCGAAGCAGCTCCGTCCGTCCCGCGCCGACAAGGCCGGCGATTCCGAGGATCTCTCCGCGACGCAGAGCGATCGAAGCCGAGATAACACCTGGAGCGTTCAGATCGTCGATGCGCAGGACCTCTTCGCCGATTTCATGAGTCACGCGGGGAAACATCTCCCGCAGCTCACGCCCCACCATCCAGTGAATCATCGTCTCCACCGGAACCTCGCCGATTTTGCCCGAGCCGGCGGACCGCCCGTCGCGGAGCACCGTGAAGCGATCGGCGATCTTCTCGATCTCTTCGAGAAAATGGCTGATATAAACGATTGATACCCCGCGTTCCCGCAAGCGGCGGATGACCTCGAAGAGGCGATCGACGTCCGCGCGGCTGAGGCTGCTGGTGGGTTCGTCGAGAACGATGATTCTTGCCTGCGTGACGAGAGCGCGTGCGATTTCGACAAGCTGTTGCAGGCCGACGCTCAATGCACCGACCGTCGCGTCGGGAGACAGTTCCGCGTGGCCGAGCGCTGCCAGTGCTTCCTGCGTCCGGCGCCGGGCCTCTGAGCGTTGCAGCCAGCCCCGGCGCGATGGCTCCATGCCAAGCAGAACATTCTCGGCGACGGACAGGTGGGGCGCCAACGCCAGCTCCTGATAAATCATGGCGACGCCGCCGCGGCGGGCATCGAGAGGACTGAGCGGGCGGTAGGGACACCCGTCGATCTCGATACGCCCATTGTCAGGGGTGTGAACACCGCTGAGCACCTTCATGAGGGTGCTCTTGCCGGCTCCATTTTCGCCGATCAGGGCATGCACTTCACCGGGGGCCACCTCGAAATCAACGCCATCGAGGGCTTGCGTGGCCCCGAACGACTTTCGCACACCGGTCATGCGAAGACGCGGCGTTGAAGGTGGTGCGGAGGAACCAGACATGGGAATCAACCTGTCGCCTTGGGCAGGCGCAGAAACTAACTTCCGTCGGGACGCAGATACTTGTCAATCGGTGGCCGCAGAAGGTCGCGAATGGCGGGTTCGTTCATGTTTTCCCGCGTTGCGACGGCGACACCTGTATCAATCTGCGCTGGGGGCGATTGTTGTGAGTCGCGCCGGTACTCGACGAGCATCCGCACTGCTGTCTCCCCCATGCGAAAAGGATTCTGGAGGACGAGTCCGTCGAGGTGGCCCTCCTCGAGACCCTGAATCAGCTTCTCGCTGCTGTCGAACCCGACGAACCTGACCTTGCCCGCTTTGCCCGCATCCGTGAGAGCGCGCAGCATCCCGAAAGTCGTCGATTCATTGGGGCAGAATACGCCGGCGACTTCCGGATAGCGGTTCAGCAGATTCTCGCCCACTTGATAGGCTGTCTCGGTCGTGATGCCGCCATACTGGTTGTCGCTGAGAATCTCGATGTCCGGATAGGTCTTTATCTCCGCCAGGAAGCCGTCCTCCCGCCGCATGGTGCTTTCCGCGCCGACCATCACGCGCATCAGAATGATCGTGCCCTTACCTTGGAGAACTTCCGCAAGGCGCTTCGCCCCCATGACGCCGCCCTGATAGTTGTCGGTCGCGACAAAGCTGACGTGCTCATCGCCTTCTAGGCCGGAATCGACCACAACGGTGGGAATTCCCGCCCGTTTCGCCTCGGCGACGGGACGCCGCAGCCCGGTCCGGTCGAGGGGCGCCAGGACGATGCCGTCCACGCGGCGGGCGATCATATCCTCGACCACGGCGATCTGCTGGGCCCGGTCATCCTCCTTTTGCGGCCCTTTCCAGATGATCTCCACGTCGAGTTCGCCTGCTGCCTTTTGCGCGCCCGCATGAATCGACTTCCAGTATTCGTGTGTCGTGCCCATCGGGATCACTGCAATCGAGAGCTTTCCGCTGGGCGGTTCAGAGCTTCCCCCACATCCCGCGAGACCAAGCAGCAGCGCCAGCAGCAGGCACCCGAGCAGAATTCGCCGCGGCGCGAGCACACAGCGAGGCGTCCGTCGTTCCGTCATCTTGGGACTGATTGTAGCGAAGGCGGCCGGGGCTTACCAACGGAAGGCGCCCAAAACACAACAATGCCGATCGGGCGCGCGAACGCACCGAGATCCACTCTTCGAACCTTGCGCACTGATTCGAGTGGGCTCGTCCGGCGGGCGTCCCGCCGAACCGGGTCCCCGAGAATTAGTCGGACATGGAAGCCAGGAACTCGGCGTTGGTGCGCGCCTTGCGCATCTTGTCGAGCAGCAGCTCCATCGATTCCACCGGAGACATCTGGCTGAGCACCTTTCGGAGCACCCAGACCTTGTTGAGTTCCTCGGGCGGCAGCAGCAGCTCTTCTTTGCGGGTTCCACTGCGGGCGATGTCGATCGCCGGGAAGGTACGCTTGTCGACGAGCTTGCGGTCGAGGTGGATTTCCATGTTGCCGGTGCCCTTGAACTCTTCGAAGATCACGTCGTCCATGCGGCTGCCCGTTTCGACGAGCGCCGTGGCGACGATAGTCAGCGATCCCCCTTCCTCGATGTTGCGGGCCGCGCCGAAGAAGCGCTTCGGGCGCTGCAGGGCGTTGGAATCCACACCGCCCGAAAGCACTTTGCCCGACGGAGGCACGATGGTGTTGTACGCTCGCGCCAAGCGCGTGATTGAATCGAGCAGAATCACAACGTCGCGCTTGTGCTCGACAAGGCGTTTGGCCTTTTCGATCACCATTTCGGCAACCTGCACGTGGCGGGTGGCGGGCTCATCAAAGGTCGAGCTGATCACTTCGCCCTTCACGGAGCGCTGCATGTCTGTCACTTCTTCCGGCCGCTCGTCGATCAGCAGCACCAGCAGCACGACGTCGGCGTGATTGGCCGTGACCGAATTGGCGATCGACTGCAAGAGCATCGTCTTGCCGGTGCGCGGTGCGGCGACAATGAGGCCGCGCTGGCCCTTGCCGATCGGCGTCATCAGGTCCATGACGCGCCCGCTCAGGTTCTCCTTGGTCGTCTCCAGATGGATGCGGCCCTGGGGATACAGCGGCGTCAGATTGTCGAAGAAGATCTTGTCGCGCGAAGCCTCCGGCGGCTCGAAATTGATAGCCTCGACTTTGATCAGGGCAAAGTAGCGCTCCCCTTCCTTGGGCGGGCGCACCTGTCCGGAGACGGTGTCGCCGGTGCGCAGGTCGAAGCGCCGGATCTGGGAGGGGGAGACGTAGATGTCATCGGGCCCGGGCAGGTAGTTGTACTCGGGCGCCCGCAGGAACCCGAATCCCTCCGGCAGCGTTTCCAAAACGCCCTCCGAAAAGATCAGGCCGCTTTTTTCCGCTTGGCCTTGGAGGATCTTGAAGATCAGCTCCTGCTTGCGCAGGTTAGCAATACCCGGGATGTTGAGCTCCTTGGCGAGCTCATGCAGCTGGGTAATGTTCATATCTTTCAGGGCAGCCAGATCGAGAGTGCTGGGAGCCTGTTCCTGGGAACGAGAAGGCATGTTTTCCTCGGAGTGGACGAAAATGTGGAGACTGCTTAACGGTCGAGCGCGGCCCGTATCGTTTCCCACAAGGGTTTGACACCCTCTCCCGTTTTTGCGGAGAAGGGAAGAGCCGGACCAAAATCCTCTTCCATGGATCGAATGGCTTTAACTCTCTGCGCCGCTTTCACTTTATCGGCTTTCGACGCGACAACGATGAATTGTTGATCATTCGCGGTTAGCCACTGTTTCATCTGCTCGTCCAAGGGCGACGCGCCGTGGCGAAGGTCGATGATGAGAACCACCAGGCGCAACGGAGACCGGTGCAGCAGATAACTCTCGGCCAAACGCCGCCAGGCGGCAAGAGCTTTCTTGGAAACTTTGGCGTAGCCATAACCCGGCAAGTCGACGAAGTAGAACCTGCCATCAACCCGGTAGAAATTGACCCCCTGCGTGCGCCCCGGCGTGCGGCTCGTTCGAGCAAGCTGTTTTCGGTCCACGGGTTCCGAACTGCGGGTCTGCCTGCTTCCGGGCAGCAGGAGCGCATTCAACAAGCTTGATTTGCCGACGTTGCTGCGCCCCACGAATGCAATTTCCGGCGAGCCATCCGTTGGAAACTCACTGGCCGAAGCCGCGCTACGAACAAATTCGGCCGACATAGCCGTTCGACCGGGCAAGGCCTACCCGGGACCTTGCGATCGTTCCCCGATCACGGGGATCGTGGTCAGTGCGCCCGTTTCTCCTCGGCGCTGGGCCTGCGGGCTGTTTCAACCACCTTCGGCGGGACGGAGGTGGCGGCCAAACCTTCAATCGGCTGCTCGAGCGCGATCATGAGCACTTCATCCATGTGCTCGACGAAATACAGCTTCATATCCTTCAGGATGTTCTCGGGGATATCGGGCAGATCTTTTTCATTGTCCTTCGGAAGGATCACTTCTAGCAAGCCATGACGGTGCGCGGCCAGCAGCTTTTCTTTCACGCCGCCGATCGGCAGCACACGGCCGCGTAGTGTGATCTCTCCCGTCATGGCGAGGTCGCCCCGCACCGGAATGCGAGTCAAGGCGCTGACCAGAGTGGTTGTCAGGGTAATGCCGGCCGAGGGACCGTCTTTCGGGATCGCCCCCTCCGGAATATGGATGTGCACATCCAAGTGCCGGTAGAAATCCTTCGGAACGCCGAGTGACTGCGAGCGGGAACGGACATAGCTCATGGCCGCCTGGGCGGATTCCTGCATCACATCGCCGAGCTTGCCGGTAGTGGTCAGCTTGCCTTTGCCGTCCATCAGGGTGGCTTCAATGGAAAGCAACTGCCCTCCGACCTCGGTCCAGGCCAGCCCCACGGCCGCGCCGATCTCGTTTTTCTTTTCGGCGCCGAGATCGCGGTACTTCTGCACGCCCAGGAAATCCGAAAGATTCTTGCCGCTGACGGTGATCTTCTCGCGCTTCTGGCCCTTGGTCTTCGAGACGACCCTGCGAGCCACCTTGCGGCACACATTTCCGATCTCACGTTCCAGGTTCCGGACACCCGCTTCGCGCGTATAGAACTGAATCAAGCCTGTCAGGCCTTCATCGCTGAAATCGAGGTCGGCCTCTTTCAGGCCGCTCCCGGCAAGCTGCTTCTTCACAAGGTGCTGCTTGGCAATTTCCACCTTTTCCTGCTCGGTGTAGCCGCTCAGCCGGATGACTTCCAGGCGGTCCTGCAGCGGCGCCGGCATCGTATGCAGCACGTTGGCGGTGGCGATGAAGAAGACCTTGCTCAGGTCGTATTCGACGTCGAGGTAGTGATCCATGAACATGTGGTTCTGTTCCGGATCGAGCACTTCCATCAGAGCGGCCGAAGGGTCGCCCCGAAAGTCGGTGGACATCTTGTCAATCTCATCGAGCATGAAGACCGGGTTCTTTGTGCCCGCCTTCTTCATCATCTGAATGATCTGGCCTGGCAGGGCGCCGATGTAGGTGCGGCGGTGGCCCCGGATTTCCGCCTCGTCCCGCACGCCGCCGAGGGACAGGCGGATAAACTTGCGGCCCGTGGCGCGCGCGACGGATTTGCCGAGCGACGTCTTGCCGACGCCGGGCGGCCCGACGAAGCACAGAATTGAGCCGCGAGGATCCTTCACCAGCCGGCGCACGGCCAGAAACTCCAAAATGCGCTCCTTGACCTTTTTCAGGCCGTGGTGGTCCTCATCGAGCACCTTTGCCGCAAAGTCGAGATCGCGAATTTCACGCGTCTTCTTCTTCCAGGGCACGGCCAGCAGCCAGTCGATGTAGTTGCGCGAGACGGTGGACTCGGCCGACATCGGCGGCATGTTTTCCAGGCGCCGCAGTTCGGCGAGAGACTTGTCTTTGGCGTCCTTCGTCATGCCGGCGGCTTCAATTTTCTTGCGCAGCTCGTCGTACTCGCTCTTTTCGCCCCGGCCCAGTTCCTTCTGAATCGCTTTGATCTTCTCGTTGAGGTAGTATTCCTTTTGCGCCTTTTCCATTTGCCGCTTGACGCGGCCCTGGATCGTGCGGTCGACGTTGAGCTTCTCCAGCTCGATGTCGAGAAGATCGGCGATACGCGCCAGGCGCTCGATGGGATCGAAGATCTCGAGCACGTCCTGCTTTTCGGGGATGGTCAACTGCAGATTCGCCGCGATGGTGTCCGCAAGCTTGCCCGGATCGTCCACTCGGACCGCGGCGATCATCGTCTCGTAGTTGAGGTTCTGGCTCTGCTTGACGTATTGCTCAAACAACGACGTCACCCGGCCGACCAGCGCTTCGGCTTCCGCGGGCGCTTCGGCGGGCGGAGGCACGACGCTGACCACGGCGCGGTGAAAACCCTCCTCCATCGCGATGGAGACAATGCGCGCCCGCTCCAGACCCTCGACGAGCACTTTGATGTTCCCGTCCGGCAGCTTCAGGCTTTGAATGATCGTGACGATCACGCCGACCTGATAGATCTGTTCGGGCTGCGGGTCATCGACGGAGGCGTCGTGCTGCGTCGCCAGAAAAATCTTCTTGTCGGCCCCGAGCGCCTCTTCCAGCGCCCAAACACTCGACTCCCGGCCAACGACGAAGGGCGTCATCATGTGAGGAAAAATGACGACGTCCCGGATCGGCATCATTGGTAGCCGGCGGGTTTCACCTTTTTCTTTGTTCGATTGCATAGCTTTGGCCGTGGCTCCGGCCGGTCTCCGATCGGGATTTCGCGTCCGACGGTCAGCTTGTTGAAACCTGGGTAACCGTGAGGAACTAACCCGCTTTTTCGAGCACGTTCAGGCTCAGGTTGTGGTCCTCGACGAGTTGCTTGGTGACGACAAACTCACGGACGCGTTTCTTGGAAGGCAGATAATACATTAAGTCTAGCATTAGTTCTTCCAAGATCATGCGCAGGCCGCGCGCACCCACCTTGCGTTCGAGTGAGAGAGAGGCGATGGCTTCCAGGGCATCCGGCTCGAATGTCAGCTTGATGTTCTCGAACTCAAATAGCTTCTGATACTGACGGATCAGGGAGTTCTTCGGACGGTGCAGGATCTCAACCAGAGCCTTTTGGTCCAGATCGCTCAGCACCGCGTTGACCGGCAGGCGTCCCACGAATTCCGGGATAAAACCATGCTTGATCAGGTCCGTCGGCTGCACCTGTCCCAGCAGCCCAAGGTCCCTCTTGTCGTTGCTCTCCTGGCTGGCCTTGGCGGCGGCCGCCGCGTCGGGAACACCCGAGCGGAAGCCGACTACACGCTGGTCCAGCCGACGCGCCACGACCTTTTCCAGGCCCACGAACGCCCCGCCGCAGATGAACAGGATATTCGTTGTGTCCACGGGCGTGAATTCCTGGTGAGGGTGCTTGCGTCCTCCCTGGGGCGGCACGTTGGCCACCGTGCCCTCGAGAATCTTCAGAAGCGCCTGCTGCACGCCTTCGCCGGAGACATCGCGGGTAATGGAAGGATTCTCGTCTTTCCGGCTCAGCTTGTCGATTTCATCAATGTAGATAATGCCTTGCTGGGCGCGTTGTACGTCCCCTTCCGCCGCCTGCAGCAGTTTCAGAATGATGTTTTCAACGTCTTCGCCGACATAGCCGGCTTCGGTCAACGTTGTGGCGTCCGCGATGGCGAACGGCACATCGAGAATTCTCGCCAGCGTCTGCGCCAGCAGGGTCTTGCCCGTACCCGTCGGCCCGATCAGCAGGATATTCGACTTCTGCAGCTCGACATCGTTCGTGCCGCGCTGCTTCGACATGAAGACGCGTTTGTAGTGGTTGTAGACCGCGACAGCGAGTTTCTTCTTGGCCGACTCCTGGCCTATAACGTACTGATCAATACGTTCTTTGAGTTCTTGGGGTTTGAGAAGGTTGAAGAGACTGGGACCTTGGTGCTCGGTCTTGTCGTCTTCGAGGATGGAATTGCAGACCGCGACGCACTCGTCACAAATGTAGGCTTTGGGATGATCGCCCGGCGTAGAGATGAGCTTCCCTACGACTTCCTGACTCTTGTGACAGAAAGAGCATCGCAGCGTTTCATCCGGTCCGTTTCGTTTCACCCGGAACTCCTTCGCCCAACGTCTCGGTTAGGTACACCCTACCACTACACCACAGTCCAGATGCTGAATGCGAGGGTCCTACCTCATTTTGATTATCCTACGGGAGCGGCGGGATGGCAATCCTGTTTGGCGGAGTTGCGCTGAATAACGGAGCTGGTTAAGGCCTTCGCCCTGTGGCAAGTACCGGGATTTGCCAGGGATAATGAAGCTATGTCTGGGTTTCCGCGGCTAGGAGTTCCATGCCTCATCCCGGTTTTTTGCCTGGCGGCAGTTTCGCTTCCTGCCACGGCAGCCGATGAAAATGCGGCCTCTAACGAGCGCGGTTGGCGCGTTCTTCAGGCCGCCCGGGACGCCGCCGGAACCGGTCCCTCTGGCGCCGCGCTGCGCGACTACACCTTCGATCTGACGACCCGCACACAAACCCCGAATGGAGAGGTGCAGCTTCAGAGCAGCGCTTTCTTTCTGGCGCCGAATTGGATGCGTCAGGAGATTCACGCGCCCACGGGTGAGATTGTGATGATTTTCGATGGCAACAGCGCCTGGCAGGTTGTGCCCGCCGGACGCCGCGAGTTGCCCGCCGCCATGGTCCAACAGTTTCGCTCCGACCTTTCCCGGTCGCACGTGTTGAGCGGGCCGGTTCCGCCGAAAGACGCTGTGTCGTTCCTGCGGCGGGAAAACATCGAGAACCGCCCCGCGGATGTGATTGAAATCCGGGAAATCGGCGGTTCCCCGCTGCGGCTCTTCATCGATGCGGAGACCAAGGACCTGCTGAAGACGATGTACGTGGGCGACACGCCCGCGGGCATGGCGCAGGTCGAAGAATTCTACAGCGACTACACCGAAGCAGGCGGCATCCGCTGGTATCGGAAGAAGCGAGTGGTTCGCAACGGCCAACCTTCGCAGCAAAGCACTCGCAAGATTCTGAAAGTCAATTCCGGCCTGACCAAGGAAGATATTCTGCGATAACGACTCCCCGCTCAAAAGGCCATCGGAAAGAAACACGGATTTGGGTCAGACACTTTCCAGCGTGAGCGGAAGCGGCTGGCTGCCATCGGTATCTTTGACGCCCAGCGCCGCGGCGACCGATGCCCCGACGAGCACCTTTCCGCTGTGTTCCGCAAGGGCCGGGTCCCTGGCGAGCGCGGCAATCACACGGCCGCTGAACTCGGGGCTCTCGCTGTTCGATAAGTCGAGCCACCCGCCCTCCGCTGCCTGCATCACTGCTTCCGTCCGAACCAGTCCGGGATACAGTGAGACCACAGTGACACCGTGAGGCTTGAGTTCGTGGGCCATGTCGGCGGTCATCCTGTCTGTAGCGGCTTTCGCGATGCCGTAAATCGTATTTCCAATGTATTTCCTGGCAGCCCAGAAACTGACATTCACGATAAGTCCGCTATGCCGACGCAGCATCATGGTAGCCGCACGCGTGCTATTGACGAACGCGGCGCGCACACCTGCATCCATCATGCTGGTCCAGCGGTGACCGGGTTGTTCCCAGAACGGCAGCGGCCACGTAAAGCTGCCACTCTCGACCATCCTCTCGTATCCGCCCCAAGCGGAATTGACAAGCACATCCGGGCGGCCTGTGTCGCTCTCAATCCGCCTGAACACGGCCGCGGTGTCATCGTCATTCAGATGATCGCAACGCAGGCGAATCACGCTCTCGGGAAGAGACGAGTTGTGAATACTCCGGCCCGTTGCGAACACACGGAATCCGGCCTCGCTTAGACTAATGGCAACACCTCTTCCAACGCCGCGGCTCGCCCCTGTCACAAGCGCGTTTGGTATCTCTGTCATCTAGCACTGCACCTTGCTGACGGCTAGTTATAGCGAACAAAAGGCGAATATGTCAACAGCTCAGCGTGCTCTCCTCCTGGGCAAACGGACATGATTGTCGAGGGTCGCGCAGCCGCTGTGCTAAGGTGTTTTTTATGCGTAGATCGATCACCCTCTGCCTTCTGGTTTGCTCCTTTGCGCTAGCGGCCTCGGCCCAATCGCTTTCGAACCGCCGTGCGCCCGGGTTCTCGCTGCCGGACATGAATATGAAGCAGCATGACCTGCAGGACTTTCGAGGCAAGCTGGTCTTGCTGAACATCATGCAGACCTCCTGTCCGCACTGCAACACCTTTTCGAAGGTGCTGGCGGAGGCCGAAAAGCGATACAAGGACCAGGTGCAGGTGATCGACATTGTGAACACGCCGCCTGAAACCCAGGCGACCGTGCGGAACTACCTCATGCGGAACGGGGTCAGCCAGCTCGTGCTCTTCGACTGCCGGCAGGTGGCGATCTCCTACCTCATGCTCACGCCCCAGAAGCCCAACTTCGACGTGCCGCATCTTTTTGTCATCGACCAGAAGGGTTGGATCCAGGCCGACTATGGATACGAAATTGGCAACAAGGAGATCTTTGAGGGCGAAGGGCTTTTCCCCATCATCGAGAAGTATCTAGGGAAGACTTCCACCGCTGGTGTCCATCAGGGGGATTCCAGCCCCAGCGTCGGCTTCTAACCAGCATCAGGCCTACCTAGCTACGCGCTCAGTTTCCTAGGGGTTTACCTCGGGGGAAATGAAGGTTTCTCCGGCTTGTGGCTCCCAGGGAAACACGCGAATCATGGAGCTAACGCCTGGATTTTCTATCGGGTGTGTCCGAAGGCCCACGGCCTTCCTTTGAGACGTGGCTGAACTTCTCCCTACGATTTCGGTCCTCATACGCCTCGTGGCGACCGGATGGGGTATTCGTCTGGTCTGGCGCATGCGTGACTGGCGGCTGGCGTTCCTGCCGGTCATGCTCTTCCTTTTGACGCTCGAACCCCTACTTTCCTCGCTCGGGGAAAGGAAATCCCAGATCCTTCAGATTTCCGTGCTCACCGTCGCCGTCGTGATGATCTTTCACTTTGTCTCACGGCAGCGCCGCCAAGGGGAAGGCCTGGTTCTCCGAATCGTTCTTGGCGCGATCGTGATCTACCAGATGATTTACCTGGGCACGGGCGAAGACTGGGTCGGCCCCGTGCTCTCCCACGCGGATGTGTCGCTTAGCCTGGTCTTGTGCCTGAATGTAGTGCTGCTGGGCCGCATTCTGCTGGAACGCGAGCAGATCGAAGAACAATTGCGAGACAAGGCTTTGCGCGACGCCCTGACGGGGCTGCCCAACCGGCTGCTGTTCAAGCAGAAGCTGCGCGATGCGATGGAGAGGGCGAAGACGGAGCGGGGTTTCGTTTTTGCGGTTCTCTTCATCGACCTCGACCGCTTCAAGCTATTGAACGATACCCTTGGACATTCGGCCGGTGACCTGTTCCTGGTGGAAACAGCCCGCAGGCTCAACGCCAGCGTCCGCCCGGGAGATACGGTTGCGCGTCTGGGCGGCGACGAGTTTGCCGTTCTTCTGGAAGGGCTCCAGGTTCCAGATCAAGCACAGCGGGTCGCCGAGCGGCTGCTGAGCCGCCTGTCGGTGCCGCAGACGTTCGACCATCAGGAAGTTCTGGCAAGCGCCAGCATCGGCATCGCCATCAGCACAGGTCTGGATTCCGATAATCCCGAAGATCTACTGCGAAACGCCGACACCGCCATGTACCGCGCCAAGGGCGCCGGTCCTGGCCGCTACGAGTTCTTCCAGCGGCAAATGGGCGAGGACGTTAAGGAACGCTCGGAACTGGAAGTCGATCTGCAGCGCGCGCTCGAGCGGCAACAACTTGTCGTTTACTATCAGCCGATCGTCGCGTTGGAGTCCGGCCAAGTCAGCGGTTGTGAGGCGCTCATGCGCTGGAACCATCCCAACCGCGGGCTGATCGCTCCCGCGGAGTTCATTCCGATCGCCGAGGAAACCGGACTGATCTCGCAGTTTGGCGACTGGATTTTGCGAACCGCATGCGAACAGGCGAAAGCCTGGCAGCAGGCCGGTTCGCCCGGCCTGTGCGTTTCGGTTAATGTCTCACCACGCCAGGTGCATGCGGGCGGCTTCGGAGACACGGTCGCGCAAGTTCTCAGGGAGACGGGTCTTCCAGCGGGAACCTTGCAGATCGAACTCACCGAGAACGTTATCATGGACGCCTCCGAGCAGGTGGTGCAAACTCTGCGGCAGATCTCCGATCTCGGTGTGCGCATCGCGATTGACGACTTCGGAACGGGATACTCCTCGATCAGTTATCTGCGCCGCTTTCCGATCCATGCCCTCAAGATCGACCGCTCCTTCGTGCGCGGCCTGCGGGACGGGGAGGCCTCCAGCTCCGAAATCATCACCGCGCTCATCCGGCTGGGACAGACGCTGCGCATGGAAGTGACCGTGGAGGGAGTCGAAAGGGAAGAGCAGATCGGGTTCCTAGCGTCGCTGGAGTGCACCGCCATCCAGGGATTTGTATTTAGCCCGCCTTTGCCCGCGGAGGTTTTCGCGAATCTGCTGCACCACCGTTGGCCGATCCGCGAAAGCTCCCCTTCCGATGAGGGTGCCGCCATCCGCAAACACCGCGAATCGAAAAGCTGACCTACCTCTTCCGCGCCCGCGCCGCGACCAGTTCTCCCTGGCGGGCATAGTCAATCGCTTCGCCCAAAATTCGCGCCGCCTCTTGTGGAGCGTGAAAGCCCATGGAATTCTCAGCGTTCACGAAGTCGGCGCGGAACTGCGCCTTGCGTTGCAGCGCGAGCGCCGGAGCAAGTTGCTCAGGACCGACTCCGCTCGCCTTCGCCGCCGTGACTTCGTCATACAAAGCGAGCAGTGCGTCCTCGGCCCGCGAGAGCAGGCGGGCATTGCGCTCCTGGATTGTCTCCGCGCGAGAGCGCATCTCATCCGCGGAAAAGGGATGGCACACCAGGCAGGCGCGCTCGACATTGAGAAGCGGACTGCGCACATGGTGGTCGCTGATCTTCATCGCCCCTTGGCGCGCGTAAGGCATATGGCAGTCGGCGCAGGCTACGCCGCTGCGGGCGTGTATGCCCTGGTTCCACATCTCAAATTCCGGATGCTGCGCTTTGAGCACGCCCGCGCCGGTTTCCGCGTGAGTCCAGTCACTGAAGCCGATCTGATCGTAGTAGGCTTCGATCTCCTCCACTTTGAGACCGTTGCTCCAAGGATAGGTGACAAGCTTCCTGTCTCCGGAAAAGTAATACTCGACGTGACACTGGCCGCAGACGAAACTCCGCATCTCCTGGCGCGTAGCCATTGTATTCGGATCGTAGTTCTCGATACCCTCCTTCCGCTTGAGGGCCTTGATGCCGTTGAGAAATCCCGGGCGCGTAACGCGGATCTTCATCGTTGCAGGATCGTGGCAATCCAGACAGGCAATGGCGTGCGAGACGAGCTTCCGGGCTTCGCTGAAAGGCTTGGGGCAGAGAAGCTCGAACCCTTTCATGATGTCCCCGCCGCCAAGCTGCCGGTAGGCGGGAAGCACGGAAGCATGACACTGTAAACAACTGCCGGGCTGCGGACGCTGGGTCGTTCTCGCCGTTTCGTCCTGATCGCGCAGGGAGTAGGCATGACCCCGCTCTTCGCGGTAGTCGAGCGCGAACGCGTAGCCGGCGAAAATGCGTCGCAGGCGCGGATCTTCATCCAGCCTTGAAAAGGCTTCGCTGCCTCCGTAGCGCGTGCGTTGCGTGTCGACCGTGCGCAAGTATCCGTCGTATTGCCGCGGGAAATTCTTGCCCCACTCGGCGGGATCGACCGTGTCCTCGGTCATCTTCGCCAGGGGAAAGTAGGTTTGCCGCGCTTCCTGCCGCCTCTCGCTGACGTTTACCAGCAACATGGCGACGGCAAACGTCGCCGCGGCCACCGCGACGATCAGAGCGATGTAGAGAGTGCGAGACTTCATCTTGTTATCTCCTGGGCCCGTGGCCCACTCCCAAGTGGCATTTGGTGCACACCAGCTGCGACCCTTGGTCCCCGCCGTGAATCTCGCTAACCAGCTCCTGGTGGCAGCGAATGCAGTTTGCCTGCAACCGCTCGGCATTGACGGCGCGAATGCGGATCGGCTCCGCGAAGTTTTGTAGCGTGAATTTGACCGAATGATTCCAGCCGTTTTCTGCTTTGGTGATCAGCTTCGGGATCAGGGCCTGCGGCGTGTGACAGTCGTTGCACACGGCCTGGCCGTGGTGGCTTGACTTCAGCCAAGAATCCAATTGGTCGTTCATGATGTGGCAGTTGGCGCACGCGGTTGGGTCATTACTGAAGTAGGCAAAACCCTTGGCGAACTGGAAAGTGTAGGCGCTTAGGCCCAGGAAAACGCCAACAAGAGCGCTGAGGCCCCAAGCTGCTTTGTGCGTCATTTCACCCTATGGGAAATTCTAAGACCTAGGATGATGCAAACGGAGGGCCAGGCAAACTCCCGCCGGGCTGGAAAAGGAGAGAGAGGGCGAAAGCGGAGGGCGCCGCACACGGTAACAACGGCCTGTAAACGGGTGTCGAATGGCATAGTGAATGGAAGCCCGGTTTGGCAGCCGCGGTGCAACAACGAGAAACGGGAAGGGAGGTTGCTATGGCGATTCCAAGACGGATACAGGATTTTCTCAATGACAACGGTGCGCGGTTTGAACACACAACCCACGAGCCGTCCTATACCGCCCGGCAACTGGCGCATACCGATCACGTGCCGGAGCGGCAGGTCGCTAAGACCGTCGTCTTCGTCGGTGACGACTGCTACGCCATCGCAGTGCTGCCGGCCGACGAGAATGTGGAACTGACAAAGCTGCGGGTTGTGCTGGGCCTTTCCGAGGTGCGTCTGGCCACCGAGAATGAGCTGCGCCGGCTCTTCCCTGAGTGCGAGACCGGGGCGATGCCGCCGCTCGGAAACCTCTACGGCCTGCCGGTTTATGTGGACGACGATCTGGCGGAGCAGGAGTTCATTGAATTCAGCGCCGGAACCCACACGGACACGTTGCGGATGCGGTTCAAGGAATTCGCAAGGCTCGTGAAACCGGTCCGGACGCGCTTCGGGCAGTTAGCCGCTGCGTGAGAGGATAGAAATCCTGAAGGCCAAACGCCTAAGTGGTTACGTCCTGCTTGCCGGGCTTGCGCAATACGAGCAGCTTGGGAGTGCGGCGCGGCACGGGCGGGCGTACGCCTTCCAGACGCCTCCAAAAGGCCCGGAAGTAGTCGATCATGGAGACGACGGCGAATAGAACGACGAACCAGAGGGAAACATAGGCCATCTCCCGGAATATCTGCGCATAGGGGGGCGCGAGCAGGGGAGCGACCAGCAGCAGCGACACGGAGAACACCTGGGTGACCATTTTCGTTTTCCCCAGGTCGCTGGCGGGAATGGCGTAGCCTTCCGCGATGGCGATACTGCGCAGGCCCGAAACCGCAAATTCCCTGCCGACGATAATCACGACCATCCAGGCGGGAACACGCCCCAATTCCACCAGCGAGATGAAAGCCGCCGAAATGAGAAGTTTGTCAGCGATCGGGTCGAGCAACTTGCCGAGGGTAGTAATCTGGCGGCGCCGCCGTGCCAGATAGCCGTCGAGCAGATCGGTGGTCGCCGCCGAAAGAAAGATCAGCAGGGCCAGCCACTCTTTGGTAACGACGAAGAAGCCGGTGTCGAGGCTGATGTCGCGACGCAACATGGCCGCGAGCAGCAACGGCACGAAGAAGATTCGGAGGACGGTTAGGGCGTTCGGAAGATTCATAGGCGTCGAGGTCCGTCCCGCACTCAGCGGGTCAAACAACGGCTGCCAACTCTTAGGAATAGCCTACTATAGTTCAGAGAATTCCGGGAGAAGCATCGGGCCTTGCCCGCCGCAAAGCTGTGGTGTAACTCTAGCGGGGTCAGGGCGATAGAGCGCCGAAGGAATACGCAGAGGACCGTTGTGGCCGAAATGGAATCCGTCAAGCGCCGCATGCAGCAGGACTGGGATTGGCGCGCCCGCGAGGATGCCCTTTTTTATGTTGCGTTTGGGAAGCGGGCGCAGACTCGTGAGGAGTTTCTCGGGTCGGCGGGTGACGTGCTGCACACCCTGCGAGAGGAACTGCGCCGGTTCCCGCCTGGGAGAGATTTCCGCCGCATGTCCGCGCTGGAGATCGGCTGCGGTCCCGGCCGCCTGATGCTTCCGCTCAGCGAAATCTTCGGAACAGTGCAGGGTGTAGATGTTTCCGGCGAGATGATCGCGCTGGCTCGTGAGAACCTCAGGGACGTCCCGCGAGCCGAAGTGCGCCAGAACAGCGGGGCCGATCTGGCGGGCCTCGCGGACGAGTCCGTCGACTTCTGCTACTCCTTCGCCGTGTTTCAGCACATCCCCGACAAGGACGTTGTCTGGAGCTACCTGCGCGAAGCATGCCGCGTCTTGAAACCCGGGGGCATCTTGAAATGCCAGTGCAACGGGCTGCCGCAGCCAGGGGACGCCGCCGAGCGCGAGCAGCAAGTCGCCGGGTGGTCTCTGCGTGCAGGCGTTCCTCGCAACGCCCACCGCAGCTTGCGTGAGAAAAATCCCGATACCTGGTCGGGCGTGAGCTTCCGCGCCGAGGAGCTTGCATCGTTCATGGCCGAGAACAACTTGCAATTGCTGGCGATGGACCGCTTCGACACGCAGTACCTCTGGGTGACAGCGCGCAAGCGGCCGCCACACTGGAAGGTCCCAGCGCAGCACGCCCAAGCCAGTATTGTTCGCGTGACCGGCACGTTCACGGGCGATGCCGTCGTCGCGCAGACAGGCCGCTACGCCAGCGCCACGGTCTGGGTGGCCGGCCTGACCGAGGATGCGGATCTGAACAACCTTCGTGTGCTTATCGACGGCCGGTCCACGGCGCCTTGCTTCATCGGCAAGCAGGTCTGGAATAATCCCACGCAAGTGAATGTCTATCTGCCTCCGGGAACGCGGGCTGGTATCCTGCCGGTGGAGCTCGAGCTTGCGGGCAAAGTCATTTCCAACCGGGCGACGGTGCGCATTCTCCCCGCCAGTCCCCTAGTGCCGCGTTTGGCGGGCGTGACCGACGCGGTGAATCTTTTGTCGTCCCACTCCATCGAGAGCCGCGCGGTGAAAGTGAAAATCGAAGAAGCCCCCTTCGAGAGCGAACAGGAGTTTCTGGCGGCGATTTCCGCCGATGTGGACGGCCGGCCTATCCGCGACATGGAAGTGTTGTGCCTCGACCCGCTGCCCCGTCTCTACCAGTTGGATCTTTTCCTTCCCCAAGAGATCCCCGCCGGATTGCATCGACTGACGCTGCGGCTAGGCGCACGGCAGTTTGATCCGCTGGACATCGAGATCCGGGAGTGACTCGCGGAGGGGGACGGTCACCACGTTTCGCACTCTCGAGCGCTTTGCACGAATCGGTGGTCCCGAAGCCTGGTGATGCTCCCGGTTCTTCCATAGATTCAATGACGCCAGAAAGCCAAAAAATTGGGTTCGTTTTCGTGACCCTGCGTTGCAAACAAAGAGGCAATTGGGTTCGTTTCGCGAATTTTTTTTGAGAGAAAATTGGGAACCCAGATGAACGCCGATGAACACAGATGAGTCGGGTGCGGAGATCCGGCGGCGGTCATCGGTTCCATCCTAGCCCCGAGGGACGGCGCCAACACGATGTGCGGCGTGTAACTTGTTGATGGAGCAACGGCGCGAAATCGCAAAATGGCGTGACTGAAGGAGGCGGCGCCGGCCGTGCGGGTGGTTGGCGGTTGGGGCGGTGCTTGAGGCGACGCGGTTGGGATTCATCGCCGACAGCCGAGCTGGCCGGCGGTTGTGTCGTCGCCGAACGGCCATTTCAGCTGCCCAAAAGTAGCAGCTTGTTCGGCGGAAAAACTGTAGAGTGTCACTGACTCCCCAATGATCCGTAGGCTCGAATTTCCTTGGGAAGCCGTTTCATAGCAACCGGGAGACCGTTCTACGCCCTCTACGTGATCAGACTACGGGCCTTCGTAGATCGTCTTACGCCGGTAGTCATTGATCATTCCATCCAGGCCCCAACCCAAAAGGTAACCCGAGCCGATCGCAAAGGCGACGTCGGCGCCCCGATTCCACCTCGGAACTGGGGCGTGCAAGGCGATCGACGCCACGACGGATGGAGCTATGATCTGCCCAAACTTACTCTTACGCCCGGAGTCGAGACGGACGCGCCGCACGTCCGCGCGGTTGATGCTTGCGACGCCCCGCTTATGCCGGACGACGAGCGTGTCATCCGTCACCTGCTCGACGGTCCCTAGTAAGCGGCCGCCGCGAGAGAAAAGCGTGACTTCAACCCGTTCGCCGGGACCCAAGCCCTGGACCGGCGCCCACACGGCCGACTGCCCCCACAGCGCCAGGGGTGAGATCAGGGAAAGGAAACAGAACGCGAGTAGAGGTTTCATGGAATTCAGCCCTCCGCACCTGTTTTGTCAAACTTGGTTCTGTCAAACACTTCATGACGCAAACGCCGTCGAATCGTAAAGTCTCAATGACGCCGCCAACGTGGCGCATTATACTAGATCCCGTATGGTTTTAGCTTGGTGCGCGCAAGGATTTTGAGGCCGTCCGAATTAAGTGAGTAAAACCACCAATAATTCACTGTCTCATCCAGCCCCGGTACGGCCGGAGACCGGGCTGCCGGGCAACACCCTGAGCATCAATTTCTCCTCTTGCAGGTTGTGGCTCTTTACTTTCTGCTCTCCTCTCCGCTGGTTATTTTGCAGCAGGCGGCGGGAAGATCACTTGCGCAATGTCGAGTACTAAAGGAGCCCGTTGACGTCATCGTCAAACCAAACAGACTATCAACGGGGTTCGACCACCCTTGACAACTAAGTTTCCCTGCCCCTGGTTTTGGATGCGCTGGCAAACTACTTTGACCAGTTATGTCTATGACTAAGATCCACTCGGTGGAGGTTATTTCCGACCCGATCATGGTTGGCATGACCCACTGAGGAACGTTCGGCACGGCAGGCGGGCTGCCACTGCGGACGACATCCTGTGACGTGCAGAACCGGGCGCGTTCCCCATAAGTAGCTCGGCATAGCTCGTTGAAGCCCAGAATACCCGTGGCGCCGTCGCCCTTGCCGTTGGACGGCCCGAGATACTGGAGGGACTGAGCGGATGCCAAACTTGTACTCAAGAGCGTTACTGCGATGACAAACTGTGCGATCGCAAGCATGGTTTTCTCTCCGCGCGAAGCAGCCCAGGGCGTACCCGTTAGCTATAGGCCGTCATCTCACACCCACAGGCTGTTCCTCGTGGCGCTCTGGTTGCAAGAGGGTCTCCACTCTCGAATGTTTCCGGTCCCCCGTTTTCAGCTTTCGTTGCGATCGGCCCCGAAGGCCGGGTGGTTGGGATCGACCGCCCCTGGTGGATTTCGGCCGAGGTCCGCGCTGCGAGCTTCCCGCACATTCTGTGTTTCAACCAATCTGCCCGACAAACGTACAAAGTTGCGCTTCCGTGTCCGCCTAGGATACAAGTCTTGGGATGCTTCGTTCGCGGCCGCCGCTGAGTCTTGCCATTCACGGCTTCAAGACGAATCCTGATTTCGACCGTCTTTTGCGTGAGAGGGCTCTCGATAACCTCAAGAAAGTGGACTGCCGGGCGCGGGAAGACGGGCTGGAGTCACTCGAGCCGGACAAGCAGGGGCTGGTCGAGATCGGCATGGAGTTCGACAGCCGCGACAGAGTGACGAAGAATGGCTACGGCGTATTTCATCTTCCCTGGCTGGTAGCGGAGAACCCGCATTGGGCAAAGACGGTCGACGACGAGGTGCGGGAGATCCGCCGCGGCATCCAGAAAGCGCATGGCGTCCCGTTGAAGTATTTGATCTGGGCGGGCATGGGAGGCTCGGCGGAAGACAAGACGTTTTATCAAGCGGCCGGCCTGCTGAAGAAGAAGGTCCGCGTCTACATTCTGGATTCCACCGACCCCGCCAAGCTCAGGGCGATTCTCGACGACATCGAGGCGATCGACAAGCAGCCCCTGAGCGCCGCGCTGCGGAAGTGTCTGGTAGTGGCGATGGCAATGGGCATGACGTCGTATGAGCCTGTCGTGAATCTCGAAAAGCTCGATGCGCTCTACGAGAAGCTGAAGATTCCCACGAGCGCCAATTTCTTGTACATGACGCTGCCAGGCTCGCTGCTGGACCGTTTCGGCTCGGCGCGCGGCTTTCGGCGGGTGGAGTTGCAATTGGACGGCGGTAATACAACGGCCGGGCGGCACAGCGGTCCCACAACGCGCGGCAGTCTGTATCCGCTCGCGATGAACGGAGTGGACATCGAGGCCTGGCTGCGAGCCTCTTTGCTGAGCGACAGCGAAATCAGCGCCGCGTTCGAGCTTGCCGGCTTCCTGCAAGGGAACGCCCGCCAGGGGCGCGACAAGCTGACGCTTTTTTTGCCGGAGCAATGGAGGGGCGGCGCCATCTGGACGAAACAGGATTTCGAAGAGAGCCTTGGCAAGAGCGAGGAAATTGGCATCAAAGTCGCCATCGGCGAAAGGCCGCGTCTGGTGAACTACTTCCCGCCGAAGAGCGCCGCGCAAGACCGTTGCTTCCTTGTGGTGAACGGTGGGGGCCTCCGAAATCCCGACCGGACCAAGGTGGCGGCGCTGCGGCGAGCCGGGTATCCGCTGGCGGTGCTGCAGGCCGGCGGTGAGATGGCTTTACCTCGTTACATGCAGTTCATCCATTACACCGTTTTCGGTCTCGGCTACTTGCGGAGAATGAATTTCGTCACGCAGCCGGGCGTTGAGCTGTACAAGAAATTTGCCAGCGACATCCATCAGCAATCGCTCAAGGAAAGCGGCCTCGAAAAAACGCGGGTCTGGAAAAACCTGGTGAGCTCGCCGCGCCGGCTCAACTGGCGCGGGGGGTTGGCGGTCCATTTCGATACGCTCGTCGAGCTTGGCTTGCTGCCCGAAGAAAGCCTGCGCAAGGAGAATGGCAATGCCGCGGCCGTTTACGCCTGCGCCATTTCATCGCTCCTGGAACGCGGCAAGATCAGCTACGGGGAACTGACCTATTTCGGGGATACGCGGTACAACGCGCCTGGGCGAGCGTTGCTACGCGTGCTCGAATCGGCGGCGGATTCCATCTTCCGGTCCCGCCTCAAGATGCCGGCCGACGTTTATGAAGGGCCGGCCATGAACCATTCCTATCATGAGATGATCATTGGGTACGGTCGTGGCTTCAGCACTGTCCTGTTGACGGAGAAGCCGGAGAGCCTGAAGCGCGTGCAGTACACGGCGGATTACCACCGCGCGCAGTGGCTGGCGACGCAGCGTGCTCTGGCGCAGCGGAAGCGCGCCGTGGCCGCCATCACGATTCGGGATCTGAGCGAGTCTAGCCGGCGGACCCTGAAAGAGTTCTTCTCCGAAGTGAGCAAGCGGATACCACGCCGCCGTACCTGAACCGATGGCCAAATTTAAACTCGCCCGCGGCCAGAAGAAAGCGACGCCGCCCCGCGCGGGCGCCGTTGGTTGCGTTCTCGCGATCGTTCTGCTTCTTCTGCTTTTCCTATGGATGTTTTCGGCGGTGTTGCGGCCGAAGTAGAGGGCCGCCGAAAACGCATTGCAAGCGCTCTGACGACTGTCCCCAGCGGAGAAGGGTCAAAAACGAGCCGGTTGCCGCCGCGTCGTGGTTTCGACAACACCTCATGCGAGCCCTTATCGCCGTTGACCTGCAGAATGACTTCATGCCCGGCGGAGCCCTGGCGGTGCCGCAAGGGAACGCCGTTATTCCCGTTGCCAACGCCGTCATGCCACGCTTTCCCCTTGTGGTTGCCACGCAAGACTGGCACCCGCCCAACCACGGCAGCTTCGCCAAACAGCATCCCGGCAAGAAGCCGGGCGACGTGATCGACCTGGCTGGCTTGCGGCAAGAGCTTTGGCCTGTGCACTGCGTGCAAGGCACGGAGGGCGCCGCATTTCATAGAGACGTCGCCATCGGCAGCATCGCCAGAGTCTTCCATAAGGGGACAGACCCAACAATCGACAGCTATAGCGCGTTCTTCGACAATGCCCACCGGCGGTCGACCGGTCTTGGCGAATTCCTCAAGGATCGAGGGGTCGGCGAAGTCTACCTGCTTGGGCTGGCGACGGACTTTTGCGTCAAGTTCAGCGTGCTCGATGCCCTCAAGCTCGGTCTGAAGACCTTCGTGATCGAGGATGCCTGCCGCGGCATCGATCTGAAACCGGGCGAGGCACAAGAAGCGCTCGCACAAATGGAAAAGGCCGGGGCCGTGGTCCTGAAGAGCGGCCAAGTAAAGTAGCGGCAAGGGTGGCTGCGGCGGGTGTGTGCTGTGTGGTTCCGACCGGGCTCCGACGTCGCTCAGCCCTTGATCGAGGTGGCTGCGGGCAAGAATGCTCCTACGTCGTTGCGCAATCCGCAATTCTGCTTGTTTTGCTAAGATCATGCTGCCATCGGCGGACCGCTATCTGGATCGCCAAGCCACTTGGGCAAAGGAAGGTGATTATGTCGTTGAAGCGCTTCTCGGTGTTCGCCGCGCTGGCCGCGCTGCTGTTCTCGGCGCCGCTGTTTGGCGGCGGCCCCAGCTTCGTTCCCGATGCCAAGTTCCAGGGTTCGAACCTGAGCGGCTGGCACAAAATCGGCCAAGCCGACTGGCGCGCCGAAAACGGCGAGATTATCGGCACTCCGAAACAGGGCGACGGCTGGCTGATGCTCAACCGCTCCTACCAGGACACCGGTTTTTACGCGTCGTTCCGCTGCACCGGCGGTTGCAAGACCGGGGTGTTGCTCCGCGCCGAAAAAACGGCCGACGGGATAAAGGGCGTCTATCTGTCGCTCGCGGCGGACGATCTGGCCACCTATCAGGTGACACTGGATGCGCAGGGCAAGGTATTGAAGCGCGAACCTCTCCGGCGCGGCGGCGGGACGGTGCGCATCGCGCCTCCCTACGATGCCGAGGCCGAAGCGCGCGCTGCTGAGGCGCGGCGCCGGTTTGCGGGCGGGTTCCGCATGGAAGGACCTCCCGGCGTGACGCTCCCTTTGGGGCCTCCGGCCCGTGGCATGCGCGCGAACGACTGGAATGAGATCGAGATTCTGCTCGATGCGAATATTCTTCGGGGGTTTCTCAACGACGGCGGTGACTCCGCCAGTGGCGTTGCCGATGATGACGCGGGGCGTTACGGGCCACTGGCCCTCTACGCCGGCGGCACGGGCGAAGTGCGTTTTAAGGATGTCGCGTACAAGGATCTCGGGGTCAAGGTGATGCCGGCCGAGCAAGTCTCCAGCAACTTCCGCATGCAGCCGATCAACGACCTGTTTTACTCGTGGTCGGCGGCGGCCGCCGACATCAATCGCGACGGCGTTCTCGACGTGATCGCGGGTCCCTATTACTACCTGGGGCCGGACTATACCACAGCGCGGGAGATTTATCTGGCCTCAACTGTCAACCCATCGACGGAATACCCGAACGATAATTGGGTCGCTCACGCCGCGGACTTCACCGGCGACAGCTGGCCTGACGTTTTGACTACCAGCCACAGCGGCGGCCCGGGCGGCGGCGCTCATCTTTATGTCAATCCGAAAGGCGAACTGCGCCGGTGGGACAAATACCAAGTCGTTCCTCGAGTGCAAACCGAAGAGACGATTTTGAAGGACGTGGACGGCGATGGCAAACCGGAGTTGGTCTACGCGGCCGAAGGTTTCGTTCGTTTGGCCAACCCCGATCCGGCCAACCCGACCGGAGAGTGGATTGTCCGTTCGGTTTCCGAGAAGGGCCCCTGGACGGCTCATGGCATCGGCGTGGGCGACATCAACGGCGACGGACGCATGGACATTCTAAACGCCTGGGGCTGGTTCGAGCAGCCCGCAGCCGGCCAGAAGGTCTGGGCGTATCATCCGGAGAAATTCGGCCTTTGGACGCGCGGTTCCCCGGGCGGCAGCCAGATGGCGGTCTACGACGTCAACGGCGACGGACTCAACGACATAGTCACGAGCTTGCAGGCGCACGGCTGGGGCTTGTCGTGGTTCGAGCAGAAACGGGGATCGGACGGCAAGATCTCGTTCGTCGAGCACCCCATCATGAGCGACTATTCCGCGAAGAATGCCGGCGGCGTGACCTTTTCGCAACTGCATGGGTCCACGCCGGCCGATGTGGATGGCGACGGCATTACCGACTTCGTGGTGGGCAAGCGCTACTGGTCGCACCTCGACAACTACCATGATGTCGATCCGTATGGTCCGCCTGTTCTGTATTGGTATCGGACGGTTCGCAATCCGAACGCGCCGGGTGGCGCAGAGTTCGTTCCCGAGTTGATTCATAACCGTTCGGGTGTCGGCTCCGACGTGCTGGCCACCGATTTGAACAAGGACGGCGTGGTTGATGTGGTCACAACCACCAGCCGTGGCACGTTCATCTTTTGGGGCAAGGCGCGCAGCGGCGGGGCAAGCACGGCGACAACGTCGTCGGCCCGGGATTAGCAGGAGCAGGCGGCTCTCTTCCGGCGCGGCAGTCTCAAATTGCGACCGCGTGAAGGCGAGCAAAGAAGCCAGGGACGGGTTAGCGCAAAGGCGTTCTCTGTTGGACTCTCCAGGGGCGGTGCTCGGCGATGCGTAGACCCTCAGCCGGGCGCAATCGCCGAAAACCCTCGTTTGCGGGCAGCAGCGAGAAGTGCCTTGTCGAACGTCACCAGCGACGCCTGGCTCTCTTTCGCGAACGCCAGCAAGTAGCAATCGCCGATCCATTTCGAGGCCCGCCGCGACGCAAAAGGCGCCGTCGCCTCCCGGAATGTTGCGCCCAAGCCGGGCGACTCCGGGTAGAATTCGACGCGCGGATCGTTGAGCCACCCATCATAGACCTCCCAGGCCCGCCGTAGGCTGAGAGTCTCGGCCCCCATGACTGCTTCCGTCGTAAGCAGCCGCAACAGGCCGACCTGCGTGTACCGGGAAAAGACAAGTCTCGCCTCACCGGGTACCAACGTCAACCAATTCCAGGCGTCCGCACTGTGAGAGTGGCCCGCGACGGACAGTGCGAGCCAAACATTCAAATCAGGAAAAAACGAGATCATGTGGATTCTCGTCCTTGGGAAATGCCGGTCCCAGTTTGCCTTTGCCCCTAATCAAAGGGCCCGTCACGTAGCCGCCACTCTTACGAGTGGTGTACGCCTGCTCGATGGCTCGAATAATCAGGGCGCGGACGGACGCGCCTGATTGCCGCGCCCGATGGCGGAGCGTTTCATGCAAGGGCTCGGGAATGTCCACGGTCGTCCGAACAGGCATTCCTGTAGTATGGCATGACTGACATAACTATGTCATCAGGCCGAAAATAAGGCATCAGGATGGTCTAATAAACCATATTCTTATGGCATAATTATATGGCATGAAGAAGACCCTTAACGTCGATGACAACCTCTTCCGGGAGGCGAAGGCGGCCTGCGGGGCGAGCACGGACACGGAGACCGTCCGTTTGGGGTTGGAGGCCCTGGTGCGTCAGGCGGCCTACGAGCGTCTTCGCGCGCTGCGGGGATCGGAGCCTCGCGCACAGGCGGCGCCCCGGCGGCGGGAGAGGCCTGCGGCGAAACGCAGGGCGGCGGGCTGATGGTCCTGGTCGATACGTCCGTGTGGATTCGGTTCCTTGCCGACCGGGCACCCCACGCGACCGAGTTGGACAGACTCCTGGGTCTCCATGAGGTGGTTGGACACCAGTTAGTCTATGCAGAACTTCTCATCGGCGATCGTGGAGGCCGAGGGCGGTTGCTGGCAGCCTATGAGGAGATGCATCAGGCGAGTATCGTCCCTCACCGAGATCTTGTTGCCTTTGTTCGTGATCGGGACCTATGTGGCCGTGGCACCGGCTGGATTGACATTCATCTGCTTGCGTCCGCCATGGTGGGGCGATTGCAGTTGTGGACCGCCGACCCACGTTTCGCCGCACTCGCCAAAGAGCTTGGCGTCGCCTACGAGCCTGCTTCTTAACTGAGAGTCCGGAGACTCAGATATCGCCCCGCCCTGGCGGGCGAGGCGCCATGTCCGCGGTTGTGGTTGTTCCCGCCACCCGAAGCCCGTCCTGCTACGAGCGGCTCTGATAGCTGCCGTCGGCGGTGTTGACGCGGATTTTTTCGCCTTCCTTGATGAAGGGCGGCACTTGGACGACGAGACCGGTTTCGAGCTTGGCGGGTTTGGTGACGTTAGTGACGGTTGCGCCTTTGATGGCCGGCTCCGTTTCGACCACCGTGAGATCCATGACCGCGGGCAGGTCGACGTTGAACGGCTTGCCTTCGTAGAACTGCACCTTGATCCTGCTGTTCGGCAATAGATAGAAGACCTGGTCGCCGAGGTCGTCTTTGGTGAGATGGATCTGCTCGTAGTTCTCCGTGTTCATGAAGTGGTAGAGATCGCCCTCCTGGTAGAGGTACTCCATCTCCTGCTCATCGAGCGACACTTTCTCGACGAAGTCTTCCGAGGAGAAGCGGTGGGAGGCCATCGACTGTGAAACCTGGTTGCGCATCCGGACCTGCACGAAGCCGCGCAAATTGCCGGGGGTGCGGTGATCAACGCTAAAAATGGAGAACAGTTTGCCCTCGAATTTGACGAGCATGCCGGGGCGCAGTTGTGTCGCTTGAATATCCACGGAATCCTTTCCTGAATGTCTGGGTTTCGAAAAGACCTGAAACGCCGGCCGAGGCGCCGAACCCGCTGGTTTTCCCTTCTCAGCGAACGGGTAATGATCTCCGGAAATGGGGCCTACCGGGTAGCTGCCCGCGCCCTCGCGCGGCCAACTCTGTGGGTTTCATTATATCAGCCGGAGGCGCACGCGCCTCACCTAGTTCCAACCGGGATCGGAAGTGTGGTTGGTCACTACATGGCGTCCTTCCCGCCTCTATCCTAAAGAATGTAAGGGCTTTTGCGGATGGTTTGGACCGGGTCCGCGGCCTACGATGAAGCCGAGTGCCGCCGTTGCATCTCATTCGGACATTTCGCCTGGTCGCCTCGTGGACCGCGCTCACGGCCGCCTGCCTGCTTCCCGCCGAGGCCGCCGATCCCGCGCTGATGCAGTTGGTGCATCCCGATGCCAACGTCATCCTCGGCCTGCGGCTCCGATCTCTCTCTCAAGCGCCCAATCTGAAGTTTCAGATCGAAGAGTCGGAACGCCTTGGCCTGCCGGAAACCACGACGCCGGCCTGGAAAAGCGTCAAGCAGATGCTCGGGTCCGATCCGCTGCGTTATTTCGAGGAGGTGCTGCTGGCGGCTCGCGTTCGCGGCTTCGACGAACGCACGGAGCCCGAACACGTTCTGCTTCTGGCAAGCGGCCCTTACGACGAGGCGATGGTTGACGAGGTTTGTGAAAAAGCGGGCGGCTGTGAAACCGACGACTATCGCGGTGTGGCAATGCGGTATGTGGCGGGTGCGCAAAAGAGCGCGGCCGACGACCCCGCATGGTTCGTGGTACTTGACGGCCGCTACGCCGCGGTCGGTAAACGTGTGGACATCGAAAATCTACTCGACCGGCGTGCGGCCGGCCATGAGCGCGCGCTCAGTCCCGGGATGAAGGATTGGCTCAGCGGGCGTGGCGAATCGGAAGCTTGGCTGGCGGCGCAAGGACCCTTTGATTGGTCTACCCGGGAGGGGGCGGCTCCCGTGGGCGTTGCTTCCGCGTGGGGCATGATCGCGGCGGCGCTGAAACAAACCTTCACGAAAGTTGACGGTGGGCTGGTGACACTCAGCTTGCAGTCGGGCTATTCGCTGTCGCTGCAGCTGAGCGCCATTTCCGAACAGGACGTGGACGCTCTCGCGGCCGACGTCCGGCGTGGCTGGGAATGGCTGAGGGAACAGACGGGAGCCTACGCTCCACCCTCCACCGACGGTTTTGCCATCAAGTGGGAAGGACGGCTGCTCACCGCCTCGATCCACATGCCCCAGGAGGAGGTTGAGGAGAGAATTCGCGAGGAACTCCTGAAGCGGGCGGAACAACTGAAAGCCGGCCAGAGTGAGAAAGAAGCGGGCCCCAGCCCATCACCCGCGCAGCCCAAAGCAAATCCGGGGCGCCGCGACGGCATCCGCATTGACGGGCTGGAGCCGAAACCGGCCGACGCGCCAACTAAACAACCCTAGCAGAGCCTCGACGCAGCTAGACCTTTGCGCGGGCCCGCCCTAGGCCGGGGGACGCGCTTCGTCAAAGAATCGCCGTTGACCCGGCCGTTGCCACTAAGGTCTTCCTCTGATTAACGGGTTTCGACTGAATGGCATACGATGGCAGAGAGAGGCCTTATCCCATGCGCCTAACAGTCGGCTCGCTACTTGTGGCGCTCTGCTCCAGCCTGCCTTTGGCGGGGGCGGACCCCGCGCTCGTAAACCTGGCCCGCCCGGATGTCAATTTCGTGATGGGCATCCACGTCTCGAAGATCGCTTCGTCACCTCTGATCGCCGAGGCGATGGGTGAGGCCCAGCAGACCAAGCCCGATTGGGATGCTTTGTTTGGCCTGCTCGGACCGCAGCCCTTCCGCTATCTCGATGAGATTGTCATCTCGGCGCGGCTTGATCCGGAGAGCGAAAGCAAAAAGCCTGAGAATCTGCTGATCGTGGCGCGCGGTCTTTTCGGCGACCGTGGTTTCAGCGACATCCTCTGTACTGGTGGCTGCGACCGCGAGGTGTATAAGGACTTTGAGATTCTGCGCGCCCAGCCCAAGAACGATGCCGAGCCGATGTTCTTCTCCTTCCTCGACTCGCAATACGCCGTGCTCGGGAAGCGCAGGGAGGTGGAAGGCGCCATCGATCGCCGGGTAGGCGAGACGCAGTCCATTTTCAGCGACGCCATCCAGGAGGGGATGGACCGGCTAGGCAACTACGACATCTGGCTGGCTGCCAAGGCGTCGTCGCTGAATGCGCCGCATGGCCAGGACGAAGATGGACCAGGACAATTAGCGGCGATGGCGGCGTCGAAGATCGACGGCTTCGGCCTGGGATTCGGTTTCGGCAAGGACGTGGAGCTGGCGCTGGAATTGCGCTCCGTCAGTCCCGAGGCGGCCAAGCAGCTCTTCGACATGGCGCAGGGATTTCTGGCCATGATGAAAGCCGGCAAAGCCGAGCCGGACACGCAGCAGATGCTGGAGCGGCTGCGGTTGCGGCATGAGGGCAGCGTGATAATGGCCTCGATGCGCATTCCGGAAGCGGAAGTCCGGCGGCAGCTGCACGAGCGGGCGGCGAAGCACCGGCAGGAATTGGCTGCCGAAGCTGCTGCTCCACCGCTGTCACGGCCCCGCCGCGAGGGCGGCATCCGGATCTACGGCCTGAAGGAAAAGCCCGTCGAAGTACCCACCACGACGATTCAAAAGTAGCCGGCCGGGCCGTCTCTCCGAAGTCCTGACGATCGGCTAGAATACGAACCGAGTGGGATAAAATACCCGCTGATTGCGCCACTGGCGGCCCTGTCCTGCGGCATCGCGACGGCGCAATTCGCACAATTCTCTCCTCGGGAAACGCTGCTTTCCCTTCTCCTGCTGGCCGCGGTCTCCGGCATCGGACTGTTCTGCGCCGACCCGCGTCCCGGCGCGGCGGCCTGTCTGCTTTCCTTCGCGGTCGCCGGCGTGCTGGTGTCGTCACGGCCACAAGTTCATGACCCACAGGCTCTGACCGAATTTCTGCGGCAGAGCGATGGGTTTGCCGATCCCGCTCGCTTGCGCGGATGGGTGCGAATTCCCCCTGAGCACTTCGAGGACTGGGACCGCTTCACTCTGGAAGCGGAATCCATCTACAGCGGGACTCCCGTGCGGGGCGGGGTACAAGTGAGCGTCCGCCGAAATGCGGCGGACCCACCTTTGGAACTGCGCTACGGGCAACGTATCGAGTTCCTGGCGATTCTTCACCGACCTCACAGCTATGGCAACCCCGGCAGCTTCGACTGGGTGGGTTTTCTTGCCAGGAAGGGTATTGCCGCGACAGCCAGCGTGCGGCCGGGAGTGCCGCTCCTGCCTGCCGGTGCCGACGAGGGGCCGGTGTGGCAAGCGTGGGTGTGGGATGTAAGGATGGCAGCGCGCCGCCGCCTGCAGTTGCTTTCGCGGCAAGTCGAGCCGGATTCTCCGGGTCCGGGCATACTGCAAGCGTTGTTGCTTGGGGAACGAACGGACCTCGACCCCCAGACGCGGATGGGGTTCCAGCGCACGGGAACGTACCATGCGCTCGTGATTTCAGGTTTGCACATCGGGGTCGTAGCCTTTGTGCTCGTTTGGTTCTTGCGACTTCTGCTGTTGCCGGCGCCAATGAGGGCGGTGCTGGCCGCACTGGCCGTTGCGGCCTACGCGATTCTCGTAGGGGGAAATGTGCCGGTCTCCCGAGCCGCCTGGATGTTTGTGGCGTATCTGGCTACGACCTTGGTCTACCGGCAGCGGCAGGCTCTGAATGTGTTGGCGCTGGCGGCCTTGGGTTTTCTGATTTACGATCCGAACCTGCTCGCCGACGCGGGCTTTCAACTTTCCTTCCTGTCGGTGGCCCTGATTGCGGGCATCGCCGTCCCGCTGCTCGAAAGAACACTGGAGCCGTATCGCCACGCGCTGATCGATATCTGGAACCTAGACCTCGATCTCCATCTCAGCCCCGATGTGGCGCATCGCCGTGTCGCTTTGCGTGGTTGGATCGAGCCGCTGTCGGCCGTAACGAGAGTTTCCAGGCGGTTTGCCGGAGCGGCGGCGGTGGGTTTCCTGCGCTGCCTGGTTTGGGCGAGCGAACTCCTGGTGGTTTCCGCAGTGATTCAGGTTGGTCTGGCGTTGCCGATGGCCGTCCATTTCCAGAGAGTCTCATTGGGAGGCCTAACCGCAAACATGCTGGTTGTGCCTTTCACGTTTCTGGCGGTGACGGTTGGATTGCTGGGGCTTGCGGCCGGTTGGCCTTGGGCCGTCGGCGTCGCGCAGCAGGCCGCCGCGGCCATGGCCGCCGCCGTCAGTTGGCACGAACGGTATTTGCCCGTTGATCTGCGTGTGCCGCCGCCTCCGCTTTGGCTCGGCGTGCTGTTCGGCCTGTCGCTGGTTGGCCTTTTGTTCTCGTTTGAGCGCCGCCGTTTCTGGAAGTGGGGTGCGTCCGCCGCCCTGGCGATCTGTCTCGCGCTACTGCTGCTGCATCCCTTTGCTCACCGCTTCACACCGGGACACCTGGAGCTTTCCGCACTCGATGTGGGGCAGGGTGAGTCTCTCTTTCTGTCGCTGCCCGACGGCAAGACTATGCTCTTGGATGGAGGCGGGCTGCCCAGCTACGGGGACGACGTGCGCGCGACGTTTGACATCGGCGATGCTGTGGTTTCGCCGTACCTTTGGTCACGCTCGGTGAAACGGCTGGACGTGGTGGCGGTGTCGCATCCGGACGCCGATCACATGGGCGGCATTCCGGCTATTCTGGAGAATTTCGACGTCGGCGAGGTTTGGATCGGCGGCGGCTCCTCCGCAGAGGGCTACGCCGCTTTGTTTCCCCTACTCGAGCAGCATCGTTTGCCGGTGATGGCCCTCGAAGGTGGAGATCTCATGCAGTTGGGGGGCGTGACGTTTGAGGCGCTCGGTCCCGCGTCGGCGCCGCAAAACGCCTCGCGCAACGATCGCTCGCTGGTACTTCGAGCGCGGTATGGCCGCCACAGCTTTCTGCTCACGGGTGATATCGAGCGTCGCGGCGAAATTCGGCTGCTGGAAGAGAGTTTGCTGCCGGGTGACACCGTGCTCAAGGTTGCTCATCATGGCAGTCGCACATCGTCTCAAGATCGTTTTCTGGAGCACGTGCGGCCCGTGTTCGCCCTGATCTCGGCCGGCTTCGACAGTCCCTTCGGGCACCCTCATCGGGATGTGCTCCAGCGTCTTGAACGCCATCACGCCGTGGTGCTGCGCACTGATGTCGAAGGTTTGATTACAGTGGCGAGCGATGGGCAGCGTCTCTATACCTCCAGTTACCGGCGCCAAAGGCTGCGGTGAACCCGGCCAGAAAGACTCCCGCTGGGCCTTGACGGGAGTTTGGAATACAAAGAAATCCTTTCCCTCTGGTAACTCGCGGCGAGGTTCGGCGGTCGAACAAGCCTAGGCGTAAACCCCTAGGGGACTAGGGGATTAGGGTTACCGCCCGAGAGAGATCTCTCGCCCCACTGGTGTAGAATCAACGGTGACGAACTGTGTCGTCCATGATACGTCGACATCCACGCCGGGAAAGTTTCCGGCATTCCTGGCTTGACCGGTCCCCTTGGCCCCTCTTCCTCGCGAAAGGTTTAGCGAGCAAGCGGAAACCTCCGCTCCGGTTGTGGGACACTGCACATCGGGCGCGGCGGCGCATTGCGCCCGCTCCGATGATGCCGGATGTATCCCGCTGGGGCGATGAGGGTATTTACGCCGCCTGGCTGGGACACAGCACCGTGCTTCTGAAGATCAACGGCTACGTCGTTCTGACCGATCCTATTTTGAGCAACCGCGCGGGTGTCGATCTGCGGGTCTGCACCGTGGGCATCCGGCGCAGAGTTGCGCCGGCGCTGACGTTCGATCATTTACCGCGGCCCGATCTGATCCTGCTTTCCCACGCGCATATGGATCACTTTGATATCCCGTCTCTTCGGAAGCTCGCCAGTCCGTGGACCACCGTTGTTACCGCGCGGCGAACGGGAGACCTGCTGCGGCCCGGGCGTTACCGCGAGGTTCGGGAACTAGGGTGGGGTGACCGTACGGCCGTGGATGGATTGACTGTTCGCGCTTTCCAGGTAAAACATTGGGGCGCCCGCTACGGCTCGGACCACTGGCGCGGCTATAACGGGTATGTCATCGAGGCCGGACGCAACCGGGTCCTCTTTGCGGGGGATACGGCGCTGACGGGTACATTCCGGGAGTTGCGGGGATCACGGCCTATCGACCTGGCCATCATGCCCATTGGGGCCTACAATCCGAACATCCACAACCATTGCTCGCCGGAACAGGCCTGGAAGATGGGCAATGATGCGGGCGCTGAGCGCTTTCTGCCCGTGCATCACCAAACGTTTCGCCTGGGCCAGGAACCTGTTCGCGAGCCCATCGAGCGCTTCCATCGCGTGGCCGGCAGCCAAAGTGATCGCATCGCCGTGGATCGCATCGGACAGCAGATTCAGATTCAGTGAATTGGAACGGCTCCTTCCGAAACCCTTTCCCTAACCCGTCCAGTGGCACTCCAGGGGTGTAATCTGACAGAATGGCGGCAACGCTCGTTCGACGCGCCGCGCCGGACGGCGGCCTCGGGTCTGGCGTCGCTATGGGGTCTGCCGGATTGCCGAACTCTGCCGCAAGGGAAGTGCGGATTGCGGGCCAATGTCTCCGCAGCTTGCGTCGTGGTCCTGGCAGTTGCGTCCCGACAGTGTTTGAGGCTATAAAATGACTTCGAAAAACACTTTTTGAGGAGGGTAATGGCAAAAGAAGAAGGAATTGAAGTACAGGGAACGGTCGTCGAGAAACACCCGGGCGGCATCTTTGACGTGGAACTCGACAACAAGCATGTGGTACTCGCAACGATTGCGGGCAAACTCCGCAAGCACCGGATTCGCATTCTGACCGGTGATCGTGTGACGGTGGTACTCTCCCCCTATGACCTTACGCGCGGGCGGATCACCTACCGATTCCGCTCCTAGCCACTGCCGCGGCCTGTGGGGCTGCGCGCCTTCCGGCGTGCGGCCATTGAGCGCTGAGGGACAAAGCTGAACCGGTTTCCAGAGCGGACAAAGCTGTGATTGAGCTGATCGGGCACATTACAGGTCCGCCGGAGTGTGCCCGGCTTGCTTGACGGGTCCTATGATGCGGCAGGTTGGGGTTACGCCGAGCGCGATGATCTAAGGCAGGAATTTCTCGAGTCCCGGAGACACGTAGCGGCGGCTCCATAGGAGTTCGTGGCCGTTGGCAAGCACCAGCCGATACTCACCGTGCGATGCCATCTGTAGTTCACGCACGCGGTCGAGATTCACGATCGTCGAACGATTGACGCGCGCAAATTCGGCGGGATCAAGCCTGGCAGCGAAAGCCTCGAGCGTCGCGCGAACGAGATGTTCCTGCGTGCCGCAATGCAGCACGAGGTAGTTGCGGTCGGCCTCAATCCAGTCGATCTCGCCGGGTGTGACGAAGCGCGCCACCCGTGTTCCGCGCACCAGGATTCGTTTCAGGTACGGTTGCAAAGACTCCGGCGGAGACGACGTCGCGCCAAGGGTTTTTCGCAGCCGGTCGAGAACGGCCGCCAACCGCTCGTCGGTGACCGGTTTCAGTAAATAGTCAAGGGCCTGTACTTCAAACGCTTTGACGGCATACTCCTGATAGGCGGTTACGAAGATGACGGCCGTATCAGCCAAGTCCCCGAGGGCTTCCAGAACTTGAAAGCCGTCCAGCCCCGGCATCTGCACATCCAGAAACAAGACATGGGGACGGCAGCGGCGCATCACTTCGACAGCTTCCGTTCCGGTGGCGGCCTCGCCCTCAATCGAAATATCAGGATGGAATGACAGCAAACGGCGCAGCTTGCGGCGGCCCGGCGGCTCATCATCCGCGATCACGGCTCGAAAAACAGTCATGCTCCGTTGTGGATAGGCTGATGGTGCAGGGGCACGGTGATGAGAACACGAGTACCGGCTTGCCGCCGTTCGATCGTGAGACGCGCGGAGTTCCCATAGAGCCTCTCGAGGCGCGCGTCGATGTTCTTCAGTCCCACGCCGAGACCAGCCGCCGAATCTTGCGGCTCTGCGCGCCCCTGGTCGGTCACTTCGAGTTCCAGCTGGCCGTCATGCCCGCGGACGGCCACGCTAACATCGATCTTTCCGGTTTCCCGGTTGACCCCATAGCGAATCGCGTTCTCAACTACTGGCTGCAACAGCAACTGAGGAACGAACGCTCCCTGCAGCCCGTCGCCGCAGGAGACGCGGCAGTCGATGCGGTCTTCGAAGCGGGCTTTCATGACGTCGAGATACAGGTTGACCAAGTCCAGTTCCTCCGCCAAGGTGACTTCCTGCGCGGGGCTCGACCGCAGCACAGAACGCAAGAAATCACTTAGCCGCGCGATCATGCGGTCGGCCGCCCGAGGATTCTCATACATCACCGCCGAAACGGCGTTGAGCGCATTGAACAGGAAATGGGGCTGCAACTGAAACTGTAATGTTTCGAGCTGGGCGCGTGTCAGCTGGCGCTCCAGGGTCTCCAAGCGCAACTGTTTCTCGCGTGAAGCACGGCGCTCTTCCGCGGAGGTGATGGCGACAACGAGCGCCGTAAAGACGATCAATTGCATCGGCATCTCCATGAGATATCGGGCCGGGAAGATGCCGTAGTCGTAAACACCTTGGCCCGCCGCCGCAAAGACAGCCAACCGCAGGGCATAAATGAGATTGGTGTCGAGGAAACCAGAGACGATTGCAACCACGGCATAAAGAGGCAAGCGGCTTTTCCATTGGCCCGCTATGGGATAGCGAAGGACAAACCAAATGACAAGCGGGAGCGTCAGGAGGATCGAGCAGGCGCCGGTCATCTCCTCGAGAAAGATCTCCAGCCACCTCACCTCTTGCTGGCGCGTAACACCGTCAAGGGCCTTGTGCAGGAAGAGGAAGATGCCGAAGCCGGTGCTTAAAAGAAAGATCAACCGCCAGGGATACGCCCAAACTTTGCGCCAGGTAGGAGACATAGCCGCCGCACCGGCGATTATGGCAGAGCGAACGCCACGATGGCGTTGTCGAACTTGCCGAACTCGGCTGAATGGCCTCCGGCAGCGATGAGGACGTACTGTTTTCCGCTGGGACCGGTGAACGTCATGGGGACAGCGCGGGCGCTGGCGGGTAATGTCCCCTGCCAGAGCTCCTTGCCGGATTCCACATCGAAGGCGCGCATCACGGGGTCAAACGTGGCGCCGATGAACAGCAAACCGCCTCCCGTGATGAGCGGCCCACCCAGGTTTAGGGATCCCCACTCGGGCAGCGCGCCCGGCATAGGGAGCTTGCCGAGCGGGACCTCCCAGCGGATGCGTCCGGTGTTGACATCAATAGCGGTAAGCGCTCCGAACGGCGGCGGATTGCAAGGCAAACCCGACGGCGAGCGTAGGAACTTTCGAGACATGGCGAAGGGTGTACCGCTCTGCGCCGTTGTCTCCTGATCGGGGTGTTGCTTGCGATAGGTCTCGAATTGATCGCGCGGCACCAAAGTGACCACTGCCGCCAAACGATTCGCCGGAGCAATCAACAGACCGTGTTCGGGATCATGGGCGACGCCGCCCCAATGCAGGCCACCGATATTGCCTGGCACGACCAGCGAGCCGCGCAGGCTGGGAGGCGTAAAAATTCCCTCGTTGCGCAAGGCCGCAACCTGCCGGCGGCAGGATTCGCGGTCCTCGTCTGTGATGCCCCAAACTTCATCCGCGCCGAGCCTTTGCGGAACGAGAGACACCGGCAACGTTGGAAACGGTTGGGTCGGCCAAGCTTTTTCCCCTGGAACATCGCTTTGTGGAACCGGGCGCTCCTCCACTGGGAACAAGGGCGCGCCGGTCTCGCGGTTCAGCAGGAAGAGGTGGCCGGTTTTAGAGCCGACGGCTACGCCGGGAATCTGTCTGCCATCGCGCATTGCGGTAAACAACGCCGGCGGCGAGGCGACGTCATAGTCCCACAGATCGTGGTGAACGGTCTGAAAGTGCCAAGCCACCTCGCCTGTTTTTGCGTGTAGGGCGACGACGCTGTTGGCGAACCGGTTGTCCCCCGGGCGCTGGCCGCCGAAATAGTCGGGACTGGCGCTGCCGGTGGGCACGAAGACAAGGTGGCGTTCCGGATCAAGGATGATGCGCGACCAGGCGTTGGCGGCGCCGGCGTTGGGATTCTTGGGCAGTGAGTCCCAAGTCCACTTCAAACGGCCGGTGCGCGCGTCGAAGGCGCGTACTTCGCCGCTGGGCGCGTTGAGCCGGTTGTTGTCGGCGACGGCGGAACCGACGATCACCAAATCATCGATCACCGCGGGCGGCGAGGTGTTCTGATACTCACCGACATAATCGGGGCCGCGCCGCAGCCCGGCTGTGAGATCGATTTTCCCTTTGTCGCCAAAGCCGGAGCAGGGAGTTCCCGTGGTGGCGTCCAAGGCGAACAACCGCGCGTCGATGCTGGCGAAGAAAATCCGGCGTCTGCAGGGGGATCCCGCCTCGGCCTGAGGGTCTAGCCAAGCGGACACGCCGCGGTTGGCGAAATCGCCGTAGTTCCCTTCGCGGTTGATCCTGGCATCGAACGACCAGCGCTCCTTGCCCGTTTCCGGATCGATCGCGATGGCCTTGCCGTAAGGCGTCCCGATGTAGAGAAGACCATCGACGTAGATGGGCGTCGGCTCGAATGCCGGCGCCTTGCCGCGGCCGGGCAGCGGCGTCACGGGTTCTCCGGTACGGTACGTCCAGGCGACCCGCAATTGTGTGACGTTGTCACGCTGAATCTGGCGGATCGGGGAAAACTGCGACGCCTCTTGCGCTGGGACGCCGATGACCCAAAGAAGACCGAATAGATAGTGGATTATTTTTTTCATGCTTCCTCCCCGGAAGGCGAAATATCTATAAGAATGCTTGGCCGCCGCCCTGCGGGGCAACAGGTTTGGGATGAGCGGGATTGCAAAGGGACGAACGCTGCCGTACGGCAGTATGGAGGCAGCGCCGCCGATTTTTTTACAGTGACAGTGCGGCCACCGTTTCCAAGTGGAACGTCTGGGGGAACAGGTCGACCAGCGTCAGAGCGTTGATGTGGTAACCGCCCGCGGTTAGCGCGGCGAGGTCGCGGGCCAGGGTGGCGGGATCGCATGATACCAGTTGTAACCTTGGTGATTTGAGCCCCAGGAGTTCGGCTGTGACCTTCGGCCCCAAACCGGCCCGTGGAGGATCGGCGACCACGAAGTCCGGCGTCTCCTGGAAATCGGCGAGAAAGGCCGCTACGTCGAGATTCACGATTTCAAGATCCACCGTTGCTGTTTCGAGCCCGGCGCGTTCCGCATTGAACTGGAGGTCGCGGACGGCCTGACGGCTGGCGTCCACCGCAACTACGCGCTGGAATCGCCGGGTCAGCGGCAATGTGAACAGCCCTACCCCCGCATAGAGATCTAGGCAGGTTTTTCCGGGGGCGTCGCCGAGAGCGCACTTCGCCAGGGAATCGACGAGGAATCGATTCACCTGGAAGAAGGACCTGGGGCCGACCCGGAACACGTCGTCGCCGCTGGCGTAGTCAATCCAGTTCGCGAAGCCCTCGATTCGCTCGGCGCACCAATCAAAGAATGACTTTGCGAGAGGCCGTTCCGTCTGCCGCGCGTTGATTTGAACCTCGCTCTCATTTGAGAAGATTTCGACTTCCTGCAGGAAATTCGGGAAACGCCTATCGGCCGCCATGGCAAGAAGCGTTTCGTGGACGCGATTGAGGGCCGGCGAGTTGATGGGGCAGTTTTCGGCTGCGACAAAGCGATGCGAGCCGGCCTCGAAGAAACCTGCCTGGGCATCCCGGCCGCGTTTCAGGACACGCAGCTGCGTGCGGTTGCGGTACCCCCAAGGTTCGCCGGCGATGACGCCGACGGGGCCATCCCATTTGATTTTTCCGATGCGGGAAAGGGTCTCGAGCAGGATTTGCTGTTTGTACTCAAGCTGCCGGGCGTAAGGAATGTGCTGGTAGTCGCAGCCGCCGCAGCGTCCGAAGACGGGGCAGGGCGGGGCGACGCGGGCTTCGGCCTGTAGCGGCCAGGAGAGCGGTTTCGCGTGCAGCAGCCCGGGCGTTTCACGCACGGTTTCCACTTCGACGCGCTCCCCGGGCAGCACGAAAGGGACGAGGACGGCCCGGCCGTCGGCACGGCCCAGGCCTTGGCCTCCGTAGACCAGCTTTTCGATTTCGATTTCCATGAGTCTTCACCGACGCCAGTACCCAAACAACGGACTATCCATAAGCCATTGATTTTAAATAGCTTATATCCTAGGAGGCCAGTGGCATGACTTGCCTGAGCGCGGCCGGTGGATTAAACTGAAAGCATGACTTGGAAGATCGTCGTTATCTAGGCGGGTCCCCGGTTCCACCTTCGCACCACTGTATCCAGTTCCCCGTATAGGTTGTCTCGGTCGTCCGGCTCCATCAAGTTTCTCTCAGCATCGATCCACGGTCCTAAGACTGCGAAGGTTTTCTTCAGCACGTCCTCCAGCATGCGGCGCACTAGAGAAGATGGAGTGACCTGTCCGTCCGCGTCTGTCGCGGATTACGCTTGCAAACGAAGGATGCGCAGAGCCGCATCGAGGAGGACAGGTCATGGCGGAGTTTAGCAAGTACGTTGGG